>OIZF01000212.1_pt1 | contig 41545 bp, 29 predicted proteins | sample 1588471 | NCBI WGS metagenome assembly OIZF01 (sample SAMN03283279) | human gut metagenome | biome: human-associated habitat; material: feces | host: Homo sapiens | place: Peru | collected 2012
AGAGCAGAGCAGAGCAGAGCAGAGCAGAGCAGAGCAGAGCAGAATAACTAATATGATCATGACATATATAAAACACCCAGCAGTAGGGATAGTGCGTTTTCGTACTATTTCTACTGTTGGGTGTTTTTGTTTTGTAGATTAACAAAAAAAGCATTGAAATCAACATTAAATATATCAGCAAGAGCAATTAGTTCGGACACACGAATATTGTAGGTGCCACATTCAATTTGTGAATAACTGCTTCTAGAAATCTCAATGCCTTGTAACTGCATACGAGCAACAATTTGTTCTTGTGTAAGATGTGACTGTTTTCTCAATGTACGGATGTTATTACCTAGAGAGATATCCTGCTTGATTTTTTGCATAATTAATTCAACTCCAATTAAATGTATTGCAATAAATAAATTGCAGTCAAGTTGATTTTAGTTTGTTTTGAGAATATAATTGCAATGTATAGATTGCAAAATTGAACTTAAATATAGAAGTTTAGTTACGGAGGACAAAAATGAAGTATTATAATTTGACAACACCTCAGAAGAATATATGGAATCTTCAGAAATATTATGGAGATACTGCAATAGGAAATCAGTGTGGAGCTATATTTTATAAAGAAAAACTGGATAATAATTTATTAAAAAGAGCTATATATAAGGTTATAGAGTGCCAGAGTGGTTTACGACTACATTTTGTGGAAAAGGAAGAGCCGGTTCAGTATATCTCTAAAGAATTGGAAGATATTCCAGTAATGAGCTTTGACACAATGGATAAATTTGATGATTTTGCAGAGAATTTTGCAAGAAATCCTATAGGACTTAATGATGAAGCTATGTATCGTTTTGTCGTTTTTCAGGTTGGAGATAATAGTGGAATTCTGGCAGTTTTGAGCCATCTTATATCTGATGCATGGACATTTTCCCTTATAGCTAGACAGGTAGATGGGATATATCATAATCTTGCAGAGGGTATGGATTATGATATATGGCAGGCTGATTATACAGAATATGTGCAGACAGAAAAGGACTATTTAATATCAGAACGATATAAGAAAGATAAATCATTTTGGAAAAATAAATATACAGCACAGCCGGAAAAAAGCATAATAAAAATGTTGCCAGCAAAATCTGATAGCATTGAAGCAAAAAGATTTACCAAATGTTTATCGGAGAAATTAGAAAATAAGATTAATAAATACTGTAGCAACAATCAAGTAACACAAGCAGTATTGTTTGAAACGGCACTTATTACATATTTATCAAGAATAAATGCTGAAAATAACACGATAACAATAGGAATACCTGTTTTAAACCGCAACAACACTAAGGAAAAGAAGATTGCAGGTATGTTTATATCTACTATGCCTCTTACAGTGCAAGTAAATGAAAATATGACTATAACTGAACTTGAACAGCAAATCGGTAAAGGACATATGGAGATATTCAGACATCAGAAATATCCTTATTCGGATATATTGAAGTATCTTAGAGAAAAGCAAAATTTCTCAGGGAATTTGTATGATGTTATGATTAGTTATCAGAATGCCAGAACAGATACAGAGACTGAGACAAAGTGGTATTTTAACGGATACAGTGAAGTTCCGTTTGTTGTTCATATTGATAACCGAGATGAAAAAAGTACGCATACAATAAATGTTGATTACCAGACTGCTGTATTTAAAGATGAAAGGGAAGTCGAATACATAGTCAGACGTCTGGAATACATTCTGGCTCAGATTGTAAATGAAGCTTCAACTGATATTAAAGGGGTTGATATTATTCCACAGGAAGAAATGAAGCTTGTAGTGGAGCAATTCAATGATACTTATGTGGAATATCCAAGGGAAAAATGTATTCATGAATTATTTATAGATCAGGCAAAGAAAACACCAGATAAGATTGCGCTTGTGTTTGAAGATGAAAAGTTTACATATAAGCAATTAGATGAAATGTCTAATTCTCTTGCTCATTATTTAAGAGAAAAAGGTGTAAAAAGGAATGACATAGTTCCAATTATTGCGAGAAGAAGCTGGCATGTAATAGTGGCTATGCTTGGAATAATGAAAGCTGGTGGAACATATCTGCCTATTGCCGATAATTATCCAGAACAGCGTATTCGTGAAATAATAAATGAGACAAAATGTCGGGTGATATTGAAATATCATATTAATACTAATATTGAAAATAGACTGCAGATAAATTTAGATTCATTTGATTATAAATTTAAAATACAATCTCTTCAAAATATAAACGATATAGATGATAGCAGTTATGTGATTTATACATCGGGTTCAACAGGTAAGCCTAAGGGTATAACTCAAACACATAGATGTTTATATAATTTACTTTTATGGCAGAATGAAAACTTAAATCCAGAAAATAAAAATATTTTGGCTGATACAATTATATCATTTGATGTGTCTGTACAAGAAATATTATATTGCCTTATTGGAGGAGGATGCTTGCATTTTACGAGTGAAAAAGTTAAAGAAAATACAGATTTATTTTTAAAATATATTATAGAGAATGATATAAAAATAATCTTTACTACACCATCATATTTTAGTGTTGTATATAGTATGGATAATGAAAGAGTTCTTGAATCTGTATCGGATATTATATTTGCAGGAGAAAAACTCACCTTAGAATCAGAATTTATAAGGAAAGCATATAAAAATAATATTAATATTTGGAATCAATATGGACCAGCGGAAACTCATGTTGTAACGAATAAGACTGTAAATAATGATGATATAACCATCGGTTCACCAATAGCCAATACCCAAATCTACATTTTAGATAAGAATAACAATCCACTTCCAATAGGCGTACCAGGAGAACTCTGCATTGCAGGAGAAGGCGTTGGTAAGGGTTATCTTAACCGCCCTGAGCTTACGGCAGAAAAATTTGTACTGAATCCATTTGCTACAGCAGAAAATCATCATGGAAAAACGATGTATCATACAGGTGACCTTGCATGCTGGAGAGCAGACGGTGAAATCGAGTACCTTGGAAGAATTGATACACAGGTTAAAATCAGAGGTTTGCGAATTGAACTTGGAGAGATTGAAAATGTAATGAGTGGTTTTGAAGGAATTCAGCTTACGGCAGTAACAGATAAGAAAGATGATAATAGTCGTCAGTATCTGGTTGGTTATTATACATCAGAACAGTATATTGATGAAAAAGAATTAAGAAGTTATTTATCATCAAAGCTTCCAAAGTATATGGTGCCAAATTATTTTATGAAACTTGATACTATGCCTATGACAACTAGTGGTAAAACGGACAGAAAGAATCTACCAATGCCTGATTTTACAATATCTGAAAGAGAATATGTTGCACCTGATAGTATAACAGAGAAAAAACTTGCAAATATTTGGCAGAAATATTTAAAAATAGATAATATAGGTAAAACAGACGATTTCTTTGAATGTGGAGGAGATAGCTTAATAGCCATTTCAATGATTACAGAAATAGAAAAAGAATTTAATGTTGAAATATCAATTAAAGATATAGTGGAGAATTCGATTTTAGAAAAACTTGCAAAGAGTATTGAAGGTGCTAATAGTGCTGTAAGAATAAAAGCCAATAATAAGAATACATATAGACTTCTTCCACAACAGAAAGCAATCTATGTAGCTTATAGCAGAGAACCACAGTCTTTGGTATATAATATGCCTGCAAGAATACGTATACCAGATGGAGTAAATGTAAATCGATTAAAAGATAGTATTATTAGAGCAATTATGCATCATAAAATTTTATTTAGTCATATAGAATCAGACGGACAAGAATTAATTGGTATATATGATAATGATATTGAATTTGTATTTGAACAGTATGAGAAGAAAGATATTAACAAATTTGTAAGACCTTTTAATTTATCAAAAGCTCCTCTAGTCAGAGTGGGAATTGCTGAAAATGAAATACTTTTCGATATGCATCATATTGTAGCAGATGGAGAGACATTGAATATTATACTTAATGATATACTTGGAGAATATGAGGGTAGGAAAGTTAATGACGAAAATATAAGTTATGGTGATTATGCAGAATATTTTTATCAGCAGAATATGACAAGGCACATAGAATATTTTATTAAACAATTGAAATGTGATTTTGAGCCTGTTGTACTTCCTACTACTAAGAATGTTGTGGAAAAAGGTTATTCAAAAGTATATCAGATATCAGATACCACGATAACTATGGCAAAAAAATATGCAAGAAAACATAATATGACGGACACAATGGTATTTTTTGGAGCTTATGGTATTCTTTTATCAAAATATAGTGGAAACAGTAGTGTATTAAGCAGCATTGTCCTTAAAAATCGCATTTATGCAGATACAAAAAATATGGCAGGAATGTTTGTAAATACACTACCAGTGTATATAGGTGTTTCTGGTTCGGTAAATGATTATATGCAGATGATAAAAAATCAGATATTGGGATTGTTTGAACATCAGGAATTGCCATTTGCATTAATTGCAGATACTGTTGGCATAAAAGATAAAAGTGTAATTAATACATCTTTTGTGTATCAGGCAGATGGAGATAAGAGTTTTTCTATTGGGAAGGAAACTTTGATTCCGGAGCCGATATCTACTAATACTTCAAAGTTTGATCTTATGATGGAACTGACACCTGTTCAAAATGGATTGAAGGTCAGAATGGAATTTGATGGTGGAAAATATGATGAAGCGCTAATGGATAGATTAGTAGCTACTTATGAAAGAATTCTAGAGCAATTGGATAAAGAGAATATAGCAGATATAGAAGTAATGTCGCCTGAGGAATATCATAAGGTTATAGAAGAATTCAATGATACCTATGTGGAATATTCAAGAGAAAAATGTGTCCAAGAATTGTTTGCAGAGCAGGCAAAGAAAACACCAGATAGGATTGCGCTTATTACTGGAAATAAAAAGTACACTTATCAGGAATTTAATGAAAAATCGGATGCACTTGCACAGAAGCTTATTGATTTTGGCGTTAAAGAGCAGGATGTTGTTGGTGCGTACCTTGACAGAACAGCCTATACAGTAATATCACAGCTTGCTGTATTAAAAGCTGGTGGAGTTTTTCTGCCAATAGATCATCGTTATCCTAAAGACAGAATAGATTATATGCTGAATGACTGCGCTGTTAAATTGATACTGACAGATAAAGAATTGAATAATGAATGGAATGTAGAGTATCATAATCTGAATAATTATGATTTTGATGACATTTTACATACCAAAGTAGTTAATAACCCAGATAATGGCTGTTATATTATTTACACTTCGGGAAGTACAGGAAAACCAAAGGGCTGTGTACTTATGCAAAAAGGTCTTGCTAATTTTTGTGCTAACAACAATATTGTTCCATATGCAGAAACATTACAACATCAAACGGTGGTTAGCGTTAATACGATTTCATTTGATTACTTTATTGCGGAAACATTATTACCATTGGTACATGGATGGACAGTTGTTATTGCAAGTGAAGAAGAAAGCACACATAAAGATTTATTTGAAGAACTTATAAGAAAACATAGTGTTAATATTATTGAAACAACACCTACAAGATTAGAAATATATACAAAAAATGAAAAGGAAGATAGTTATTTCCAACAGATACAATTAGTTGTTACTTCTGGAGAAGCACTTACGGAAAAGCTTCTTAAGCATATAAGAGATATTTGTGATGCAAAAGTATTTAATCCTCTTGGACCAAGTGAATGTAGTGTGTGGAATGTAGGAGGGGATTTTAAAACAGATATCACCATCGGTTCACCAATAGCAAATACTCAAATATATATTCTGGATAAGAATAATAAACCACTTCCAGTAGGCGTACCAGGCGAACTTTGTATTGCAGGAGAAGGAGTTGGCAAAGGGTATCTTAATCGACCTGAACTTACAGTAGAGAAATTTGTACCTAATCCATTTGCAACCGAAGAAAATCATCATGGAAAGATTATGTATCATACAAGTGACTTAGCTTGTTGGAGAGAAGATGGAGAGATTGAATATCTTGGAAGGATAGATACACAGGTTAAAATCAGAGGTTTGCGTATTGAACTTGGAGAGATTGAAAATGTAATGAGTGGTTTTGCAGGAATTCAGCTTACGGCAGTAGCAGATAAGAGAGATAAGAATAACCGTCAGTATCTGGTTGGCTATTACACTTCAGAGCATGAGATTGATGAAAAAGAATTAAGAAGCCATTTATCAACAAAACTTCCAAAGTATATGATACCTAACTATTTTATGAGGCTTGTTACTATGCCTATGACAGCAAGTGGTAAGACGGACAGAAAGAATCTGCCTGTACCAGATTTTACAATGCAGGAAAGAGAATATGTAGCACCTGCCACAGAAATGGAAACTAATTTATGTAAGTTGTTAGGTGAGATTTTACATATAGAAAAAGTCGGTGTAGAAGATGATTTCTTTGAATATGGTGGGGATAGTCTTGGTGCTATAGAATATGTTGCAAAGGCACATGGAATGGGCATTGAAATGTCTTTACAGAATGTATTTGATTATCCAACCGTCAGAAGCTTATGTGATTTCTTACAGGGAGAAGATAAAGAAAAAGTACGATATAAAGAAACAGATTTTGACAAATATAAAGAACTCTTTGATAGAAATGTTATTAAAGAAGGTGAGAAATTCGAAAAGAAATCACTTGGTAATGTGCTTCTTACAGGTGCGACAGGATTTCTAGGTGCTCATATACTTAATGAATTAATGCAAAAAGAAACTGGTAAGATATATTGTCTTGTTAGAAGTAATAAGGCAGATGATAGGCGTGGAAGATTAAGAGAAATTCTTAAGTATTATTTTGGAGACAGGTATGAATCTGAAATAAACAAGAGAATTATTCCAATTATAGGTGATATTGAACAAAAAGGATTATCAGATGAAATACCTACAGATGTGCAGACTGTAATACATACGGCGGCTAGTGTAAAACATTATGGCTCATATAGTTATTTTAACAGAATAAATACAGAGGGAACAGCACATGTTGTGGAGTATGCTAAAAAGATAGGGGCAAATCTTATACATATATCAACTTTAAGTGTTAGTGGTAATAGTATGGCAGATGATTTTAGTGTATATCATTCTGATGAGGAAAAAATCTTTTATGAAACATCGCTGTACATTGGACAGCCTTTAGATAATGTATACATTCATAGCAAATTTGAAGCTGAACGAAAAGTATATGATGCAATGTTAGAAGGATTAAATGCAAAGATAATTAGAGTAGGAAATCTTACAAATCGTGCAAGTGATTATAAGTTCCAGCCAAACTATACATCAAATGCATTTCTTACAAGAGTAAAAGCAATATTGGAGTTTGGTTTATTCCCGGATTATCTTATGAACCTGTATGCAGAGTTTTCACCAATAGATAAGACGGCTGAGGGAATTATTAAGATTGCCCAGTATGCAGACAAGCAGTGTGTATTCCACTTAAACAGTAATAAGGTTATATATTTTGAGCGTTTTCTTGAGATGGTACATAAGCTAGGAATATCTATGGATGTTGTAAACGGAGCGGAGTTTAACAGAGCATTACAGGAGACAATTAAACAGAGCAATACAGAGTACATATTTGAAGCATTTCAGAATGATATGGATGAGCAGGGAAAATTGGTATATGACAGTAATATTCGTATCAAAAATGAATTTACACTTTGGTTTTTAGAGAAAGTTGGATTTGAATGGAATGAAACAGATATGGAGTATATTAGTGGCTATATAGATTATTTCCGAAAAATAGGTTATCTGGAGGTGTAGTATGAAAAATAAACCATATGATTTGTATGAACTTCCACAAATTTATGATTTAAAAGATATGATATTACAAAAGAAAAAAGCAAATTCGGATAAGATAGCATTTTCCTTTTCTAAAGTCAAAAATATTGTTTCAAAAACATATGCATATGTTTTTGATGATGTGTGTTCACTTGGTACATGGTTGAATTCAAATGGTTTTCATAGAAAACATATTGCAATTATTGGAGAAAATTCATATGAATGGCTTGTAGCTTTCTTTGCTATTACATGTGGTGGAAATGTGGCAGTTCCAATTGATAAGGAACTGCCTGAAAATGAGATCGCAAGGTTAATTGATAAGGCAGATATAGATGTTATGTTTTACTCAAAATCATATCGTGAACCAGTTTCAAATGCAGTAAAGATATTAAAAAAACAGATTAGTATATACTGTATGTCGGATATGCAGGAATATATTGATATAGGAAAAGAGGACATTAGATTAGGAAAAAATTCATTCTTAGAATACAAAATCGACAGAAAACAGTTATGTTGCATTATGTTTACCTCTGGCACCTCTGGAAGTAGTAAGGGAGTTATGTTAAGCCATGAAAATATAGCAGAAGATATCAACAGTAGTTGTAAATTATTTGTTTTGGAGGGGAATACCATAGCAGTGTTACCATTTCATCATGCATTCGGATTAATAGTTGCAGTTTTTATGGTATTCAATTATGGATATACAGTATATATCAACAGAAGTTTGAAAACAATTCAGAGAGATTTGCAGATGGCAAAGCCACAGACAATGTTTCTGGTTCCGTTATTTGTAGAAACATTTCATAAACAAATATGGATGAATGCTAAAAAAGAAGGGAAAGAGAAGCTGCTTCATAGAATGATAAAAATTAGTAATTTTCTACTAAAATGCAGAATTGATGTGAGAAAGAAAATATTTACATCTGTAAGAAATGCGTTTGGTGGAGAGACGGAATATATCATAAGTGGAGGAGCTTCACTTGGAACACAGTATGTTAAAGAATTTCGTAGTTTTGGTATTGAAATACTTAATGGATATGGGACAACAGAGTGTTCACCTTGTGCGGCAGTTAATAGAAATTTTTGTCATAAAGATGGAACTGTAGGTATTGCAGTACCTGACATAGATGTGAAAATTAGTGATTCTGGTGAAGTATTAGTAAAAGGATCAATAGTTATGCAAGGATATTACAAAGATGACAGGGCAACCAAAGAAGTTCTTAATGATGGTTGGTATAAAACAGGTGACTTAGGGTATCTGGATGATGAAGGTTTCCTTACGCTTACAGGCAGGTGCAAGAACTTAATAATTCTTAGTAATGGAGAAAATGTATCACCGGAAGAACTGGAAGCAGATTTTCTCAAATATGATGAGGTGCAGGAAGTGCTTGTATATGAGGGAAATGGAATCATAATTGCAGAAATTTATCCGGACGAGGAATATCGAAAGAAGATTGGTGAAGAAAACTTGCAAGAGTATTTTGATAAAATCTGCAAAGAAATAAATAGTAAGCGACCATTATATAAACAGGTTGGAAAAGTAAGACTAAGAAAATCTGAGTTTAAAAAGAATACAAGTAAAAAAATATTGAGATACAATAGAAAGGAACAGACAAAATGATAAAAAAGGTAATAGATATATTGGCTGATTTTACAACGCTTGAAAAGAATATGATTACAGAAAAATCAGGGCTTGTAACGGATTTGGGACTAAGCTCTTTGGATGTTATTAATGTCGTAGTAGCATTTGAAGATGAATTTGATATAGAGATACCGGATCAGAAAATAAAAGAATTAGCGACAGTAGGAGATATAGTAGAATATCTTGAGAGAAATGTATAAAGTTTATTTATTCAACAGTAAGAATTAGTAACAGAAGAATATATGATGGTATGAAAGGGTGAATAGTGACATTATGCAATATATACTGGCGATAATTGCTATAATTGCAGATATTTATACAATTTTATCTGTATGGGGACTCAATGATATAAAACAATTATGGTTAAAAATAGTGATAACATTTATAGTATTTATAATTGGCATAATATTAATGATTTTAACATATGAAGGATATGATATCAAGGTAAAAACATATATTCATAAAGATGATGAGTATTGGGTTTATACAAAAAGAAGTAAATATTTGGCAGATGGTGCTATTGTAAGTATTTACTATAAGTATACGGAATATGAAGAAAACCATGATGATTTAGTTGCATTTGGATATGTAATTGCATCAAATAAAAACTCTAATGTAGAAATAAAAATAATTGATATAGTAAATGCTGATATGTTGGGGAAATTACAGTCAAGTAATATTGCTTACAAAAAATATCATATAAAACCAAATGTTGATTATTATAGCATTTTGAAATTAGTTACGAAAAGAGAGGAGAATGATGATGTTTTTTAGGAAAAAGAAAAAAATAAGTGTCCCTGCATATATAGTGTCTACACATGGGAATGATATTGTTGTTGAAATTGAAGCAGATAACATAAAATATAAAAAAGGACAGATTGCGACAGCTATAGTTTCGACTAAACAAAAAGCGTTTAGAGGGAAAATGGTTGATGTATCTGATGTTATTGCACAAGGACCAATAACAGATATTAAAGGGAAGAACATAACAATCCGTTCAAATAGTAACAATTTACTGATATCTAGAAAAGCAACGATTCAAGCAAAAAAGAATAAAGCACAGGTCAGAGTGAAAGTATTTTAGTTTGATTAGAAAAATATTGTGATATGTTAGCTTTGATAATATAAAAAAGCGGAGCCCACGCATGGAACTCCACCGGCTGTGGGCATCTCGAGTTTCCGCAGCACAACCACTATAAGTAATATATCATTTATATCTGGCGATGTCGAACAATATTTTTTAGTGACATTAATAGTTTATGCACTTCTGCGTAATATTCTTGTTTTGTTCATTCCTGACATTCAGCCATTTTTCTTTATATTCCAGAGCTTTCTCAGGCTTGTGCCATCTGACATACATATTATTCAGATATCCGTATACAGATTTTAGATAGTCATTCTCTGAGATATAATTATCATATGATGAAACAGCAGTATCAGACAAAGCTGAATAAGAATCACTGGTATCTATAGCGGCACCGATAATACTCTCTGCTGACAGCAGATTTTTTTCGGCTTCTACTGGTTTACCTTCCTTTAATGCAATTATTCCGGCGGCAAGTCGGCAGCATCCATAATCCAAAGTGTTGTAGCCTTCGTTATCTGTTACAAGAGCATCATATTGATTAAGGACAAGCCGTGCAAGCTTTAAATCATCAGCAAGTATCAGCATATTTATAAGATTAAGCATCTGCTGGAGCATATCGTGCGTTTCGATTAAACTAGTGTCAGCATATGAATTCCTTATCTCAAATGTATTGTGTAAGGCTGCGGTTGCTTTATCAGGTTTTTTAAGTGCAAGATATACATTGGACAGGTTATTGTAAAGGTTTGATAGCAGATTGACATAGCGTTTTTGGCTCATAGTGTTCATAGCATCTGCTTCATTTTCAAGCAGGTGTATAGCTTTTTCACGCTTCTTTACAGCCACATCATAATCTTTTCTCATGTATGCAAGCTCTGCTTTGTAGTCTAAAAGCAATGCTCTGTCACAGACAGAATCAATATGTTCCTGTTCCATAACATATGATATCCGGTCAGCCAGTTTTGGCATGTAATCCTTGACAGAGTATTTTTCAAGATATGGAAACATATCCTGAAGGAACAACAAATAACAGGCAGAATTATCATTGATGATGTTTTCTACAACACTTATCATAGCCTGTATCGTATTATCAGGTTTTCGGACTTCTAAGCCATGCATCAGGCAGATTGTATGAAGGCTGTTCACAAGAGTCTGACAATTGGAAATGCAAGGATTTAATTCCTCATATATGATTTCCTGTATCAGAGGATGCAGGCTTATTTTCTTATTCTCTATGTCATCCGTTATAAAACCATATCGGGCAAGATAATTAACATCATGCAAAGAGACGAGCTGCAGCCAGTTCCTGAAATGATTCTTATACACACCGGATATCGGAAGGATTGATAGGTTCTTAAGTATATCGGTCTGTGATGCGTTAAGCTGGTTGATCTGCATAAGAATACGCAAATGTTCAATCATAAGGCCCTCATGATAATCTCCGTCTTTATATAATTCCACATCTTCACTGTCTGTGATATTAATTCCACACATCTTTAGTTCATGCAGTAATTCATCAGGCTCAAGACCACCTGCCGCAAGTGAAAGAACTGATAATACGACAGTCAGGGTGTGGGAATGAACTTCTCTTATTATCTGTTTAACTGTTTCGTTATCATTATCTGAATAAGGACAATGCGAAGCAAAAAGATGTAAAAGGTCTTTTTCAGATGCTATCTCTTTAATCTTATATAGAAGCATATTGTTTTATTTCACAGCGTGTCGTGACAAGCAATTCAAAATCATTCTTTACAAATTCTTTGAAAAAAGCATCATCCTTAGGAAGTACATTAAAGTTATCAAGTATCACAAGGCTGTCTTGATGCAGGGGGCGTAGCAGTCGGTAATGTGAGTCAAATAGAGCATCCTCATCCATATCTGATGTATCATCTGAAAATTCCATGGCTGCAATGTCTTTTCGCAGGCAGCCGGAATAAAACAGGTAGATGATATTGGTATATTTCTTTTTATTCCTGCTGGCATAATATTTTGCCAGTTCACTTTTTCCTATTCCTGCGATTCCATTTATGAAAACAACGGATTCAGAAGCAAGCAGTCTGCCACATTCTTTTATCTCATCATTTCTTCCGATGAATTCTTTCACAACAGCCGGGAGACGATTACTTAGCAGAATGTCAGTAAGCTCAGGTGAATACAGATTCTTTCTGTTATGGTCAGATAATATGGCGTAAAGCATAACATCTGTAAAAAATGTGGCATTATCATCAATGGCAATTAATTCATCAGCTTTGGTAATGCCAATTATTTTTCGGCTGTTATGAATCATATCTTCCATCAAATATCTTGCATTAGGAACATTTATAAGATTAGGAATAATCTTGTTTTCAAAGTCCGTAATCATCTGATTACGCCCGGTATCATTTTTGTATTCGTTCAGAATATCCACAGGAACAGGTCTTGCTCCATTACACCAGCGGCTGAAGGTTATGTTATCTTCTGAGGCTTCACCATAGTCAGAGGCTTCACCCGAAAGGCAGAACGGAAAAAGGTCACGCACAAGCTGGTGCTGTGGGTAAGTCTTTATTTTATTGTCAAGTAGTGCACCTGTCACATGTGCAAATGTTAATTGATTTTTCATACTTTCTCCATGTCTATGTCAACTTCCGGTCAACATGCCGTCAATGTGTTTCATTCTCAAAATTCACTATCATTATCACAACAAAACATAGCCAGCAGACATCAGAAGATATCTGAAACGGCTATAAACATTATAACACAGAACAAACATATGTTCTACAACTTTTTGTACATTGAAAACTAAATGAGCTTTATCATATGCCAACAGAATTTGCGAAGATGTTTCTGGTTGGAAACGGAGCGGATGAAGACACTTCCGTCAAGGGTGGGAAACGGACTCGAACAGGAGTAGCCCACAGGTCACGAAGAGATTCGGGGGACTAAAGGTCAGTTGTGAGACTGACAGTATATGGTATGTAGAAAGCCAGAATTAAATGTAAGTATAGCATAAGCAAACACTGAAAGAAGAGGAGGTGATGATGGGATGGCTAAAGTGAATGAGAATAAAGCAGTACTTAATGTTAAAGAATTATGCAACTATTTAGGAATAGGACAGACGAAAGCCAGAGAATTACTGGGGAATCCTGCAAATAGTTTTACAGTAAGGATAGGAAACAGACTTTATGCACATAAGCAGAAACTGGATTTATGGCTGGTAAATCAGATATTATAGATAGCCTGTAGGAGGGTGCCGGTAATGCAAATACACATTGAAACCAATAAAGTTTTATGGTAGAATAGGAATGATATTTGGAATCCTTCCTACTCTACACAAGGAAGGAGAGACAAATGGGAAAATCCATTAATAATAAAGAATTAGGTAAAGGCATATCGCAGAGAAAAGATGGTCTTTATCAGGGAAGATTCGTTAATCGTTTTGGAAAGAAGCAGACAGTGTATGCAAGAACACTGAATGAGGTAAGGCAGAAGCTTAGAGAAAAACAATATGAAGATGAGAAAGGTCTAAATGTAGTTACTAAGGATATGACACTTGATGAGTGGTTTGAGATATGGATGGATACATGTAAGAAGAATTGCAGGGCATCTACCAAGGAAACATACAGAGGACATTATCGTAGAATTCAGAAAGCTTTGGGATGGCGTAAGCTTACATCACTCAATCTTGTAATCATTCAACAGGCAATTAATGAGCTTAATAGTGACAATGAGAGAAAGAATTCTAAGAAGATACTCGTTGATATGCTGAATAAGGCTATTGACTCAGATTTGCTTATTAAGAATTGTGCCAGACAGGTTAATATTATTGTTTCTAAAGAAGAAAAGAAGGAACGACGGGTTCTCACCCGGAGTGAGACAGAGTTATTCCTTAATTATGCTAAAGATACATTTTATTATGATATGTATGTGTTAGCTCTTGATACAGGAATGCGTATAGGAGAATTGATGGGACTGAAATGGTCGGATATCGATTTTGACAGGAAACTGTTATATGTAAGACGTTCACTGTGTTATTTTCACAAGGAAGGCAAGTATGTATTTGAATGGCATGATACCAAGACACACAATAGTAAACGAACTATTCCATTAACAAGCAGGGCACTGGAAGCACTAAAAAGACAGAGAATCCGCAGAAAGGAGATTTTGTTGAAGAATGCTGCCAATGCACAGGATGAATACAGGGATTTGGTTTTTGTAACCAGAAACAATAGACCTACACAACAGTTTGTTGTACAGCAATGTATTGATTTGGTGGTAAAGAAAATTCAGAAAGAACATTCTGGATATGAAAAAGTATCACCACATACTTTCAGACACACATTTGCAACAAGAGCTATAGAGAATGGTATGCAGCCTAAAAGTCTGCAGAAGATTCTAGGACATGCCTCATTACAACTTACTATGGATTTGTATTGCCATGTGACTGATGATACTCTTTATAGTGAAATGTTGAAAATGGAAGCTGTATAAAAAAGTGTGTAAAAAGTGTGTAGTAAAGCATTTATGGAATAATAATAACGGCGCAAAGCCGCATAAACAGGAGGTTTTAAGATACAATGGAAGCATACAAGCAGGAATTTATAGATTTCATGGTAGAGAGTGATGTGTTAAAGTTTGGAGATTTTACTTTAAAGAGTGGAAGAAAGTCACCTTTCTTCATGAACGCAGGTGCGTATGTTACAGGAACACAGCTTGCAAGACTTGGTGAGTATTATGCAAAGGCTATTCACGAAACATATGGTGATGATTTTGATGTACTGTTCGGACCAGCATATAAGGGAATTCCAATCAGCGTAGTTACAGCAGTTGCATATGCAAAGCTTTACGGCAAGGAAGTAAGATACTGCTCAGACCGTAAGGAAGAGAAGGACCATGGTGCTGATAAGGGAGGATTCCTTGGAAGCAAGTTAAAGGATGGCGACAGAGTTATTATGATAGAAGATGTAACAACATCTGGTAAGTCAATGGAAGAGACAGTTCCTAAGGTAAGAGGAGCGGCAGATGTTACTATCGTAGGACTTATGGTTTCACTTAACCGTATGGAAGTAGGACTTGGCGGAAAGGTTAGCGCACTTGAGGAGATTAAGGAAAGATACGGTTTCCCAACAAGCGCAATTGTATCTATGGCAGATGTTGTAGAACACCTTTACAATAAAGAGTGTGAGGGTAAGGTAGTTATTGATGATGCACTAAAAGCAGCAATTGACAAGTATTACGCAGAATATGGTGTTAAGAACGCATAATAGCTGATGTTAATGGAGGGTTAATTATGGAAGAGAATCTTTATAAGAAATTAAAGTCAGTAGGAGCTTCTAATCTTGTATTTGGTATCCTGATAATACTCTTTGGTATCGGTGCAGGTGTAATGATGATTATTAATGGTGCAAGACTTCTTGCACACAGATCAGATAGCTTATTCTAGTGAAGGGGAACTGCCTGGTGGGTTAATTATGCCTGCCGGGCAGATTTGTTATGAAAAAGAAACATTATGTAACGCTTATAAAATGGGCGCTTTTTGTTATATATATGATTCTGCTCTTTTATGTAGTCTTTTTCGCAGAAGGAATGGGAAGGGCAGAGATAGCCAGCGGTTACAAATACAACCTTACACTGTTCACGGAAATCAGGCGCTATTGGCGTTATCTTGGACATTTTGACTCGCTTGGCTGGATAGCATTTCTTAATATAATTGGAAATGTGCTGGCATTCATACCATTTGGAATATTCGTGCCGTGGCTTTCCAATGGCAGAATTAATGTTTTTGCTACATTTGCATATGGATTCGCACTGTCGCTTACAATAGAAACAGTACAGCTTATATGTAAGGTCGGCTGCTTTGATGTTGATGACCTTGTGCTTAATGTACTGGGAGCATTGTGCGGTTATGCGGTATATGCGATAGCATACAGAATAGTTAAAATGTTTAGTAAAAAGGACAGGTGAAAAAATGAAACTTTTTAATAAATACAAGTTCTCTGATAAAAGTCAGGCACTTGGTGGTTTGATATCGACTGCGATGGGAATACTGTCATTGCTTTCTTTGGGTTATGGAGTGTATCTGTCTTTTAAAGCAGCAGGAGAAGGCGGCTTAAGAGTAGGAAGTCTTGGAATATTAAGCCTTATCTTAGCGGTAATTGGAACAGTAATCGGACTAATCAGCTTCAAAGAAGATAATAAGTTCTACGGAACTTCGAGATTTGGTTCAATGCTGTGTGGGGTAATAGCAGTATTTATGATAGCAGTATTCTTAATGGGAATATAATCCTTATCAGGGCAGAAGGAGAAAGAAATTGTTTAATGATAATGTAGAAGAGCGTTACGCTCTTGCAATAGAAAGAATTAAAGAGATAGCAGAGGAACCTGGGATTAAGACGGATGGGTTTGCAGATTATTTCAAATGTATTGCCACATTTATTCTTAAGATGGATAAGCTTGCAGCTGACTTAAAAGCTGATGTTTTCAGAGATTGTTCACTTGAAGAGTATAAGAATGTGAATACAGGACTGTATGAAGATGTAATTGGCAAGGCTTATGAGACAAGCTACGCTAATCCGGCATATGCAGCTTCAAAGTTAGGGCTTTCAGAGGGAAGGCTTTTGTCATTCCTTTATGTTGAGATAAGAGGAATGATTGTGTATGCATATGAAGGCAGAATGGCAGAGATGACAGCACTTATGGAGCTTTTTGTTGAAGTGTACTGCATGTGTGCATCGACTGAGGAAGACTGTGGAAAGCCAGATTATAAGCAGATGAAAGATTCTGTGTACTGGTATGTTAGTGATTACAGTGATGACCTTATGGAGTACAGGGTAAGAGAGCTGTTAGACCCTGAACTTGATTTTGCAACGAAGATTATTATGGAGTCTGACCTTACAGATGTAAGATATCTGTGCAGATTCGGTGAGTATGTCACAGACAATGAGATTAAGACAGCAGAGTATCTTAATTCGCTCAGCGAAGAAGAAATCCAGAAGATGGCAGACACATTTACAGAAGGATACAGAATCGGGTTTGAGCTTACAGGCAAGGATTTATCAAAGAAGAAAACTGTTAATATAAGATACTGTCTGGGATTTGAAAGACTTGTGAGGGCTGAGATTAAGAACTTTGAAAAGCTTGGACTTAAGCCTACGATATACAGGGCAGCGGTCAATACAATTAATAAAAGACTTAACATTAAGGTTGGCTATTACGGAGCTAATCCTAACAAGCAGATGGATTTCGACCATCGTTTTGACAATGCACTTTATATGGATGGCGAATTTGTTGAGAGAAAGACAGGCGCATTAAAGCTTGCGTATGAGAAGAACAAGGAGCTTGCAGCGGTGCATGGTGGGCCTGCTGTTATGGAAGTGTTTGGTGAAGTGCCATTTGAGCCACAGATTAAGAGCGAAGCATTAACGCTTGATACTAAGCAGCAGAAGCTTTCTGTGAAATACAGCAATGACGCGGGAAGCATTGTTAATGAGTATATCAAAGGCGAGGAGAGAAGCTTTACAATAATTGCTTATCCGATACCGGAGATTGGCGAGAATTTCGAGGAAATATTCAAGGGTACAGTTAAGATTAATACCCTTGATTATAACAAATATAAAGCTATCCAGCAGGCACTTATTGATGTACTTGATACAGCACAGTATGTTGAGGTTAAAGGAACTAACGGAAACTGCACAGACATGAAGGTTTCTATTATGAAGATAACCGACTATAAGACGCAGACTGTATTTGAGAACTGTCTTGCGGACGTTAATATTCCGCTTGGAGAAGTATTTACATCGCCTGTGCTTAAGAAAACAACAGGTGTGCTTAATGTGAGCAGTGTATATCTTAATGACATTAAGTTTAACAATCTTACTGTATGGTTTGAGGATGGATTTGTTAAGGACTACACATGCACTAACTTTGATGATGAGGCTAAGAATAAAGAGCTTTTCAAGGCAAATGTGTTATATGACCATGAAACTCTGCCGCTCGGAGAGTTTGCTATAGGAACTAACACTACAGCATATGTGTTTGCCAATAAGCATGATATTGTGTATAAGCTCCCGATTCTTATTGTTGAAAAGATGGGACCACATTTTGCAGTCGGTGACACATGCTATTCAAGGGCAGAAGATGTGTATGTAACTAATCCGGACGGCAAGGAGATTATCTCAAGGGATAATGAGGTTTCACTTCTTCGTAGGACGGAGCCGGACAAGGCTTATTATAACTGTCACATCGATATTACAATTCCGTATGATGAGATTGGCAATATCACTGTTGTGGCAGAGGATGGAACAAGAACAGACTTGATTAAGAACGGCAGATTCGTGCTTGATGGCACGCTTGCACTTAATGATGCATTTTTAACAGAATCATAAATATATAATTGTAAGCTGTAAACAGGCTTTATCTTGACGCAAAGTTTAAAACAAAGTACAATGATAATTAGTGTTTTCACTAATTTTAATATTATATCTATCGGACATAGGAGGTTAATATGGCTTTAGTAGGAATTGTTATGGGAAGTGACTCTGATATGCCTGTTATGGCAAAGGCAGCAGATATTCTTGAACAGTTAGGAATTTCGTATGAGATGACAATTATCTCAGCACACAGAGAGCCTGACGTATTCTTTGAATACGCTAAGAGTGCAGAGGAGAAGGGATTTAAGGTTATTATTGCAGGTGCAGGTATGGCAGCACATCTTCCGGGTATGTGCGCAGCTATTTTCCCAATGCCTGTTATTGGTATTCCAATGCACACAACATCACTAGGCGGTAGAGATTCATTATATTCAATAGTACAGATGCCTACAGGTATTCCTGTTGCAACTGTTGCTATTAACGGTGGTGCCAATGCAGGTATTCTTGCAGCCAAGATTCTTGCAACATCTGATGCAGCACTTCTTGAAAGACTTAAGGATTATACTAAGAATCTTAAGGAAAGCGTTCAGAAGAAGGATGCCAGACTTCAGGAAGTCGGCTATAAGAATTATTAATTAGTAACTGAATAGTTACATTAACTTACATTTATCATATTATTGAAGGAGAAAGAATCATGGATTACAAGAAATCTGGAGTTGATATTGAAGCAGGTTACAAGTCAGTTGAGTTAATGAAAGAGGCTGTTAAGTCTACTATGAGAGAAGAAGTGTTAGGAGGACTCGGCGGATTTTCAGGTGCATTTTCACTTGCTAAGATTAAGGAGATGGAAGAACCTGTATTACTTTCAGGAACTGACGGATGTGGAACTAAGGTTAAGTTAGCTTTTATTATGGATAAGCATGATACTATCGGTATTGATGCAGTTGCTATGTGTGTTAATGATGTTGTATGTGCTGGTGGAGAGCCACTTTTCTTCCTTGACTACATCGCATGCGGCAAGAATTATCCAGAAAAAATTGCTACTATTGTTGGCGGTGTTGCAGAAGGCTGCAGACAGTCTGAATGTGCACTTATCGGTGGTGAGACAGCAGAGCATCCGGGACTTATGCCACAGGATGAATATGACCTTGCAGGATTTGCTGTAGGTGTTGTTGATAAGAAGGACCTTATTACAGGCGAGAACATCAAGTCAGGTGATACACTTATCGGTATTGCTTCAAGCGGCGTGCACAGCAATGGATTCTCACTTGTAAGAAGCGTATTTACAATGACAGAGGAATCTCTTAATACATATTATGATTCACTTGGAAAGACATTAGGAGAGGCATTACTTGCTCCAACTAAGATATATGTTAAGACAATGAAGGAAATCAAGAAGGCAGGCGTTAAGGTTAAGGGCTGCAGCCATATCACAGGTGGTGGTTTCTATGAAAATGTACCTAGAATGCTTCCAGACGGTGTTAAGGCAGTAATTAAGAAGGACAGCTATGAAGTACCACCAATCTTTAAGATGCTTGCAGAAGATGGCAATATCGAAGAGCATATGATGTATAATACATTTAACATGGGTATCGGTCTTGTACTTGCTGTTGATCCTGCTGATGTTGATACAGTGATGGCAGCAGTTAAGGCTGCAGGTGAGACTCCATATGTTATCGGAAGCATTGAAGCTGGCGAGAAGGGAGTTACTTTATGCTAAGAGTTGCAGTTATGGTTTCCGGAGGCGGAACTAATCTTCAGGCTATTATCAATGCTGTTAAGGATGGAACAATCACTAACACAGAGCTTGTAGCAGTTATAAGCAATAATGCCGGAGCATATGCACTCACAAGAGCTAAGGATAACAATATTCCAGCATATTGCATATCACCAAAGGATTATGAAAGCAGAGATGCATTTAATGATGCATTACTTGATAAAGTGAATGAGCTTAATGTTGACCTTATAGTACTCGCAGGATTCCTTGTAAGAATTCCAGAGAAAATGGTTCATCAGTACAGCCACAGAATTATTAATATTCACCCATCACTTATACCTTCCTTCTGCGGAGTTGGTTTTTACGGACTTAAGGTTCATGAAGCAGCTTTAGAAAAAGGTGTTAAGGTATCAGGTGCAACTGTGCATTATGTAGATGAAGGAATGGATACAGGAGAGATTATTTTCCAGAAGGCAGTTGATGTACTTGATGGTGATACTCCTGAAACTCTTCAGAAAAGAATTATGGAGCAGGCTGAATGGAAGCTTCTTCCTAAGGCAATTAACAAGATTGCCAATGAACATGTTAATTAATGATTACTGACTAGGTATATAGACAATGATATGCGGAGGAATTAAGATGAAAGTATTAGTTGTAGGCAGCGGCGGAAGAGAGCATGCAATATGCTGGAAGTTAAGCAAGAGTCCTAAGGTTGACAAGATATACTGCGCACCGGGTAATGCAGGAATTGCAGAGCTTGCAGAGTGTGTTGATATTAAGGCAATGGAGTTTGACAAGCTTGTTGCATTTGCTAAGGAAAACAGCATTGACCTTACTGTTATCGGAATGGACGACCCACTTGTTGGTGGTGTTGTTGATGTATTCGAGGCAGAGGGCTTAAGAGTATTCGGACCAAGAAAGAATGCAGCTATTCTTGAAGGATCTAAGGCATTTTCTAAGGATCTTATGAAGAAATACAATATTCCAACAGCAGCTTATGAAACATTTACATCAGCAGAAGAAGCCAAGAAGTATCTTGAGACTGCTGAATATCCTATCGTTCTTAAGGCTGACGGACTTGCACTTGGCAAGGGTGTTCTTATATGTGAGAACAAAGAGGATGCACTTGCAGGTGTTGATGAGCTTATGCTTGACAAGAAGTTCGGAACAGCAGGTGATACAATTGTCATTGAGGAATTCATGACAGGCCGTGAGGTTTCAGTACTTTCATTTGTTGATGGTAATACAATTAAGATTATGTCATCAGCTCAGGATCATAAGAGAGCTAAGGACGGTGATCAGGGTCTTAATACAGGCGGAATGGGTAACTTCTCACCATCACCTTTCTACACTAAGGAAGTTGATGAGTTCTGTAAGAAATACATTTATCAGGCAACTGTTGATGCAATGAAGAGCGAGGGCAGACCATTTAAGGGAGTTATCTTCTTTGGACTTATGCTTACTCCAAAGGGACCAAAGGTTCTTGAGTACAATGCAAGATTTGGTGATCCTGAAGCACAGGTTGTTCTTCCTAGAATGAAGAATGATATCGTTGATGTATTTGAGGCTTGTATTGATGGAACTCTTGATAAGGTTGACCTTCAGTTTGAAGATAACGCATGTGTATGTGTAATTCTCGCTTCTGACGGATACCCACTTGCATACGAGAAGGGTTTCGAGATTAAGGGAATGGAGAACTTCAAGGGTAAGGATGATTATTTCTTATTCCATGCAGGTTCTAAATTCAACGAAGAAGGCAAGGTTGTAACTAACGGAGGACGAGTTCTCGGTGTTACAGCACTTGGCAAGGACCTTAAGGAAGCAAGAGCCAAGGCTTATGAAGCTACTGAATGGGTAGATTTCGATAACAAATATATGAGACATGATATTGGTAAGGCAATTGATGAAGCTTAATTAGTTAGTGGTAAGTAAAATGGGGGCAGATGGCTGGCGGATGCCGGTTATCTGCCTTAGTGTGTAAATAAGGAGACAACTATGAAAATAACACCAGTTAAGGGTACTAATGATTATCTTCCTAATGAGGTTGAAATCAGGGATTACCTTCAGAATGAGATATTAAAGGTATATGTTGCTAATGGATTTGAGCATATTACAACACCTATTATTGAGGATATAGAGAATCTTGATAAGAGTGATGGTGGTGAGAACTTAAATCTTATATTCAAGATTATGAAGAGAGGTGATAAGCTTGAGAAGGCTGTAAGTTCACTTCAGGAAAATCCTAAGACAGGAACAGCCTGTGAGAATGAAATTGCTGATATGGGATTAAGATATGACCTTACACTTCCGCTCAGCCGTTACTTTGCTAACAACAAGGACAAGCTCACTCTTCCTATGAAATGTATCCAGATGGACAGAGTGTACAGAGCTGAAAGACCACAGAAGGGCAGACTTCGTGAGTTTGTTCAGTGTGATATTGATATTATTGGTTCTGATTCTACAGATTCAGAGGTTGAACTTATTCTTACAACAACCAAGGCTCTTAAGGCTATTGGCATGAAGAATTTCAAGGTTAAGATTAACGACAGAAGACTTCTCCGTTCATTCCTTCAGAATTGTGGATTTGCAGAGGAGCAGCTTGACAGTGTGTGCATTACATTTGACAAGATGGATAAGGTCGGACTTGACGGTGTTAAGGCTGAGCTTACAGACAAGGGATTTGACGCTGCTGCAATTGAGAAGTTTATCGGATTCTTTGGAAGTGTTTCAAGTGCACAGGAGATAAGCCTTGAAAGTGTTGAGGCTATACTGGATGATAAAGCTCCAGCAGAAAGCGTAAGAGGAATTATCAACACTGTAAATGAGCTTTCAGACGGTCAGTTTGATGTTGTATTTGACCTTTCTTTAGTAAGAGGTCAGGGTTACTATACAGGAACTGTATTTGAAGTTGAAAGTATTGATTTCAAGGGTGCTATCGCAGGTGGTGGAAGATATGACAACCTTATTGGCAAGTTCTTAGGACAGCAGGTAAGCGCTGTTGGATTCTCAATCGGATTCGAGAGAATCTTCTCAATCCTTATGCAGAATGGTGTTGAGACTAAGGCATCAGCAGACAAGATTGCTGTTATGTACGATGAGGGACAGGTTAAGGAAGCCTATGCAATAGCAGAAAAATACAGAGCAGAAGGTAAAGTATGCTCATTATATGTAAAGCCTAAGAAGATGGGAAAGTTCCTCGGAAAGCTTGAGGAACGTGGATATAAAGGATTTGTTAATGTCAGCAATGGGGACGAGATAAGCTTGTTCTAGTGAGTTTTATGGCGCAGCCTTTTTAAGGGCTGCGCTTATTGCTTCTATAAAGACGGAATATGTATATCTGTTGGCTGAATCATAGGTTATGTTGGTTGTGCCGGCTTCCATGACTTTAGAGGCAACTTCATCAAATGAAGTCGTGAGCTTTGGGTACATGGTAGTGATTGACTCGGAAAGATTAACAAGCTCAATGCTGTTAATGTTAGAGGAATCAACTGTGACCTGGATATCAACAGGATTGCCGTCTAAAAGGATAGAAGCGGTATATACTCCGGGGCAGAATTTAGGAGCGTCGGCGTTATCAAGGGGTGTTTCAATATTAGAAGAAGCAGAAGCATTTACAGTGCTGCTCTTATGCTGAGTAGTATTCTTGGAATTATCAGAACCTTTGCTGCCAAGACGGACAACAGCAAATATAACAAATGCTATTACAATAGCAGCGATAACAGCTCCAATAAGGAGTTTTTTTAATGGAATAACAACAATTTTAGTCTGACTCATCACAAAGAAACCTGCCCTTCATATTCATTATTACAAAATATATGGTATGGAGTGGGAGATTATGATTAAAATATAAAATGTGTTATACTATTAAAAATGTTTTAAGGGGAGTAACACATGTCATTACAATTAATTCTGGGAAGCTCAGGTGCGGGTAAATCGCACTATCTGTATACGCATATAATTGAAGAGTCAATGAAGAATCCTGACAGGAATTATATAGTTGTTGTGCCGGAGCAGTACACTATGGCAATTCAGAAAAGACTGGTGTCCATGCATCCAAGAAAAGGAATACTTAATATAGATGTTGTGAGCTTTGAAAGGCTTGCGTATAAAGTATTTGAGGAAGTGGGGGAGGATAATCTTGAAGTCCTTGATGATACAGGAAAGAATCTGATTATTAAAAGAGTTTTAGAGCAGAACAAGGACAGATTAAAATATTTTGGAAGTAATCTGTCTAATACAGGATTTGTGTCAGAGATGAAGTCTGTTATATCGGAAATGCTTCAGTATGATATCAAGCCGGATGTTATGCAGGATGCGGCAGGTGCAGCATACAGTGATTCAGAGGGAAGTGCAGCACTTCAGTATAAGCTTGATGATATAGTACTTGTATATAACGCATTTGCAGAGTACATGGACAAGAATTATATAACTAAAGAAGAAATACTGGATAAATTATGCAGCAAGGTTACAGAGTCAGAGAAAATAAAGAATTGCGAGATAGTATTTGACGGATTCACAGGCTTTACTCCGGTTCAGTACAATTTAATGACAATTCTTTTATCAATGTGTCCGAAGATATATGTTTCTCTGACAATTGATGCATCTGAGCGTGAAAATTCAGTAAGAGGCAGGGAAGAACTTTTTTTCATGAGTAAGGACTGCGTATCAAAGCTTTATAAGATATGCGATGAAGAACATGTGAAAGTCCTTGAACCTGTGTATATTGCAGGAAAAGTAGTACCGGGAAAGAATGTAATTGTAAATGTTAATTCAAGATTTAAGAATTCGGAAGAACTGGATTTCCTGGAACAGAATCTTTTTAGGAACAATTCGGGAAGATTTAACCAGAAGACTGACAATATCGTTATATATGATGGAGCTGTTGCCAAGGAAGAATTAACATTTGCAGCAGGAGAAATAATAAGACTTACAAGACTGTGTGGATACAGGTATAACGAGATTGCTATAGTTACTGCGGACATGGATGGCTACGGCAAACTGGCGGCTAATATATTAAAGCAGAACGATATACCATATTTCTTAGATTACAAGCGCCATGTGACGGACAATCCTTTTATTGCGGCAATTAACGGTGCACTTGGAATAATTGAGAATAATTACAGTTATGACAGTGTTTTAGGATTCCTTAGAACCGGAATGAGCGGAATGGAGCGCGAAGATATTGATCTGTTAGACAATTACTGTGTTGCGGTTGGAATCAGAGGCAGGGGAAAATGGCATGAGCCGTGGATAAGAAAGTTCAGGGGAACAGTCAATAATACTGACCTGGAGAAACTTAATTCACTAAGAACAATGATAACGGATATGTTGGACCCGTTGGAAGAAGTGCTTAAGTCAAAGGAATCTGATGTCGCGGATATGGTAAAGGCACTTTATGAGTTTCTTGTGCGTGAAAATATGGAGCAGAAGGTAAGTGTGCTTAATGACAGCGAGTACACTGGTGATGAATATGCGCAGTTATATAAGAAAGTTATAGAAGTATTAGATAAAATGTATGCCCTTCTTGGAAGCGAGAAGGTTGGTATTAAAGAATTTAACAAGATACTTGCGTCAGGATTTCAGGAGATTAAGATAGGACTTATTCCGCAGACCAATGACTGCGTTGTTATCGGAGATATAGAAAGAACCCGTCTTGACAATATCAAGGTCATGTTCTTTGTCGGAATTAATGACGGAAATGTTCCTAAGAAGGCTGATTCAAGAAGCGTTCTGTCAGAAAGCGACAGGGAGTATCTTGAGGATAAGGGAATAGTTATGTCAGCTTCTGTAAGGGAGAAAGCATTTACACAGAGATTCTATCTGTATCTTATTATGACAAAGAGTGCGGAAAAGCTGTACATGTCATATGCGGTAAAAAACAGTGAGGGTGCAGCACTGATGCCTTCATATATTATAAGAAGCATGAGAAAAATGTTTTCACATTGCCTTAAGTTATCTTACAAAGACACGGCACAGCAGAATTCATATGTGACAATACCGCAGGCATCTTTTAGCTTTGATAATACTGAAACTGCTGCAAATGTGGATGAAGATATTATTGATTCACTTACAGGCGGAAGGCTTGTCGGAAGCGTCACATCTTTTGAAAACTTTGCAGAGTGTCCGCTGAGATATTATCTGAGGTACGGGGTCGATTTAAAGGAAAGGGAAGAATTCACATTTTCACCGGTAAACTTCGGTGTCGTACTGCATGCAGTTATCCGAGAGGTGTGCGACGAAATCAAGAAAAACGGCGAGTCATACTACATGATATCAGAGGAGAAGCGCCGTGAGATGGTTGAAAGAAGTGTGACTGCGATTACAGACATATATCAGAACAGTATTTTGAAGGATTCAAGCCGTAATTCGTTCATGATTAAGCGAATGGAGGACCTTGCAGACCGTACTATATGGGCGATGGGCGAACAGTTAAAATGTGGTGATTTCGTGCCATTTGTATTCGAGCATAAGTTTAATATGGAGGTCGGGGACGGCGACAGAAAGCAGCTTATGAGCGGAACGATTGACCGTGTGGATATATGTGAGAACGACACAGATGTGTATGTCAGAATTATTGATTACAAGACAGGAAAGAAGGATTTCGATATAGTAAAGACCTACTACGGAATTGATATCCAGCTTATGGTCTACATGGAAGCGGCAATGAAGCTTGTTGCGAAGATGCGTCCGGGTAAAAATGTGATTCCTGCCGGAGTGTTTTACTACAACATAAGCGACCCTATTGTGTCTGCGACAACAGAGAGCGCGGAGGAGATAGAGGATAAGATTAAGGGTGAACTGCGCCTTAAAGGAATGGTTAATTCTGATAAGGATATTGCAGAGAAGATGGACAATACTGAGGGAACTTCACTTAATATTCCTGTGAGCAGAAAAGCTGATGGCGGATTTGATTCACGAAGAAGCAAGGTGATGAACACAGAGCAGTTTAACATGCTTGGAAGATTCGTTGATGTAAGGGCGGTTGACACTGCAGACAGAATTGCAGGCGGAGATATCAGGCGCAGCCCTTATAAAGACGGACAATTTTCAAGCTGTGACAGATGTCCTTATGGGGCAGTGTGCGGATTTTCAGTGGATTTGCCGGGCTGCAATTACAGAAAATTAAAGAAATTCGATGATGAAGTGTTATGGAATAATATAAAGGAAGGGGTTGATGAGAATGGAAAGAAAATGGACACCGGCGCAGAAGAGCGCGATTGATACAAGAGACTGTAATGTGCTGGTTTCAGCGGCTGCCGGTTCAGGTAAGACTGCTGTTCTGGTTGAAAGAATCATTTCCATGATTACAGCCCCTGACAAGAATATAGATATAGACAGGCTGGTTGTTGTTACATTTACAAAGGCGGCAGCAGCCCAGATGAAGGATAAGATTAGAAAGGCACTGGATTCAATGCTTGATGAGAATCCGGGGGATGTGAACCTTTTAAGACAGATAACACTGCTTAACAACGCACAGATAACAACGATAGACAGTTTCTGTCTATGGATAATCAGAAATCATTTTCCAGAGGTTAATCTGGATCCGGGGTTCAGGATAATGGATGAGGGTGAGAAGAAGCTTATTGAAAATGATGTGTTAGAAGATGTGCTTGAGGAATTCTACGCTGAAGCAGATGAAGAATTCTTTAATCTTGTTGATGCATTTGGCATGGGACGGGACGATTCAGGGCTTGTGAGCATTATAGATAAAATATACCGTTTTTCACGAAGCAATCCGTGGATTGATGAGTGGTTTGACGAGTGCATGTTAGTTTATGATGATGAGACTTACGATAATCCGGCAATTAAGGAACTGTATGATTCAATTAAAAATGCACTTCTTGATTACCGTGATAAATACAACAGATTAGTAGATATCTGTTCTGAGCCGGCAGGACCTGCAGCATATACAAGTGCTTTGCAGTCTGACCTGCTTGGAATTAATGAGATGATTAATTCGCAGGATTTTGGAGAGCTTGGCAGAAAGATAAGAACATTTTCATTCGAAGCCCTGTCAAGAAAGAAGGATGCAGGAGCAGACCCGGATATTAAGGAATATGTTAAGGGACAGCGAAAGTTGTTTAAAGATTACATAGGACGGCTTAATGATAAGATATTCTTGAAAGATGATGAGGGAATATTTGCAGACATGCAGGGAGCAGGCATCCAGATACGGACGCTTCTTAAAGTGGCAAAGGTGTATGCCAAGCGTGTTTCGGAGGTGAAGCGAGAGAAGGGCATAATTGATTTTAATGACATGGAACATCTTGCACTTTCAATACTTGTAAAGAAAGAAGCCGGAAAGCTTGTATACACGGAGACTGCCGACAAGCTTGCGAACAGATTTGAAGAGATACTGATAGACGAGTATCAGGATTCCAACCAGCTGCAGGAGGTTATTCTTAATGCGGTGTCCAAGACGAGACTGTCCGGTGAGAATAATAATATATACATGGTTGGTGATGTAAAGCAGAGCATATACAAGTTCCGTCTTGCCTGCCCAGAGCTTTTCATAGAGAAGTACGATACATACGGCGAGACTGGCGATAATGTAAGAATAGAATTACAGAAGAATTTCCGAAGCCGTGAAAATGTGCTTGAGTGTGCAAATGATGTGTTCAGCCATATCATGAACAAGAATTTTTCTGGAATCGGGTATGACGAATCTGTAAGACTGAATGCAGGATTTCCATATCCTGAGTATAGTGGCAACAATTACGGTGATGACGCTAATAAGAGCACGGATGTAATTCTTATATCTTCAGAGAATGAAGAAGAGGCTACAACAAGAGAGCTTGAGGCAGACAGACTTGCAAAGCTGATTGAAGGGATAGTTTCTTCTGGCGTAAATGTATATGATGCAGATGAGAATATATACAGACCGGCAGAATACAGGGATATTGTAATTCTTACAAGGTCAGTTACAGGCTGGGCGGATACATTTGCAGATGCCATAATGGACAGGGGGATACCGGCGTATACCGACTCATCAACAGGATATTTCAGCGTGCGTGAGATACAGGTAATCTTAAGCATGCTTACAATAGTAGACAATCCGGTTCAGGAGATAAGCCTTGCGGCGGCAATGATGTCTTATTTTGGCGGCTTTACGGCAGCAGAGCTTGGAATAGTGCGAAAGCTAGGCAGGGAGCATGCGGATAAGAATACACATAACAACCTGTATGAACATTTGAAGGTGACTGCGGGGTTTGGTGAAGTTGTAGCGGCGCATGGTGAGGCGATTGCGGCAGACGACCTGAATATCAAGAGATTGTCCGGCAAATGCGCATTATTCCTTGCAAAACTCACAGAGTACCGCGACAAGAGCAGTGTAGAGCCGCTTTATGACCTGTGCTGGGAAATGATATATGATACAGGCTACTATGACTATGTGGGAACAATGCCTGCCGGAGCACAGAGACAGGCTAACTTAAATGTTCTGCTGGAAAGAGCAGCAGGATATGGAAAGTCAAGCTATTCAGGATTGTTTAATTTCTTAAGATATATTGAAAGACTTAAGAAGTTCGATGAAGATTTTGCAGAGGGGGCTGCAAGCCTTGATAATGAGAATCTTGTAAGAATTATGAGTATTCACAAGAGTAAAGGTCTGGAATTTCCGATTGTAATACTTGCAGGAGCGCATAAGAGTATTAATTTCATGGATGCGACAGCGCCTGTGCTTGTAGACCAGAACTTAGGAATTGCGGTTGATTATGTTGACCTTGAAAGAAGAACCAAGACACCGACTATTATAAAGGGCGCAATGGCAAGAAGAATTGTAAGAGAGTCGATAGCAGAGGAAGAAAGACTTCTCTATGTTGCCATGACAAGAGCGAGAGAAAAGCTGATAATTACCGGAGTTGTAAAAGACGCAGACAAGACACTTGATAAATACAGAGCAAAATCAGAGGAACTTGCAACGGATGGAACATTATCTTATGCGGACAGTGAAAATATAAAGAATTATCTCGATATGATAATGCCGGTGTGTCTTATGGATTCAGATAAATTAAAAGGCAGTTTTAAAGTTATGGTTGATGCCGTGGAGGATTCTGAGGCTGATGCGGCTGAAACAGGGAATAGTTTTGAAACAGGAAACGTGACTGATACAGATGCCGTTAAAGCCGGGGAAGCACCTGATGGAAATAATGAAGCTGGTTATCCGTCGTTAGACGAACTTCCGGAGTATGTTCCGGCTGATAATGCTTCCAGCAGAATGAAGCTGACAGTTTCACAGCTTAAGGCAATGCAGGCGGAGGATGATTCAGAAGAAAATGCTTACATGGACGATTCTGTTAAGGAAGCATTTGAGAAGGAAGCGTACGATGAGCAGGTGCCGGCAGATAGCGATAATCAGGATGAGCAGACAGATAGTGAAGCAATGGTTGGACTGTCAAATTCAATAATTCCTAAATTTATAAGTGGTGAGGAAGTGAAGCTTGCAGCGAATGAGCGTGGTAGCGCATATCATAGGGTTATGGAATGTCTTGATTATTCAGTGAGTGTGAACATTGATGGAGTCAAAGCTGATATAAACAGAATGTTAGAAACCGGCAAGATGAATGAATTACAAGTGAAAAGTGTCAATCCGTGGGATATCAATACATTTGTACAATCAGATACAGGCAGGAGAGTTGCAAATGCTGTGAACTGTGGCAGTGTCAGAAGAGAACAGCCTTTTGTATTTGAGTACGAAGGACAGCTTATACAGGGTATAATTGACTTGTATTTTGAAGAGGGCGGAGAACTTGTGCTTGTGGATTATAAGACAGACAGAGTTATGAAAAATGAAGTGGGTGAAAAAGAACTTGTGAGACGATATGCAATCCAGCTTGATTATTATGCAAAAGCATTGACACAGCTTACCGGGAAAAAGGTCAAAGAAAAGATAATATATTCATTTGCTTTAGGAAAGGGATTAAGTGTATATTAAACCATTGCATAATTAAGAATCATGTTATATAATAAAATGACATATGAGATTATATTGCCGATGCAGGCTGAATTAGGAGGATATAATGACAAGAACATACGCTGTTAAGTATAAGAGCAAGTCTAAAATGTTGACAACACCAGAGCTGGTTGCACAGACAGAGGAAGATATCAAGGCATTAGAGCTTGTAAAGGATGCTGTAATCAAAGAGGATGGACAGGTTGTTACTGTTGAAGTTGAAAATGAGGAAGACTTTGAGCCAGTTATGGACAGAGTAATCAACATTTTCAGAAGAATTGATGACAAGTCTGAGGTTTCATACAAGTTCGGTCTTAACCGCGAATAATTAGACTATTAATCAGAGTAAGCCTGTGAAGCTAAGACTGCGTCACAGGCTTATATTATGTATATGCCAGAGCAGACATTAATTATTTGATAAGCTATGTATTATGTGATATAAAGGAGTAAAACAGTGAGTTTAGAAAGTGAAATCAAGAAAAGAAGGACATTTGCCATTATCTCTCACCCGGATGCTGGTAAGACAACATTAACAGAGAAGTTCCTGCTTTATGGAGGAGCTATTAACCTTGCAGGTTCTGTAAAGGGTAAGAAAACTGCAAAGCATGCAGTTTCCGACTGGATGGAGATTGAGAAGGAAAGAGGTATTTCGGTAACTTCTTCTGTTCTTCAGTTTAACTATGAAGGTTACTGTATCAATATTCTTGATACTCCGGGACATGAGGATTTCTCAGAGGATACCTACAGAACTCTTATGGCAGCAGATTCAGCAGTCATGGTTATTGATGCTTCTAAGGGTGTTGAGAAACAGACTATCAAGCTTTTCAAGGTATGTGTTATGAGACACATTCCTATATTTACATTTATCAATAAGATGGATAGAGAAGCTAATGATCCATTTGAGCTTCTTGATGAAATTGAGAGTGTACTTGGAATCTCTACATGCCCAATTAACTGGCCTATCGGATGCGGTAAGGAATTCAAGGGTGTGTATGACCGTAAAGAGAAAAATGTTTCTTTATTCAAGGCAGCCATGAACGGTCAGAAGGAAGTTGATACTGAGATTGTTGATGCGTCAGACGAGGCAGTTCTTAAGGACAGAATTGGTGATGCTTTCTATGACAAGCTTCAGGAAGATATTGAACTGTTAGACGGAGCAAGTGCGGAGTTTGATCAGGAGATGGTAAGTGCAGGTGACCTTACACCTGTATTCTTTGGTTCAGCGCTTACTAACTTTGGTGTACAGACTTTCCTTGAGCATTTCTTATCAATGACAACTTCACCACTTCCAAGAAAGTCTGATCAGGGAATTATTGATCCATTTACTGAGGATTTCTCAGCATTTGTATTCAAGATTCAGGCTAACATGAATAAAGCACATAGAGACAGAATTGCTTTCATGAGAATATGTTCCGGTAAGTTTGAAGCCGGAATGGAAGCCAACCATGTTCAGGGTGGCAAGAAAATAAGACTCAGCCAGCCACAGCAGATGATGGCGGAGGAGAGACATATTGTAGATGAGGCATATGCAGGAGATATTATAGGTGTATTTGATCCGGGCATTTTTTCTATTGGTGATACAATATGCAAGTCTAATAAGAAATTTGCATTCGAGGGTATACCTACATTTGCACCAGAACATTTTGCAAGAGTAAGACAGATTGATACTATGAAGAGAAAGCAGTTCATCAAGGGTATCAACCAGATTGCACAGGAAGGTGCAATTCAGATATTCCAGGAGTTCAATACAGGAATGGAAGAGATTATCGTTGGTGTTGTCGGTGTTCTTCAGTTTGAGGTTCTTGAATACCGTCTTAAGAATGAATACGGTGTTGATATCAGACTTGAGCCGCTTCCATACGAGCATATCCGCTGGATTGAGAATCCTGAGGAAATTGATGTGAACAGAATTGTTGGTACATCAGATATGAAGAAGATTAAAGACCTTAAGGGCAATCCACTTCTTGTATTTGCCAATAGCTGGTCTGTTAATATGGTACTTGAGAGAAATGAGGGCTTAAAGCTTTCAGAATTTGGAAGAAACTAGTTGTACGATACATTTAGGAGTCAGGTGATTACATGAAATCAGTATACAAATGTAGTGTAAAAAGAATAGCAGCACTGGCAGTAATGGTATGTATGCTTGTGCTTGCCGGACTTGCCTTTACATCTGTAGTAAATACTAATGCGGAAGAAGCTATCGGTCAGGGACATGTAAATTATGATGTTACCGGACTCAGAATAAGAACTTCAACATCCACAAGTAATAGCAGTAATATTATTACAACGGTGAGTGGCGGATTTAAATTTGATATATATGGAGAGACAACTGATGATGGCGATAAATGGTATGATATAGGCTTTTATATGGGTGAAATCTATAAAAGAGGATATATTTTTGCAGCATATGTAACTGTTGATAAAAGAACAGATTATAAGCCGGATGCTGATTTCGAGGAATATCTTAATCAACAGGGATTTCCAGAAAGTTATAAAGAAGGATTGAGACAGTTACATGCGAGCCATCCGAACTGGGTGTTTGTGGCAGACCATAATGGCACAGACTGGAATACAATGGTTCAACAGCAGAATGTGAAAACAAGAAGTCTTGTTCATAAGGATAATATAAGCTCATGGAAATCAATGGCAGATGGTTGTTATGATTGGGAAAAGGGAGAATGGTATTCATTTGATAGTGGAGGATATGTACAGGCTTCAAGTGAACTGGTTCAATATGTTCTTGACCCAAGGAATTTCCTTAATGAAACATATATTTTTATGTTTGAAGGATTATCCTATGATTCGTCGGTACAGAATAAAGATGGAGTAGATAGTGTTATAGATGGATCATTTATGGATGGTTCATCTCATAATCTTGATGGATATACATATTCTACACTTCTTATGAAAGCTGGAGAAGTTTCAGGAGTGAGTCCGTATCATCTTGCAACAAGAATAATTCAGGAGCAAGGATATAAGGGAACTGGAAGACAGATATCTGGTAATGTCAGCGGATATGAAGGGTACTATAATTATTACAGCCAAAATGCTTATGCATCAGATGGTTATACTGCAGTTCAGAATGGATTAAGATATGCAAAAGGCACAGACACAAAGACATTAAGACCATGGAATACAAGGTATAAAGCTGTTGTAGGTGGTGCTATCAATCTGGGTTCATGGTACATTAATAAGGGACAGGATACTTTATATTATGAGAAGTTTGATGTGGTAAATTATTCGCATCAGTATATGACAAATGTTTTGGCTCCAAAATCTGAGGCTAAAACAAGTAAGAAAGCATATAGTGAAACAACTCTTAACAATACTGCATTTAAATTCATTATTCCTGTATATGAAAATATGCCGGATGAGGTGTGTGCTGAGCCTACGGGAGATGGAAATCCAAATAACAGGTTAAAGAGTTTATCAGTTGAAGGATATACATTTACTCCAACATTCTCACTTTATACAACAGAGTATGATCTTATTGTTGAAAATAATGTTTCTAAAGTTACTGTCAAAGCTGATGCGTTAGCGGATAATGCAAGTGTAAGTGGGACAGGTGAACACAATTTATCAGTCGGTAACAATAAAATAGTAATTTCTGTCACTGCTGAAAATGGAGATGTTGAAGAATACACAATTAATATTGTAAGAAAAGCAACAGATTCGGAGCCGGATAATAATCCGGTTGAAGAGAATGGCTTTACATGTACTTATGATATTGATGAAAACAACAGTATAATATCAGGAATAAGTGTGGGAAGCACTGCATCGGATGTTATATCTAATATAACATTTAAGAATGGCTGTTATGGAAAAATATCAGGTGCAGACGGAAAAGAGAAAACATCTCAAAAGATTTCTACGGGAGATACATTTATCGTATACACAAAAGATGGAAGAGAGTATAAAAGGTATGCCGTAGTGATTTATGGTGACATTAATGGAGATGGTGAAATATCAAGTCTTGATATGTTGTATATAAAAAGAGATGTACTTGAAATTAAGTCATTGACAGGGGCATATATAAAGGCAGCGGATGTTAATCATGATGGAGTGGTTAATAGTATAGACATGTTATATGTTAAGAGACATGTTCTGGATATCAGGTATATTGAACAGTAATTGTGAGGAATAATTAATGATAAAAAATTTAAAAAGGATAATAGTATGTATTCTTACTGTATGTATGTGTCTATTATTACAGATGAACAGCATAAATGTAGATGCAGCTGAGACAGCCAGTATAAGTATAGGTTCAGCAAGTGGTAATGTTGGAGATACAGTAACAGTAACTGTATCAGTAAGTGCACCAAGTGAAGTATATTTGTGTGACTTTTATATAAATTATGATGCATCTATACTGGAGGCTGTTTCGGGATATGATGCAGGGGGCGGCGGAACAATCCGCTTATTATCTACAGATAAGACTAGTTTTAGTATAAAGTTTAAAATTAATAATCCTGGTTCATCAGCAATCTCGGTTGTTACATCAACTGCAATTGTAAGTTCTGCTTATGAAGACAGACTGGTAATAAGTTCCTCTTCAGGAACAGTTACCGGAAAAGCACCTGTAAGCTATTCATCAGATAACACATTGTCATCGCTTCAGATAAGTCCGGGAACGCTTTCACCAGCATTTTCACCGGAAATTACAACATATAATGCATCTGTTGACTCTGATGTGGAAGAACTTGTTGTAAGTGCGGTTGCCAATGACTCTAATGCTAAAGTCAGCGTCAGCGGAAGAAAAATGGATCCGGGAAGAAATACAACTACAATTACTGTCACTGCAGAAGATGGTTCAGTAAAGAAATATATAATATATACGACCAGAGCAGCAGGCAGTAATGAACAAGAGACACAGACCGAAGCAGAAACACAGACTGAAGTTCAGACAGAGCAGACTGATAATATACAGGTTACTATAGATAAAGTACAGTATACAGTTATTCAGGATTATTCAGAGCATGAACTTCCAGAAGGCTACGAAGAAACAGAAATTGATTATAATGGCGGAAAGATAATTGCAGGAAAAGGCTTAAAAACAGGACTTATCCTTATGTATCTTGAAAGTGACAATGGTGAAGGAGGCTTCTATGTGTATGATGAAACTGCAAAAACATTTTCACTATATAACACAGTTGATGAACCCCAGGTAACATTTGTTGTTCTTCCAATACCGGATTCAGTCAACAAACCTGATGGGTATACACTTACCAGATTCACAATGAATGGTAAAGAAGTTGACGTGCTTATTGATGCTGACAGACAATATTGTCTTTTCTATGGAGTGAGTTCGTCAGGAGAAAAGGGCTGGTTCAGCTACAGAATAAGTGATGCAACAATACAGGCTTATTCGATAGATAAAAGCGATATTTCTGGCATCATAAATACATCTGGAAAAGATACAAAGCCAGCAAATAACAAGGGTTATATTGTTGTTATATCAATTCTGGCTGTTTTAATAGCCGCATTTGCAGTTGTTACGGGAATCCTTTGCTCTAAGCTGTCAAAGGTAAAGAAGGTATTTAATATGGCATCAAAAGATGGCATTGACCTTGATTCATATACAGAGAAAGAGATTGATGAGTATGATCTTGGGGGATATGAGGATGATGAAGACGAGGACATTGACCAGGTATCAGACAAGATTTTCTATGGTGATGATAAGTCTGGGGAAAATGATGTCGAGGAACTGAAGCTTTTCGATATTGATGATGATAAGTAAATAATTAAAAAGCCTTAGTGAAAATGTGATGCTCAGATTACATTTTCCTAAGGCTTTTTCTTATTCTTCCGGAAGCTTCCAGTTTTCTGCCTGACTATAATAGTCGGCTGACATTTCGTTATATTGGGCAGCCTGATATGGGTCATCTGTTGTTGCGGCAAGTTCCTCATAACATTTGCCGAGTAAAGACAATGGCTTGTTTCCGCTGCTTGCAGCGTCAAGTATGCTCTCTGTCTCAAATGCAGCATTATACAGCCACAAAGCAGCCTCCTCATAATCTGACTGGTTCATATAAAATGTACCAAGAATCAGACACATTTCAGCAGGAGGATTGTCTGCAACTGCCTTTAATGTTGTTTTAAAGAATGCATTAGTGTCGCCTGCTGCCATATATATCCTGGCAAGAATACAGTTAATCTCTTTCATTAAATCATTGTTTCTGCCCTCTTTGGAAAGAACATTTTCAAAGATGTCCCTGAAAGCAATAAAGTCGGAATCTTCACCAGATATAAGAAGCTCTTTACAAAGCATGGTGACAACATAATCCTCAATGTGGATACCTTTTTCAAATGCTTTGAAATATGTGGAAAAGTCTCTCTTACTGTGGTCGCCTGCCTGCATGTGAAGAATCTCAATGTCACTATCGTATACTATCGGAGTGAGCCTTACTGTCTCATGTATCGGCGAAATCCATGTGAATGGACGGAGTCTTTTGAAAAGCTTTGGACGGAGTTCCTTGTGAGCATTGTATACAGAATTGAATTCTGATGCATTGACATAATACATCTGTACAATGTCTATCTCTGGAAGAAGTATATGCTTTAATTCCCTGAGTGCATAGTTATTAGCGTCGTCAAGCACCTCGTCTGCGTCAGCACTGAATATGTAGTCACATCCGGCTTTGGAAAATGCGAAATTTCTTGCGGCTGAAAAATCATTTATCCATTCAAAATCATATATTTTATCGGTGTAGTGAGCGGCAATTTCTTTAGTATTGTCAGTTGAGCCTGTGTCTACAATAATCAATTCATCATAAGTTCCTGCGTATGAATCAAGACACCTTGCAAGAATCTCCTGCTCATTTTTTACAATCATGCACATGCTTATTGATATCATGTTTTTCTCCTGTTCTTAATTGGATTTATATAGGTTATATCGGTAAATGCCTTGATTTTTTTAGGTATTCGTAAGATACTTGATACCAATGATAACATATATCTGATACGAGGTACACCATGCCAAAAAAGAAATCTGCAGCAGAACCAGTTGAATATATAGACAGGCAGGCTTTCGATGAAGCGAAAGAGAAGATAATCGGCAAGAGCCACAATGACAAGGGAATAGGTACTTTGTCGGAAAAGACACTGCATGCAGTATTAAAAATGTATTATGAACCTGATGAGGATAATCATGAGGTTGCAATAGATGGTTATTTTGCAGATATATATAATGAGCATGGGATAATTGAGATTCAGACGAGGCAGCTTAACAAGTTAAGGGATAAGCTGTCAGTGTTCCTGAATGAATATCAGGTAAGAGTTGTGTATCCGATGCCGTATGAAAAGTATTTAAGCTGGATTGAGCCGGAAACGGGGAACATTACTTCCAGAAGGAAGTCTCCGAAGAGGTGTTCCATGTATGATGCGATGTTTGAACTGTATAAGATTAAAGCATTTTTAAAGAATCAGAATCTTAAGGTTACATTGCTGCTGATAGATATGGAAGAATATAAGCTTCTTAATGGCTGGAGTTACGATAAGAAGCGCGGAAGTGTGCGTTATGACCGCATTCCTGTTGGAATAAGAAAGATAGTTGAACTGGACTGTCCGCAGGATTATATGCAGTTTGTACCAGAGGGACTTGAGAAGAACTTTACTTCAGCGGATTTTGCAAATGCAGCGCATATTGACAGGCAGACTGCTGCCAGTGTACTTGCAATGCTTAATTACATGGAACAGGTTAAAAGAGTCGGAAAGACAGGCAATGCCTATATATACGATATTGAAGAACATTATTGAATGGAGATAGTATGTACTCTGTAAATGGAAACTGCTTTCGAATATCTGTAAGAAATCTTGTGGAATTCATGTGTGCAGAAGGTGATATTGACAACAGGAATACAGGCAGCAATGATGTGAAAATCATGCAGGAGGGGGCTAGGATTCACAGGAAAATCCAGCACAGCATGGGAACAATGTATCATGCTGAAGTACCTTTAAAGATTGAGATACCGCTTGTATCTGACTTAGGGATTGAGTATGTATTACAGGTTGAAGGCAGGGCTGACGGTATTATTGCAGATATTAATTATGACGAGGATGGCAATAAAGAGCCGGAGAGTGATGTAATAATTGATGAGATAAAGACTATGCAGGCAGATGTTTCCATGCTGAAAGAACCTGTCTATGTGCATAAGGCGCAGGCACTGGTGTATGGCTATATATATGCAAGCCAGAAGAAGCTGTCAAAGATTGGAATTCAGATGACTTATGTTACTCCTGAGCCTGAGACAGTCAATAAGTTTCTGGAAGAATATACATTTGAAAGAATTGAAGAATGGTTTAATAAGCTGATTACAGGCTTTAAGAGATGGACTGATTATACATTTGATGAAAGACTAAAAAGGACGGAATCAATCAGAGAACTTAAGTTTCCTTACGAATACAGGGAGGGGCAGAAGAATCTGTGCGTGAGTGTATACAGAGCTATTGAGGATAGTGCGAATCTGTATATTCAGGCGCCGACCGGTGTAGGGAAGACTCTTTCTACTGTGTTTCCGGCTGTTCAGGCACTTGGACAGCAGATGGCAGACAAGATATTTTATCTGACTTCCAAGACGATAACAAGGACTGTTGCGGAGGATACTTATGCCATTCTGAGGGATAACGGGCTTCATATGAGAACTGTTACTCTTACAGCGAAGGACAAAATATGTCCACTTGAGGAACGCAACTGCAACCCGGTGGCATGCCCATATGCCAAGGGACATTTTGACAGAATTAATGATGCTGTGTATGACATTATAACGAGCCAGATGGTTATCGGAAGAGATAATGTCATGGAATATGCCAACAGGCATAATGTCTGTCCGTTCGAGATGTCGCTTGATGTTTCGTACTGGTGTGATGGAATTATATGTGATTATAATTATGTATTTGACCCGGATGCGTCGCTTAAGAGATATTTTGGCAATGGTGCAAAGGGCGATTATGTGTTTCTTGTGGATGAAGCACACAATCTTGTGGACAGGGCAAGAGAAATGTACAGTGCAGTGTTGAAAAAAGAAGATTTTCTTGCAGCTAAGAAGCTTGTCAAGGAGATGGACAAACGGCTTGCAGGCGCACTTGACAAATGTAACAAGCAGTTGCTCGAATATAAAAGACAGTGCGATACATTCATGGTTATGAGTGGTCTTGGAACATTTCCAGCCAGCCTTGAGCGTGTCATGGGACTTATGCAGAAGTTTATGGAAAGGCATAAGGGTGAACCTGTGACTAACGAGCTGCTCGAGTTTTTCTTTGCAGTGAGACATTTTCTTAATATGTATGACTGTGCTGATGAAAAATATGTCTATTATAACGAGCATGATAATGATGGAAACTTTCTTGTACATCTGTACTGTGTTGACCCGTCAGGTAACATAAGTGAGAGACTTTCACAGGGCAGAAGCACGGTATTCTTTTCGGCAACGCTGCTTCCGGTTAATTATTTTAAGGAAATGCTTTCAGGTGATGTATCAGAAAGAGCGGTGTATGCACACTCTTCTTTTGAACCTGATAATAAGAGAATTGTTGTGGCTACTGATGTGACAAGCCGTTATACAAGAAGAAATGCAAGGGAATATGCCAAGGTGCATGATTATATTATGAATTGCACAATCTTACCAGCGTCTTTCTAAAGACGCTTTTTTTTGAAAGGTGGGTTATCATGAATCCAAAACTACTCGAAGCTTTATGCACAGATTTCACAGCCATCTATCAATGTGACCTCATTCAAGATACCATCGATATCATTCGCTTTGACAAAGGAACCCATACCGATATGGCTATACAAACCATGGATTCCTACACACTTCACTCTTTTAGTAAAATGATTCAATATTTTGAGAATCTTTATATTCAAGATTCCGCTCAAGAATGCATATGGAAAGAATTTGAGCCACAGGCATTAATGGAAAAGCTAAAACATACTCCCATTTATCGCTATCATTGTCGTTTAAAACCAAATCAAAATGGCAATGAATACCATTCTTTTCGAGCCAT
>OIZF01000213.1_pt1 | contig 41541 bp, 61 predicted proteins | sample 1588471 | NCBI WGS metagenome assembly OIZF01 (sample SAMN03283279) | human gut metagenome | biome: human-associated habitat; material: feces | host: Homo sapiens | place: Peru | collected 2012
AGAGGAGGAGGAAGAAGAGGAAGAAGAGGAAGAAGAGGAAGAAGAGGAAGAGGAGGAAGAGGAAAAGCCAGCAGAAGCAGAGCCAGCAGATGAGGAGCATGTCCCCCGTTGGGCCCCCGTTCCAGGCGATTCCATCGCCTGTCCCCTCGGCTTCTCCGTTCTCTCCTGTCCCCCTGGCTCCGGCTTCTCCGTTCCCCCCGGCTTCTCCGTTTTCTCCGTCGTTCTCCCCACCTTGAAGTGCTTATTGCTCCCGTGAGCTCCTTCTGGCAGTTCTTCTCTTCCGTTTTTCTCCCTGTCTTCCAGCGTTCTGGCCTCCTCAGCAACGCGTTCCACATCAGCGCCCGGGCTCACCCCATACTGGTCATTAAAGAGTTCAGGCGAGAGGAAGAGCAGTTCATCCTTATCAGCAGTACTAGAGAAGTAAACCCGGTTGATATCATGCGCATTGGTATCCAGTTCGCAGTCGAGGGCTTTAGCTATGCGCACCTGGTTTTCGAGAATCGTCTTTCCCTTTTCTCTTTTAAAAACAGCATGTCCGCCCTGGCTCGCGCTTCTTTCCAGCATCAGCAGTCCCAGCCTTTCAGCCAGCATCGCTCCTTCTCCAGCCGTCCCTTCAGCGCCCTTGCCTTCTCCAGCGTCACCGCCCTCAGCAGCCGCTTCCTTAATCTCCGAGCCAGCGGTCCCCCGCCTAGCCCCCGTTCCCTGCGATTCCATCGCAGGTCCCCTCTTCTCCATCAGCATCTTAGCTATGCGTTCAAACTCCCCCGCATCATCCACATCAAATCCGAAAGCCTGGCTAGGCAGCCGGCACCCCTTCACAACCCCATCCGGGTAATACCCCGAATAGTTAAACTGGATAAGCCTCCGTTTCGCAGCCTGGTTACCCATTCTTGCCTGCCTCAGGTTAGCCTGTTGCGAAGAAGTATTTCTGAGCCGGCGATACGACTCCTCGGTGAGAACAGGGAGGGCCACCTTGCGCCCTCCCCTAACAGAAATCAAATAAACACTCATTTTCCAATCAAAAATAAAACAGTTAATAAAGATTCAGTAAGTACATCTAGGGCCCTATCCCAGCATCAGATAATCCATGATAGCCTGCACCGCCTCGCGGCTCTCCTTGCGCATCGCCTTAGGAATATTGATGCCCTCATTCTTAAAAACCTTCAGAAAAATCTGTATCGCCCCATCCTTCGTCTCCGAAGCACGGCCGTGGGCAAACTTCCTGATCAGCTTACTCTGCGAACGCGGATACCCCTTCACCGTAAAATCCACCGTGCCGTCGCTCATCTGCTGCACAATGCCCAGCGTACGGAAACTGGAAACCTGATTAGGTTTCGGATCATCAGGCGAAAACATAAAATACTTGCGGTTGTCGAAGAAAGCCATGCCCTCAATCTGCACATGCTCACCCCCATTCATCACCATTCCAACATTCTGATTCAAATTCAAATTCTTTTCCATATTAGTTTTTTCTTTTTTAATTCAAGTTTTGCAAGTGAGGGAATTGACAGAAGTTAAAGAAGTTATCACTCCCTACGGTCGTTCGGGAAGTGAAGAGACAATAGTCTTCTAGCTTAAACTTAGGACATTTGTCCCTTAACTTCCCTCTAACTTCCCTAACTTCCCTTAACTTCCCCACATGCGAAAACTTCATTATTAAAGATTCCTTAATGACCTTAATGACCAATGACCTTAATGACCACCCGCAGGAAGATTCTGAACCTTCTGAAAATGGTTAGGCACACTGCCCAATACGATAAGCCCCTGGTTGCGCCAGTTTTTCAGCATCATGCGCACACTGTTGCGGCTCACATTCGCCCCCTTCACAGCCATACACTGCTGAATCGCCTGCTCCATACTAAACTCATCCGCAAGCCGCGCAAAGATACTGTCGTTCTTGCCCACGCGGTTTCTCGGTCCTATCTGATAATTCTTCGACTCATAAGCCCCCTCTATCCGCTCGCGGAAATAGTAGAGATCATTGTCTATGAGATAATCGGCTATGAGGTCGAAAGTCTGCAGCATGTCGTCATTCTGCAGTTTCTCCAGCGTGGTAATCCAAAGCTTCGGAGTCAGCTTCAGCCGCTTCTCGGCACCCGAAAGTCCGAAACGCCCAATCAGCGATTCAGCTACCTTGCAGAGCCAGAGTGCACAGGTGATGCGCTGCGCATTCACACAGCCGCGCAGACGCTGGCGAGCCAGCACCCTGTCGTCGTTCTTCATCGCTTCCATACGGATTCGCTCCAGCCATTCCCTGCCCCGGTTCTCCAGCTTGTGCAGCACCACCGTGCCCTGCATCATCGGCAGCAGATGAGCCACCTGATGAATACGCTCCTCCTGCTTGTCGGTCAGGTGAGAAGGTTTCAGAGCCAGCGGCGCAAACGTATTGTCGGGCGTGCGGGCGATGGAGATGCGCGAGAGCAGACCATCGGTATAATTGGTAATCACGCGGTAGAGTGCATCCTGCGTGCCGCACATCGTCACATTCCAGAGCAGTTTCTTGATGTGCACACGGGTAGCATCTGCGCTCTTCGCCTCGCGGTCGTAGCGGCTCTCGTCATAAGCCTGGCGCAGCATCACACTGAAATCGCTCATCGACGACTTCCACTTCATCGCCACCGTATCAGCCTCGGGTGTAAAACTGAAGCTGTGTTTCTCCTCAGCATTTCCCAGTCGTTCAGCTATGTTGGCAAGCGTGTTGTTCAGCGGCAGCATTCTTACCGGCAGTTTCGGCTGTTCGGGCGCCTTTCCGCTCTTCATGCGTCTGGTTTTCTGCGCCCATTCCTCCTCCTGCTGGGTGTAGATGTCGGTCTGTGCCTGCAGTTCGTACATCCAGGCACCGATTATCGGGTCTAGCTGTCCCTTTCCCGAACCGAATTCGCCGCAGATGTAGGAGATGAGATTCAGTCCCCTCGCATTGCCGTGCACATCCAGTTTCACGCCCGTAGCCAGAGCCCCGAGTGCCGGAGCTATGCCGATGAGGGTAGCCATACAGAGCGGAGTTCCGGCAGCAGCCACACTGTCGCTCACGCCCATTGGCAGTTTCGGCAGTCGGTTAAAATGCCAGAGTTCATCCTGTTGCATGGCCTCGTCCAGCGCATCAGCCACCTGCACGCCTTCCTGTGCATCTCCGCATCCCGTCTTGAGATATTCCTGTCTCAGCGCATTGAGCACATCTTTCAGTCTTTTCGGCATCTGCGTTCGTCTTTCAGCCAGCGCCGAGTCAATGCATTTCATCTTCTGTTCTTCCGGAAACCCGTCGTAGCAGGGAATCACCCTATCCATGAGTTTCCTGTCGAATCCGCATATATGCCTCAGGTTCACCGCGAGTTCAAAAGTCAGCACATCTCTGTTAGAGGTCACCGGCGTTTTCCCGTCGTTATACATCCCCCACCATTTCTCAATAATCACCTCATACGGTATCCCCAAGTAATTCTCTCCAGAAGAAGAGGAGGAGGAAGAAGAGGAAGAAGAGGAAGAAGAGGAAGAAAAACCGAAGTCCAAATTGTCTATGAAAGATATTCGTAACAGAATTGGTAAGTAACATTTTCTAAATTGGCCAACCTAAAGCCGGCAGTTTCATTGCAGATTGTCGGCTTTATTTATAATTAATCATATGAAGAAAAACTTGATTGATAAAATCGTTAAGCGGTTCAACAGCGATGACGTTATCAAATTCTCCGAGAAGGACGGGTTCAGCGAGGTAAAGAGTTGGGCGCATACTGGTAGTCCTACTTTGGATTATAATTTGAGGACGTTTGGACTACCGACCGGGATAATAGAGATTGCCGGAAAAAGCCGTAGCGGCAAGACTACGCTTGGTTTAATGGCTATGAAGTACTTCCTAAAGGAAAACCCGGATAATGGCGTAGCGGTCATCCTATCCAGCGAGAATCGTGATAATAAAGATTATGCCTTACAACTAGGACTTCCGGTTAACCAAATCATAATAATAAAGATTCGCTACGTAGAGGCAATGTTTCTACAAGTGAAGATGATGATTAATAACGCCAAGGAAGTTTTATCAGCAGAGAAGTTAACTCCAAAATTCTTTTTCCTTTGGGATTCTCTGGGAGCAACGCTTTCAAAATCTGAATTAGATACAATGGAAGAGAATACCAAGAAGCTAGATAAAGAACTTCAGAAAGGGACGGACGTTGAGGAGATTGAATTGAAGAATGAAAAGATGATGGCTTTTGCTAAAGAAGGGAAGAAGTTTGCGAAGTTTATTATGTCTGAAATGTATACCAATATAATGCACTTCGTTATGCTAAATCACCAATACGAGCAAAGCACAATGGGTATTTCTACCCGGAAAAGTACCGGAGGTGAGTGGGTAGAGTTACTTCCGACTATCCGTCTATCTATGAAATTGAAAGAACATAAGAAGGTAGATGAGGTGGAAGTAGCCCAAATAACAGAAGTTAAGGTTGTAAAGAGTGACTTTGGAAGCCGGAAGAAAACCGACATATGTATTTTGCTAGGCTATGGTATTATCCTTTCCGAAGAGGATATTGAATATGCGTTGGAAAACGGAATAGTGAAGAAAGAAGGGGCAAAGAAAATAACTTTTCTCAATGGTAAAGTTTCTTGGAGTTCTTTGCGAGAATTTTACAGGCTCTATCAGACGCATAACCCCATGATGAACGTTCTTCACGCTCGTATTAAAGCCTCAATGCAAAAAGATTTGATAGCCTTCCGTCAGAGTTTAGCCGGACAAGTAGAGGAGGAAGATGAAGAGTAAACAGAGTTATTAAGGGTATGAAAAAACATAAGAAAGCAATTGGAGTTTTAATCAATGACCCTCATCTGGATAAAGATAATGGTAAGCTGGTGAAGTACATATTTTCCCAGCTTATCAATGTTTGTACGGATTACGATACTAATCGTATATTTTGCGGAGGGGACATCTTCACCAACCGTTCCGGTCAACCCTTGGCTTGTTTGACGGATTGGAAAGAGATTTTGGAAATGATTAACGAAGCGGAGATTGAGATTCACCTCATTCCCGGTAATCACGATAAGACGGACGGAAACGATGAAAAAAGTTATTTGGATGTGTACTCTGACCCTTGTGTGTATTTATATCGTTCTGGTGCTAGGAAGATTATGGGCGGAGCAGTTATTGCGTTCATTCCATTCTTTAAAGACGACCGTTGGTTGGAGGAATACGAGAAGGTTTGGGAAGAAATAGAAGAGAATTTCAAAGATGGAGATATTGATGATACTTATCCATTAATTTTAATAACGCACTCTGGATTCGATGGCGTTGTTAATAACGACGGTACAAAGATAAGTTCAGTGATAAAACCGTCTATGTTCGAGGATTGGACGAAAGTCTTGATTGGTCATTATCATAACGCTTCCCGGCTTGCGGATAACGTAATATATACGGGTTCGGCTTATCAGAATAATTATGGCGAAACGATAACAGATAAAGGTTTCACGGTCATATTTGACGACGGAAGTACTAAATTCATACCTAGTAAATTTCCTAAATATATCAAGGAAACAATCGACGTCAACGACCGTGAAACTTTGAGAAATCTGTTAGAGAAGTATGGAGAAGGAGAAAGAGAGGACTTTGTACGCTTCGTCTTTAAAGGCAAGAAGTCAGAAGCTCACAAGGTTAATATGACCGAGATTCAAACCCGTTATGGGATTGATTGTAAATACGAGGCAGACGAGCAAATAGAAGCTATGGAATCAAGTCAGTTGGAAGAAGTTCTACAACACGACGCTAAAACGATACGTCAAGATTTCATACGCTTTTGTTCTGAAAATAAAATTCGTGGAGAGAAGTTTAAGTACGGACTTTCTCTCATTAAACAAGTTAATTGATATGTGGAATCCTGAATATATAATAATCAAAAATTTGTTCGCCCATAAGCATTCAGAGTATCGTTTCCGTAACAATCAATGCACGGTCATATTTGGTAAGAATAACACCGACCGGGGAATGGGTAACAACGGAGCCGGGAAAACAACCTTATTGGAGGGAATTGCTATTGCATTGACGAACGAATCATTGCGAGAAGTCAAAAAGGAAAACTTCATTAACCGGGACGAAGAGGAGTGCGAGATTGATTTCACGCTCTCAAACTCCGTACTGAAAAAGAATCTTCGAATATATCGCAAATTTTACCGGGGAAATAAACCTGTAAAAATAGAGATTTGGGAGAACGACGAATTGAACGCCCAACTCACTTCCGTTAATGAAGCTAACAAATACATTTTTGAACTCTTGGGAATAAGCCGGGAGGATTTGTTAAGATACTTTATCATTAGCCAAGATAATCGTTATATGTTCTTCACTGCGTCGGACGGAGACAAGAAGGAGATTATGAACCGTATTACGGCAGCTGATATGATTAATCCAGTCTTGGAAAAACTAGCGACTGACTTGAAGACGAAAGAGGCAGAATACAAGGTGATTTCAGACGAGGTTAACGAGTTATCTATGCGGAAGGAGTTAATTGAAGAGCAGGCAGAAGAATTGGTAAAACAAGACAATACCGAGGAAGAAGTTGAAGCTCTGAAAGAAAAGATAGCGGATTTGAAATCCAAAGCCGGAGAAACTGAAGCCCAAATTAAGAAGTTGAAGAAGTCTCAAGATGAACGGGACAAACAGCTTTCCGCCATAGACGTTCCGGACGCTACCGAGATAAGAGCTAAAATCAAGAAGCTCAAAAACGAAGTAGATAAGTTGGAAGAGACTTTGGAGGAGGATAAGAAGATATACAAGGCTTTGAAAGCTGAAGTGGACGGGGTAATATCTTGCCCGAAATGCCATCATAAGTTCATTCAGGAATCCGAACTTGGTTTGACTGTCCGGGACGCTAAAGCGTTGCTAAAAGAAGCAACCGAGAATGTGAAAGAAGGAGAGAAGAATTTGAGTATCAAGAATCAACTTCTCAAGAAAACAAAAGACCGGGCTAAAGAAGCAGAGAGAGCCTTGGAGTTGGTAGAATCTATTGAAGAGGATAAAGAACGTTTGGAACGCTCTATTCGTCGTCTTACTTCCGACCGTACGGAATGCATTGAGAAAATCAAACGTTATGAGAAAGAAGTAGAGGAGTTGAAGAAGCAGAACAAAAATAATAAACAAGTTCTTTCCCTGCGTAAACAATCCGCTGAACTTTCAGAAGAGATAGCCGGGAAGATGCCCGACGTTCAGCGTATGACTGAAGAAATAGAAATGATTCGCTTTTGGCAGTTCCAGATGGGGCGTTCCGGTTTCACGACTTATTTGGCGAACAAATCAATAAAGATAATTGAAGGTATTACCAATTCCTTCCTTTCTATGTTTGACGTAGACTTGTCCGTAGTTATAAACGGGTTCACTGTTTTGAAGTCTGGGGAAGTCCGCGAAAAGATAGACGTATTTGTTCAGAGCGATGGGACGGATGCCGAGATATTCCGGGCTAAGTCCGGAGGAGAACGTGGACGTGTAAATTTAGCAGGTGTTCTTGGTATTCAACATTTGATTAATCTTTCGACGAACGGAAGAGGATTGAATTTGCTTTGCTTCGACGAATGTTTCCACGGAGTAGATTCTGAAGGTCAAGAGAATATTATCAAGGTATTCGAACGGCTTGGGGTAACAATTTTAATGATTACCCAAAACGTATCGGACAACTTCAATAGCGAGAACAAATTATACGTTGTAAAGGAAAATAAGGTAGCTAAATACGTTGATTCTTTACAAAGTTAATACTAAAATGTTTTATGTAATATTTTAGTATCATGGAAGGTAATGAGTGGATTAAATATTTAAAAGATAAGAAGATAATTGCTATCGACCCAGGCAAGAACGGCGGAATAGTAGTATATTCAATTGACCGGGATGAGTTGATTGATTTTACCACTATGCCTGAAACGCCTATGGGGATTCTTTTGTTTCTTTCCCGACATCAGAAGCACTCTGTTTGTTATTTGGAAAAGGTAGGAGGTATGCCCGGACAGGGAGGTTCTGCTATGTTTACTTTTGGTAAGGGATTTGGCTGGTTGCAGATGGCTCTTATGGCTCGGAAGATAAAGACGCTAGAGACGCCACCTCAAACTTGGCAGAAGGCACTACAATTGGGCGTTAAGGGCAAGAAGTCTACGACGGAGTGGAAAACAAAATTAATGGAGAGAGCTCAACAGATTTTTCCGGAAGCCGGGACGAAGTTTCATCTCAAAACAAAGAAAGACTGGTTATCAGCGTCAGACGCTCTATTGATACTGGAATACGCAAGATTAACTGAAAAAATTTAAGCATATGAAATTTGTTTGTAAAAATCCCAACTGCGAGAAATACGGCGTTGAAGTAGAACAACATGCCACTATTTACAAAATAGTTAATGGACGTTTTGTAAGTGAAGACGCTCCTTGCCCTAAATGCGGACAATTGCGAGAAGAATTGAACCCAAATGAATCTCTTTCCCCCCAAGAGAAGGGAGTCAGTATGGGTATGTATTCTTCCCAGAGCAAGGAAGGACGGACGGAGATGTTAAAAAAGAGGGCGCATGACCACTTTGAGAAGGAAGTAAAACCCTTCAAAGAACATCAAATCAACGAGGCAGTAAAGAATATGCAGGACTACAAAAAGGGATAAAAGTCATGGGGCTGGAGAAGGAAATATTTGCGGTTGATTACCATTACCGCCCAAAAGCTGTTAATAAGTTTTTGGTTATGATAAAGTTTGGTAATACGGAAAAACGCCGTTTAGCTTTTAAAAATTTGGTTTTCCGGATGATGAAAGACATAGTGGTAAAGAATATTACCAACTACATTAATCTGTTGAATAACACTCCTCAAAAGGATAATTTGCCCGACCGGGATGAATTAGTATCGGAGTGTTTTCTAATATTCAACAAGTGTGTAGAAAAATACAAAGTCCTTCCCAGCCATAATTTCTATTTCTATTTCAACAAATCCCTTTCCCGCAATTTCTTCCGAGACTACCAACGTGCTCTAATTAACGACAAAATAGAGATGACGGAAGCCATCTACACTTGTCACCCGGATTTGAGAGAATCTGAAAAGCCGGACACGGTTGGTATACTTATGAAAAATATGAAGTTTAGCGATTTGGAAAAACGCATAACGATAAGCCGTATGAACGGCAAAAAGACGTCGGAGTTTTTAGAATCAAATCCGGACGTTACTCCAGCGGAATATTCCAAAGCCCTAAAACATATCAAAGAATTATTAATAATATTACAAGACAGAGGAGAACTATGAGTCCAACAATTGATTTTTCCCTTTATCAGAGCGCAATTGAGTCTCTCATTCAAGAGGGTTGCACGATACTGCAAGTTATCCTGCCGGATAATTCTTGCGCTTTCTTCAGCGTGTATAGTTTTACGGAATCCTTTTGGAATAGCGCATCAAGCGTGGATTTCAATACCGTAGAAGGAATTAACATAACAACGTTTCTAAGTAAACAGGCGGCAAATTATCAAAATCGTGCTTCGTTTATCGCTGCCTATAACGAAGTGATTGACCGTTCCCCGGTTATTGCTTGCCAGTTCCATAAGAACGCCGTTTGGTTTAAGTGGCAACAGATTGGAGACGAGCGTAAAAGAAGATTGTAAAATAAAATGGTTCCATCGAAGTATCAAACAGCAATTTACAAAGCATTTCAGCTAACTAACCGTAATCTCAATATATCGGCAGTAGCCGGGAGCGGAAAGACCACTACGCTGCTGGAATTGATTAAATTCGTCCCACGTGATGCTGCGTGTTCTTTCTTCGCTTTTAATAAGTCTATTGTTGGAGAGCTAACCGACCGTAATACAAGACCGGGAACGGATATAATGACTATTCATTCCTGTGGTTGGAGAGCGATATTGAGACGCTATGGCGGGAAGATTAAAATGAACCCAAACAAAGCTCTTGCTAAAACTGAAAAGGTTCTAAAGAAGTACGAGAATGAAATGGGAGACAAGAAAAAGTCTTGGTTCTTCTATATAATTCCCAAAGTGGTAGACTTAATGCGTTGTAACCTTTTGGAAAACGTCTCGGAATCCTACGACTTTCTTATGGAGTATCACGACTTAATGATAGACGAGATAGAGAAGAAAGTAGCAATGGAGGTATTTCAGGAAATGAACCGGGATAAGAGGGAATTTGATTTCATGGATATGATTTATCAACCTGTAGTTGACCCTCTGATTCGTTTGAAGAAGTATGACTACGTATTCTGCGACGAAAGCCAAGACTTTTCCGTATGCCAGCAAGAGTTTATAAAGAAGTGTCTCGGACGGAAGGGACGACTGATAACGGTAGGTGACCGTAGGCAAGCAATATACGGCTTTGCGGGGGCTGACGCAGATTCTTACGAGAAATTAGCTTCACTAGTCGGTACGTCTGTTAAAATGCCTCTATCAGTGTCCTACCGCTGTGCTCGTAAAATCGTAGAAGAAGCCCAAGCAATCGTTCCCGAAATATCCGCATCGCCGTTTGCCGAAGAAGGAGAAGTAAAATGGGGAAGCCTAACCGAACTAGAACAAGGAGATTGGATTATTTGCCGAAATCTCAAACCCTTGATTGAGGCTTATCTCTGGTTAATGAAGAACAAAATAAAGTCAAAGATAAGGGGAAAAGAGATTGGAGAGGGCATCCTTGCTCTTATCAACAAGGTAGGAGGAAAGACGCTTGACCAGTTAGATAAAAATCTAGCAAAGGAAGTAGATAAACTAAACGGCAAACTAGCGAAACGAGGAGTAGCGCAACCGATGTTACACCCAAAGATGATTCTCCTACTTCAGAAGTTAGAAGTAATAGAGTGTTTGGTAGCCGAAGTCCAAACCGTCGAAGGATTGAAAGATTTGTTACGCAATATCTTCTCGGACGAAGTAAAGGGCATACTATTAACTACTATCCACAAAGCAAAGGGTTTGGAGAATGATAACATATTTTTCCTAGCTCCAGAACTTATACCGAGCAAGTTTGCTACCCAACCGTGGCAGATAGAACAAGAGAACAATCTCAGGTATGTAGGAATAACAAGAGCCAAAAAGAAACTCGTGTATGTTTCTGGAGGTAGGTTCTCGGAGGACTTAATGGGGAACATAGTATTAACAAAATAAAGAAAAGAGTTATGGAAGATATTAGCAAAAAAGCCGAAGAAGATGAACTGAATATCAGTAAGGCGGAAGAGTTCGGGAAAGCTCCCAAACGATTTATCCCGGTTCCCAAAGTTAAGGGAAACAAAGAAAAATCGAAGAACAATGGAAACGTTAAAAAGTGAATTTTATTTGTATGAATGCGAAGATGCTACGGGGAAGAAGCAGTACCTCCAGCATCTCATATCTCCTAGCCGGGAAGTAAATCACCCGTCACTGACCTACGTGCCGGAATTTGCTTTGAGAGGTCAAACTATATTAGATATTGAGAAAATGAAGATTCTTATTCAAAAGTCCAATCCTTGGATTCGAGAAAAGAATTGGAAGCTGGTAAAATTCTTAATGCCCGTTGAGGTTCCGTCTTTTGCTAAGAGGGATTGGGATAACAATTATGAATATTTACCTATCCGGAAGAAATTTGCAAGATTAACGGATAAAGAGAAGGAAGAGTTGGAACGTTATGAACAATTATTAAGAGTATGAAGAAGCCAGAGAACCTAGTTCAGGAAGGGGACAGAATCATGGTTATATCTCACGGAAAGCTCGTGGGAGTAGTCCCGGCAAAGTTATCCTTATTTGACGAGGATTATTGTTTTGTAGTGAAAGCTCCTCTATTGCCTCTCACGAAGCTAAAGAGGAAACCCAATATACAAGGGTTCTTGGGTATGGAGAAAGACAGAGAATTTTATATCTATACACAGAAAACTTGCACCGCACGAGGATTCGACTACAAAGAAGAATCTAAGTAAATCGAAGAAAAGCCAAACAAGTGCTTTGAAGTTTAGTCATAATTTATCGTATTTTAAAGTTTGTATCAGGGGAGGGTTTGGGAAAATCTTCCCCTTTTCTATTAAAAATCGTTAAAGTTCCAAAGATTTATTGGGAAAAATTTTACTCTTTGGAGAAAACCCACTACCTTTGTATTGTTGATTAAGAATAACAAACTAAAAATACATAAGATTATGGCACAGATTTGGAACAATTTTAGAGAATCCGGTTTGAATTGGGAACGTCTTTATAAAGGCACTTGTAAAGTAACTTATCGGAAAGCTACCAAAAAAGAGATTTTGGATAATAAGCCGGAAACCGCTAATATAAGCCGGGCTTTGTTAGAGAAGAAGTTGAGGAAAGAGGAGGGTGTGTTTTTTCTAGTTCGCGTATATTGTTACGTTAACCCAGAGAAATACGAAGAAGTGTATGTTTCAAAATCAGGAGATTCTGTTTGGACTATTTATAACATTAACAACAAGTAATAAAGTCATGAGAGATAACAGAACATATGTTATAAAAACGATTAATGGGAAACAAGTAGTAATGACCAAAGACCGGGCGTGCTGCACTCGCCACATTTGGGTGCGCATAGAAACTAGAACGGTTATGCATTGCACAGAAAATTTAGATGGCAACCTGAACCTATTTGTGAGGGTAAAAGATAATGCGCTGGGCAACGGAGTTATGGATAATGTGGGCGAAATGTTAGTGGATTACGATAAGGTACAGTTAGAGCACCTAACACCCTATTTAGAAGAATTTTTGTCGTAAATACTCACCTAAAAAATAAGTAATATGAAAGCAATCATCGAATCAAAATTAGAGAACGTAACTACGGGAACCATGTATACGTTCGTAGAACTTCTTAATGCTATCCAAGATGCTACCGACCAAGAAGATTTGAGAAATAGATTAAGAGAGTTGGAAAGTAGGAAATATTTGTTTTTGAGTAATTTCCTTTATGGCTTCGGTCATAACCACTTCTGGGTAACTCTAAAACGTAACCCCAACGATAGATTGATATTTGTAGAATTTAAATAATCAAATATATGAATAAAGAAGAAGCCATAAAGGCAATGCAAGAAGGTAAAAAAGTAACACATCAATATTTTGCGCCGGGAGAGTGGATGACGATGAAAGATGGTAAAATAGTGCTGGAAGATGGAGTAGTTTGTTCTCCAGAGGAATTTTGGCATTGGAGGAATACTCCGGGTTGGGATAAAGGATATATGTTGTTTTAGAAAGAGAAAAGGAGCAACCCGTTTGAGGAAGCTCCTTTTTTTATTCCATCCATTCTCCGTATCTTTGCGATGCTTACCACGGCAATCGTAAATCAATTTGTAACTATATACGGTAGAGTATGTATTGGATACGTTATTTCCCCTATAATTGGGAAGAATAGAAAAAGAGAGATTCAAAGTTATAGAAATTCAGTAAAGAACTTGTAAAATAAACAGAACCATGGAAAGAAAATTATCAAACCGTTGCGTCATACGGTTCTCCAGAGCTTTAACAGACGCAGAGATAAAAGAAATCTATCAACAATTTACCAATTCCGCTCGTATCATATCTTTACCATCGGACGCTGTGGTAGAATGGATTCCAGCCGGAACGATGCCGGAAATAGAAGTAAAGGGCTATGGGAAATTACACAACCACCCAATGTTAGAAGAAGCGTGTGATATCCCGGCTAACCAAGTCATTGTAGATGCCCGGTTTGCTCCTTTGTTTAGGTCTTGGGAAGATATTTCTTTGGTAGAATCAAAGAATTATGCTCGCATACCTTTTGAACGTCTCCGGACGCATAAAGCGGTCAATAGAGGTGAATACATGGAAGTATTCGAACGACTGTTAGAAGAAGGGAAGGAAGAACTCACGAAAACAATCAAAGCAATTGACGAGAAGCAAGAACACGTGCCCCTGAAAGGAGATTACTCTATTGGAGTAGATATTGCTGCTAAGGGCACGGAATCCTTTCAGTCATCCTTCTTCGGAACGTTCCCACCAGCGGAAGCTCCCAAACAAAGAATGCAAAGGGAAGAGGAATTGAGAACTCAAATTCTTGAAGAGATTAAATTTTTGAATTCTTTCTACGGGCTTCCGGTGACGGTTACAAATAAACAAGCGTACTCTCAAGGAGAAGTTAAGTTACACGAAACAATAAACGAGTATTTGGGGGAAGACTTATGCGCTAGCGTTGGAGTAGAGAAGTATCATTTGAGAGCGGAGTGGGTAGAGAAAACGCTCCAAAGTAAGTTAATGAATTTAGTTGGTTATCGTGAAATAATTGAGGGAGAAATAAGATATGGAGAAAAGAATAGTTATTACGTTTTGCGGTGATTATACTTCCGAAGAAAGAGAAGAGATATTGGAAAATCTACGAACTTTAACAAAGGTAGAGGAAAAGACGACAGCGACAGCTTCTTTCCAGTCCTCATTACCAAAGAAGGGAGAAGAAAGGCAATTATTCTCTTCCCCAAAGGTAAAAGTTGGAGATAGATTGAGAATCCGTATCTTTCGTGATAGAAATCGTATGACGGGAGGGTTTGAACCCCATTACGAAGTCTTGAAGGTAGAAGTAAAGACGATAGAGCCGTTGTACTACCTGACGTATCACGCTGGTCTTGGAGAGATATTCAAAGTACGTCCAGACCAGATACTAGAGTATGTACCCAACGCCCAAACGGTATGATAAAGAGAATTTTGATACGTTTTGCTCTTTGGCGAATAAGAAAGAAGATGAAGCGTTTGGATTATCCTAACGTACCTTGTCAAGGAGCAATAAAGGAATGTTGCGGGCATTGTTATAGATTCGTAGGTCATCCCTTGGTAAGTAGGAATCTCTTTCCCCTTTCACCGAGCCAATCCAGCCGCTATAAGAAAGATTGCGTAAATTTCATTCCCATCCTAACGGACGAACCCTTGAAAAGAGAAACGAACCGTTGCGAGCGTTGCGGAATAGAAGATTTTGCTACTGTACGCTACCTTCCCAAAGGGAAGAAATACGTTTGTAGATATTGTTTGGAAAAAGAATTAAGGAAATTATGACCGAAAAAGAATTAAGGACTTTGCTAGATAAATATGACCCGTCAGCTCAAATCAAGAGAGACGGGTTGTATGCGTTGAGAGTATTTCTTTTCTCAAAAAAGAAACGCTATCCGATACTAGCAGCTCTTGATAAAAAACCGTCTGTACGGGTAGAAAGAATTTCTGAATATGAACCCCTAAGAGAGGATTTGCCCGTAGTAGTAATATCTCTCAAACGTTTACACTTAATCCCAAAACGCAAGAAAACGTTAGGGAAGTAATAACGCCCAAAATCAATTACAAGTATAAATCTTGCGTATTGTAAAAATAAAATTGTAAATAATATGGAAGAAAAGAAACGAATACCTATCCCAGAGGACGTTGTAAACCCAAAAGAGTATTTGAAGTGGTATGCGTACAATAAAAATCCCCTCTTACAGAATCCTTGGCAAATGACATCGACGGGAGAGGAAATTAATATTGCTATGCTACCTCATAGGCTCAAGAAACTCATAGAACATCTGTCTCCCAAAGAACAAGAAGATATATTGAATCTCAAGAAGAAGTGGATTGCCTTGAATTCCAAACGCAACGTAGCCAAAGCTATGGCGTATGGGCGTATGGGTTGTTTGGGAGGAAGGAAAACGGAAGAAGCTAAGAGGATTGCCCGTCTTACTCCTTTTGAGGAAGATATAACGGAACTCCTTGGGCGTATGTTTACCGTTGTAGAGGTAGTAAAGATTTTGGGAGAAGATAATGGGATTGCTATTGAGGAGGACGACGTAAAGAAAGTGCTCAAGAAGAATATTGTAGAGATTGAGCGACGCCGGGAAGAATACCGCAATAAGGTTACAGACGTACGATTGTATAACAAACGCCCACGCCTAGACGAGCTTGGGTGGATGTATTCGAAAATGAAGTCCCGGTATATTGCCTTGAACTCTATTGACGCTTATAATGCAATGCTAAGAACTCTTGAGCAAATTCGCAAAGAAGCGGAAGGAGACGTTTTGAATATTAACGGAGCTTTGGACGTAAACATAGAAGTAGTTATCCAGAACCATATCCAAAAGGAGATTCTCAAAACAATTAACCTCAAAGAGATAATTCTTGGACGTGTTGCAGCTCGTATGAACTTCGACCTCAAGAAGTTGATTGCTGGGTTACACAATTCTTATTACGCACAGTTTGTAGAAATAAGCGGAGACTTCAACCCAGATGCAACGATGAACTACCCAAGCACTATGGCGTATGATTTTGGGGCAATAGAACGTACCGCCGGACGAGAGGTTGAGGATATCAAGGCAGAGGAAGTAACGCCCCAAGAGAAGAGTTCAGCCCAAAGAACCAAAGAGATGTTCTTGAATAAAATCCGTAAACAAAAAGCGGACTTGGAACAAAGGAACGCCGCCTTTGACGCAGAGGCAGAATTAGCACGTCCAGAGGTATCGGAAGAGGTATATGAGCCCATTAAGCGTGGGCGTGGCACTGCCAAAGATTATACACCACCTAGCAAGGAAAAGAGATTTGCTCACAAGGTTAAGAATAAAGACTATTATACAGGAGAACTTAAAAAGAAGAAAAACAAATAACAAAAGAAGAATACCATGAAAAAGTTTTGGAGATTTTTAGTAGGCATATTCTCTTTCCGTTGTTCTGAATGTCGGGGCAAAGTAAAGAAGGAGAGATATGACGTAATAAACGATATGGAGATATATCGGTGTACTCGTTGCGGAAAAGAATATCGTGTTAATTAAACAAAGAGAGGTAATTATGAAAGTAGAGAAATGGGTGAATATAGTACAATTGAGATTGCCTTATGTTCATCCGTCTAAATGGGAAATTCGTGCGATGCCTGAAATATTCGATACGAAAGAAGAAGCTGAAAGTAAGTATTATATGAGAGCTTCTTATTTAGAATACCTTGGCGCTTGTAAAATAGAGCTTGAAACTCCTAAAATAAATAACAAAAGTGTATGACGGAAAGAGAAATAATTTGGTTAGTAGCTTTGTTAGTGCTAGCCGGGCTAATAACATTTTGTATGTGGTACCACGACCAAGACCGTTGCCCCTATTGTCGGAGTAGGCATGTTCACTTCTCTTGCGGAAAACGACCGCTTGTAGAGAAATGGAAATGTGAACGTTGCGGAAGGACTTGGGAAGATATACATAATCAAGCTCAATGATAAGAAAATAATCAAAACCATGTGAAGTTTGCCATAATATTAAAATCATTGTAATTATGAAAGAAGAAGATTTGCCTTTGGAAGGCAGAGAAAGAATTGAAGAGACTCATTTCTTGAGAGAAGAGTTTCAGAAGTTAGTTGCTCGGAAAGCCGGAAGCCCCGAAGCCTTTGCTATTTTTAACAAAGCCTACGCCGCCGGGAAGATTCGTGGAGAAACTTTAGAGAGAAGAATTTGGGAAGAGATTTTGGGTCAAGCAAACGCTACGGCTCAACAATACAAAGTCCCTCTTTCGGATTCGAAAGTATTGGAAGTATTGATAGATAAGTTTCCTGCTACTTTGGCTCTTGGGCGTATTGTAAACGCTTTGACGGTTCCTGAAGATTCTCGTCCGTCGGAGAAAGTAAACGAAACGGATTTGGCTCTCAAATTAGGGCAGCTTTCAGACGACGTTGCCGCTATGATACGGGAGCTATGCCGTACGGCTCACGAGTTGGGCACTCATTTGACTGATACAAGAGTTTTACGGGAGTATCAATTAAGGACGTCCGGAACTTCTCTTCAAGGCAAGCCCGTCACGCATTTAAACATTTTCCTTTCCAATGTTCTTGCTGCTCTTTATTTTCCGGAAGGGGAAGAAGCGGAGAAGAAGCCGGAGGATGGAGAAGCAATGTTTGTAAAGGAAGAAGAGACGTTGGTTTGGGAAACGCTCTTTGACGTCGTGAGGGTTCCTATTACTTCTTTACAAGAGGGAGACACTTTCTACCTTCAGCGCATAGTACATTCTTGGCGTTGGAGAATAGAGAAAAACGAAGATGGGAAAGTATTTGCTAAATCTCATTTCTGTTCGACAACGGAGATGAATCCTAAACTTAACGTTTGGGTTTTGAAAGATAAAGTAAAAATTTGACGCACCCGGAATTCATGGGGGGGGGCAACAGTTATTTATTAACAAAATAAGTAATACGTTGAACCCCTTTTATTTTGGAAAGATATGAGTGAAATATTAAAAAAGAATTTTGTTACCGTAGTTCCCGGTGAAGGAATACCGGGAGCAACTGGTACGGAGATTACTCCAGACCCAAACCCCTTGTTGAGTGCAAGAGCGGAGACTATCAATTTCACCGCTAACGGAGCAACGACAACTCTAGCAGTAAATCAGCAATCGCAAGTAATGATTCCCCAAATCATTATAAGCAAAGATGCCGCAGCATCGGACATAGCTTTTCAGCCTTGGATAACGGACTTTGACCCTACGGGAGGAGACTTTGGTTGTCCATGGCAAAGAATGAGCCTTTATTTGGTACGTACGTCGGAAAGATACTACATACAAGTGTTTTGCGCAATTTTGCATAACCTGATTACGGAGAACGACCCAGTGATAATGATTCAAGGATTGACTGCTACGGGAACGCCTGAATGGACGGATTATGCGGAATTAACTAATATGGGAGGAACTTCTGATTTCTGGTGGGGCAAAACTACCGAAGTGCCAAGTGGTGGGGCAACTCGTTTGAAAGTATCTTTAGGATTGGGGAGAGGAGACGTAGGAATTGAAAATGGCCAATACCTCTATCAATGGTATATTACGGCTACAAATCGTGCTCCAAGTTAAAGTCCCAAAGTTTCTAAGATTGTAAAAGAAAATTGATATGAAAAAGTTAGTCGGACAAAGAGCAATAGCATTAGAGGGAGACGGAGGAGAGCGAGTGTTCACCGTCTCCTTTTGGATTCGTAACAACGAGTATAAATGGAGCATCAGGATTCCCCAAATAGTCAAGATTAAAACGAGAAAAGACGGTTGGGAAGAAATTGAATTGCCTGAATCCGTTTGGGAGAAAATAGAGAAGGAAATAATCAGGAGCCACTCAATAACAGAGGTTCGATATTTCTTACAATATTCCGATGAAAAGATTAAATGGGAGAAACCGAAAGAGTTGGAACCCAAGATTACAATTTCCCGTCCTTCGTCGTCTACGTTTGCGATAGGAGTATCTGTAAACGGCTTCAATACTTCTTGGCTACCAGTTCTGGACGAAAGGAATTTGAGAGAACTAGGAAGGCAAATCTTCAAAGCATTAGCCGAAGCAAAGGAGGAGAAGGAATGAAACCGTCATACGAACATATCGAAGTCCCGGTTGGGGAAGTAGTGAAGAGATTCGGCAAAACCTATCGTTGTGTAAAAGGAGGAACGGATTGTGAGTTTTGTTCTTTTAAATTCAACCGACCGTCTTTACAAAACATTAACGAGACTTTTAATGATTGCTTATGCCCAGAACTCGTTTGCTCTGGGGCTACTCGGAGCGATGAAACAGAGGTTATGTTCCGGGAAGAGTTCAAACTTCATACGAGCTTTCTACGCCGTTTGTTTTGCCTGCACGTTTATCGTGTTTTGGGAACCGAAGTATATTACAAAGTACGGAAGGATGGAGATATTGCCGGAGATACTTCTATTGCTACTTTGTATTGCGAGAAATGCGGAAAGGAGAAAGTCAAAATCACCCAAAGTCGGATATATTTACCCGGTCAAGTCCCTACCCATGCCCTTTGGTTTTGGTGGAAAAATAGAGGTGAAACGGAAAAAGCGGTTTTGGTAAGCAAAACGTTCTTGCGCTCCTATCCAGAGGTAATTATAACTACTTATGATTTACGAAAAATGTATGAAGCGAGATACCCAGGCAAATAGCTTTGAGACACAAATAGCTGCCCTGTACGACCGTTTACTGATGAGGGCTAAGTTCTTCTACCCTTACAGCCGGGATAACGCCTATGACCTTGTAAACGATACGATATTGAAGGCATTAGAGAACCGAGACAAGTTCGATGGGGAAAATCTGGGAGCTTGGGCGTTTACTATTATGCGTAATATCTTTATCAATGATTATCGTGCCGTTATCCGAAGAGGATTGGATATTGGAGGAGATTCCGAAGGAGGAGCAGACTTCAGCCGTATTGATTTGTTTGGGACGGACGCTGACGACTATTCGAGAACTCTTGACGTAAAGGATGCGATAAACGCTTTGCCCGATTCTTTGAGAGTTCCGTTGAACTACTTATTTACCGGGTACAAGTATGAAGAAATTGCTAAGATACTCGGATTGCCTATGGGAACGGTAAAGAGCCGTATCAATATTGCTCGTGGGCGTTTGACTAAAGTATTAACCCGTTAAAATTGAACAACATGGATTTATTATTGTTATGGTTATTTATTGTAACGGCGTTTACCGTTACTTGTATAGTGGTGAGGTTCTTTCGCTCCTTCCGGTTTACAAAGCAAAGAATCGTGGATGCTCTGCGGTTGAACCGTCTTTTCCGGATGCGTCGGGCAGAAGATTACTCCATACCAGAACTTCAAGAGATGGTATTGTCGTTGCTTTGGAAAGAATTTGATAAGACGCATTCTATGAAGAGGAACGGTTGGGTGATACGGGAGCTTTTTCCTTTGGGAGCTGAAAAGTGGCATAGATACTTTGGAATATCTTTAGATAACGCCCCATACCGGAATGTTTGCGGGATTATGTTAGACGTTTCAATAACCGGAGTAGTCTTTAAGGCAACGGTTGAAGGAGATACGGAGAAGGACTTGGAGAATATGATGAATATTGCCGAGATGCCTATTTTGGAGATAATTAAGAATTTGAAGAGTATAAGAAGAAAAGACGCCAAAGTTATAAAGAAAGTAAGAGATGCCTATGTAATTTACGCATTGCGGGCTATCTTATAAAGGTGAATAATTTTACATATTTTTTAGACTGTGTTTATGTATTTTTACTCCATTGTAGCCTATTAGCGAATAGGCAAAACATTAAAATAAGCAGTTAAGCCCTCTGGATTGTGAAATTCGGAGGGTTTTTTATTGGGTTTAGTTAAAATCTTTGGGCAAAAAGTTAAATATTGGCTAAAACCCAAAGATTTATTGATAAAAATTTTTCTATCTCATTTATTGTCCCTATCTTCGTAGTGTAAATAAGAAATTAACAAACTAAAATACTTAAAATTATGAAGACTTTAAATGAAATTACAGAAGTAAGAGACGAGAGAATGGTTGAAATGAACAACTTGTTAGCTACTAAGTTATCCGCCGTTTCTAAATCAAAGAGAGAAGGTATCAAGGAAAGTAAGAAACTTGCTCGTATGATTATCGAAAATTGGGATAATAAGGAAATGTTGGAGAGCTTGTGTGAAGGGACGAATGTGAAGGAATTTTACTACCGTCTTTATTGTATAGCAAAAAGTCGTATCGACCAGTTGGATGCAGCTGCCGCTGCCGCTTTGGAAGAGTTCTTGAAGAATGAATATCCAGAGGAGTACAAAAAGGAGGAAAAAGAAGTAACTCCCCAAGCGGAACCGAAATTGACTGAAAAGGATTGCCTAGCCCTCCAAGTTATCTGTAACTCTATCGAAGAAGAGAGTTCATTTCAGTTTGAGGAAGTAGCACGGAACGCTAAGGATGCGTTTGGTATCTCGGAAGCTAGCCTGAAAGGTTCTTTCTCTTCTTTGCAAAAGAAAGGTATGATTGTGTTGAACGAGGGAGGATGTTATTTTTGCGGTTGGGTTACGGAAGAAGGCTTGAAGAAGTTCATCGAACTTACCCAGACGAAACCGGAGGAGAAGAAGGAAGAAGTAGCGAAAGAAGAGGAGAAACCTGTAACGACGAAGAAGAACGCCGGACGTGCGAAAGTAGAACGCAAGGTTGGGGATATCCATAAGAACGGACTTTGGGTTTGGACGGAACATAAGCCGGGTAAATTTGACTGGCGCATTCGTCCGGAGTTAAAGAAGAAGCCGGGAGCAAAGAAGGCACAAGGGGACAAATCCCCTGCCTCTTCCAGCAAAAAGACTGTCGAAACGAAGAAGGGGAAGAAGGAAGGTGAGAAAGTGGCAGAGAAGGCACTAACCGTTGCTAACTTCCTAAAGATAGCCCGGACTGCTACCGCTCGTAGTACGACTTTTACCAAAGCTCAAAAGGAAGCTCTCAAACTTATCACGAAGGGATATTGGATTTCACAGAACGGTTCGGCTTATTTCTTCCGTAACGAGAAAGGAGAGACGAAGAGTTGTAATATGGAGAGTGTAGTTGCTTTGTTTAAGAAGTACGGTTTGAATTCCCTACCAGTTGATTTGGTTAAATAACCAGAGTTTCTAACAGAAAATAACGAAAATTATGTACTACACAGAGAATCTAAAGAAAATGAGTAAGGCGGACTTGTGCCGCCTTTCCGTTGAACTTTGCACCGAGTTCCTACGACTTAATAATTTGACCGTTCCGAAATACGTAATTTTCCGCCAAGAGAGTAGTCCCGGCGGATATTGCGGACTTTATACGAACAATCTAATAAGGGTTTGGGCTAGTAATGTTGCTAAAATCGCTTTCGTGCCTTTTATGCGGTCTTGGTCTTATCCTGGTTACAAAGTAGATAGAACGGGCATGGGAGTGGTAGCTCACGAAACCGGACATCACGTCGTTAAGGAAGCCGGACTACTACGCAAACTTTCTGCGGAGCTTTCCCATACTCTTCGATATGAGAAGCTAACTGGATACGAACCGAACTTGGACGAGATGTTAGCGGAGACTTTGAGAATCTTTATCCTTAATCCAGACCTTTTGAGAAAGATAGCCCCAAACCGTTATAAGTTCTTGGTAGACGCCGGATTGAAACCGTTGATAAAGGACGATTGGGAGACGGTAATGAAGAACGCCGATGCTAAGTATATATCAGCCGTTAAGAAATCAATCAAGATATTATGAGTAAGAGAAACCCAATTGATAAGGAATTTGCTAAGAGGTCACGACGTATGACCATAGAAGAGGCTATTGAGGAGTTTGGAACGAATTTCGTTGCCCGTAAATCTCCCATTGCTTCGACGGAGTATGTAGCGACCTCTTTAGCATACCAATTCGTTCCAGACCGGGACGGAGTAATGAAAGAATCCTTGTATGGAGTGAGAGTTAACCGGGTAGACCTTCACAATCGAAGGGTAATGACTTCCGGGAAATTGAAATATAATCAGACGTTTGACGTAATGTATAAGAAAAATGAAGAAATCGAAGATTAATAAAATCAACGAAGGCACTTTGTTTCGTCTCGTTGATTCTCCTACTGCGGAAGAATATGTACGTGGAGGATATGAGAAAGAAGAGCGTAAATATCTTTGCTGGCAAAACGACAAAGTAGAGAAGAAAAAGCTCTTGGAAGCCAATAGAACTATATACATTTGAGAAGATATGGGAAAGTTATACGAATGTTTGCAAAAGCAGACGCAGATAGAAGAGAATAGGAAGGACGCTGAAGATTGTATAAAGATATACAATTATCTCAAAGATAGTATGGGAGGTGTTTGGGAATCACAATGGAATACGTTAACAAAGGTAACGTATGAAGGCGTATATCCAAATTCCGTTATAATATACAAACCGAGTGAGTTGGGGCGTATGTTCTTGAAAAGTATCGAAGAGAGAACCGAAGAGAAATCTCTCAAAGATAATAGATTTGAAGTTCTCCAGAAATATTGTAGATATTCTTCCCGTTCGGAGTATCATGACTTTCAATTTCGTTGTTATAATCCATTTAGAGAAGGTGCATTCAAAATTTGCGAAAGGAAGCGTTGCCCCTTTTATCACGAACTCTTTCCACGACAAAGAACTAAATCTACTGCCGACGACGAACCGAAAGAACGTGCTAAAATTCTTATGAACGCCATAGACCAAAAAGGAGTTATGGAGATAAAAGACTTACAAAACAGGATTGATAACCAAAAGACAAAAGACTAACATGTATACAGTAGCGTTGAATAAAGAACAAGCGGAGAAGGTTCTCAAAACGTATTTCTCCAAAGCTCCCAAAATAACTAATATTTCCAGAGATGATGACGGAAGTATTTATTTTATAACCGCACGAACCGTTCCGGGCAATCTATATACGGAGTGGCAATTGAGAGTTTGGTATAATAGGATTCAGTATGGTAAATGTATGTTTGGGGAATTGAGGAAAGGAGAAGCCCGGTATGACTTCTCTTACGGATATTCGGAGAGACTAATGAAACCCTTGACGGATGCTTGTAGGGAAGCGGTAAAGGAATGGGAGAAAGGAAACGGACTATTCTTGGAGGAAAAAGTTGACGAACCTGTGGTAGATTTGCCTTCTACCCAAAGTTCTGATAAGACGGGATATATCGTCACGATTATCCTATTAGCATTGGCAGTAATTTATCTATTAATATCAAAATAAAAAGTTATGTTAGACAAAAGGATTAGAGAAGGGTCAAAAGTAATTGTAAAAGACAAATATGGTAATTTTCTTTGCAATGATTACGTTCAAGCCATTATACCGCACCCAACTAGCGGTTTGCCTTCATTTATTTTGGGCGGCATTAATCGTAGATATGATATGACGGGCAACGAAATTTATCCAACAGCCGGAGAATCATACATACTATATGACACTTCTATTGATATTTCTCAACCAGCAGAGCCTTATCAACAACAGTTCTTTAGAGTAGACTCAACCAATAAAGAAATATTAGATGAGATGCTAAAGGAGGGATGGGTGATTACTCATATCTCGGCATATTCCCACGGTTCTGCGAGCGGTTGCTACGTAGTAGTGGAGAAAGGAGAGAAGCAATGAGTTACAAGACCGTTACCGTCACCCGCAAAGTTCGAATCCGTTACTACCAGTTTGACGGTTCAAACGTAGACGAGATTGGGGAGTTCTTAGAATCGAAGGGAATAAGTGGGAACTCTGTAGATTTTGCGTTTCATTCCCGGAAGGGATATATGAGGGCTATCGTAGACCATACCTTGAGAGAAATCAACATAGGGGATTACGTTCTTTGGGACGTCTACGCTCAACGGTTCAAGGTTATGACTGAAGAGGAATTTAAAGACTATACAAGAAATTATGAGAATAAAGAAGAAGATACCAATATTGGGTGATAAGCGGACAGTGTCTAAATTTGCTTGGCTACCTATCACGATAGAACATAACCATCAGAGGGAAACACGTTGGCTGGAGAAGGTTACGTATGTTGAGAGATATGCCGGAGAGTATGTATGGATGCAAAATTGGAGAAAAGAAAGATTTGTTGATGAAGGTTCAAGTGGTAATATTGTATGAATTACTTCCTTTCGACGACGTAAAGGCATATAAGCTCATTGTAGCAGCACGAACACGTCGAAGAGGTAAAAGGGTAGGCGGAAAGTACATTTTCCTTTTACCGGCAAAATACGACACATTCTCCAACGACTTTCAACCGGACGTCTCTCAAGAAGCCTATTGCGTAGATGATGACCGCTACTATCGGAGCGTAGAGGAGTTTGTCTGTAAGACGTTCGGTTGTTCTCCAAAGGAAACAGAGTTATTGAAAATAAAAAACAAAGATTTATGCGATTAATCATTCAAGGGAAACCAATGAGTTTAGAGGACATTACAGAAATTACTCCTGTAATAGCTCTCAACGCCAAAGAGGAAGCGGAACTAATAATGGCTATCAAAGGTATGAATACCATATCAGGTGGTCTTAAAATGGTACGAGGGACAGTATTAAAGTTAGAGAGTTTATTGGATACGGTTTCGGAAGAGAAGAGAGCGGAGTTTTACCGGGAAAGAGAGAAATACAAAGGTATGGACGTAGATGATTTGAGAGTTTTAGACGTTCCAAACTTTGGGTATTTCTTTGCAATCAAATATAAACATCTGATTACCGAAGAAGGTAAATTGATAACCGAGATTGAGCGGGTTTATTCCTCTTTGTACGATACAATGGAGGAAGCCGAAAGCGTTTTGGAAAATTTTGTTAAAAAGCTCAACAAGATAGAACTTGAAAGCCAAATCAAAATAGAGATATGAATTACACAACGGATGATTGTTTCTTTAACTTCTTTTCCGAACAATCCAACGAGAGCCGGAAAGAGGACGAACGACGACGGAAGCAAGAGGAATACCCACCGTTATCCCAAGAGCTTCTCAACCCTCATAGAAGGTATTGTGAGTGGCCATTGGAAATTCCCTTGGAGGATGGAGGTCACTTCCTTCGCTGGACGTTGTTGAGATTCTACGATAGACCAAACGATGTTCTTTTCAATACCCGTTGGACTTATCTCACGCCTTATCAGCGTTCACTCATTGAGTCTCTTCGAAAGAGAGCAGAAGATGCAACAATAATCACAAATTAATTTTTAGTCATGGCGATTTTTAAAGTAAAATTCTTTGGTTCTAAGAACCGTAAAGAGCAAATCAAATTAGTTACAATGCCCGTAGAAGCAAAATCCCGTAGTGAGGTGGAATTTGTCTTGAGACATCAGGAAGGATATGAAGTAATAAACGGGCTAAAGATAAGGGAGGAAAAGACGGATGGGAAGAATGGTTAGTCTTGTTTACGACGTCTTTGTTGGTTTAGCTATTGTTGCCGTTATATTGATTTCCGTTGCCTTGATACGGAACCCTTCGTACGAAGTCGATACAGCCGAACGACGTCAGGAAGTTTACCGCAATGATTCTTTGGTAGTTTACAAAGTATGGAAGTACGAAAAGAAGGATTTGGGCTACCGAACGGTCAAAATCAAACCACGGCAAAAGAGTACCCTTGAGGAGAACCGGGATTGATAACAATTATAAAGGAGTATATGACAAATATACTCCTTATTTTTTTACTTAAAATTTCAAATATATGAAGAATTTATACGTTGATTGCAATTCCCGTACAGTACAGGTAGCAAGATTGAGCACTGGTTTAGACGTTTCCACAGCTGGAATTATCGAAGAGGTAGAGCCGCTTCAGTTCATACGAATTAAGGCACTGAACGGTGATGCTCGCATACGTCTGCAACACTCCTTTGGGGACGGTGTAGTAATCTCCGAGGGAGAAACTGAATATTTCTACATTGACCGTAAAGTCGAGTTGTTAGAAGGTGAAGTAAATATTATGTATTAATCTTTTCAACCGAGAAGCTATGACGAAAATATGTGGGGTGGGGAAGTTAATGAACCGCCATGTCCCTTGGGGAGGAAGCGGAGGAGGTGGAAGCCTGCCGCCGGAACTACGGGACGCATTGATTGGTGTTTGGGTAGTCGGTAAGAAAACGAACGATAGCCCAGACCGCACGATAATAAAGAACAAGATTCCAAACGCAGGAGGAGATTTTCAGCTTTTGAACTTTGCGTACAAACTAAATAGTGGGTACGGAGAGTATGGGGCTGATTTCGAATCCTTTGATTGGACTACGGATATAACCAAAAGAACTTCTGCGCAGGCTACCATAGGTGTAAACGGACGACTTTGTAATCATGCGGCTATCGAAATTGGCGCAATGAAAGTCAATATCAAAGGGAATGTTACTGATTTGAGATATTGGTATATAGCAAATCCTGATGATACCGCTCGTTCAGAGATGCAATTAACTTCTGGAGTGAACGTACTGCCGAAAAGCTATGCAAAAGATGACGGTCAAACGTACAATGTAGGATTTGCTTATATTTCCGGTGACCCAGAAATAACCATCGAGCAAATCCCCTCTTGGCAAGGTGCTATCCGAACGGACGGAGTAAACGATACGATTGTTGCGGAAAAGTCTTTGTTCGAAATGTTAGGAGATTCTACAGAGTTCACGGTAGTTTCTATGATGGCTCAAGTAGAAAATATTTCGAGTTCCTTAAATTATGGTTTGGTTAACTATATGAGGAATGGAGGATATTTCCGTAACCAAAACGGTGCTTTAGGCAAGACCGGGATGTTTGGTTATTCTTCTGCTAACATTAAAACAACGGCTACCACTCCCAAACTCATAGACTATGTAATGGGAGACCCAAACGACTATAAAGTCAATGCCGGAGGTTCTTTTGCAGATAGCTTCTTCAGCGTTACGGGTTGGGTTAATCCTATTTCTAAAGCGGTTAATGAAACCTCTCAAGTAGCTTGGTATTGGACTTTCGCTGCTAAGAAGGTACTGACGGGTGACGATATTAACCAAATAATTGCCGCCTACAATCTGGACGAGTACGTGAACGCAACTTTATACTACGATATAAAGAAACAGGGTATAACCAATGAAAATCACGCTTCCTTCTCTGACCAGTTAGTAGACTATTCCGGAAACGGGCGCAATATGCAACTTTATAATATTGCTTGGAAGGGGAATAGTGGTATTGGAGAATATGCTGCTGATTTCTTGACTTGGTCATCTCCTAATACGGTTCAAAAGACGAGCTTTGAGATAAAACTACCATCTGATTATAAAGACAATTGGGTAGCATACAATCCTCCTAATACCGCCTTCAAAGCTATGAAAGTTCTTATATCAGGAATACCCGCTGGCGGTGCTTTACAATTCTTTAGAACAACCGTTGACGGCGGAGGCATTAAGATGGTAAATGGTATCAATGAAATCCCAGCTTTTACCAACACTGTAGCAGCAGGTTTTTATATTGATATTCCTTTAGGCTTTGATTGGTCTAATCTGGTAATAACTCAAATACCATCCAATGCAGGAGGACTATGCTTGGACGGAGTTAATGACTACGGACAATTTGTAGGAAATTTAGGATTGAAGGATTATACCGTTGCAATAAACAGAGCGTATCAAAGTCTCATTAATAATCAAGTTCCATTAGTTAGTTCTAATCTTACAACTGACAATACTCCGTTCCTTATGGAACATTGGAACACTGATACTAATGCCATATCCTTTAGTTTCGGAGCTTCAAAAATTACTAATGTTCCATTAGATATTAGCAAAAAGATTACATATCAATCCACTTATTCTTATATGGGAGATGCTATAAATAAGGGAACTAGCACTTCAATGGGAGATGGTCTTACTTTGGGTAAATATGGAGCTGGAGTACAGTATGCTTCAATCGTTCTATGGAATCTATTATTGTTTCCTTATTCGCTTTCACCCTTTTTGTTGGAACGTCAATTAAAGAAGTATAAAGTAGGAACTCTTTACCCAGATATGGTTGAGTGGCGTCCAAAGGTGAAATCGGACGATAGAATCAAATCTATCAATTTCTACATAAATCTCGTAGGCGCTACCGTAGGAAACTACTACCCCATCGGAGCCGGGCTTGGAATTGCCGTAGAACCAGTTGTACCGTACTATGTTAATTCTCTAAAGGTAAACGGGAAAGCAACCGTTCCGAATGCAGACCATAAGGGATTTAACAGTACATTAGATTCTAAATCCCCGCAAAATATTACGATGGATATTGTAGTGGATGGTAGCTTGGTTCAATGGAATCCTAGTATCTCCAGTAATGCCGAATATCAAGTAGTAGATTTTTATATTGATAATCTTCCTGCTATTGTTGGCAATTACTATTCTATTAATTCTAATTTAAGAATTGCCGTAGTCACAAAAGGTGCAGTAGATGAGGTAACGTCTTTAAAGGTAAACGGAGTTGATTTTGGTACTCCAAGCGTTGTTAATAACAGATTTACTTTTAACGGCATATTAGATTCTACCTCACCTCAAAAAGTTGATATAACAATAGACGAGTATGTTCGATTTGAAGACCTAGTTCAGCCCTACCCGGTATTTGTGGGATTAGGTTCTATAACTTGGGGAAGCAAATTGAAAGTTGGTAGTACTATTTCGTTTATTGGTATGAGTAATTTGTTGTCTGAATACTATTCCATTAATGGAGAACTTTTGTTTAACGGTGTTCCCTTTAATCGTAACAGTGGACAACACGTCATTGAGAAAACAAACACTTTCTCGTTCTCGCAACCTTTTACCTATATAGGAGACGGCAACGAGCCTAAATGTATTCTCTATCCAGAAAGATTGTCGATACCAAATGGTAGCTACCAAATTCTTGGCTATATACCCGACCTAAGCGGTCACGGAAATAACGGACGTTTCAACAACTTCGCTTTTTCTGGTATGAGTGGAGCTAATGGGTATTCATTAGATTTTACAAAATATGTAACTAAAGATGTATTGTACACCGATAGTACAATAGAAATTCAACCCGGCGTTACAGGACAAAAATGGTTGTTGCTTATATTACCTAATAATGAAGTAAAACCATTAAAACTAAGAATTTCTGGAATACCAAGCAATGAACAATTGATATGGCAAATAGGTTCGGAACGTATTGAATTGTTTAATGGTATAAATGAAATTAAAGGTTATAATGTTAATGCTAATAGTGGTATCTATATACCATTATACTCTTTTGTCGGTTTAAAAATAGAACAAATTGGCGAATACGAAGGAGCTATTTGTTTTGACGGAGTAACGGACTTTATAGATGTGCCGAACACAGTAGGAGGAAAGCAGATGATTATGAAAGTTCAATGGGACGACGTAGTTGCAGACGCTATTCTTTACGACCAACGTGGTTATCCTAATGAGTTCGCTATCTATAATACTGATAAATACAACGATGGTTCCGACTGCGTAGCTTATCAAGCTCGTAATAGCGGAAGAACGTTCATAGACGGTATATTGAATAGCAATATAAAGGCTTCCGAGCTAAAGACTATTAAGCATATCATAACCAGTACAAATGAGTTATCTTCCGGAGCAAACAATAAAGCTCCTCATATAGGTTGTAATTCAACTCACGACAATTATTTTACCAACATGGCTCTTTGGTGCTTTATGTTGTTTGATAATATTTCGACGGACGAAGAGATAACCGAACTCAACCGCCGGATTGGAGTGGAGGCAAAAGTTTCCTATCCAGAATATTATTGGGATGCGTACGGAAAGACGAATGATGACGCAACGGACATAGACGGGAACCGGACTGTTATGCCTAACAAGAATGAAAACTTGGCTCATTTAGGTTTGTCGCTTTACAATTTTGCTTATAATCAAGAAAGTGGTTACGGAGGACAAGGATTCATAAGAAAATTTGCTACGGAACCTGCGGCAGATACATGGCAAACGAATAAATCTCGTCTTGATTATACAGCGTCTGATGACGGACTATCTGTAAATATAACCAAAGTAAATTCCCAAATAGCATTATTTTGGACGACGAATCCAAATGCTAAGTCCTATTATGAGATAACCGGCATATCTTCTTCTGGACAGGCAATTAAATTCGGTACAGACCAAACGGGTTATGATTATTCTGTAATAGCTGATAAGGATGGGATATACGAAGTAGATTGGTCACTGTTGGTTAATTCAGAAGGAACCCTTGCCAGTGCTTGTATTTTATCAGTACAAATAGGAGTACGAAATATAACCATTAAACAAGTAACTCAATACCAAAATGGTTTGTTATTAGATGGTGTAAACGACTATTTGTCAAACAACGCAATTCCGGTATTGAGCGACTTTACTTGTATAGGAAAACGTTTGTTTTTACCTTCTATGGCTGGTTCCAGACCTTATGTAGTTAAAGGGGACAGAATAAACAGCGGAGGTATTGGAAATGCATTTTTAATGGAGTTTAACGGAGGTGTAGAACAATATAGTTTCGGAACAAAAAATCAAAATACAGAAGCCGAAGTTCCAGCTCTTATCTCTTATATGACTCCAACAAGTTATAATGGTAAGGCAATTAGTAGGGGAACGGGCGTAGATACTGCCGGTTTATTTGTAGGCGGAACTGTTAGTAGCGCATACACACCTATGGTATTTTACAAACTTATGCTTTATACCAAATCTTTGACTGCGTTGGAGATTAACTACTTGAAGAATATGTTTGCTAGGGACGAAATTATTGACCTAGGCAACCCAATATTCCTAGAAGCAGCCCCCCCCCCAGCGATTAGCATAGATTGGACTTCTTGGCAGTACGTTCCGACTTCAGCAACGGCAACAGTTCAACCCCACGAGTTTAATTTAACAAAGGTTTTAAAAAGTGGGATGTTCCTTCAGATTAACGGACTTACTACCGAGATTCCAAGTATGAAAGTAAAAGTAACAGGAGCCGTAAAGGAAAGCTATTTAGTCTATCAATATTGCATAAAAGAGGACGACTTGATTCACGTCGTAGGATTGAATGCTGATGGTGAATACGTTCTTCCGGCTTCTTACCATAGCGAAGGTTTACACTGGACAGGATTCAAGGCTAGTCCTTCGTCTCCTGATTTAGATTTGAAAGTAGAAATTTTAGAACAATATTAAACAATTTGAATTATGAAATACGTAGTTATACCCATTGAGGAGATTAATAAAATCCCCGGAGAGATAATGCAAGAGAAGTGTTTGGTACCTCGCAACAATGTACCGTCCACTAAAGTTCTTATCAAAGACTTACACGCCCAAGAGTTATTTCCAGAGTATCTGGAGAAGATAATTGAAGTAATCGACGGAGTAGAGCAAGAAGTTATTCACTTCAATTCTCCATTCCCTACTTATGAAGGAGAGGCGCTTCAGGAGCTTCTTAATTCACCTGAATGGAGCGTTCCTGTGGAAGAATAGTTAAAATATTGCCCAAAATAGTTAAAAAGCGAAATTTCCCCAAAGATTTTTCGCTTTTTATTTTGTAGTTTGGAGAAAACCCAATACCTTTGTATTGTTGATTAAGAATAACAAACTAAAAATACCAAATTATGAAGACAATTGAATTTACTACACAGGAACTTGAAGAGTTGAACGTTATACTTTATAACGCTAAGTATGGAAAAAGTAACATTAAGTATAACTTTAACGAAGCTATTCAAATCAGGGTTTTACGTGCCCTAGGCAGACCGCTTCCGCTATCTGTAGAGAGAACTCCGGAAAACGTAGCTAAGTGGTTTATGCAAGAGATACAATATGATAACGGAAGTGTAAACCGTTTTCACCCGGAGGATTATCCACAGGAGTGGGTAGAACTTATTGCGGGAGCTTTAAAGGAGTTCTTTGACGCTAATCCAGAAGCATTGGCGGAACTGGAAGAAAGAACTATTGAAACGATAGCTGCCGGAGACGAAGAGGATAACCCTTGGAAAGAACTTCCGGGATATGAGAAGGTAGACGATGTGTTAAACGAATATTTCGACCACGAATGAAATTTTGGGGAGTAGTTAACGGACGGTTTGGGAAGAAAGTACTGAACCGTCCTTATCTCCAGATTTGGAGAAGTTTGACCTATACGCTAATAAGTTTAGCGTTGATTCATATCGTTATAACGGTTTGCGAGTTTTTCACTAGCTTTTTTAACTACGTATTTTGGGGGATAAATTTATGAATACTATTAACATTTGTATGATTATAGCAATAGCCGCAATTTGGTTTGCTATTTGTTCCGTTGTAGGCTTTTTAGCCGAAACTAGAGGACGGAGTTTTGGAGGTTGGACTATGTTTGCTTTCTTCTTCAGCCCAATATTAGGAATGATATTGGTTCTGGCGTTTGGAGAAACGGAGGAACACTGGGAAGAACGCATAGAGAAGGAAGAAGAGATACGAATCAAAATCAGACAGAGGGCAGAAAAATAATCACTTATAATTCTAAAAACAACATATTATGTATACAGGAGAAGATATTAAGCAAAGAAGAGAATCTATATCAAATAACATTTTGAAAGGGTTCTCCGATTCCGATTTAGAGAAAGCCCATAATCAAGGTGATGTACACCCAAATGGTAAATGGTATTGGGAATCTTCCGCTGCCGGAGGCAAAGGAGATTGGCGAGTTATAGGAGGCAAAAGACATAAACAATCCGCTTCTTCTGCTCCGAAAAAGGAGGAAAAAGAACCCGCCAAGAAAGAGGAGAAGAAAACTCAAATTATGGGAAAGGTTGATACCTTTGAAGATTTGTTAAAAATAGCTCCTAAAAAGTACCATGATTATTTGAAACGGGCAAATAATGAATACGAGAAAGAGAAGAAAAAGTTTGTAAAAGATTTTGAGGAAGAAGCCGAAGAGAGTACTCCGCAGCAGATGGAGAGAGCTAAAAAGAACTTTGAAGATTTTACTCAATCCGTTCCAGATTATGGTACTGATAAATACTATTATGTCGGTTTGAAAGAAATGGTTCGTGATGCGGAATCTGGAAGATACGACGTTGATAAATTATTGGGCGAATCTCATATGAAAGAAATTGCTAGAAAGAATGCCGTTGCCGCCGCCCGGCGTACCGTTTTATCTTCCAAGAAATCTATAAAAGGAAGTTTGCCTACTACTCGGAAAGGAGACGCTGATATGCTGGAGGGAACCGATGAACAATTCAATAATCTTTATGAAAAGATAAAGGATAAAAAGATAACGGCGGAAAACGGAAAGACTTATTATGTAGCTGGATTAACGGTTCGAAAGGATGGTTATACCGAAGCAGTATTGAGATATAAACCGGGCGTATTCGTTGGAAGTCCTATTGGAGAAGTTTTATCAGGTAATGTTGAAAACATCTTTGGCGGAGGTTCGGGATATAAACCGGGTATTCACATTGAAAAGAAATAAGGCGTATGTATACAGGAGAAGACATTAAGAAGCATCGTCAGTCCTTGATGGATAATATTTTAAAGTCTTTCGAAGGTTCGGAACCGCTCGGAGGGGGAAACTCTTTGGGACTTATCAATAAATCTGAAGAGGAAGATTTAGAGAAAGCTCATCAACAAGGAGACATTCATCCTAATGGGAAGTGGTACTGGGAAAGTTCTGCCGCAGGAGGAAAGGGAGACTGGAGAGTTATAGGAGGAAGAAGGCACAAGCAATCTTCTTCTGCTACTCCGAAAAAGGAGGATAAACCACGTCCTATGACTGATGAGGAATTAACCGAGAAATTCCAAGAAGATTTGATACGGATAAATGACCTCAAACCTAAAGCCGTAGACTTTTCCAGTATTAAAAGTATCAAGGAGGGTTTGGAGTATTTTGTTCCCGGAATTAAGTTCAAAAAGGAAGGCAAAGATTGGGAGGTTTATGTAGATAAATATGATATCGGAACGAAAGTCAAGATAGATGATGTATTTAGCTTTTCTAATTTCGTGCAATATTTATTAGACGAACAAACTCATAGACGGGAAGCGTTAAACCCTATTGCCTTGAAATATTATTCTAAATTGTCGGAAAAGGTTTGGGCTAAAGTAGATGAAGGCAATAAATTGAATCAACAATCTGAATTCTTCCAGAAGAAGTACAAAGAAAATATTGAGGCTATTAAACTCAATTTGGAGATTAAGGGAGATATTAAGCCTATGACCTTCGAAGAAGCTAATCACGGTAGGGGAAATCCCTTCTTTTACAAAGACGGTTTATATCAAATTAACTGCCAGACTTGTGTAGTAGTACACGAATTGCGTTTGAGAGGATTCGACGTAACTGCCAAACCAAAGGTTAGGGATATTCAACAGAAAATGGGCTTGGATTCTACGTATGTTTGGGAGAATCCGGTAGACGGTGAACGTCCAAGGGAATCCAGAGTATATTGGAACCGGGAAAATATTTATGAGAATCTGAAAGGTGCTCGTATGACTGCTAGTAGAGGTGAAAATATGCGTATCAATCTAAACAAAGAAATGAAGGAAACGGGAAGATACGAAGTTTCTTATGTTTGGAAGAGCAGAGGTAAACGTTATGGTCACATTATTACGGCGGAACGACACGCAGATGGGAAACTGACGTACTATGACCCACAAACAGGTGAGGCTGTTTCAGAGACTTCTATGATATACGGTGCAGATGTGTCTCACGCCTTCAGAGTTATAAGAGTAGACAACCTGTTATTGAAATCGGATTTGGTTAGAGAGTATGTAAATAAGAACAGCAATGAAGATTAAGGAAGAAAAAGCAAAGCGAATCGCCAATAAATTATTAAATTCTGGCGATAAATTTGAATTAAAACGAGTGGACGATTGGGGGAAAGAGATGTGTTTCTTCGCTTATCCTAAAAAGTCTAAACCGGGAGAGTTGATTGGCTTACCAATTTATATAATGGTAAATGATGAAGAAGTAGCTCGCTACGCCACGTCAGAGGAAAGAATGGAAATTTTATCAAAACAATAAAAATATGAAACCAAAGAAGGAAGTAGTCAAGAACGGGCACTTCATTCCTTCTCCTTTCCCGGTTGTAACGTCTTATGAGAACGAATTTTTGAGGGTTTGGAATAAGAACACAGCAGAGGCAGTCGCAGAGGTATTGAAATACATAGCCAAAGCAACTGCCTTCGCTATTAAAGAATCGGAGGAGAAGAAATGAAAAAAGCAGTTCAACAAGTTTTTCTAATCATTCTTAGTATTTTGTACGGTGTTACGTTTTACTTAACGGGAATGATATTGTATTATTTGTCTAAAGTCTTTAAAATGGTTGGTCACGCTTTAATGCTAGAACCTCATTCAGCAAGAGAAGAGTGGAAAACGTTTAGGAAACACTTTACAAATTTGGGAGATTTATGATTTTTACTCAAGGACAAATACAGGACATGTTGGCGATATTACGGAAGTATGAGCTGATATTTGTAGCTGGTCAGTTAGGTCTGGACTTCTTATCTCAAAATGATAAAGACATTCTAATTGCGTCTGGAATAGACTTAGACCAGTTTAAGAACAAAAAGGGCATTGTAGAGCACGCTTTTCTTTTCGGAGTACTAGCGGAAGCAATCGGAGATTCGAGGGCAGAGCAAATGAATTATGACCAATTTAAGAGGTTCCTTGCTTCGGGGAAGTTCATACCCTTAACCGAAGAAGAAGAATTTGCCCTTCAAACGGTCAAAAATCGTGCTTATACGGATATTACCAGTTTGGGAAATCGTATGCGTACCGCTGTGTCAAATAATATCTTGAAGAACAATCAAGAGCAAGCTGTAATGGTTCGTAATATGATACGACAAAAAACCATTAAAGCAACCGAACTTCGTTATGGAGCTAGGAACCTAGCAGCGGACTTTGCGGAAACTTCTAAAGATTGGGAAGTAGATTGGTTGAGAATAGCGTACTATCTTACTCATGAGGCTTTCAATTCCGGAAGAGCCCAGAGTATTTTGAAAGAGCACGGAGAGGACGCAGAAGTATATTTTGATGTTTATCCCGGTGCTTGTAAGCATTGTAAAGAGCTTCTATTAACCGACCCAGAGGACGTTAACAGTAAGCCAATTGTTTTTAAATTGAAGGAAATTATAGCTAACGGCAACAACATTTATCGAAAGGTAGCAGAATGGAAAGCGACCATATCTCCTATACACCCGTATTGTCGTTGTACGATTAACTTCAAGAAGCCGGGCTTTGATTGGAATCCGGAAACTCGTGCGTTCACAACGCCTATTAAGCGGAAATCTAAAAATCCAAAGTTAAAGAATGTGAAGTTGAACATTAAAATAACTAGATAGAATGGTTGAAAATGAAAAGTATTTAATTGTTTCCCCTCATTCAGACGATGCTCTATTGTGTGCCGCTCACGTAATACTCGGAGACGGTTTTGAGGTAGAGATTGTTACCGTAGAGAATGACCCTATACGCATTGAGGAAGACAAGAAATTGTATGGATTCTTGAATATTCCTTTTCATCATTTGGACGTAGAGTTCAAAGATGAAAGTTACTACGGTCATAAAAAGGAATATCCTCAAGGCGTAACCGTTGAAAATTCGTTCGCTTATTTGAGAAGTTATCTTGGTAGCGATACACTGAATGAAATTGAAGAAGCTCTTCACAGCTTTATCCGTAAATTTTTTAAAGATAAAAAACACCGTGGTTTTAAAATTCTTGCTCCTTGGGGTATTGGTCATCCGTTCCATCTTTTCGTTCGTTACTGCGTTCAATTGGAAGTTTCCAACGCAGAATATTATAGAGAGTTTCCCCACTCATACAAAAAGAGAGCTCAAGCTCAAGTAGAACTCCAATCCAGAGAATATGAATTAGTACGTAGTGTTCCAGTTGAGGGATTTGCCGATATTAAATGGAAACTGGCTAGAAAGTTCTACCGCTCACAATCCGGGCTTCTCTTCTACGAACAAGGTTATATCAAGAAGAATTTGCCCGAAGAAATATGGGCAAGAGACGTATTACCGTTTTGATTATGAGAATACTAATTGCTGATTTTGAAATAGCTAAATACGGCGGAATCATAGAACACGTTTCGGCAAAGGTCAAGGCTTTGAAAGCTCTTGGCCACTTTGTCGATATAGCTCAATTGACTGCCGCTTCTACTACTCAAAGAACTTATGAAAATAAGGTCAAGAAGTTAGAGCAGGGAAAGTTTCAGGAAGGTCTGAAAATAAACTCCCAAAACGGAGGGTATGAATATGACGAAGCGACGGGGTATTGGAAGAATAACTATTATGGGTTTTTCCTGCCGCCTAGCAATCGAATAGGAGTGTTTGAAGAGAACGCTCTTGAAAGATGGAGAAAGTTGGTTAGCAGCTTCGATTTGATTATGTGGAACTTTATGCCTACTAAATCAAGTGTTTGGGGAGAAAAGGATTTTTCTTTTTGGTGGAAATTTTATGACCTTCCGACTTCTAAGATTAAACAAATCTTTATCGCTCACGATGCTTATTTTGACGTCCGGGCTTCAAACGTTACCGCCTTGAGGGAAAAGATACTCTTTATAGAGTGTGCCCATATCGCTGCCTATCGTTGCTGTGAACATCTGGGTATACCAAGAACCTTACTACTGAATCCCAGATATTTGGAAAAAGGAGCTAAAATGCCCATACGCATGATGAATAAAAGAAAGATTGACTTCTTCGCTGCTCATATATTCAAGAGTATGAAGCACGTTGATGACCTTATCCGTTCAGTTCCCTATCTTAATGAAGAGTGGATTGGCAATTCCCCAGATGAACAATATTTCCCCTTTAGCGTGGAAATTGCAGGTTCTGGTATAGAGCAAGCGTACATGGTAGCTCCTACGAAATGTAAAGAACCTTACAAAGTAAGTCTTAAACGTGACCCGGATGCTCCTCAAGAGTGGATAGGAAAAAAAATTTGGGATAGAGCGGAAGCTCACGGCATGTCTTATCTCGGTCAGATAAGTTCCGAAGAAGTAAACCGCAAACTCTTAAACAGTAGGTTTGCCGTTGACCCTTCTTGGGCGGCTCATTATTCTCAATATTGCCATACTCATATCAATGGGTTTATTATCGAAGCTATGCTAAACGGTTGCTATCCAGTATTGAGAGATTATAGAGGTTTGGATAAAAAGGTGGATGAAAATTTTTATGACCCTTTGTTTGAAAGTATTAATGCTATTTATATCCCGTGGAACGCTACGCCGAAGGAGTTTGCGAAAGCGTTGAAGAAAGCAGCCCGGATGAGTCCAGCGAAGTATTTGAAAGATACCAGAGAAAATTTTGCCCTAGTTCACGAAGTCTTCAACGCTACGGAGAACATGAAAGAAGTAATACGTTTGGTAAAGGGAGGGGAACGGCTAGTGAAGAAAGAACTAGCAAAAGGCAAGGATTCTCCTACCGTGAAAAAGATTACACGGGAAATTATGGAGGACTTTTATCATATCGAATTACCCATTGAATGGGAGACAGACTGATTTCAGGTATTATTTTGGTATATTAATCACCTAAAAATAACGATTATGAGAGATTTTGAAGAAGAATTAGAGAAAGCGGAAAACATAGTCTTTGGACATAATGCCGAGGACGATGGTGTAGACTATGAAGATGAAGAGTTGAGAAAAGCTGAAGAGCTTGTTTTAGGTTCTGATGAAGAATTTGAAAAGGCAGAATTTTCCGAGAAGGAACGGAAGAAACTTGCTAAAGAGAAAGAAGCTATGCCTGACGGTTCTTATCCTATCCGGAATGCATCGGACTTGAAGAATGCTATTCAGGCGTTCGGTAGAGCGAAGAACCCGGCTGCAACGAAACGTTGGATTAAAAAGCGTGCTAAGGAGTTGGGAAAAGAGAATATGTTACCTGAAGATTGGAAGTAATATGGCAGATTTCAAGCAAGCATTTGACCGCACGGAAAAGTTCGAAGGAAAGAACGTGTGGACTAATACATCTGGAGACGCCGGAGGGGAAACGTGGAGCGGAATCAGCCGTAAAGCAAACCCTTCTTGGGAAGGTTGGAAGGAACTAGACGCAATCCCAAATAAGAAACAAAATCAGGTGATAACTTCTTTGAAGCTAGATGCAGCAAAACGGGAACTTTATCGCAAAAACTATTGGACGCCTATTTGGGGTGACCGCATTTCTAACCAGAAGGTTGCCGAAGATATGTATGATATGGGAGTAAATGCTGGCCCAGCAACTTCTATTAAGCTATCCGAAAGACAATTTGGTTTGCCTGAAACGGGCAAAATGAGTGAAGCGTTATTAGCTAAACTAAATTCAGTGGTATGAAAATAGTGATTATTTGCTTGCTAAGCGTTTTTATGTCCTGTTGGGGTACGAAGTTTCCGTCACCTTCAGAAACTCCGAAGGAAGAGCCGCAAATTGTTTACGTGGAAGATACGGCTAAAGTAGCTGAATTGAAAGCTCGTATTTCTTTGTTAGAAGATTCTTTGAAATTTTACCGTGATTCTATACCGTACGATACATACATCAACGCTCGTAGAATCGAAAAGATAAAATATTATTTGAGTATAACGGAAAAGAAGCCTAGCAATCAGAAGTTCTTCTACGGATGGATAAGGCGAACGATGAGCGAAAAATAAAATATTAGCAAACACTTGCGTAGCCAAAGCAGCTATAAAGAGGTCAAGAGTAACAAAAACTTTTGACCTTTTTATTTTAAATATGGCAGCAAAGAATAATATTGACAACTTTACCTTTTGGTGTCCTCTGGATATTCAAAAAGCCGTCATTGACCCTGAAACAGGTCAAGAGGTTATGCGGCTGGGAGGGATTGCTTCTACATCAGACCAAGATTCTGATGGGGAGTTTCTTGACCCGAAAGGTTTTGATATAAAACCGCTTATGAGAAGCGGAATGGTAAATTGGCATCACCAAGCTAAGGGACAGCCGGCAACCATAATCGGAGAACCTACTAAAGCAGAGATACGTCCCGAAGGATTGTACATTGAAACTGACTTGTATCCTTCTTCCGCTATCGCAAGGGATGTATTTACTTTAGCGGAGACTTTGGAAAAGGATTCCAAAACCCGTCGTTTAGGATATTCCATTGAAGGAAAGGTTGTAAAGCGCAAATCTAATGATAAGACTTCTCCAGACTATAACAAAATAGTCAAGGCAATCATTACCGGGGTAGCTATTACTCACCAGCCCAAAAATCATAAAACTTTCGCAAATATTATCAAGGGAGAAATCGACGAAATTGATGAAGATGAAGTTGTTTCGTCTGATTCCGTTCCAGAAGATGAAAAGAAGGTAGTTAAACAGACCGAAGGAGACGAGAAGAAAAATATGAAACCTTTGACCAAGGCTGATATTATCTACCAACTCTTTCAAGACATTCCAAATATAGATATTGAGAAAGCTGAAAAAATATATTTATTGACATCAAAATTTGCTAATATGAAAGGTAAGAAACAAATCACCGAGGAAGACATCAGCAAGGCATACGAAGCCCTTGGGCTGGAAGTATCTCCTGCGGAAGATATCCAAAAGGGTGCAGGTTGCGACGCTAACGGCGGACGTACTGGAAA
>OIZF01000215.1_pt1 | contig 41157 bp, 35 predicted proteins | sample 1588471 | NCBI WGS metagenome assembly OIZF01 (sample SAMN03283279) | human gut metagenome | biome: human-associated habitat; material: feces | host: Homo sapiens | place: Peru | collected 2012
TAACGTGTCATCAAATCCAAATGACCTAACACACTATAATTTTTATACTTTTTAATCACATTCAACATTTCTTGATAATAACCTTCCATATATTCTTGTTGTGATTTTCCTTTTTGATAATCTTGTGTCCAAAATTCTTGATTATTAACTTGATGTATAGATAGAATAATAAAATCAAAATCATATCGTTCATAAAGTTTTTGATAACGTGGTATTGTGTGAACTTGTACACCAAATTCCATACCTTGTCTAATTATAATTTCAGGATATTTTTTTCTTAAACTTTCTATTTCTTTAAAATACTTTGGATAATCCACATTGACTTGTGGTTGTCCATAAAGATATTCTACTGGACCTTCATTCCAATCCTTTTTGATTCCATAATCCACATGATCAGTAAAGCAAATTTCGTCCATTCCTTTTGTTATTGCATCTTTAATAACATCTTCCATTAAATACGTACTATCATCACTATAATAAGTATGTACATGATAATCACTATACATTTTCATCACCCCATCTCATTTTATCAAGTTTATAAACACAAAAAAAGCCTCTCGGCTCTCTTTGATATATATAATTGGGAAGGGAATATGAAAAATTATTCATATTGTAAAAGGTTATTTTCTTTTACATGTTTAATATACCCATCTTTTGTGAACTCAATACTACTTTTTTGTGTCAAAAGTGTAAAGAATTACGGTGGATTATGTGATTATATTCTTGAGCCATCTTTCCATAATGTTATTGGAGGTGTTTTTATGTCAATGCTTTATAAAGAAGTTGATGATTTTGAAGCTTTTGCTTATCATCAAAAACAATTCAAAAAAATAACAAAGAAAGACCTTTTAGGCAAATGGAATCTCTTTTTCTTCTACCCTGCCGATTTTACCTTTGTCTGTCCTACAGAACTTGAAGATTTACAAGAAAAATATCATGAATTTAAAAATGCAGGATGTGAAATTTATGCCATTTCAACCGATACCCATTTTGCCCATAAAACTTGGCATGATATTTCTGAAAATATATCTAAAATAGAATATCCTATGATTGGCGATCCAAGTCATGCACTTGCTTATGATTTTGATATTTTTGATGAAAAGGAAGGTCTTGTACAAAGAGGAAGTTTTATTATTGATCCTGAAGGAAAAATTGTTATTTATGAGGTCAATGCAGGAAATGTTGGAAGAAATGCAGCTGAACTTTTAAGAAGATTGCTTGCTTGTCAATTCGTCTATAAACACGGTAATGATGTATGTCCCGCTAAATGGCAGCCAGGAAATCAAACAATTAAAACTTCTATTGAAAATATTGGTAAATAAAAAACAGCTACCGCTGTTTTTTTAAATACCTTTCTAAAAATGAATGTGCAAGCGATCCTTGTTTTATTTCTTTTCTTGATTCTTCAATTGAATACCAATGTGCCTCATCGACTTCATTTGTAAGTTTAAAATTTTCACTATCAACAATAACGGCATAATTATGCATTAATGTATTAGATGGTTGATAATATTCATTATCATTATATGTATATTCCACCACATTTAAACTGACTTCTTCTTTGATTTCTCTAATAAGGGTTTCTTTTGCATTTTCACCTTTTGTAATATATCCAGCAACTAATACATTAAAATCTTTTCCATATTGTTTAATAAGTAGTATCTTATCCTTTGCTGGATTAAAGATAATTGTAGAAATAGCACTATTAAACATGGGAAAACGAAATTGTTTACACGTTGGACAATAAGGAACCTCTCCATCAATACCACATTCTTTTAAAATAAGTTTTGTTCCACATTCACTACAATATTTCATTTCTATCACCTTTGTTATTATAGTGTGAACAAATCACTAATAACAATATTAAATTAATAAGATGAAAGACCAACGCAATGATAAAGACAACTTGATAACTCTTGGTAAAATCATATAAATAACCAATCAAAGTTAATGAACTTGCACTTCCTACATTCGTTAAAAAACCAATGACTGCATATGTTTGACCATAGTTTTCACTTCCAAAAAAATAATGTGTTAACATCGGTATTCCTACTGCCCCTACTGAATAAATAGAACCAAAGATAAAGGAACCTACAGCTAATAAAAGAATTTGTTGTTGTAAAACACCAACAAACAATAAAACCAAAGAAAAACAATTTGTCATAATCATGATAATTACCGCTTTAACCGGTGTAAATAAATCACTTAAAAACCCAATCAATAACTTTGTACAAATATTACCAATCATAACAAGTGACATAAAAGTAGCTCCTATATTTGTAGAAAGTTGAATACTTGACGCAATTCCTGATAAATGTTGAGAAACACCTGTGATAGATGTATGTAAAATAGTGAATAAACACATACATAAAAAACTAAGGGTTAGAAGATTGATTTTATTTTTTGACACAGTTACTGTTTCTTTCTTTTGATAACCATAAGGTAATAATCCTTCTTCTTGTGGCTTTATTTTCCAAGGAACACTTAATGCAGGGAGAACAAGAATAAAGATACATATAGCCATGAAACGATAGGTCATTTGCCAACCATAAACATCAATCCAAGAACTTAATAAAGGAGAAAAGATAGCTCCAGCAAGTCCACTAAAACTTAAAGAGAGGCTTGTTGCAAGTCCATGTTTTTGATCAAACCAATTAGTAATGACTACTGTAAGTGGCACCATTCCATAGATGCCCACGCCTATTCCTCTTACTATTCCTAAAATGTAGAATAAATAAATAGATGAACTATAAGACATCAACCACGTAGAAACACTTGTCAATAATACACCTATTCCTAATACTTTTTTATAATTATATTTTTTTATGAGCTTTGCCATTTTTAAAGACGTCAAAGCTGTTGTTAATGTCGAAAGTGTTGCATGTAAAGCAAAAGTTCCCTTCAGTACGTGTAAGCTTTTTGAAACAGGCACATAAAATACACCAATGGCATTAGTACATAAACCTATCGAACTAGCAGCTAAACAACACATTAATAAAACAATTAGCCAATGTTTATAGCTTTTATTAACCATATTTTTACCTCCTGATAAAAACATAAATCATTCTGTTATTAAAAGCATTTGATTTCCTAAATTAAGAAAAAAGGATAGCCGCTTAGACTATCCTTGCATATTCTTGTCCAATAAGTCCTGCAATAAATTGAAGTTGATAAGGATGACTATTTTGATCTTGTAAAGAATCAAAAGTAATCACATGATCAATAAATTCAGGATATGTTTCCTGTTTACTTGAAATCAACCAAATTTGTGGCGCATTGAGTTTATTTTTTAAAGCTCTTAAATCAGGATAATCAAAGTAACATCCTGTATAAGAAAAGATAATAATTAAATCCTCTTTAGTAGATGATAAGATATATTGTAATTGTTGTTTATAGGAAATATTTGAATAAATTTGTTTCCCTAACATTAATAAGTCTGTTTGTAAATTAAAAGCCACTGTTCCAGCTTTAAGTAAACCAAAAGCTGCAACTTTTTCATATTTTTTGATTTCTTTGCATAATAAATCAATTTGTTTGATATCAATAGAATCTTCAACCATTTCAATGCTTTCTTTGACTTTTAAACTATACGCTTTTAATCTTTTATCACCAGATAAAGACAAAGAATTTTGTTCAAAATTCATATTTGTAGAAACCAGTAATTCTCTTAATTCATTAAAATTATGAAGTCCAATTTCTTTACAAAACCTTGAAATAGAACTCATCGCTACATGACATTCTTTAGCCATATCTTGAATTCCGATATCTTTAATCTCTTCTAAATGATCTAATAAATAAGAGGCAATTTGACTATTGGTTGAATCTTTCTTTTCACTAGCTAAAGTACTTAAAAATACAATGGGTAATTTATTATAAAGCATAATCTCATCTACTTTCCTCTAGCAAAATTATACATTAATCTCTCTTTCATTTCAGTAACATCTTTTCCTAAAACTTCTAAGATTTTAAAAGCAAAAGGATAAGGGGTTGCTGGTCCTTGACTGGTAATGATATTTTTATCAAAGATGGCTACATCATCAACAAAGTTTCCACTTAAAAGTTTATTTTCATAACCTGTATAACCTGTGACCTTTTTCCCTTTAATCACATCAGCAACTTCTAACGCAATAGTTCCTGAACACAATGCCCCTAGATATTTATGATGTTCATTAAAATAACGAATCATTGAAATAACTTCCGGATTTTCTCTTAAATTTTGTCCACCAGGTCTCCCTCCCGGTAAAACTAAAACATCATATTCTTTAATTTCTTCACTAAAGATTTTATCTGCTTTGACATACATTCCATGCATTCCTTTTACATATTCTTTATTAAAGCTAAATGTATGACATTCGATTCCCCCTCGACGAAGTAAATCAACGATTGTTAAAGTTTCTCCTTCTTCATAACCTTCTGCCATCAATACTGCAACACGCTTCATTTTATTCGTCCTCCTTTGCATCAAATGCATTAAAATAAACCATTCGTTTTTTAACAGCTAAAGAATCTCCTCCCAGTAAATCTAAGAGTTTATAAGCAAAGGCATAACATGTTGCTGGTCCTCTACTTGTCACAAGATTGCCATCAATGACAACTTTATCTTGCAAAAAAGTTCCTTGTTTAATTTTATTTTCATACCCTTGATAAGCCGTAAATTTTTTATTGATTAAAAGATTTGCCTTTTCTAAAGCAGCTGGGGCAGCACACATAGCACAAATATATTTACGATCCTTATTCATTGATTGAAGTAATGAAAGAAATTGTTTATTTTCTTTCATTGATTCAGTTCCATCATAACCTCCTGGTAAAACAACCATATCATAATTAAGCAATGATTCGTCTAAAAGAAAATCACATCGCAAAACAACTTCATGTCCTCCTTGAACTTCTTTTTCAAAGCCAATGGTATCACATTGGATTTGACCTCTTCTTAAAATATCTACAATCGTTAATGCTTCTCCTTCTTCAAATCCCGGAGCAATAATCACTGCGACTTTTTTCATATTCATTCCTACCTTTCAAAAATACAATAATCCTTTCAATCAAAACAAACTATTGATTTCCAAAATTAAGAAATAAAAAAGCCTTGTATTTCTACAAGACGAACCAATCAATTTTTTATTTTCTAGTTTTTTTAACTGGTGCTTTTTTTGTGGCTGGTTTAGCAGCTACAACTGGTTTTTCTTCTTTAGCAACAACTGCTTTTTCAGCTGGTTTAGCTGCAGCTTTTTTAACTGGTGCTTTTTTTGTGGCTGTTTTTTTTACAACTTCTGGATATTCAGGCATTGCATTAACATCTAATTCACCTTTAAATTCAGAACCATCTTTTTTAATAGCCACAAAGAATACTTTAGCTGTTTCTGGTAAATAATAAATATTTAAAGTATCAACCTCAGTTGATTTAACACCTTGTTCTTTTAAAGTTTCTTTAACATATTTATCTAAATCACCATCTTTAACATTTTTTTCTTGGTATTGTACTTCGATCATTGTTTTCATTTTAATAACTTCAAAACCTAAGTTTCTACTTCCTCCTTGTTAAGTATTCTATACCAAATATTTTTTTTGTAAAGGTTTTTTCTTAAAAAAAACCGCATATAATCAAGACTTTTCTTAATAAAAGAAGGAGAAATGTATAAAAATTTATTACTTTCTCCTTTTTTGTAAAAATATGATTTATTTTTTAGATTTTGAATCGATAATCATAATGAATTTTGTACTTGCTTCGACACCTTCTTTTGAACCAGTAAGTGTCTTATAATCATTTGCAAGATCCATTAATTTTTCTGTTGTTTTAACATCTTTTTTAACTGTATTATTTAAAACATCAGAAATCTTATCTAAACCTTTACTTTTAAATAGAGTCAATCCTTCAACAAGAGCATCACTACCACTTGCAAGTTGTTTATTTGCATCTTTTAATTGACTACTTGCATTTGCAAGAGATTCACTTCCACTTTCAATCGCAACAATTCCTTCTGTTAATTGTTTTGATCCGTCTAAAGCACTTTGTGATCCTTCTTTAAGTGCTGCAACACCTGCTGTATAACTTTGTAAACCTTGATAAAATTGATTATACGCATTTAATTGATCTAAAGCACTTTGAATTGAAGAACTTGCTTGTGCTGGAAGTTGAGCCATAAGATCTTTTAATACTTCTTGATAATTATCTGTGGTTAAAGCGATACTGATATTATAAGCAGCAAGTTGATTATTGATTTGAGTTTGAGCCGTATTTAATAAAGTATCAAAAACTTGTTTTGCTCCCGCTACTAATGTAGCACTTTGGCTATCAAGCTGTGTTAAACCACTTGTAATTTTTTCAATTCCTGCTGATAAACTTTGTGATCCTGTAAGTGTTGCTGTAACACCTGTTTTTAAAGAACCAATCCCTTGATCAAATTCATTATATTTTGAGGCATATTGTTTTAATCCTGATTGTAAGGCTTGACCTCCTGAAATAATTTGATCAAATGAACTGTTTAATGTATCCACATGATCATAAATTTCATTCATATCATCAAAGTTAATATCTGTATCTGATAATAAAGATGGTGTAGCAACAGACATTAAACTATTTAATTTAAATTTTGTTGTATCATATTTAATTGTAACTGAATTAAATTTTTCTAAATCTTTATTATTATTGTAGTTTTTTGATAAACCTGGTGCTGCAATCGCCATGATAATATTTGATGAACCATTACTTATGACTTTTCCATTTGTAACTTCAACATTAGAAGCATTGTTGGTTGGAAGCATTGTTCCTGTAGTCACAACAAAAGGAACATAAAGTTCTTTGCCATCCACTGTTTTTGTTTCATTATTTGTATAATCAATCTTGATTTCTACTTTTCCTTTTTTACCAAGCATTTCTTTAAGCTTCATTTTTTGACCATCTAATTTATAAGTTACTTTCATTGAGACGGGTAATGATGCTTTCGTTTTCCCTTGGTAATAAATATCTTGTCCATCACTTGTTTGCCAAGTAATGGTTTCTCCGTTTTGTTTGAATGTTTCTTTTCCATTCATATTTTTAACATTAGTTAGTGTTGTTTGATCTTCAAGCATTGTTTCTTTTTGGTCATTAATAAGATGTTGTGAAACAACCGTTGTTTTTTCTGTACCATTTGTTTTTAATTTTGTATAGACTGTTTCTTCTTTTGAATACGCAAAGGCAGGAACAACTGAACCCATAACTAAAGCCGATGCAACTGTTAAAGATGTGATTAATTTTGTTTTTTTCATATTAGCATTCCCCTTTTACATTAAGCTTTTTTAAACCAACTGTTGTGCAAATGATGACTTTATCAAAGACAAGTAAGATGGCTGGTATTACACAAATAACAATTATCATTGAAATAAGTGCTCCTCGTGACATAAGATTACATAACGAACCAATCATATTTAATTTAGAAATTATACCTACGCCAAACGTTGCTGCAAAAAATGACATTCCTGAAACAAAGATTGAACTCGCTGAAGTAGAAATTGCATGGTCCATAGCTGGTATTTTTTCTAAACCACTTGAGCGATTTTCTAAATATTTTGTTGTAAGTAAGATAGCATAATCAATTGTTGCACCTAATTGGATTGTTCCAATAACAATAGAAGCAACAAATGGTAAAACATCTCCTGTATAATAGCTGATTGCCATATTAATAAAGATAGCAAGTTCAATACCAGATACAAGGAGTATTGGTAATGAAATTGATTTTAAGACAAATAACATAATAATGAAGATAATACCAATTGAGGCAATACTTACATTTTTAAAGTCTTCATCTGCGATATTAACCAAATCCTTCATGCAAGGACCTTCCCCTGCCATTATAGCATTTTTATCATATTTTTTAATGACATTTTCAATTTGATCAATGACTTGATTTAATTCATCTGTCGCTATTTCATTTGTTGAATTGACAAAAATCATTTTATAACGATCACTTTCAAAAATATCTTTAACATCACTAGGAATCATTTCATCTGGAATTCCTAGATTAGCAAGTTGTGAAGGTGATAATACAAGATTAATTGAATCTATCTTTTCAATGTCATCAACCATTTTATTTAAATCATTATCTTTAAGATTTTTATTAACTAAAATAACTTGTGAAGCAACTAAATCAAAGTCATCACTTAATTTACTATTAGCAACACAGCTTTTTAAATCTTGTGGTAAATCTTTTGTTAGATTGTAATAACTTTTTACATGATTATTTCCATAAAAAACAGGATAAGCAATCACTAATGCCACTACTAAAATAATTTTATAATGTTTAACTACAAATCCTTTAATTGTATTAAAAGATGGAATTAATGGATTATGTTTTGTTTTGAAAACAACTTTATCAAATACTAATAAAAATGCTGGAAAAATCGTAATAGTTGAAAGTACCCCAATGAATACACCTTTTGCCATAACAACCCCTATGTCAAACCCTAGAGTAAGTTGCATTGTACATAGTGCTAAAAATCCTGCAATGGTTGTTAATGAACTTCCTGCAATAGAAACAAGTGTATCCCCAATAGCAAGTGTCATCGCTTCATTGTTTGTTTTTACTTTTTCTTTTGCTTGTTCATATTTATGATATAAGAAAATTGAAAAATCTGTCGTTACCCCAAGCTGTAAAACAGCAGCAATCGCTTTTGTAATATAAGAAATTTCACCAATAAAAACATTTGTTCCCATATTATAAAGAATCGCAAGTCCAATATTTCCTAGTAATAAAAATGGTACAACATAAGAATCTAATGAAATCATTAAAACAAGTAAAACCAAAGCAACAGCTACTAAAACATACGTAATGATTTCACTCTCGGCTACGATACTTGTATCTAAAGTAGAAGCAGACATCCCACCAATTTTAACAACTTCTTCACTGGTAAGCGTACGCATTTCTTCAATGGCATCAATAGCAATCGTACTGTCTTTAAAAGTAACCAGCATTAATTCACTGTTTCCTTTTTTATATTGCTTTGTTACTTCACTTGGCAACATTTCTTGAGGAATTGTTGTTCCAATAAGATCATTAGCTGAAATAACTTTAACAACCCCATCAATTTCTTTATATTTATCCTCTAAATCTAAAATATCTTTTGAATCCATATTTTCAACGATACACATCGCAAAAGAACCCATATCGAAATCTTCTGCAAGAATATCTTGTCCTTTCATGGTTTCAATATCTTTTGGTAAATAAACCAAAATATCATAGTTAATCTTTGTATTAAGATATCCAAATATTGATGGAATACAAAGAAGTAATGATGCAACAACAATAAAAAGTTTATGCTTTACCACAAATCTCCCTATTGCTTCTCCTAGCTTTTTCATTTTCTCTCCTCCTAAAGTGACCATCGGTCATTTATGATACTAGCACTAAAATGACCAACGGTCAATATATAAATGACTAAAAGTCATTCTTTAAATTATTTCTTTGTCTTTCGTTGACTTTTTATTTTGAAGAACATACAATTAATGCTAAAGGAAGTGTTAAAATGGCGATTCAAGAGATAAAATCAAAAACAAATGATAATAAACATGAAAAAGAACGAAAGTTATTAAATACAGCCCTTCGTCTTTTTACAGAAAAAGGAATTAAAAAAACTTCGATTCAAGATATTGTTCACGATGCTGGCATTGCGAAAGGAACTTTTTATCTTTATTTTAAAGATAAATATGAATTACAAGATGTATTACTCGCAAAAACATCACATGAATTTTTTTCTAATGCTTGTAAGGAAGCAAGTAAACATCATTTTGATCGTTTAGATGATAAAATCATTTTTATTATTGATTCAATTATAGATGCTTTAATTGCACGACCTAATATTCTTAAGTTTATTCAAAAGAATCTTTCTTTAGGACTCTATAGTGAAAAATTAACAGATTTATTGGATAGTGAAGAATTAGGAATTAAGGAATTATTTATTAATGAAGTAAAAGAAAAGAATATCCCATTAGAATATCCTGAAATGACTTTATTTATGATTATTGAACTTGTAAGTTCTACTGTTTTTACTTCTATTGTAGAAAAGCAACCTCTTCCTATTGAAGAATTTAAACCACATCTTTATAAAACAATTCGTTTATTAATTAATGAAAAAGTGGAAAAGTAATTTTTCATTTCAAACTGTTGACAAATACAAAGTTGACAGTCTTTTTTTATATCATTTTATAAATAAACAAAGTATAAATTTCTAATTATCTTTTTATATTTTCTTAAATGCTCGTAAAGCCTTATTCTATGTGCTTTCGAGTATTTTTACTGTAGGAAGATACTTCACGTTTCTTTGCATATTTCCTCATGTCTTAGCTGTCAGAAGTGGTAAATAAGTAGTAAATTCATTTGTACTACTAAGCAACAAGACGCTCCTGTTGCTTCTCTTTATTCAAGCGTTTCATTTCTGCCATTGCAGAATCGAATGTTGCATGTGCGTAATAGTTCAGCGTCATGGCTATATTAGCATGTCCCATAATGTACTGTAATGCCTTTGGATTCATTCCTGCATTTGCATAGTTGGTACAGAATGTATGTCGCAAACTATGTGGAGTGATGTGTGGCAATTTATCCTCGTTATACTTATTGTATTTCTTAACAAGACCTTTCATCATGCCGTTGTAATCACTTGCCACTTTTGGATAGTTCTTTCTATTAAGAAAGAGGAAATCACTATATCCATCAATCTCAACACGCTTATCATTCTTTCGATTCGCTAACACTCGCTTAAATGCTTGATAGGCTTCTTCAACCATAGGAACTTGACGTTCGCCACTTTTGGTCTTTGGTGTTTCAATGTAGTACCCAATTTCAGTATCTCTCAATAGCTGATGGTCTATATTGACAAGACGATTCTCAAAATCTAAATCTGGAAGTGTCAAACCACCAAACTCTGAAATACGAAGACCTGTTTTTAAGAGTATCAGAATTTCATCATAATTTTTGCTGTAGGTTTTATCAGCTTTTGCAAAGGCTAACAGTTTTTCTTCCTGTTCTTCTGTTAGTACGGTCTTAGGGACAGTATCATCATCAAGAACTGCTTTCAGTTGAAAGTCAAATGGATTCTTCCGAACACAATCATCTTGTATAGCAATATAGAATGAAGCCTTTAAAGAACGTTTGTAGTTATTGATGGTTTGATAAGCATAACCATTTTCACTCATTCTAATAGCCCATTCTTTAGCGTCTGATGGCTTAATACTGTCAATACTTCTTACACCTAACTTGTCTTTCTTCAAAATATCCATAAGATATTTGCGTCCAGTTTCAGTGTTTTTTCTAACCTTTGGTCTTTGAGCGTTCTGTTTTGCGTAAAGCTGGCAGAGTGTCATTTTCTTTCCTACAACATCAATACCATCATGAATGTCTTTCTGTAACTCTGCGATTTTCTCTCTAAGTGAGATACAATCACGCTTTCCTGCTGGTACTCGGTCTGTAGCCACAAGTTTCCACGAGTAAACAAATTGCGGTTCTCCAAATGAATCTATATATTTGTATAAGTATCTTCCGTCTTTTCGTTGGCTCTCTCCAGTCTTTAAGATTCGACCTTTATTGTCACGTCTTTTTTCTGACATGGCATTTGCTCCTTTCCTTTATGGAAAGAGCCTTGATACGACTTAATACTATTTTATCATATACAAGACCCTTTGGCGACGCTAGATTGCGTCCAATGTATCTATAATTTTTTCAAATTGTTTTCGTTTAATCTGAATACGATTGCCATTCATAATCAGCCAATTTGCATTTTTATTTTCCTCTGCCAAGCGTCGTAGCTTGTTTTCGCCAATACGAAAATATTTTGACGCTTCTTCAATGGTTAGGGTATAACGTTCCCAAATAGGAATGTCAGTCTGCTTCATAAAATCCTCCTTTCCAAATCACTTATTTGGATTTCATAAAAGTTGTTTTACCAGCAATCGAACAGCTTTAGCAAAGCTCACGGGAGTTCCACCCCTGCATGGTTCTCATGTAGCCATACTCATTGCCTGCGACGGTTTTATCACGCTCGGACTATTGACTGTATGGGAGTATCATTATCACGATAAGAATGTCGTTGCAGGCAATCCTGCTAAAGATTGCTTCTCGGATCACTAACATGAATCGCTCGCTATCTTTATAAGATAGGTCATGGCGGTTAGTTCCGTTGGCTCTTTTCTTATCGAAACGTATTCGATTACTTTTATTCAGTTTTCAAAGAACAATGGCTCGTTAGCCTATCAAAACACATTGAAAGCTCAATATGCTTTGGTGGAATAACAAACCTCCCTGTTCGGGAAGCGTGGAATGGTTTAGCACGCTTCCACGAAAGGAGAGAGGATATTACTTAATTTCAAATGACAAAATCTTTGTAATCAGTCTGGTTTCCATTCTTCCACGTAAGACTTCATCAACGACCATACTTTGATTGCCATATTCATCTTTCATAAGTCGTAGGGAACGCTTCGTTATGTACCCTCTGTAATGATGTAGAATCTGGTTAATCGCTTCGGTATCGCCATCTGTTGCCTTTACAATGAGAGGAAAGGGAATCATAGGATATTGTGTTTTCATTCTTCAAATTCCTCCATAAACTTTTTAATTAAGGCTAGTCCACTGGTTCTATGCCGATAGACAGTAGAACGGTTCAATTTCAACAGGTCTGCAATTTCTGAATCGCTCATGTCCATAAAGTAAAACAGCAGTAGAATTTCACGTTTCTTGTCTGGCAACTCACGTAATGCTTCACTCAACAAATCATTTTCAACGCCTACTGATAACCCATTGAGTGTAAAAATCTGAAAGTCAGTTGAATAGTTATCTGTTGTCGCAAACTGGCTAACAAGATAATCGCCAACATCCGAAAAGGACACCTCACGCTTTGCAATCCTTGAAAGATAAAGCATATAATTCTTTCGCTCGTCTTCCATAGCACGTTTACAGATATAGTCAAACTGATTTTCTATTGTGGTCTGAAAAGAAGATGGTTTCATGTTTCTCACCCCCTTTCTGTCTAGGAAAGGAAGTGAGCCTTGCTCGTTTATCTCCTTTCACTCTTAGTCCCAATGTGAAAGGGGGATTTGTTGCATTACTGATAAATAAACTTTGTAAAAAAGTTCTGAATAGCCAAAAAAGCATATAAACAGATTTATTTCTCTGTTTACATGCTTCTGTTATTCTATCTATATGATTTATAAAACCACATTGGTGGACGTACTTATCTATTGCAGATAGACGACTTTTTTTGACAAGAACCCAATGTAAGGAAATTTATTGTATATGATGTACTTCATGGCGACGTTGACCTCCAACAAACCGCCATTTGGAAGTAATATACAATATTTTAACAGCGTAAATAGCACTACCATATAACGGTTTTTTTTATTGGCGTTTAGTAGTGCTTTTTATTAAATATAAACCTATAAACCATATAACACGTTTTTCTATACCTGTTTTTAATTCAGTAGGAACAATAAAATGTATAGAGGTGGTCTACTATGCGTAAAAAAGAAGATAAATATGATTTTAGAGCCTTTGGTTTAGCCATTAAAGAAGCTCGATTGAAACGAGGTTTAACTCGTGAACAAGTGGGAGCATTGATTGAAATTGACCCACGGTACTTAACTAATATTGAAAATAAAGGGCAACACCCCAGCATACAAGTTCTTTATGACCTTGTATCGTTACTTCATGTTTCCGTTGATGAATTTTTCTTACCTGCTAATAACTTGGTAAAAAGCACCCGACGATTACAGATAGAGAAATACATGGATAGCTTTACAGACAAAGAACTATCCTTAATGGAATCTTTAGCCAGCGGTATCAACGAAGCAAGAAACATCGAAGACTAATTAAAAGAATCCATACATAACGGAAAGAGCCGATAAAATGAGATTGTATTAATCTCATTTTATCGGCTCTGCGTCTTTGCGTCTGGCTCTGTAATCACAGTTACTTTGAACTGCTTTATTTCAATTAAATTTTCTTGTCTGCATTTCGGACAATAGAGGGGGAATTTTTTTAATTCAGTATCTTCCCTTATCTTTAATCGTGTTTTATTTCCACATACAGGACACAATATCCACTTGTAGTTTATAATAACTATCTCCTCCTTTACACTTTAATTCAAATCTTTATTAAAAAATATTTCATCTTATTTAACAAGAAACCATATTTATATAACAACATAAAATACACTAAGTTATTTTATTGAACATATATCGTACTTTATCTATCCGACTATTTGGACGACGGGGCTGGCAAACAGGTTCACCGGTAGTAACATGGTACCCTTTTAACTCTGTTAAACAAACACTACGTCCATTTGTAAAGAAAGTTAAATCACTACGATATTCTTGAATACACCGAGCAGGGATTTCTCCACTAAGAATGACCTCATTATTTTTCAATTGAGTGTCTACGATGTTCGCACAATATTTAGGAGCATCGTTGTATGCTCGTGAAAGATATTCCTGTGGCGCATAAATTTTAAAACTAAGATATGGCTCTAACAATTCTGTTCCAGCTTTTTTTAAGACTTGTTCCAATACAATAGGAGCAAGCATCCGAAAATCTGCTGGGGTACTAACAGGGCTATAGTATAAGCCATACTTAAAACAGATTTTACAATCCGTCACATTCCAACCATATAATCCTTGTTCGCAACCATAGCGTATCCCTTCCATAACTGCATTTTGAAATGATTGATTTAAGTATCCAAGAGAAACCGAGCTCTCATACTGCATTCCACTTCCCAACGGAAGCGGTGATACAGATAAACCAATGGAAGCCCAGAAAGGATTTGGCGGCACTTCGATGTGAATGGTATATTCTGCATTTTTTAACGGTCTCTCCATATAAATGACTGTAGGCTCTTTTAGTTCTATCTCCACATGATACTTTTCTTGCAACAGTGCACTAATCACTTCCATTTGTACTTTCCCTAAGAAAGAAAGTATAATTTCATGTGTCGTAGAATCCACGTAATATCGTAGAAGCGGATCACTATCTGAGATTTCCAAAAGGGCATCAAGCAACATTTCTCTCTGTTCAGGTTTACTCGGTTCAACAGTTGTTTGTAGTAGAGGGTGCGGATTTTCAATCTTTTTTCTCTGTGGCAATAGTTTTGTATCTCCAAGAACACTATTTAACTTCAAAAACTCATTTTGCAAAATAACAATTTCTCCAGAATAAGCTCTATCAATCTTACATAATTCACCATTTATTGAAGTATACATTTCTGTAACTTTTATTTTTTCTTTTTCTGATACTCTAACCGAATCTCGTAAATGTAGTACTCCACTATAAAGGCGTATATATGCAAGACGTTGTCTTTTTTTTGTATATTCAATTTTGAAAACATTTCCGCAAAGTTCAGACGGACCTCGATGTGTTGATGAATAAAATTTATTCGTAATCACTTCTATAAGGTTATCAATCCCTATATTGTTTTTTGCACTTCCGTGATAAACAGGGAACAGGGAACAATTATGAAATCTTATGCTTTCCTCTTGTTCGAGTTCCAATGCTTCTAATGATTTACCGGACATATATTTCTCTAAAAGGTCATCGTTTCCCTCTATTACCGTATCCCATTGTTCAGATTCGGTAAAGTTCGTCACACACATATTAGGATACAGTTCTACCTTCTGTTTGATTACAATTTCGGCAGAAAGTTTCTCTTTAATATCCTGATAAACCGTTGATAAATCAATTCCATTTTGGTCAATCTTATTGATAAAAAAGATTGTGGGAATCCCCATTTTCCTAAGTGCATGAAATAATATACGAGTTTGTGCTTGTACGCCATCTTTTGCAGAAATCAGTAGAATTGCCCCATCTAAAACTGATAATGAACGATATACTTCTGCTAAGAAATCCATATGTCCTGGCGTGTCTATGATGTTCACCTTCGTATTTTCCCACTGAAAAGAGGTTATTCCTGTCTGAATTGTAATTCCTCTCTGACGTTCTAAAAGCGTATTATCCGTCCTCGTTGTACCTTTGTCCACGCTTCCTAATTCTGTAATCGCTCCACTGTTATATAATAAGCTTTCTGTTAAGGTAGTTTTTCCTGCATCAACATGAGCTAAAACTCCAATATTAATAATTTTCATGTGATTTTCCTCCATTCAAAAACCCAAAAGGGCATAAAAATCCCAGTGATAAATACTTTTATCACTGGGATTTTTATGCATAACCATAGGTATACAAAGCATACAGATATTCTCTGGATACTTTAGAATCACATGATAAAGGTATTCTTAAACTGGGTACAAAAAACTAAGCCCTCCTAAAAAAGGACATCTAATTATTTGTTCCCGCTATCAAATTGACAGTTTATTTAAGAATACCTTGCCGCATATTTATTAACTCCTTTTAAATAGTCACTTAAATAATAGCACGTAAGAGCATATTTGTAAAGGAATCTCCAATTTTTTATCAAAAAGAGTACATGATTACAAAGTATCTGTAATCATGTACCAATATTTGTTATTTTACAATCTTCCAATTACTCCCGTTCTTTTCAAGTACCAAATCAAATTGAGATACCTGCGTTGCTTTGGTCTGCTGGTCGATATACTCCACTGTCAGCGATACCGTGACTTGATTATCCTTACGATTGTGAATAGGATTTACCAGTTCTTGAAAGATGTACTCTTTTCCGATTGGTTTTAATATCCCGTCATTCACATAGTAGGAAAGTTCACTGGCTGTCGCTGTAGGATAGAGCTTGAAGAACGTCGTTAAAAACTCATTGATTTCATTGGTTGTAATGGAATCAACCGTCCCCTCACTTTCAATGGCTTTTGGTTTATAACTTGATTTCTTAGGTATGTTGGTAATGGTCGGATTCTTAACCAGTACCATATTTCCAGAACCATCTACATAGACACTCACTATATAAGCAGAGTGGACGGTCTTTGTATTTTCTCCCTCTGTAATGAGCTGGTCTACACTGTAGGTTACATTAAACTCATTGTCGCCAGTTGGCTCTACCGTCCATATCTGAAATCCTCTTACAGAAGACGATACAGGAATATCTTTGCGTACTGTATCAACATTGAGAGCTTGAAGTTCATCTGTCAGATAGCCTTTTAGACTTTCCATTCGATTATCAATGGACTTATCGGATTGCTCCCATGAATAGTAGACTTTCGCAAAGTTCTCTACAAAATTTTCTACATGATGAGTATCAACGTATTCCTTTTCTATGATAGTTGTTTCGTGAATAGTATGAGTATCTATAGCTGTAAAGTGCTTGAATATCGCAAAGCTGAAACTAAGCCCTAAAAGTACCCACAAGGCAATCACAACCTTTTTATGAGGATTGACCTTATAGACACGAGGTTTCTTTTCCTTTGGTATCTGTTTTTCTTTATTCTGATTTTTTCTAAATTTCATCATTAAATCTTCCTTTCTCATTGTTTGATTCGTCCTGCTCCCACTAAATGCTGTTGCCAGTAGGGGCTTGTTAAGTCGGCATAACCGATTGGGTCGCCTGCATGAAACATACGGTTATTGCCAAGGTATATCCCAACATGAGTAATATAAGAGCCAGCGTTATAGGTAGAATGAAAGAAAACCAAATCGCCAGCTTGTGCTTCCGATAGTGGGATATGCTGGGTCACATCATATTGCTGTTGTGCGGTTCGTGGTAAGTTAATTCCAGCTTTTCCATACGTCCATTGTGTCAGTCCGCTACAATCAAAAGAAGTAGTCGGGGAAGCTCCACCGTAAACGTATCGCCAGCCCTCATATTTCAGTGCTTCGTCCATGATGGCTTGTACCGTATCATCATCAAACTCTGTTGTGACAAGATACTGCGTTACCAGTTGCACATAAAACATATTGCCATAGTTGTATCGCCAGCCCCCATTGATAGGTATGGCTATGGGATTGGGGTAAGACACTTTTTCGCCACCTGAATACTCTTTTGAGAAACTTTGAGCCAGTTCAAAGGTATATTTATTTCCACGATTAGCCACATACCCTAAGAAACCACCACCATAATTGTAGGACTGGATAACCGATTCTAAATCTACACTGAGCCTTTCGCTACTGGCTAATAATTCACTGAAATACTTCACACCTTGCTTAATGGATTCTTCTGTACTCAATGAATTAGGTGGAAGACCGAGGGATTCCGAGGACTGCATAACATCTTCCGCAGTACCGCCCGATTCCACCTGTATAATCGCAAGAAGTATGTTGACATATTCTTCAACGCCATATTCTTTGGCATATTTTTCTACCATAGGCTTATGAGCCAGCACTTCTGCGGAAACATTCACACCTCCATAATGAATATTGGAAATTCCGCTGTCCTGTTCATCTGAAAATAAAATGGCAACAAACAGAAGCAGTGAGAAGACCATCAAGAATAATCCAGAACCACCAATCACTAAAGTTTTCAACTTCATGGTTTCTTACCGACTTTCTTAATGGTGGCGGTTTTGATTGGTGGTCTACTTCTTGTATTTTGTAGTGGTACTCTTTGAACAGTAGACGGACGTTCTTTTGTGATTGGACGTTGTGAAGTTCTATCTGCTGTAGTGGTTGAAGTTGCTGGCTTTTGAACGGTTTTTTCTTGAACGGTATTGCCTTGGCGTTCCACTTTTGGACTTGAAAAATCGGACTTAACTGCTGGACGCTCTTGTTTGGCTTGTTGAGATTCCTTATATGAAGTCTGAATATTAGACTGTTTTGAGGTCTGTTCATCATGATATTGTTCTTGTCTTGTAGTCGGTCTTTCATGAACAGAAGAAGCAGGCTGTTTTTTCTGTTTGACCTGTTCCATTTCAGAGCGACGCTTCGCAATGGTTTTTCGCCTTTGTTCCTGCTGTTCCTTGCGTCCACTGGCTCTGTCCGCTTTGGTTTGAGAAATACTACTGGTTAAATCACGGACATTCTCTTTTACTTTGGATTTTCCTTGATATACTGCATATCTTGCATTGGTCGGCAAATCTTTAACCTGTTCTTTCAAACCACTAGCAGTGTCTACCATTCTGTCTTTGGTATCAGCTACTGTACCGATGGTTTGACCGATACGTTTTCCAAGTGTTGATTTTTCCTTTCCGTCTGGTCGGGAGTGATCTGCTTGTGTCCTTGCAGAACTCCCCGAACCCGACTGTCCTTTTTTACCTGTAACAATGGCAGACCCAGCCCCTAGAGTAGTCATGGAACGTCCAAGTTTCCGCTGTAGACGGTGCATGTGAGCGTGCATAAGCATACGAGGTTTTCTCATCACACGACTTCCCACACTTTGAGAATCGTTACTCTGTAGAGAAAACATACTCATTAAATCGCCCAGCTTGAAGTAGATTCCTGCAAAGGTCACAATCTGTAGAAAAGCAATCAAAAAGAACGGATAACCAGCCGATAAGGTATAGAGCATGGTTGAAATACTAAATGCTGTCGTAATAATCAATGTGATTCCAGCTCGTGTCAAAATGGTATTAAAGAGCTTTGTTATGGCTCGTTTTGACATACCATCAAATGATGGAATCATGCTTAAAATAAAGCTCACAGGCAGAAACATAGCATAGATGATAAAAAGTACCTGCGAGAAAATCATGATTCCTGTTAATAGGAATACAAATATGGAAATCCCAATATTGAAGACAAATAGGAAGAAGACTGTACCTAAACGGTTAATGGTCTTTGTAATGGTTAGATTGGTATTGCTTCTGTCTTCAATTTCTTCCGCAACAATTTTTTCTCTGTCTTCGCCATTGTTGGAATCTGGGCTGGTGGAGAGCAGGCTTTCCACACGGTCAATACCGATACTTTCAATGTCTGAACTGTTGTATTGAAGCAGTAGCCACGGTTGCTGAACCTGTATGGAAAACAGGCTATCTCTGATTAAGTCCACGCTGTCCTTGCCTTGACTATCGGAATGGGGCATGACAATCTTCGTGCCAAGTGATAAACTGGCATTACTGATGTCTGATGAAAAGTCATTGATTTTTTTAATGTAGTCGGGAGCGTAGGCAATAAAGGAAGCCGATAGGATAAACACCAGCACAAAATTCATAATGGCATGAATTGCCTTTGTGGTTTCTCTCTTTATCAGTCCCGTATAGGCAACATAAACCCCAAGAACCAAAATCAAGAGTAAGAGGAATCCAACATAGAAACCCTCTGTTGAAAATCCGTTTGCACTCACACCAGCTAAGGTCTGCATATTCTTACCAATGGAATCTGCTGTAGCGGAAATGAAGTCTAAGGAATAGGCTTCCTGTACTAAGTAACCTGTCGCATTGGAAACATACAAACTGATTGTCCAAATAAAATTGGTAATGGCATATAGTCCATACATGACCTGTTTTCCAATCCCGTCCGACCAGTTCCACGGAAGCCAGCCCCAGCTATTATCCACATAAAAATCCAGTTGATAGTTTTCAAGTGGGTATCGGCTGTATTCATTTGCCACATTGACCGTATCATCTACCAAGCCCGCAGCTTGAACCACCGTTCCCAGCATGGCTAAAAGAAAAATGGCAATCACAAGTGTGAAAGCCACTGTCATTGCCACTTTACCTAGACGTTTCAGCGTCCAGTTTGATTTTATTCTGTTTACTATTGATGGTTTCACATTTACACCTCTTTTCGCACAGGTGGTCTGGTATCAAAGGCATGGAGCAGTTCTTCAAATACAGGGTGGAACTGTATCACACCGACACGACCATATAAATCACTGATAAGGCATTGCCCGTTTTCCAAATCACGCAATCGCTTCTGATTGTTTTCGTCCTCTGGGTCTACACCAAAAAAGGCTAAGGTCTTTTTAATCTCGTTAAGGTCAGTGGAACGAAATGCAAATTTTAAGCCGAGGTTATTTTTCAGTTTTTCATCTAAGAGGTCGTCTGTATTTTGGGTCACGAAATATACCCCAGCGTTCATAGCACGACCAGCCCGAACCAGCTTCATAGATAGTGTTTTTCCTTGTGCTACCTGTAAAAAGCTCCATGCTTCGTCTAAATCTACAATCTTGAAAATGCTTCGGTCTGTATGGATAAAGTCTAAAGCAAAGGTACTAATGACAATCAGCATAGCAACGGATAAAAGCTCCATAGTGGTATATTCCTCAAAGGAAGTTTCCTTGTCGGGAAGTACCAAGTCCGCAACCTGTATAATGTTCAGTTGTTTTTCTAAGCTGATAGACTGCTCCACATAACCATTACTGAATAATAAATGTGCAAAGTCATAGTCTGTAAAACTTTCGATATGGTCGGCTATACTGGTACTTAGTGGCGTATTCTCAACCCGTAATTCCTCAATCACTTTCATCAACCCTCGTACTTCACTATTGGTTACTGCACGAATGGCTTTTCTAAGGATTGGGAAGCGTTCCCCATCACGAGAGGAAATCCCCGTAAGGAATGTCAGAATATCAATAGCCAGTGATTCAGAATCTTTGGGATTTTTCATAATCACATAAGGGTCAAGTAAGCCTTTGTTTTTCTCATCAGAAGTCAGAGTGACGATATTGATTTCATGGGAAATCTCTGGCAAGGTTTCTTTCCATCTGCCACGTTCTGCTTTTGGGTCTACAATCACTGCTTGTGCCCCATAAAGCACCGCATAATAGACGATAAGGTTATTCGCAAAGGATTTACCACCACCCAGCGAACCAACAAAAGCCGACGCTAACGCATTGGTTACTGAACCCTTAACCCCTTGACTGGCAAGAGCAGGTTTCAGATAGACATTGCGTCCAGTATCTAAGCTGTAGCCAACATAAATCCCCTCATTTTCCCCCAGCATTTGAGTAGCACCAAAACCTAAACCAGCGAGGAAATCAGAGGTCACGTATTGAATATAATCATTCATATAACGCTTGCTGGCAGGTAAAAATTCTTCATGTAAGCCGAGCATATCCCCAAATGGTCGTACCAGTTTTACGCTTAAATCGTCATAAAAATCTTTCACTTCATTACAACGACGTTTGAGTTCGTCAAGATCATTTGCTGATACCCTTACCACATAAGACAGCTTGTACATAGATTCCTTGCTTTGGTCTAAATTGGTTTCCAGCTCATTCACACTTTCCAGAGCTTCCGCCACATTGGAGCTGGTTTCATTATCACTTTGCCAAGCGTGGTTATCCAAGTCTTTCAGTTCTTTCTTTTTATTGCGGACAGTAGATAGGGCTTTACGATTCGCTACAATTTCCACATTCATTGACGTATCAATCGGGAATGTAAATTGCTGTTGCTGGTAGTAGAAGATTTCAGAGGACGGGAAGTCCAGTTCTCCGACAATGCTGTTAATGGTAAAGTAAGCTACATAGACGGTTTCATCTTCTTGCTGGATTTTCAAATATCGCTGTTTTTCTTCCACCAAACAGCGAGTAGGCTTAATCAAGTCATAGTATTTAATCAGCGTTTCATTATCCAGCTTTTTCTTTGATAGATGGTACTCATACTCTTCATAGGCAGTGCCTGTCTGTCCGTAAAGGTGTTCAATCAGATAGCCGAAGTCGTCCTTATCTAACCTGCGGATTTTGAAACGACGAGAGATTTTATTTTCTAAGAGCTTTTCCATCTTCTGAAAACGCAGGATTTCATCATTACTCATACTAACAAAATCGCCCATCAGCTTATGGTTCACATCATAGACAAAATCAGACAAAGCATTTTTTGCTTCAACGGTAAGACTTTTCATAGAAAACTCCTGATCGTTGAGAAGCAACTTAAAGCCGATAAAGAAACGGTAGTTCACTTGATTTTCGCCAATCATGGATATTAAAGCGTCTGTCTGTTGGTCGATTGTGTCATAGGCAACCGCTTTGAGCTTGCCAGTGACTTCATTTTTGGAACGCTCTTGTGCAGAACGTATGCTGGATTCTGTACTGATTTGTAAAGCATGAATTTTGCCATCACGATTTTGTGCGATAAGCTGTCTGAAAGAATCATGCACTTGTATTTTCTGTTCTGGACTTAGAAATGAGTAATTGTAAGGAACAAGCTCATAGTAAGCATAACATTCCCCGTCTTTATTCCAGACGAGATTGTTTTCAATGTATTTAATTGGATATGCCATAAAATTCACTCCTAACTGCTGTAATGGCTTCTTGTGGCTGGTTTCTGCCAAGCGTTACTTTTTTTCCTGCATAGGTCAGCTTTGGTCGCAGTGCATAAGCAATGACAGACTTCAAAAATCCATAAGGCTTTTTACCATCAAAAGTTTTTGTAGACATAAACCATGTGAAAGCCACAGGAATCCCAAAGTATTTGAGAAATGCTCCCTCTATCATGGAAAGAGGGGGCAAGTTGCCAAGTATCATCACTGCAAAGAGTGACACGACAAACCATGTCATTTGCGTAAAGGTTATGGGAAACGGAAGTCTAAAATCATTGATAGAATACAGTACCTTTTCCACAGACCAGATACTGGTATAGCTTCGTATTTTCTTCATGTAATCAATCCTTTCATAATCGAATAGGGAAAACTTTCAATAAATTTTCCCTTTCACACCACCGTACGTACGGTTCCGTATACGGCGGTTTAATTAAATTTCAATTTATGTCTTATTAAATAATAATCAAGACAACTGACTAATCCATTGTTGATTAGTCTTTGTTTTGATATTGCCCTTACTACGCATGTCTTGGTCGTTACAAACTGATAGCGGTCTCCCATGTATGATGTTTGTCTTGCCAAATTATGATTGATTCCTAATTTTCTTAACCAGTGATACCTTCCGCTTGGTACTTTCCATTGCTTCCACAATATCACTCTTAATCTTGTTCGTAGGTGTGCATCTATTTTCATCATAATTTTCTTCATATCACCAATGGCATAATAATTTATCCATCCTCTAATCACTGGATTCAATTGTCCAACCCTTGTTTTAAAGCTCATATTCTTTCTTCTACAAGTTAACTGTTTTAGTTTTCTTTCAAATCTTTTAACTGAATCTTTGTGTGGTATACTTCTCCATGTTTTGGTTTGTGGATTGTAATAGAACCCAAATCCCAGATATTTTAAATTATTTGGTTTTGTAATATGTGTCTTTGTCATATTGACCTTTAACCCTAATTTCTTTTCAATCCAGTTTGTGACTGTTCGCATTATTCTTTTGGCACTTGCTTCACTTTTGACCGCTATGACGCAATCGTCCGCATATCTTACAAAGTGGAGTCCTCTTGCTTCTAGTTCCTTGTCCAGTTCATTAAGCAGTATGTTTGAAAGCAAAGGCGAAATATTTCCACCTTGCGGTGTCCCTTTGTTTGTTGTTTCATATCGTCCTCTTGTCATTACTCCTGCTTGTAGATATTTTCTTATTAGGGATTCTACATCCCCATCATTGATAATATTATGTACATAGCTCATGAGTTTATCATGTGGTACATTATCAAAGAACTTTTCTAGATCAATGTCGACTATCCAAATATAATCTTCATTTAAATAATCTAGAAGTTTGAGTATTGCCTTTTCACAACTTCGATTTGGTCTGAAACCATAACTGTAATCACTAAAATAAGGTTCGCATATTGGTTCTAATTTTTGCACCATCGCCTGTTGAATAATCCTATCCATAATAGTTGGTATACCTAGTTTTCTAATGCCACCATTAGGCTTCGGTATTTCAACCCTTTTGACTGGCTGAGGCCGATAATTTCTTGTTTTAATTTGGCTTTTGATATTCTTCCAGTTTTGATTAACGTAATCTTTGATTTCTTCAACTGTTACATCATCTACTCCACTTGCTCCTTTATTAGAAATTACCTTCCTATAAGCAATGAGCATGTTTTCTCTGGATAGAATTTCATTCAATAATTTAGACATAACTTGTGTGCTCTTCTCCTTTCCGCTTTCTAATACTAGGTTCTAGGTTTATATACATTTTGACTCAAATACGCTTCGTCTACTTTGTACTGTCAAACATGTATTAGAAACATACATTCATTTTGCACTATTTAATCATTCAGGCCTTCAGTATGCTGTCCATACCTACTATGCCGTCTGCTGACTTCTCACTATTCGTTGTTACTACTTTGTCGCTAGTGAGACCTCACGGGATAAGTCATACATCTTTCCTCGTTTACCCACTGGATTTACACATTAAGATTACGTTTGCCTTTTGGACTTTATTGCATTTTGCCAATTTATCCTCTTACTGCGCCTCATTATCCAGTTCATGTTCTTTGGGCCACGATTTCGCTATTGCTTCCTCTCTCCCACACCTCACGATGTGAAACTTGCAAGTCGCTATATGATTCGTCGGCAACTACGCTCATGAAGGACTTTCACCTTAGATGTAAAACATGCCCGTCATACAAAAATAGGGGTAGCTGATTGAGCCACCCCGTAAAATAGAAAATCTGCCAGTAGTAATGTACCGACAGATTTAATAGACGATTTCAAAAATCCCATGATTGGTTGAGATAAACGTTCCTGAAAGGTCTAAATCCCGACCATAGGCTTGATAATCAATATAGTTTTGAAGACTAGCTGGTACTTCGCCTAAAGCACCCGTTTCTTCAATGTAGTAGCGTGCCACGTCATACATATCATCACAATCGGAATGAATGATAATATCCTCTTGATGTTCGCTTAGTTCTTCAATGCTTGAAAAATGAGTGAGCAGAGCAGATAGCTCCGATTGTAATTCTTCGGGTAATTCCGATACCATTTCCCATAGTCGATTGAGTTCGCCAATGGAAGTGTATTCGTCAACCGTAAAGGGTAACTCGTAGTCATGAATGGCGTATTCCTCATATTCATCATTCAAGCCGATTTTCTCTTTGACTTCCTCAAAGTCAATGGGAAAGGTAAACCACGCACCGACCAATTCGCCCTCATTGTATTTGCCTAAATTCGCAATATAGACTTGCATATCGTCCATATATTCACGTCCTTTCTTTGTAGAGATTCAAAAATCCCTACCGCACTTCGTTTGGTGTACCATTCCTTTGCGGAACATAAGAAAACCACTTATATTCCACAAAAGAACGGTTTTATTTAAGCACCAATAATGCGATTGAATAGCTCTAGTAAAATGTCTTTTACTCCAGCAGCGTTGAAGACTAAGCCAACCGCAATAATCGCAATAATTAAAAAGCCAATCAGTTTGCTAAACTCACGCTTGAAGCCAAGATACAAGCCAATCACAACGATTGCTAAAAGCACCAGTGATTGAGCGTTTGATAGAAACCAGTTATAAAGGTTTTGTCCAAAATTCATAAAAATGTTCTCCTCTCTATATTCAATGAATTTGTATTTGAGTTATTTTTTTGTTGTTATCACGTCCTGTTCTTTTACTGACTGTTGCTTCAAAATCTGCTTGTGTCGGTCTGTCAGTTTCGCATGGTCGAGAATGTCTTTTACAACCTGCGTCTGGTTGATTTCATCAAGTTTAATCGCAACCTTTAAGGTCGGGGCAACTTGATGAGATAGCCAGTTCAGCGTCCTTTGGAAGGAGTAAGGCTCTGGTTTTGTGGTTAGTTTTAATCGTTCACGATTGTTCCCAATAAACCAAGCCCATTCTTCATTCAGTTTCCAATCAGAACGAGGTTTGGAATCGTCTTTATCTACAAAACGGATATACCGATTGATAATTTTAAAGGCGGTATGCTCTGGATTGTCATAGACGAGTAAATCACGGACTGCATAATAGGCACGCTCATTTTTCAATCGAATCTCAAAACGGTTTTTTACTTCTGCGTCTTCAATGGGAATATCATTTTTCTTGTACTGCTCGTAGTCCTTTTCATAGATACAGAAATAAACTTCACTTTGTAATGAACCGATATAGAGGGTGTTTCCCATACATTCCTTTTCCTCTTTGCGTACCAGTTCGCCACTGCGATAGCTTTTAAAACTGCGGAAGACGGAGATACATTCTTCCTGTTGGCACTTTTCAGTGAGTACAGGGATATTTAAAATCCCTGTCTTATCGTTAATGGCAAGGTCAAGGCGTTTCATCACACCGCCAGCCACCAAAACGTCCATAAAGAACTCATACCAGCTTCTTTGTTGTGCCAGAAGATAGCTTTCAAATTGTCTGCACCCACGACCTTTCAATTCCACCAGAACTCCTTTGTCCAGTTCATGGGAGCAAAGGACGAATATGTCGCCTAAAGCATAATGCTCTGAATAAGAATAGAAACCATAGTCCTCATGAAGAAAATAGGACAGTTTCAGTTGTAAGATGTTTTCGACCACCTGCTGTACGTCTGTTGTCGGAAAGCGAATTCTTACATAATCAAACAGCATTTCAAGGGGAGCGTCGGGATTGAAGCGTTCCAGAGCTTCCCAAAGGGACTGCTGTAAATCCTCTGATGGCTTGACTTTTCCTGTTTCAATATCGCTTAGATACTGCCTTGTAATACCAGTCGCAACAGCTAAACGGTTTTGAGATAGTCCATAAGCCAAGCGTTTTTCTTTTAAATGCTGTAACCAAGTTTGTTCATTCAGTAAAAATCCCTCCAATCAAAAAGGCGTATGTCAACTTTTAAAGCCCATTTGACATACGCTGAAATTTTGTAAATCCCTTGTAACCAAAGGATTTTCTAATGTTTTTTTGACTGTTTCCTGTCGATTTGTACCCCCCCCTGTTAGATACGGGGGGTTAAGTGCTGGCGTGGCTATTGCCACACCAGCCAGCAAGATCAGTCCACACCTGCGACTTCCGCTTCGCACGTCGCCTGCGTGGACTGTCTGCTGTTGGATAACTTTTTAATTTCCTCCAAGAAATCATATCCTTTTGGTACAAGGGGAGTATAAAACTCTGATATGACACTTGTTCCTACATCAACATAGCCACGACCTTTGATTCGCTTTAAGAAGAAATCCTTTTGTACGTCACTGCCAAACATCATGCCATAGCCCATTTCAGACATACGACCTAAAGCCACTCTGAAATTAAACTGATCACGGATTCCGTCGCCTAAATATTTTGCGTCTGGACGTTGACAAGCCAGTATTAGAAAGAAGCCAGCTTGACGACCTAACATGACAATCTGTTTCAGCTTATTCATAACTGCGGTGTTTTCTTTTGTTCCCAGCATTTCCATGAAAGCGACGTATTCATCAAAGATTAAGAAGTGTGCCGGGAGACCTAAGTAAGCATAATTTTTGCCAGTCTTATAGTTCTTCATCTGCTTCATTTCCTCACTACGTTTCATCATTTCTTCATAGAATGTTTCAATGCAAGAAAGCAAGTCTTCTTTTCTATAGTAGACATTTGCCATCACAGAACCTAAGTCCGCAAGATCAGCATTTTTCGGGTCAAGAATATACAGTTTTGAATCTGTATGAAGCAAGGCTTCAATCAGTGTCAGTATAAAGTAAGTTTTACCGCCACCTGTACCACCAGCAATCAACATATGAGGGAGCTTATCATATTCCCACCATACGTTTTTCATTAAGCGAAGTTTACCATCTTTAGCTTCTACTTCATCAATAGAAATACGACTGGCTATGGTGTCATAGAGCAAAGTATATTCCACATAGGAATCCTTTAACTCTTTATCCGTCAGCTCACAGTACAAGCCACTCTCTAATTTCTTTTCCAAGTGTAAGAGTTGGTCTTGATATTTTCCCAGCGTGATTTCCACCCGTATCTGTATCAAGCCATTTTTAAGTCGATAATACATTTTAGGGAAGTAGGTTATCTTTTCCTTTGTACGACCAGCACTATCTTTAAAGAAACCCTCTGTTTTGACCTGTTCAGATTCATACCACTTGTTTTCAAGTATCATCTTTGCCAGTTTTTGACGGTGGTAAAGTTGTTTAACCGTATCATAGCGAACCCGTTTGAATACAAACGCTACCAGCAAGCAGATAAGAATTGCGACACTGAAACTGATAATTAAATAGGGAATGTCAATCTTATCTGCTTGTGATAGGTTAAAATCCTGCCAGTTGATCTGCTGGATTGTCTTCACATGAAACAGTCCGACAACCAGCAGGAAAACAGGCAGGAGTGACGCTATCGTAAAATGAAAGACTAAATCTTTACCAGATGGGCGAATCCTTTTACCACGCTGTTTCATGCGAAAAAGTCTCCTTTCTACCTAGCGACTATTTGTCTTGTGTCGGTTCTTTCTTTGCTTGTGGTTGAGCTTTGAATGAACTAGAATCCTTTGTCAGCACAATATCGTCTGCCTTGATATACCAGTCAACATCTGCTCCTTGATAGGTGGCAGTAGCAACGGTGTCCGCAATGGGATTGATAAGTTCCACCCGTGCGTTATAATCAAACTCTTTCAAAGGCACGCTGGCAGGAATACTTACTTGAATCATGCGTCCTTGTCCTTTGGATTTTAAGTCATAGGTACGTTCCTTGATTTCATCTGAAACCGACCCGTCTTCATTTTGGATTCTCACTTCACGACGTAGAGCAGAGAATTTCAATTCTCCAAAAGTCGTGTCTTTATCTAATACAATGCCATTTGCTAATCTCATCATTTTTCCTCTCTTTCTTTATTCTTTTATCATGTCGTCAGCATGTAAAAGGTAATTTGTAAAACCACGAGTGCCGATTTTGTAGCCCTCTGCGGTAATACGTGGATTGACTAACTTCACACGTTCCTCAAAGCCGAAATGTTTTTCGCCAGCTTCAGCAGGAAGCACCACCACAATATCATCTGCTCTTTGAACATCAGAATAGAGATTATAGCTTCTTGATAAGACAGTTAGCCGTCCGTTGATTCTTCGCTGAACGACTTTATCCTCGCCAGCAAATTCTAAATTGCCGAATGTTTTTTCCATGTTGGGAATCACAAATTTAAGTTCCATATTTTTACCTATCCTTTCTTTTTTATTGGCTGAATGAATGTTTGATGGTCTTAAAGAGTGGGGAACGACCTTTTGATTCTTGATTTTTTGTTTTCATAAGTTCACTTCCTTTCAAAATCGGGTAAAAAAATAGACACCTCATTTTTTGAAGTGTCTACCTATTAAATATTCAAATTTTATTGGAAGTATCTTTATATCTTCACTTTTCAAGGATAAATCGTCGTATCAAAGCTCATTCATAAGTAGTAAATTAGTAGTAAATTGAGTGGTTTTGACCTTGATAAAGTGTGATAAGTCCAGTTTTTATGCGGATAACTAGATTTTTATGCTATTTTTATGTTAAAAATAAGATCTTTATATTTCACAATATTTGTGCATATTGCACAAACACTAACAATCTATTTAGGATACATGTCTCTACTCAATTCATCGTATTTCGCTATAATAGTGGTGTAATAAAAAATGACTTATAAATGAATGAGATATCCCATCATATTTATATCTCATATATTTACAATTTTAAGTAATAGTTTCCCAATATATTAATTTTTTTATTACTCGAATTCCCTATATAAATAAAGAAGGGGCTGTAATGAATAAATAGTTTTTACTGTTTATTGAAGAGTTACAGCTCTTCTTTTTTTATTTTCAGTTTCTATTTAAAATGTGAATTACTTTTTTCAAAAAGCTGACGCACTTAAAAAGAACTAACCCTTTTCTTAAAAAAATTTTATGCTAGTTGCTTTCTTCTGTGCTTACCATCTGCTTTTGTTTATGATATTTTCTTATATTATGTCCTATCGCTACCATGATGATTTCTGTTTTTACACCAGAATTTCCTCTGCGATGCATCCTGTCATACTTCTGGTTCATTTTCCAATTTCCAAATGTTCCTTCCGTTTCATTGCTTCTTTGAAACATCAGTTTTATTCCATCTGCACTTTTTACATTTTTTTGAACTTCTTTTTCATACTCTTCCAGCTGAAAGTTATGTACTATCGTTCTTCCTTCTTTTGATTTTGTACATTTTGATTTTATTGGACATCCTTTACATTTGTAACATCTAAAATGCATATTTATTTTTTCATATTCACTTCTGCTGTCCTGTGTTACTTTTTCAAGTTCAAACTCATGACCGGCTGGACATATGAAGTTTCCTTCTTCTGTTCTTTTCTTGTGCTTCTTATGAAACTTATTTTTTTCATTTGTTTTTTCCTGTGACTTATAATATCCTGAATATTTCATATACAGTTCGATATTGTTTTCTTTACAGTAACTGTAGTTGTCATAGCTTCCGTATCCTGCATCAGTCGGTATTTTCTTTGACAATCTCCCATAGGCACTTTTATACTTGTCCATGAATAAATTCGATATCATAATCTTTCATATATCTTTCAATTCCATCAGCAACAGCAAGCATGTATTCTATGCTTGGTTCCTTAAGAAGTGAATAATTCAAGGCGATATTCTGTTCCGCAAAATATTTATTGATTTTCTTTAGACAGCGTATTACCTTTTTCCATCTTTTAGTTCGATTCCTGATTGTATTTGCACGCCAAATGAATGTGTTCTTATTGGCGTTGGCTTCATATTTGGTACCATCAATACACAAAACATCAGTATTGATAAAAATCTTTGATTCTATGTATTTATTGATTTCATAAAAGATATCCTCAATTGGCATAGTTAGATCATCATGAATAAATCTTTGAAATGCCTGATGAGATGGCTTCTGATTTTGAGCGATAAACATATATCGGATATCGGTCTTACAGAGTTTACTGAGCTTTCTGGTAGAAACATATCCACTGTCGGCCATAGCCAACATGATGAGTTTAAACATCATAACTCCGTCATAGCCATGAGCATTTCTATTAGTGAAATCGACATACTTAGCAATATTAACCTCCTCAACGACTTCAATAACAGTTCTACAAATATCATCATGAGCAATATCTTTTTCAAAAGACAAATTAAAATTTAATAGCATATATGGTTGATATGCGTTATAATTCTCAATGTATTCTAGTGTTTTCATCGACAACTATTATACCAAAAAAACGGGCTCATGCCCGTTTTTGCGTTATAGAAACTGTTTTTTTAATTATTTATTCGTTACAGTCCCTTTATAATGTATCTAAAAATTGTTCATAATCTTTAAGAATCTTTTCTAATTCTTCATACGTATTGACTTTTGAAAGCTCATTTTTAACAGCTGAAGAATTTTTTAATCCTTTAATATACCATGGTGCATGTCCTCTCATTTGTGACATCGCAATACGTTCAGGTTCAATAGACATTAATCTTTTAGCATGAGTTAAACACCAGTCTATTTTTTCTTTATACGTTGGTTCAAGAATGTCTGTTTCATGTTCTAAACTTTCGACAACTTGCTTAATAAGCCATGGATTTCCCAGCGCTGCACGTCCAATCATGATGGCATCACAGCCTGTTTCTTCAAGCATTCTTCTCGCATCTTCTACGCTTCGAATGTCCCCATTACCAATAACAGGAATAGAAACTGCATCTTTAACAGCTTTAATGATCGACCAATCAGCTTTTCCTTCATACATTTGTGAACGTGTTCTTCCATGAACAGCAATTGCACTTGCTCCTGCTTTTTCAATAAGTTTTGCAACTTCTACCGCATTAATATGTTCTTTATCAAAACCACTTCTAATCTTTACCGTTACTGGTTTACTTACATTTTTAACAATATTACTTACAATATCGTAAATCAGTTGGGGATTTTGTAGTAATTTGCTTCCCGCATTGGCCTTTAATACTTTATTAACAGGACAGCCACAGTTAATATCAATAATATCGCAATTGGAATGTTGATCAATGAATTTAGCGGCTTCAACCATACTTTCTACTTCTCCACCAAATAACTGGATACTAACAGGGTGTTCTCCTTCATCCACTTGTAACATCTCAATTGTCTTTTGATTTCCATAACAAATAGCTTTATCGCTTACCATTTCCGAATAGACAAGACCTGCGCCAAATTCTTTCACGATTTTACGAAAAGCCATATTGGTAATTCCTGCCATTGGTGCCATAATGACAGGATTTTTTATTTCAATCTCTCTTATTTTCAAATTATTTGTCCTCCGCGTATATTTTTATTTTCTTTGTACATACTGTATATAGATAACTTATAAGTTCCCTCTATTTTCCTCCCCTAAAAATAGTTATAAGTTATCTATCAATTGAGTTGATTTCCTAAAAAATAAAGACATCTGTCTTTATTTTTTTGTTTTCTTTTAAAAAAATCACATTTTTCAATGTGATTATAAACGATTTATCAATTTTTGCAATTCTTCTTCATCAAATTTATATTTTGTATTACAGAATTGACAAGTAATTTCACAACCATGATCTTCATCAATCATGCTTTGTAATTCTTCTTTACCTACTGTTGAAAGTGCATTTAACATTTTGTCTTTTGAACAATCACAAGTAAAGAATAAATCTTGATGATCTGTAATTTCTACATCTTCAAATAACATCTTTAATATTTCTTCTGGTGTTTTTCCTTCATTAATAAGTGAAGATACTGCTGGGAAATCTTTCAATCTTTCTTCAATATAAGTAATATCTTCTTCAGTTGCTTCTGGAAGTAATTGAATAATAAATCCTCCTGAAGCAAGAATTTCATTTGTTTCTTCCACTAAAACACCGACAGATACAACCGATGGCGTCTGTTCACTTGCCATAAAGTAATAGGAAAAATCATCACCAATTTCACCTGTTTGAAGTGGGACTGTACCACAGAACGGTTCTTTTAAGCCCATATCTCTAATAACTTGTAAGCTTCCTTGTGTCCCTACTGCAACGCCAACAGCTAAATGACCTGTATCATTATATGTATAATGAACATGTGGATCTCCGACAAATCCTTTAATATGACCATCCCCACAAGTAACTGCCATCATGGTACCAATAGGTCCTCCACCATTAATTGTGACTGTCATTTTTTCATTATTTTTATTCATAGCAGCCATCATCAAAGTTGCTGACATCATTCTTCCAAGTGCCGCCGAAGCCGTAGGCCATAAGTCATGATCTTTTCTTGCTTCTTCTAATAAATTTGTTGTTTGACAAGCAAAAACACGGCAATTTTTACTGTTTACTAATCCTCTTACTAAATAATCTTTCATCTTTCTTTTCTATAAAAAGAACACGGAAGAAAATATAGGAATAATCATACTTAACGCGATTAAAATGATTACAATTCTCTTTGTACGTGTACTCATATTTATCCCTTTCTAAATGAAAAAAAGCGAAAACCGCTTTATTTCATTTCATCTAATAAATCATCTTGATCATCAATAGATGGTTTTTCTACTGTTGGTTCTACTACTTCTTGAACAGGTTCTTGATTTAATGAACCATCATGATGTTCTAACATTTTACCTGTATTATATAAAGATTCAATATCTTCACCTGATAATGTTTCATGTTCAAGTAAAGCTTCTGCAATACAGATTAATTTTTCTTTATGTTGTTCAACAATATTTGTTGCTTCTTGATAACATTCATCAATGATCTTACGCACTTGAACATCAATTTCATAAGCAATTTGTCCAGAGTGTGTATTACTTCTTTGTGTATAATCTCTACCTAAGAAAACTTGTCCATTTTCAGAATCATATTGAATTGGTCCAAGCTCAGACATACCTAATTCAGTAACCATCATACGTGCAATACGTGTTGCTTGTTCGATATCGTTATGAGCACCTGAACTTACATCTCCAAAGAATACTTCTTCGGCAACACGTCCACCCATATATCCTGAAATTGTCGCTTTTAATTGACTCTTTGTTTGGAAATACGTTTCTTCTTTAGGTGTCATTAAGTTATAACCACCAGCTTGTCCACGAGGAACAATTGTGACTTTTTGTACTTTATTGGCATCTTCTAATGTTAAACCAATTAAAGCATGTCCGGCTTCATGGTAAGCAACTAAACGTCTTTCTTTTTCAGTATACTTACGAGATTTTTTCGCAGGTCCACCCATAACACGGTCAACAGCTTCATCAATATCAGCCATTGTGATTAAATCATGACCTTGTCTTACCGCAAGTAATGCAGCTTCGTTTAATACATTTGATAATTCTGCCCCAGAGAATCCAGGTGTACGTTGAGCGATATTATCAAAGTTAACATCAGGTGTAAAACGTTTATTACGTGCGTGTACTTTTAAGATTTGACTACGTGCACGTTTATCTGGATTTGCGACTTGAATTTGACGGTCAAAACGTCCTGGTCTTAATAACGCTGGGTCTAAGACGTCGGCACGGTTTGTTGCCGCTAAAACGATAATTCCTTCATTTCCAGAGAAACCATCCATTTCTACTAATAATTGGTTAAGGGTTTGTTCACGTTCATCATGTCCTCCACCCATACCAGTACCTCTTTGACGACCAACCGCATCGATTTCGTCAATGAAAATAATACATGGTGCTGTTTGTTTTGCTTTTTTGAACATGTCTCTGACACGTCCAGCCCCAACACCAACAAACATTTCTACGAATTCAGAACCTGAAATTGAATAGAAAGGTACATTCGCTTCACCGGCAACAGCTCTTGCAAGTAATGTTTTCCCAGTACCTGGTGGCCCTACTAATAAGACACCACGAGGAATTTTAGCTCCCATATCCGCAAATTTCTTTGGTGTTTTTAAGAAATCAACAAGTTCTTTGACTTCTTCTTTTTCTTCGTCCATTCCTGCAACATCACTAAAATGTGTTTTTGAATTTTTTTCTAATTTAGCTCTTGAATTACCAAATTCAAAGGCTTTGTTGTTTCCCCCTGCAGTATTTGACATCATTCTAAATAAGAAGAACATACCTGCAATAAGAAGAACATAAGGTAAAATTCCTAAAATGATATTTAAGAATTGATTTCTTTGTGCTTCATTAACAACTGTAATTTGTGTTCCATTTTCATCTAATAAACTCACTAAAGAATCTAATTCTGTTTCTGTTCTAGGAATAACAACAGAGAATTTTGTTGTTTCTTCTTTTCCCTTTACTGTTTGTGTATATGTCCCATTAACATCAATAACTAAAGATTGTGGAACAATTTCTACTTCTTTTACTTTTTCATCTTGAACTATCTTTATAAACTTATCATAACGAATTTCTGAGGATTCACTTTGATTAAAGAAAGGAATAGCCACAGATAATGCCGCTAAAACGATAAGCCATGGAAGGATAGACTTCAACAATCCTTTTTTGTTACCCATAAAATCTCCTTACTATTTTTTATAACAATCTTCTTTTAAAATACCTATATAAGGTAATTGACGATAACGTTCATTAAAATCTAAACCGTATCCTACAACGAAAGCATTAGGAATCTTAAATCCCGAATAGTCTGCTTTCATATCAAAAACACGACCTTCTTCTTTATCTAATAAAGTAACGATCTTCACACTTTTCGCATGTCTTTTTTCTAACATTTCTTTAACGTTATAAAGTGTTTTTCCTGTATCTAAAATATCTTCAACAATTAAAACATTTTTTCCACGGATATCTTCTTTAATATCTTGTCTTACAACAAGTGTTTTAGATTCGACACCACTATAACTGCTTACAGACATAAAGTCGAATTTAACATCACTTTTTAGATGTTTGGCAAGTTCCGCCATAAAAGGAACAGATCCTTTTAATAAACCAACTAATAAAATTTCTTGACCCGCATAATCTCTATCAATTTCTTGAGCGAGTTCATCACATTTCGCTTTGATTTCTTCTTCTGTATATAATATTTCTTTTATATCTTTGTGCATACTTTACACCTCACTTACATGTGTCATATTTTATCACAAAAACATTTGGTTTTGTATATAAATACTTGATATTTTTAGCGATATGAGGGATCAAAATGATTTCTCCTTGGCTATTTTCTACAATTGGCCAAACTTTTCGATCCTCTTTAGGTATTTTTTGATCAATAAAGAGTCTTGAAACCTTTTTGGTACCTCCTGATGTTATGATTTTATCTCCGTTTTGAAAGCTTCTAATGATAATTGGAAAATCTTCTTTTTGAAGATAAACGCCATCATGAATATGTCCTGTATCGCTTAGAAGAAAGTATTTTTGTTGATCTTTATAAAATGATTTATATTTTATAGAATACGTATCGTCAGATTCTTTTTTTCTAACGGCTATATTATTATATACTTTTGTGAACACAAAATTAACGGGTAGTGTTATTTCAATGTTTGGTTTTGTTGATTGGGTTTGTTTTTTGATTTCTTGAATCAATGATTGTGAAATATAAGGAGGATAGATTTCTTTTTTCAGCATCTCATAAAGAACATCTTCTAAATCATCTTGTTTGATTTGATTTAAATTTAAGAAATGTTGTTGCTTATAAACTTCCATCATTTGTTTTAAATATTCTTGTTTTTTCAAATAGCTTTCATTATGCTTCTTAGCACAAGCAAGTAACTCTTTTTCATCGTAATTTTTTAAATCAATATGACGAATATAATTTCGCAGATAACTTGTATCATAATTGGTATAATCTTCATGATATTCAACTTGATTTTCTTGACAATAACGATAAAGTTCTTCCTTTTTGACTTTTAATAAAGGACGTAATATCGTCATTTCCTGTACATAAGAAACTTCTTGTATACCAAGATATCCTTTGGTTTTATTTTGTTTTATTTGCATGATTATATTTTCTAAATAATCATTTAAATGATGTCCTAAAATAACCTCATTTATACCTTCTTGAATCCCTATTTCATGATAAAAAGCATATCTTTTTTCACGTGCAATTTTTTCAAAATTCCCTTGATATTCGTCAATACAACCTTGTTTTACATAAAAAGATATTTGATGTTTTTGGCAATAAGAAAAAACCAGTTTTTCATCAAGATCACTATCATTTCTTAAATGATAGTTATAATGAACAACTCTTACTTGATATCCTTTTTTGACTAACATATCTAATAATGCCATGGAATCAACACCACCAGAAACACCCACCAAGTAACGTTTCTTTTTATCTAACAAACTTTCATTCAACATACCATCACCCATGACATTATAACACATTAATCTCGACAAATAACTTTAACTACAATAATTGTCATATCATCTAAATCCTTTTTAGAAAAAGCCTTTTGATAAAGAAATGATGCCATTTCATGAATATTCATTTCTTCCAAATCTTCTTTATAAGTTTCTAAAATACTTAAAAAATGTTCTCCTACGCCATCACTTACAATAACAAATAAATCATTTTCTTGTATTTTCATATCATAAGACAGCATTTTTAAACGCGAAGACATCCCAATTGGAAGTGAATGTGATTTTAAAGTATCAATTCTCTGATTTCTTATTAAATAACTTTCATACGCACCATATTTAATGACTTTTAAACGAGAACTCATTAAATTAAAATCAAATAAATCTAATGTTGTATACATATCTCCTTGATTTTTAATCTTTAATAATGCATTAACTGTATTAATTGTATCTTTTAAAGAAATTCCATTTTTTACCAATTGACTTAATACATCCAATGTGAGTTTACTTTCTTTATAAGCCACATATCCTTGTCCCATCCCATCAGACAACGCCACATAATGATGTTCATCATAACCAAAGGATAAAAAACTATCCCCACAGTTTTGACTTTCTAGGGCATATTGTTTCTTAGATATTTGTAAAGAATATTTAAGTTCATGTTTTAAAAGTAAAGAAACATAACCTAAGTGATGATATTGTTTCTTTAAAGATACAATATCAAGTGTTGTATTTAAATAAGTTTCTAAGATAGGAATGAGTTCTTCTTCTATCGTTTTTTGATCGATATCTTCTAAGCCTATTTCCAATAAATAGTTTTGATAATCTTGTTTTATTTTCTTTAGATAATAAACTTCAAAACGATAAGCTCTTAAATGTTCAAGCAATCTTTTTTCATCATTTTCATCCTCTAGTCTTTCCGAAAAGTTTTGAAAAACATGTCCCATAATAGAAAACTCTTGTAAAAGATCTTTCTTTAAATGAAGTTGTGCATGATCAAGTTTCATCATCTTATAATAACCTTTTTGATGATTATTCAAACTTCTTAAATATTCATCTGGTTTTAAACAATGTTGATAAACATAATCAAAATCTAAAGCATCTAAATCTCTTTGAATTCCTTTAGAAATCAATTTACCTAACCGACTCATCCCTTCTTGTTTATAAAAACAATAATTCTTTGAGGAACAGTTATAACAAACATCTTCATATACATATCCTACATATTCTGATAAATGGGTTGTTTGTGATTCTTCTTTAAAGACTTGTGTTAATTGATTGAATAAAGAAGAAAAAGCCTCTGCTTTACTTTTTAGTTGTTCCTGATATGTTTTTTCTTTATAGTTTTTATCAATTGATAAAGCTTGTGTTTTTAATTGTGGAGAAAGTATAAATAAAAAGACAGGTACTAAGATAACAAATGCATAGTAATAATAATCATAGGTAATAAAGAATGGTAATATAATATGACATAGCATAAAAAATGATATAAAAAGATATTTATTTTTTGGTTGGATCATAAAGAAACAACCCATAGGAAGAATAAGAGATAATACTTCATCTTTGAGTGTTGGTGATATGAAAACAAAGATGATGGAAAGATATAAGATAATAGGCATGACTTTCTCTATTGATAAATAGTAAATAGAAAGCAATAAAAAATAACGAATAAATATCATGGTATAAGTTGTATTATATGGTATAAAGGCGATAAAGAGTGTACAGATTATAAGAATAAGTGATTGTAGTCTTTGGATTGTGATTACATTTTTATTTTGGTGAATAAGTAAAGGAATGATATTTTGATCTATGATTCCATTAAAAAATGTAAGTAATATCAGAAAACTTGTTTGAATAAGATTGTAATGATTTGCATAAAGAAACGGTAATAAAATCAAACTGATAATGATCGGTAAGTATTTGGTTTTTAAAAGATGCGTAACATTAAGAAGTAAAAAAGTTAAAGCAACTGTTATAAAAACAGTTAATGTAAAGAAATCTTGTTGAAGAATACTTAAGAAACTTATGATTGATAAATAGCCTATAAAATAAAAGGTTCCACTTCCAAAGGCAACAATAAATAAAGGAAGGGTAAAAGGCAATGATGTTCCTTGTATTTTTGAATAATAAAAAATCATAGTTGTCATCAACAAGGTCAATGGTAAAATATAATGCATACGTTTTTGTTTGTTTTGTATAACTAAATCCATTTTATTTCCACCTCATAGACATTATATAGACTTCTTTTTAAATATTTTGTCACTAAAAAAAGACATCTTAAAATTGATGACTATTTGTTTTATACATATTGTTTTTTTAATTGCACTTTAATTTAAAAGAGCACTTCATAAAGCGCTCTTTTGTTGATTGGGGCTCCTCATGAAAGCCAAATATCACATTATTTTCTTAGCCCGTGCTAGGCTTGGGGTCCAATCACCTTCCCTTGGTTTGCCTATCTCAGACACATTGCTGAGGCAAGGCAGTAGAATCACCTAATTACAGCTACCTACCACACCCTAGAACTAATAAGCTAGTTCAGCTCTATTTTTGGATATTTTATCCATTAATATTACCATTTTGAAAGAATACTCTTTCCTTACTATTACGTTAACATCAATGATATTCGTTTTCAATGTGAATAACTTATATTCTCTCTTTTATTTTATGCACATTTTTTATTTATTTAACATTTTTCGATATAAGACATCTTGATAAAACCATGATTTATGTATTCTATCAAAACCATGTCTTGTAAGTAGTTTAATTGAGCGATCATTATCTTCATAGACATGACATAAACAAATCTTAAAATGATATTCTTCATACATATATTGAAGAATTGCTTCTAAGGCTTCACTGGCATATCCTTTAGACCAATAAAGACTATCTAAAGTATACCCAAGGGTAAAAGTTGTATGTCCATCTATTTCTATAAAAAGATCACCAATAAGATAATTCTCATCTTTTAAATAGATTCCTAATTGATAATTACCTCTTTTTCCATGAAAAGGATGCTTTATACAATAAGTAATACGTTGTTTTGCTTTTTCTATTGGATATTCATCCCATGATTGATACTCAGCTACTTCTTCTTTATCACGATATTCGCTAAAGCGTGCTATATCTTGTAAAGATATAGCTTGTATCTTTATTCTATCTGCTTCTATCATCATTTTAAATTATAATAGATAAACAACATTCTATCTTTTCCATTAATATCTTTTATGATTTCAAAAGGATAATCTCCAAAGAATTCTTTGATTGCAGTTTCCATAAGTTCTCTTTGATCAAATCCCATTTCAAAAGCTAATAAAGCTTTATCATTTAATAAAGGTTTTACTTCTTTAAAAATCTTACGATAGAAATAAAGACCA
>OIZF01000216.1_pt1 | contig 41154 bp, 33 predicted proteins | sample 1588471 | NCBI WGS metagenome assembly OIZF01 (sample SAMN03283279) | human gut metagenome | biome: human-associated habitat; material: feces | host: Homo sapiens | place: Peru | collected 2012
CCATATTCGCTCGAATTTCTTATATCAATTTTTTTGTAAGTAATGTATTGGCTCAAGTTGTGAAGTAAATAGAACTCAAAGGATATTGAGTGGCTATATCTGTGATAATAGGTTTTCTGGAATTAAAGATGCAAAATGTTGATGAGGAGTATCCGCAAAGCATTGAAAGGGCAAGTTGAGGATGCAGAATTTCAATGAGAAGCATCCTCACGTTATCGAAAACGTGGGATGTAGATGTAAAATTTGCGAAAGAAGTATCTTTAAATCCCAGATAATGCAAGATGCAGATGCAATTGTACATGATGGGTAGGCTGAAAAGCATCTGCAAGTTTAAAGAAAAGTAAGTTGCAGATACATCGGTCTCAAAAAAAGTATCTGCAACAATGAATATCAAGGCAGTGCAGATACAACAATTACCAAAAGAGCATCTGCAACAGTGAACATTAAGCCAGTGCAGATACAATGGTTGCCACAAAGGCATCTGTACAAGCAAATAAACCCAGGATATAGATACATCAGACACCAAAAAAGTAAATTCGTCGGGCAAGCCCGACTCCAATTCGCTGGAGGGCATAGTCAGTTCTTGTTTTTTAGTGTTTCGTAAATGTGGTCATTTCTGATGCTTTCTCAATTTACAATCTTATAGTACTCTCTAGCCGTCACGCCATACACAGCGGCATAGAATCCTGCAAACACTACTATTGTCACACCTGTGCAAAGCATAAACAGTGTCTTGTTTGCCAGATTCAATAATGCCAGTAATTTCATTACTACAGGAAATGCGACCATCACATGAATCACAGCTGTGATAAGTGGAAGGAAAAATACGCTTAACACCTGATTTTTAATAGAATATTTCACTTCTTTTTTACTCATCCCTACTTTCTGCATAATCTGGAAGCGTTCCCGGTCATCGTAGCCTTCGGATATTTGCTTGTAATAAATGATTAAGACTGTTGCTACGACAAATAAAATCCCCATGTAAATTCCGATGAATAAGAGACTTCCATAGAGTTCGTAAAATGAATTTTCACTCATTTGTCTGTTTTGGAACTCCACATTAGAAAGCTCTGGATATTCATTTTGCATATTATGGATTACGTTTTCGTACTTATTTACATCACCTGACATATTAAAACGTACAGTATGATTCAGTGCAGCTAAAATATCTATATATTCTGGTTCTATTCCTTTTGTGTTTGACACAATCTCATACAGCATTTTCTGAACCTGCTCTTTACTTGAACAAATAATATAATAGGTTCCGAATGCACCTGCTTTATTTTTCGGCTCGGCTTTTAATTCATTTAATTCCTGTGCTATTTTATAAGTCCGGCCATTTATCTTTACACTATTCTCTCCATAAGTTCCGTTTGTCCGATAAATCATCACTTCATCATCTTTCAATGAAACCTGTTTCTTTTCTATCTGATTATAATCTTCGACCGGAATTAGATTTACAATAAAGAGAGTTGCTCTTCCATAATTTGTCACTGGAGTTAAATTTAATGTGTCACCATTCTGAGTTCCTGATAATGCTCCATAATCGTATTCAAATCTGGATGAAATCTTTACTCCTTCTTTTTCTGTTTTATCAATCAACTCATTTATCAACATTTTTGTTTTTTCATCCTGAGATTGCATCGTAATGCTAGAATCCTGTGGAAATCTTGCCTTTAAAATATCTTCCATTCCGGCATAAAGTGACACTGTTGTCGAAACCATGATCAGCACCATTGTACTTAAAATGCAAATATTCGCAAGTCCAACCGCATTTTGCTTCATGCGGTATATCATGCCGGATATTGTTGTGAAATGCTTTGGCTGATAATAAAATTTTTTATTCTTTTTCAAAATTTTCAAAATTGCAATACTGCCTGCTGTAAAAAGTGCATAAGTTCCCACGATTACACAGACAACTGCAACAAAAAAGTGAGAAAGGGCATCAAGCGGGTGCTCTGTTGTAATAGCAAGATAGTACCCTGTCCCGAGTGCTGCCACTCCGATTAGTGTTAAAAACCATTTTGTTTTTGGCTCTTTTTCTCCTTGATTTCCTCCATGTAAAAGTTCGATTGGATTTGATAATTTAATCTGCAATAAATTATACAGAAATGAAAGTGAAAAAATCACAACAAATAGCAATACTGTATCTCTCACTGAGCTCAGGCTGCTTGCGAATGCCATCGACACTTTGCTGTGCAGGATTTTTAATAAAATAAGATACATCAGTTTTCCGAATATCACGCCAAATACGATTCCGGCTACAATGCTAACTCCGGCTGTTATGAGCATTTCTATCAACATCATTTTCGATATATGCGATTTTCCCATTCCTAAAATGTGATATACTCCGATTTCTTTTTTTCTTCTTTTAATCAAAAAACTATTTGTATAAAATAAAAAGATCAAAGAAAAAATCATCACCACTGCGACTGCATAACGTAAACATATTTGCATCGTAACTTCTTCGACACTTTCGCTTCTGCTAAGTGCGTCAATCATGTAAAACATCATGACGCATAATACTGCCGTGAAAATGTATGGGACATATGTCTTTCTATTATTTTTCAAATTTGTAACTGCAAGTTTCGGATAAAGTGTATTATTCACTCTCCTCACCTCCTGTTGTCAACACTGTAAGTGTATCTGCGATTTTCTGATACAGCTGTTCACTGGTGAGATTTCCTCTGTAAATCTGATGAAATACTTCTCCATCTTTGATAAATAAAATCCTGTTTGCACTGCTTGCCGCTTTTACGCTGTGAGTTACCATTAATATGGTCTGCCCGTCCTGATTGATCGTAGTAAATAAATTCATGAGACTGTCTGCCGCCTTTGAGTCCAATGCTCCTGACGGCTCATCTGCCAAAATCAGCTGTGGTTTTGTAATCAGTGCTCTTGCTATTGCCGCCCGCTGTTTTTGACCGCCTGACACCTCATACGGATATTTATCTAAAATCTGTGTGATTCCCAGCTTTTCTGCAATCGGAGCCAGCCGTTTCTCCATCGTATTATATTTTGCTCCGGACAATACAAGCGGTAAATAAATATTATCTTTTAATGAAAATGTATCTAACAGATTAAAATCCTGAAATACAAATCCCATATTTTGTCTGCGAAATGCTGCAATATCTTTTTCTTTTAAATTTCCCAGATCATTTCCTTTCAAATATACTTTTCCTTCTGTCGGTTTATCCAATGCTGCCAGTATATTTAAAAGCGTTGTTTTTCCCGAACCGGACTCTCCCATAATTGCGACATACTCTCCGGATTCTACTGAAAAATTCACATTTTTCAAAGCCTCAACCTGATTGTTTCCAAACCTTGTCGTATATATTTTCTTTACGTTTTTTACTTCCAGTAATGCCATTTTTTCCATCCTTTCCCAACGTTTTTCTTTTTTACAAGGCTTATTATAGAAAAAAGGAAAATGTGTTTCCATCGAAATAGATTACATTTTCCTCTCGTATCTTACATTACTGTAAGATTGCTTATTCATACTCTTTCATGCTTATTCAATCGTCCATTCTTCTCTTGCAAGATCCAGATACACCTTTGTCCCCTTATCTATCTCCGACTCAATCCAAATTTGATGGTTCAGCCGTTCCATAATCTTCTTGCACATATACAATCCTATTCCTGTTGATTTCTTGTCGGCTCTTCCATTATAACCTGTGAATCCTTTTTCAAATACTCTTGGTAAATCTTCCGCCTGAATGCCGATTCCGGAATCTTCAATCACAAGACATTTTTTATTTTCTTTTTCTTCTGTATAAATAAAAATCATTCCGCCGTCTTTCGTATATTTTAGTGCATTGGAAAGAACCTGCTCCAGCACAAACTGCAGCCATTTCTCGTCTGTGACAATACACTGCAAAGTTTTTGCGTACTGCAAATGTATTTTCCGTAAAATAAACATCTGTGAGTATTTTCGGATAACCTGCCTTACTATAGCATCCAATGAATATTTCTCAAACTTCAAATCTCCTGACATTTCTCCCATTCTAAGATATGTCAGCACCATTTCTACATATTGCTCGATTTTAAATAATTCCAGTTTGATTTCTTTTATATACTTTTGTTCCGGGTATTCTTCCTCTAATGTCTGCTGCAATACATGCATGGCAGCAATCGGTGTCTTAATCTGATGCACCCACATACTATAGTAGTCTGACATTTCCTGTTTGAAAATGCGTTCCTGAGATTTTAACTCACTGTTTTGTTCCTTCAGATTCTTTATAATATTCTGATAATCCTGCTCAGATAGACGTTTTTGGAATTTGAAAAATTGTAATGTTAAATTGAGCAGGAATAAAACAGTTGAAAGCAATAAACCATATTGAATTGCATCTGTCCTTACATCATACAGGAATAGTACTGTAACAAATAATAGCATGCTTCCGATATAACACAGCAGCTCGTTCTGTTTTGATTTCAAAAACATTTTTATCATGCTTCCACCATATATCCAATACCTTTTTTTGTAAGAATCACATTTTCCAATCCCATCTTTTCCAACTTCCTTCGAAGTCTTGCAACATTGACTGTCAATGTATTATCATCTATAAATTCGTCGCTCTCCCAGAGTCTTGTAATAATATTGTCTCTGGATATAATCTTCCCGGCATTTTCTATAAGCATCTGTAAAATACGGAACTCATTTTTGGTCAACTCCATTTTCTGCTCTTGATATTGAAGTGTTGCATCTGAAAGATTCAAATATGCACCATGCCATTCCAACATGTTGGTGTTTCCTCTGAATTCATATGTTCTTCGCAAAACAGCCTGCACCTTCGCCGTTACCACCGCAAAATCAAATGGTTTTTCGATAAATTCATCCCCGCCCATATTCATTGCCATCACAATATTCATATTATCATTCGCCGATGAGAGGAAAATAATTGGAACTTTTGAAATCTTTCTGATTTCCTGACACCAGTGAAATCCATTAAAAAATGGCAATACGATATCCAGCAATACCAATTGTGGTTCATTTTTTGTAAAGCTATCCATAATATTTTTGAAATCCGTGATACACTCCACCTCATAATCCCATTTTTCAAGATGATTCTTTAAACCATTTGCAATAGTCGTATCATCCTCCACAATTAATATTTTATACATGCTACACCTCTTCTTTACACAATTGTATACTGCAACATTTCGTAATGCAGTCTTCCGCCTTCTACAATATTTTCCGGCAATAATGCTCTCGCAACTAATTTTAACTCTTCTTCTGGTTTGTCCACTCTTCTTAAGTTGGCGTAATCTCCATCAATTGATTCTACTATATAATCACATACTAACATTTGTGGTATCTCCTTCACATTCATTTCTTTTTTGATTTCTCCCTCACATAATAGCATATCTTTCTTCTAATTACATCTAAATATTTCATTCTACATCATTGCCGGCACCGCACCTGCATATACTAATAAAAAACGAGGTCCCGCCATGTCCAATTCTCTCTGCAAAGAACGCATTCTTTCCGAAGACTATCGTGACTTCATCCTCGATGGCATCCAGACTTCTTTTCTCTCTGATATTGCCTTGCAAAATTCCTGTATACAAAATGCGGATTTTGATTATTGTTGTGTTTATATTCCTGCCATTCAGGCTGAACCTATCACATTAAAGCAATTTCCTTACGCTTCTATTCCGAAATGCTATGCCCCTATTAGTATGGAAACATTAAACCAGACCGGTATTCTCTCAATCCAGAATTATCCTACTCTGCAATTGAAAGGGAAGGGTGTCTTGATTGGTTTTTTAGACAGTGGAATTGATTATTTAAGCCCTCTTTTTCGTAATCTGGATGGTTCGACTCGAATTCTTTCTATATGGGATCAGACGATTCAGACCGGAACTCCTCCTGACAATTTTTTTTATGGCTCTGAATATACACAACCCCAGATTAATGATGCGCTTGCATCAGAACAACCACTGAACATTGTTCCTTCACAAGATGTCGAAGGCCATGGGACTTTTGTTGCCTCTCTTGCATGTGGTGGCGGTGCCCCGCAGGAAAACTTTCTGGGGGCTGCCCCGGAAGCGACTCTCGCTGTTGTAAAATTAAAACCTGCCAAACAATATCTCCGCGACTATTATTTTATTGCTGATTCTGCAACAGCTTATCAGGAGACTGACATTTTGCTTGCTGTAAAATATTTATCTGACCTTGCCGCAAAATATAAACTACCACTTATTCTCTGCATTGCACTCGGCACAAATTCCGGTGGACATCTTGGCTTACTCCCACTCTCTAATCTTCTGGATCTGTATGCATCCAAGGCAAATATCATTCCTGTTACCGGCGTAGGAAATGAAGCAAATGGTAGACATCATTTTCAATATACGCTAAAAAATATTGCTGATTCTGCAACCGTGGAGATCCGTGTAGGTGAAGGTGTTCCCGGATTTACGCTGGAGCTTTGGAACAGTATTCCTAATATTCTTGCTTTTTCCATCGTTTCTCCTTCCGGTGAAATCCGTGGACGAAATACAATCCGCACTACAGAACGTGATGAATTTCAGTTTTTACTAGAAGGCACAACAGCTATTGTTGATTATAAATTATTGGTAGAGCGAACCAATCAGGAGCTGATTTTCTTTCGCTTTCAAAAACCTTCTCCCGGTATATGGAAAATCATCGTTTCGCCACTTCGCATAATCGACGGGCTATTTCATATGTGGCTCCCGTTAAGCAGTTTCATCCAAGGGGAAGTATTCTTTTTGAATTCGAATCCTTATTATACAATCACAAATCCCGGAAATGCTTCCCGGCCGATTTGTGTCTCTTATTACGATGGAAATACAAATGCGATTGCTTTGGATTCCGGACGAGGATATGACCGCTACGATGGAATCCATCCTGATTTCACTGCCCCCGGCATTTCTATTCTTAGTTCGTTACCAAACAATCGTTTTGCCGTCCGCTCCGGCTCTAGTCTGTCCGTTGCTATTACCGCCGGTGCATGTGCCCTTCTTCTGGAATGGATCTTGTTCCAGCTTGGCACGGAAAGTGTGGATTCTACACAAATTAAAAGCCTTTTTATCATCGGTGCTACCAGACCTTCAAATATGACATTTCCAAATCCTGAATGGGGATATGGACAATTGAATTTATTTCACACTTTTGAGGAATTACGAAATTACTAAAAAAGTTTTCCTAAGCTTTCGTCCTATACCGGGCAACAAAAAAGAAACATTGCAGGATTTTCTCTTACAATGTTTCTCTTTTTATTAATTTCTATTATTGTTATTCGCGCTTTTCACCACGACGAATCTCTTCTACATTCTCATAGTAACTCTTGATTTCTTCTCCGGCAGCAATTGGCTCTGTCGGTTTTGTTCCATCACGGAATACCATTTTCAGAAGAATCGGTGTGATAATTGTTGTAATTACCACCACAATGATGACAGGTCCTAAAAATGCAATTCCCAACAGTCCAAGCGTAGAACCTTTACTGGCAACGATCAATGCCACCTCACCACGTGAGATCATACCGACACCAATACGTTTTGCCTGATAATTCTGGTATCCACACATTTTTGCCCCGATACCACAACCAATAATTTTGGTCAGAATTGCAACGATTGTAAGTACTACTGCAAACGCAACAATTGTAAAATTCATTTTCGGCAATACAACTTTAAGTCCAATACTTGCAAAGAATACCGGTGAAAGCAGCATGTATGAAATTGTATCAAATTTAGTCTGCAAATATTCTGAACGTTCTATGTTAGAAATAATCAGACCTGCGATAAATGCACCTGTGATATCTGCTACGCCAAATACTGCTTCTGCAATATATGACATTAATAGACAGAATACAAATGCAACGATTGTGTGACGATGTAATTCTTTTTTTGCTCCGTCGACCCATTTCTTATAAAATTTATAAAAAATAACTCCTACGATTGCTGCAAATACAAAGAATGCCACTACTTTGATCAGAACAATCGCAATATTTACACTGTCATCTGCCATACTTGTAACAATTGTAAGTGCAATAATACCAAGAATATCATCGATAATTGCTGCTCCAAGTATTGCATTTCCTGAACGTGTTTTTAATTTTCCCAGTTCCTTTAATGTTTCAACTGTAATACTTACAGACGTTGCTGTGAGGATTACTCCAATAAAAATATTTTGTAAAAATGTGCTTGCACTTGCATAAGACGGAATCATTCCTGGTCTGTTAAATATAACCGCACAGAAATATCCTCCAATCAGTGGAACGATTACACCGCAAAGTGCAATTACAAATGACGCTTTTCCACTTGCTTTGAGTTCTTTGATATCAGTCTCCATTCCGGCACAGAACATCAGTACAATTACACCGATTTCTGCAATTTCATGAATAAAGGCTGTTTCACTTAACACTCCTAATCCTACCGGTCCTAAAACCAGTCCTGCCAAAAGTGCTCCTACTACCTGCGGCATCTGTACTCTCTTTGTCAAAAGCCCCAATACTTTTGTGCCAAGAAGTATGATTGCCAGATCCAATAGATAACTATAGCTTTCCATTATGCTCCTCCTATGTCGTCATTTTCACTTCGTTATCCCCCAATAACTTACGTGTGACATCTTATATATTTTTTAGAACACTTTCCCATGTTCGTTCATAGTCATAGTATAACTATAAACGATAACTTTTCTAACTAAGTCGTGGTACCTGCTGGCCTCTCAATTCAATGATCGGTCCCCCGGTTCCTTCAATATATTCTCGGGTGATCGTCACCTGTCCGATGTTATCATCCTTCGGTATTTCATACATAATGTCAAGCATAAACTCTTCAATGATCGCGCGAAGTGCTCTGGCTCCGGTATCCTTTTGCATTGCTTTTTCAGCAATCGCCTCAAGTGCACTATCATCAAAGATAAGATTTACTTCGTCTAATGCAAGTAATTTCTGATACTGTTTCAGTATCGCATTCTTTGGTTCTTTTAGGATTTTCACAAGCATGTCTTTATCCAGACCTTTCAATGTGAAAATAATAGGAAGACGGCCGATAAACTCCGGAATCATTCCGAATTTTCTTAAATCTTCTACTGTCACCTTACTGATCAAATCTTTGTCATCATCATATTTATCTTTCAGCTCAGCATTAAATCCCATTGAACTTTTCTTTGTCAGTCTTTCTTTAATGATTTCTTCCAAATCTGGGAATGCACCTCCACAGATAAAAAGAATATTTTTTGTATTTACTGTTGTGAGCGGAACCATCGCATTTTTACTGTTTGCTCCAACAGGCACTTCCACTTCACTACCTTCAAGAAGCTTTAGCATTCCCTGCTGTACCGATTCTCCGCTTACATCACGCTGACTGGATGTTTTCTTTTTCGCTATCTTATCAATCTCATCAATGAAAATGATTCCCTGTTCAGCACGCTCTACATCATTATCCGCTGCTGCCAGAAGCTTAGAAACAACACTTTCAATATCATCTCCGATATAGCCTGCCTCTGTCAGAGATGTTGCATCTGTAATGGCCAACGGCACATCTAATAATTTTGCCAATGTCTTTACCAAAAATGTTTTACCGCATCCTGTTGGTCCGATCATCAGCATATTAGATTTTTCAATCTCAATATCATCCATCGTGTCTGTAGCAACCCTTTTATAGTGGTTGTATACTGCTACTGACATTGCTTTTTTAGCATATTCCTGACCAACTACATATTGATCCAGCTGCTCTTTGATCTTATGTGGTGCCGGAATCTCTTTGATATCTAATTTTTTATATTTTTTAGTTGATTTTTTCTTCTTTTTCTTAATCTTTGGCTGCTGTGGAAACAGATTGTCCAAATCAGATAGATTCAAAAACTGAACTCCCGGCATATTCATCATCTTATTCAGATCTGTCGGCATATTTGACATTGCATCAAAACTCTTCTGCAGACAGTCCTGACATACTGTAATATTGTTTGGAAATTCCATCATCTTACCCGCTACACTTTCCGGGCGATGGCAGATAAAACAGACTTTCTCATAATCATCTTCTTTATCGTCCTGGGAATCTTCCACTGTTACTACTTCTTCCTTCGGATCTTCCACTGTTTCCAGATCTACTTCTCTGAAATCCTGATTCTGATCTTCATCTATAATTATTGTGTCGTGATCTGACATCTTACAAATCCTCCGTTCTTTTGTATCTATATACCATTCCTCATTATAACGGAATATCACTCTTACTTCAAATGAAGTTTTTGTAAACAAGCTCTTTATTTTAACATTTCTACAAATTCATCTTCTGATATAATCGGAACACCGAGCTCTCTTGCTTTCTTATTTTTTGAAGAAGTGGATTCTACATCATTATTAATTAGATAATTTGTTTTCGATGTAACCGAACCTGTCACTTTTCCGCCACGTTTTTCGATTTCTTCTTTTACCTCTGCACGATTTGCAAAATGGTGTACGCTTCCTGTAATAACAAAATTTATACCTGTGAACTTTTGCTCTGTTGTCTGTTCTTCTTTTGGGATTGTCACTTCCAACAAGAGCTTTTCAAATAATTCTCGATGTTTCTCGTCTGCAAAATAATCAACATATGCTTTTGCAATCACATCTCCCACTCCAGAAATCGCACTTAACTCTTCTTCTGTTGCATTCATCACTTTTTCCGGATTTTGATCAAATGCCCGGCAGATTACCTTTGCGTTCGCCAGTCCGATGTTTGCAATCCCAAGACTGTACACTAATTTCGGAAGTGTCGTAGTTCTTGCCTGCTCGATGCTTTTCATCAGATTATCGTAAGATTTTTCTCCAAAACCTTCCATCTTCTGAATTTCTTCTTTATAACGCTCTACATGAAAAATGTCTGAGAAATCTTTAATAAATCCCCTGTCGATTAATTTTTCTAAAGTTGCCTCTGACAAGCCTTCAATATTCATCGCATCTCTGCTGACAAATAACGTAAATGATTTCACCTGTTTTGCCTGACACGTTGGATTTGTACAATACAATGTTTTGGTATCGTTATCCATAGAAATCTTTGTTTCTCCACCACAGACCGGACATACCTTCGGTGGAACGCAATTACCACTTCGTGTCAGATTTTCTGCAATCTGAGGAATGATCATATTCGCCTTATATACCTGTATGGTATCTCCGACTCCCAGCTGAAGCTCCTCCATAATACTGACATTGTGAACACTTGCCCTGCTCACTGTCGTACCTTCCAGTTCGACCGGATCAAATATTGCTACCGGATTAATAAGCCCTGTTCTTGATGCGCTCCACTCAATTTCCCGAAGTGTTGTCTCTCGGATTTCATCTGCCCATTTAAATGCAAAAGAATCTCTCGGAAATTTTGCTGTTGTTCCCAAAGACTGTCCGTATGCAATGTCATCATACACAAGTACCAGTCCATCTGATGGAAAATCATTTTCCGCAATATGCTGTGCAAACCATGAAACCTCATCTTCAATTGTAGATGCATCTACAAGATGATGCTCTACCACTTCAAATCCCTGTCCTTTCAGCCAGTCCATCTGCTTTATTCTGGAATTTTGAAAATCCACATCATCTGCTTTTACCAATGTAAATGCGTAGAATTTTACATTTCTCTTTGCTGTAATTTCATTGTTCAGCTGTCGCACGGAACCACTGCATAAGTTTCTTGGATTCTTATATTTTGCATCAATATCCTCTATCTTGGCATTGATCTTTTCAAAATCATGATATCCGATAATTGCTTCTCCGCGCAGGATCAACTCTCCTTTATACGGAATGTGGAGCGGTACATTTTTAAATACTTTTGCATTGTTTGTAATAACCTCTCCTACTTCTCCATTTCCCCGGGTAACTGCCTTTTCCAATTCTCCACCACGATATGTGAGAACAATTGTAAGACCATCCATCTTCCAGGACAGCATCGCCTTCTGACTTCCTAAGAATTCTTTCAGGCGTGAAACTTCTTTCGTCTTATCCAATGAGAGCATCGGTTTCTCATGACGCTCTTTTGGCAACTCACTTAACACTTCATATCCAACATGAATTGTGGGACTGGAAGCAAGCGTCATTCCTAATTCCTGCTCCAGTCCCAATAACTCATCGTACAGTTTATCGTACTCGTAATTGCTCATGATCTCTCTGTCTTCCTGCTCATAAGCACGGCGAGCCTGATTCAAAATTTCCACAAGTTGCAGCATTCGCTGTTTCTTATCTTCCATCTTTTTTCCTCTCCATAGTCACTTTAAAAGCAACCCCTACTATACGTTTATTTTCTTTTTATTCCCATCGAACTGTCTCATTTGAAGAATCTTTGATCAGTTCATATAATTCATTCAACTCCGCATCGGTCAACTTCCGATATGCTCCGTCTTTTAATCCATTCAACTCTATATTCATAACCCGAGTGCGGAACAAATCTTTCACCTGATATCCAAGTGCCTCGCACATCCTGCGGATTTGTCGATTCAATCCCTGTGTAAGCACAATTGTAAATGTATATTTTCCAATCTGTGTCACCTTGCAAGGTCTTGTCACAGTATCCAAAATCGGAACTCCTGTCGACATTTGTTTTATAAATTCAGGTGTAATTTCTTTGTCTACTGTCACTTTATATTCTTTCTCATGCTGATTTCCGGCTCTCATCATTTTATTAATAATATCCCCGTTATTCGTCATAAGTAAAAGACCATGCGAATCTTTATCCAATCTGCCGATGTATGTCACACGAATCGGATAATTTAAGAATCGGACAATACTATTGCGTTCCCTTCGCTCTTCTGTACAGACGATACCGACCGGCTTATTTACTGCTAAAACGACCATCTCATCTGTTCTGGAAACCGTCTTCTTTCCGACCTTTACAACCTGACCCGGCAGCACCTTCATCCCCATAGTCGCTTTTTTCCCATCTATGGTTACTGCTCCGCTCTCAATCAGTTTATCCGCATTTCTTCTTGAACATACACCTGCCTCGCTTAAATATTTGTTCAAGCGGACAGGTTCATTTTTCTGCTGAAATTCTTTTTTAATCTGATTACTCACTTTCACCTGCTCCTAACATTCCACTAATGTTATTATCCTGGAAAAATGTATTTCCGCTGTATAAGAACAACGCATCTGTAATTCGATAAGAATCCATGATGTCCTGAATCGTTCCACTATAATATCTCGGGTCTACGACTACGATTTCTCTAAAATATGGTGTCAGAAACGGAATGAAACTATTTGCAAACGAATCTTTTACAATCAGAATCCTCCGTGATTCCTCGGATGTTGTTTTAATATCAATAACAGATGTATTACCGCCTAAAAATACACCATACTGATCTCTTGTCTTTAATTTTGAAGAATCATATAAGGATGCTGTTTTTTTCTGTTCATCAATATAACTTACCAAAATATCTGCGTCCGAATCTTTCGGAACATAGATATCAATCTGTTCCTTCTCGCCTAATCTGCATCCTGCCTTTGCGGACAAGGTTCCGTTAAATGTGGTTGATATTGGATATGCCACGAAGTTACTTACTGCATCCGATTTGATATTCAATGACTCCACAGCATCTCCAAATGCATAAAATGCTCCAAGGCTTGTCCAGTGATGATCTGTCTTATAGAAAATCTTCTCGTCTGTATGCTTCTTAAGTGAACTCGTCACATCAATCCAGTTGATCGACTCTCCAAGTTCTCGTTTTGCCTGTGAAAACATACGATTTTGATCTGCAACTGTTGCCAGTGCCGGCAAACGGTTTTTCAATACATTTGCAGCATCCGGAACAAGCATTACTGATGTATTGATATCCGGATAAGATTTCGCAAATGATTTCATAGCTTTCAAATTCGCATTCAACTGTTCCTGATCCGGTGTTGCGATTTCTTCCATCAGCTGACCTTTTTTCCCAATTAAAACGCCATTCTCTTCTTTGCTTCCGCCAATTCTGTCTAAAGTCGTCTTTAATTTTCTCCAGGCATTCCTTCCCACGAACTGATCTGCCTGATAAGTTTCGAATTTGTCCATAAAATCTCCGGAAACCAGACTCTCAAATGTCAGCTTCGGTCTGCCCGCCAACATTCGATTCTCCTCTTCCGACATTTCTTTATTCGGAATGATAATATTTAATACAAGGAAAAATACGATACATACAACAAATGCTGTTCCTATTATATGTTCTATTTTCCAGCCACTTCTTTTTCTCTTTCTACTATTCTGCATTTTTTCACCTAGAATCTAAAATATAAAAATGGATTATATGTCTCTGTTACAAGGAATGCAATACAAAGTAAGAACATTGCAATATAAACTGCACAAGTTACGATAGCTCTTACTTCTTCACTTTGCCAACATCCTGTTATCTTCTTCAACAGCTTGTATCCTCTTGGTGCAGATGCCAGAATTGCTATTACGATCAATAACCAGTTTGTAAAAATCATAAAGAATCCCTGCTTATCAAAAATTCCTTTTGCACCAATACCAAACATCACTTTCAGATACTGGCCTGCATATCCCAATGTCGGGCTGAAGAAAAATACCCATCCAAATAAAACCAATACAAATGCATAAATGTGCTGGACTGCTGCTGGAAGCTTCTCAATCTTACTTCCCCAGAGATATTTTTCTAAAATGAGGATCACTCCGTAATACAATCCCCAGAACATAAAGTTCCATTGTGCTCCATGCCATAATCCTGTCAACATCCATACGATCAACAGATTTAAGATATGTCTTGACGGAGTACATCGATTTCCTCCAAGCGGAATATATACATATTCACGGAACCATGTACTCAGCGAAATGTGCCATCTTCTCCAGAAATCTGTAATACTTTTGGCAATATACGGATAATTGAAGTTTGGCAAAAATTCAAACCCAAACATCTTGCCAAGACCAATTGCCATATCCGAATAACCGCCGAAGTCGAAATAAATCTGGAACGCATACGCGATTGCTCCTACCCACGCTGTCAAAGTTGAAAATGAACCCATCTGCATCGCAGCAACCTGTTCATATACCGAGCCAAATGTATTTGCCAGAACTACTTTCTTTGCTAATCCCCTGATAAAATACATTGCACCCTCGCCAAACTTAGTCGAGTTGATGCTACGTTCCTTTAACTGTTCCTCAATGTCAATATAGCGGACGATCGGTCCTGCAATCAACTGCGGAAACATTGAAATATACAATGCGAAATATAAAACATTTTCCTGTGGTTTTACCTCTTTTCGATATACATCGATCAAATAGGACATTGCCTGGAATGTATAAAATGAAATTCCGATTGGCAAAGCCAGCACACGATACGGAATATCGATTGGCAAAATTGCATTGATCGTATCCATAAGTAGCCCATAATATTTGAAGAATCCAAGAATCAACAGATTCATTACCACTCCAAACATAAGGCTCATCTTCATAGCCCTTGCATTATCCCGTTTTTCGTAAATATCCTGTCCACAAAAATAATTCAATATGATGGAGAGAATCATTAAAATAATATAAACAGGTTCGCCCCATGCGTAAAAAATCAAGCTCGCCGCCAACATCACATAGTTCTTCATCCTAAATGGAACAAGATAATACAAAAGCAATGTCAATGGTAAAAATATAAATAAAAATGTAATGCTGCTAAATAGCATATGTTTCTCCCTCCACCTTACAGACTCTTCGAAAATGCTGCGCGATATTCATCCGCCTTCGGAGCTACTGCAAGAAATATATAATCTCCTCTCACCTTCAGCTGTGCTGAATCTAACAACTGTACCTGTTTTGGTGCATAACCGTCAAAGTCATTCTTTCTGTTTTCAAGACGCCGATTGATTGCATCACGAACGCCCTGCATCTGTCCATCATCTTTTACCTTGATCATAAGCACTTCTTCCGCTGACATGCTTGAAGCAGAAGAATAAAATAACACACCATCATACTCTGCACTGTTAAGACCATAGTAACGCTTCAGTGCCTGGCTGTCCTGCTTCACAAGGTTCTCTGTGTCCAATGATGCCTCCACGCCTTTTGCAACTTCATCAAATGCTTTTGTACTTCCACTCGCAAAAATCAGCATCAGAATCACAAAGACTAAAATTGCTGCAACTGTTATGTATTTAAAAAGTTCTGTTCTTGTAATACTTCCCCTGTTCGTCATGATAAAGACACCTCCACCATGTGATCTGCCCATATTGGATAAAAATCAGATACAAAATGAATTCCGTCCTCGTCGTAATATTCATCTTTTACAAGATCTGTATTGTCCACATACGCAATCTGTAATTCATCACACATCTTCTGTAATGCTTCGTTGTATTTTGAAATATTTGCCAATGCCGGTTTCTCGGCTATTGCACTTTGCTGCACCGGAAATATCGAGTTTATCAAAATCTTTGTGTCCGGTACTTCTTTTTGAATCTTTGCAATCAACTCTTTATATTGTTTGATAAATGTATCTGTATCTCCATTCGTATTGATCACATCATTCATTCCATACGAGATGAAGACCATCTGCGGATTAATCTCTTTTAGCTTTTCACACTGATCATCCAGATCAGTAAGTGATGCACCTATTTTTGATACGACGCTGTTCGCATTCAAAACATCATATGCCGTAAATCCCTCCGTAATGGAATCTCCCATCACGACCGTACTTGCAAACATCTCTTTTAAGCTGATCGTACCTGCCTTATACGCTTCTTCCTTCTCTTTTGCCTCAACACGCTCTATCTTTGTCTCGACCGAAGCGACATCTTTTTTCTCATTCGTCTCAATATATTTAATCCCCGCACTTATCTCTGCGTTCTCATGTTTATTCGATAATCGCACTCCAATTACGACAAGAATTGCTGCCACAACACCTGTAGCAGCAATTCTACTATATACTTCTATTTTTCTTCTATTCTTTCTTTTGTTATACTGTTTCAATTTCTTCGTTCGTGCCTTTCCCAAACATCTATTTTCACTGTTCTAATTGTTTTTTCATATAAGAATAACCATGAACTTTCGTTCACAATTTTCCTTATTTAATAATACTTTTTTTACCCCTAAAAGTCAACAAGTATGGTATGATATTTTATACTGTAATTTTTGTACTTTTTCGGAGGTTTTTTATACATGATTTCTTTAAAATTAACAGAAACGAAAAAATTTATGTCGCAACTTCTTTTATCAGAGCTTTTTGACCATTTTCTTTTCATTGAAGGTGATATTGTCACCTTTAACAGCTTCCATATTGATGGTTATATTCAAAAAGATTTTTATGCAGAATTTCCACCCGAAGAACTTTTTTCTTCTGCTTCCTCTTTCTCCGGTTCTGAGGCACTTCCAGAATATTCTTACTGGAAACAAGTACGCGAATATTGTTTTTCTTTGATCAAGGGCAAACGGACACCTCTTAGCTTCAAGTTTGTGTTCCGCCTTTCACCGGCAAATATCGCAAAATTAATTGCCAAACAGAATCTGGACTTTCAGCCAAATACCGTACAGGGACTTTATCTGAATATTCAATTTAATGAGCAAGGGTTGACTTGCGTCACCGGAACATCTTTAAATACATTCACGTTGGATAAGTCACTTGAGAAAGCGTGGGATGAGATGGTGCAGAGGTTTTTTACTAAGAATGGGGTGGCGTTTGAGGTTGCGGGTTAGTTCACGGCAGCCTCCTAGGCAAGGAAAAGACTATGCAATCCTGCTCAGCTTCGTCGGGCAAGCCTGACTCCAATTCGCTGGATTGCATAGTCTTTTCTTGCTTTGAGGTGTACCGTGATTGAAATATGCGGAACGATGAGGAGATTTACTTTTCTTGGATTTGATGTATCTATATCCTGGGTTTATTTGCTGTCGCAGATGCTTTTTTGACAACTGATGTATCTGCAAAGCCTTGATATTCATTGTTGCAGATGCTCTTTTAGTTGCTGCTGTATCTGCAACTTGCTTTTCTTTGAACTTGCAGATGCTTTTCAGCCTGCCTGGCATGTATAATTGCATCTACATCTTGCCTTTTCTTGGATTTGAGGATGCTTCCTTTGCAAATTTTTCATCTGCATCCCACATTTTCGATAACATGCGGATGCTTCTCATTGAAATTACGCATCCTCGACCTGCTCTTTCCATAACTTGCAGATACTCCCCAGCAAAATTACGCATCTTCAATCCCCGAAAATCCACTATCGTAGATATCCCCACAAAAATTACATCCGCACCGCCTGTCCGGCAAAGTTCTGCTGTTTAATTCGTCAAGCATGCGATAACGTACAAACTGAAAACAAATTGAATACATTTCAGTGAATATGATAGAGGAGTTGGAAATACTTAAGGCGTAGATTTTGGGGTTAATAAACTTGAACGAACGTGTTTGAACTGCAAAGCAGTGAGTTTGAGTTCAAGTTTATTGTATTTAGCCAAAATCTACGCCTTTATGAATTTCCCTCCGATTTAAATCTGAACAGAAATGTATTCAATTTGTTTTCACGTGTTACCTTATCGCTGCTTAACACCCCTAAACAGCAACTTACACCGCAATCTCCTCCCCCAGGCAGAACGAATAAATCACTTTCTCCTTCACTTTCTTCCCAAGCAGCTGCTCGAGTGCCTTTGCATAATAATCCAACTGTGCATGATATCTCTCTTTCAATTCTGCACCACTTCGAACCCTGTCGGTTTTATAATCCAGCAGTACAATTTCTCCATCTTCTTCGAAATAAACATCAATGATTCCTTGTACTAATATCATTTCATTCTTCATATCTGATTGACAAACATCTTCTACTTCTTTCTGAGACATATCTTCCATTGCTGCCTGGCAGGCATCCTTTATTTCTTCTCGGTAAATTTCTCCTGCATCTACTCCAAGTACAAATGGCTGTTCTGTTTTTAGCAGCTTGCTTTTTGCGGCTTTCTGCATTCTTTTTCCGATATTACTCTTCAAGAAGTTCTGTATATCTTTTATTCGGATGCACTTTGTCATCTCTTTTGTAATGATTTTATCTTGTTCCATCTGCCTGATTGCTTCTTTTAGGGATGTGGTATTGTATTCTTGTGTAAAATCAAGCAGTTCTAATACTTTGTGGTATACACTTCCTCTCGAAGCACCCTTTATCTCTTCCTCTTCTTGTAAAAATTTAGGCAAAAGAGGAACTACCGGTGCTTCTTCTATCATTTCCTCACCATTTTCTCCACTGCTTTCTTCACTTAGATATGTGCGTTTTTTCAGCTCAGATACAGTAAATTTCAGTTTCCATTTTTGCATTTGCTGATACGGATAATGATATGAAAACTGCTCATTCAAATGTTCTTTTAATTCAGTGTCATATACATTTTCCAGATTCCAATGCTCTAATATATCCTTTGCTACCTGCTCGGCCTGTTCTTCTCTTTTGTCGAGTACTGCAGCATCCCAGTAATCCCACACTTTAATCGAAATCGGTGCATCTGGCTGTGCAACCACCGGAAGTACCCAGTCTAAATATTTGTGTGCGGATGCTAATTTTGAAAACGACATACTGCCTTTCAGTGCATTTCCAACCGCAGCATTTTCATATTGGAGCACAAGATTTCGAGCATCTTTTAACTGCCCTGTCATGATCAATTTTTCTTTTGCTCTGGTCAACGCAACGTAAAGTACTCGAAGCTCTTCCCCTAAGGTTTCCAATTTTGTCTGCTGCTGTATCATTTTCTTTAAAAATGTCGGGATTTTTGTACGTCTCTCCAAGTCAATCTGATCGATTCCTACGCCAAGCTCCGGATGAATGATCATACTTCCGTTTACGTCCTGCATATTGAAACGTTTTCCCATTCCTACTACAAATACAATTGGAAATTCCAATCCTTTGCTTTTATGGATTGTCATGATCCGCACGGTATCTGCCTGTTCATCTATAATATTCGCTTCCCCGTAATCTACATCATATTTTTTAAGCTGCTCGATATATCGCACAAAGTTAAACAAACCTTTATAGCTGGTTCCTTCGAATGCACATGCTTTTTCAATTAGCATTTCCAGGTTTGCCTTTCTCTGGGCACCTCCCGGCATTGCCGAGATATACACGCCATACCCTGTTTCTTCTAATATTTTCCACAATAATTCGTGAATAGATGTGTATGGGATTAATTGGCGGAAATGTTCCAGCTGTCTGTAAAATTCCTGCAGTCTTTCACTTTGTTCTGCCGCCTCATAAAATGTGCTGTTTTCTTTTGAGTTTCGGATTTCGGCAAGTTCTTGTGCGGATAATCCGACAAATGGAGATGTCAATACTGCTGCCAACGGAACGTCCTGTCTCTGATTATCTAAAAGCTGCAGGTAATCTAGTAAAACGCTCACTTCATATGTTTCAAAATATCCTTCTCGGCTGCCTGTATATGCCGGAATTCCTTCTTCATTCAATATCGTTGAAAATACATCCGACCACCCTTTTGCACTTCTCGATAAGATTACAATATCCCGATATTGGGCCGGTCTATACTCGCCGGTTTCCTTATCCTTCACCCTTGCTTTTCCGACCAGTTCTTTAATCCGCTTTGCAACCATCTGTGCTTCTAATTGTTTTCCTGTTCCGTCAAGAAATTCTGTTCCCTCTTCCAGATCATCCGGGATTTCTGCATCGGATGTGTCTAAAAGCAATAATTCAGCTTCATTTTCCAAGCTGCCATCTTCACGCACCAAGGTTTCATAATCCGCACCAAGATAAAGTGCCGCATTCTCGTCGTACTCTACTCCTCCAAGCTCTCTTCTCATAATCCGCTCGAAAATAAAATTAGTACTATCGAGCACTTCTGCACGGCTTCGGAAATTCTTATGCAGATCAATACGCTGCTTTTCTCCATCTTCCAGACTGTAATTCTCGTATTTTTCCATAAATAGTTCCGGACGCGATAAACGGAAACGATATATACTCTGCTTGACATCTCCAACCATAAACACATTGTATTTGCCTTTGCTTATCGTCGATACGCTTGTCAAAATTGCTTCCTGGATTAAGTTACTGTCCTGATATTCATCAATCATAACTTCTGCAAACTGTTCCTGATATTCCTGTGCAACGATTGACGGAACCAGTTTCCCTTCTTTTTCTTCTGTCAGAATCTGCAAGGCAAACTGCTCCATATCATTGAAATCAATCAGATTTCGTGTTCTTTTTTTCTTCGCAAATGCATCCGCAAACATTTGGACCAAAGCGACAAATGCCTGCATTGTATCGTGGGATGCCTCCATATCTTTCAGCATTTCTTCCGGCTTTTCATAATAATAAGCTGCGATCAGATCTTTTACCTGCTTTTTGACCTCATCACGAAGCTGTTTTACTTTTTCTTTCTTTTCCTCCGAAACGCTTTCGTCCTTCTTTCTGGACAACGCTTTCCACTTTATAGATGTCAGCTCTTGATATAACTGTTCATATTCATTTTGCTCTCTATTGAGATTTGACAACATTTCTATATCCATTTCCAGCATTTCTGCATACATATATGGGCCGTCCGCTTCTTCGCAAATTGCCAGTGCCTCATCCAGGATACCAAGCATATCTTCTACATAGTATTTTGTCTGCTTTGCCGCCATCTCAAAGATAAAACATGCCCCATCCTGTTCATTTACGGCATAGTTATCAACACATTGCAAAAGCCATTTTTCTGGTTGTGGATAACTCCTTGAATACTCATACACCTGTAAAATAAATGACTCTAAGCGTTTATCATTTCGTCCACTTCCAAGTTTTTCGACCAGCTTTAAAAATGTCTCATCCGCCTCTTCATAGCACGATTCCAGAACTTCTCCTAATACGTCCTGGGAGAGAAGCTTCAACTCGCCTTCTTCTGCAATACGAAATCCCGGATCAAGATTTATCACATGAAAATGTTCTCTTATAACGGATAAGCAAAAGCTGTGGATTGTTGTAATTGAGGCACTGTGGATTAATGTTGCCTGCCTTTGTAAATGTGCATCCTCTGGATTTTCTTCTAATGACTTTTCGATTGCATTTCGTACACGCTCCTTCATTTCAGCGGCCGCCGCCTCTGTAAATGTCACGATCAACAGACGGTCCACATCTATCGGATGCTTCTCGTCTGTCAGCATTTGTATAATACGCTCTACTAAAACTGCCGTTTTTCCAGACCCTGCTGCTGCAGATACAAGAATATTCCGGTCACGCAGATCTATGACTTTCTGCTGTTCTTCTGTCCATTTCACACCCATTTATCTTTCCTCCTGTGCAGCAATATGAATCTTTTCCAACACATCCTCTTTGGAATATTTCTCAAGTCTGCGATATTCATATCCTTCAATTCTTGTATCAAATCCGCAGATTGCACGATAGGCACAATAGTCACATCCGGTCGCCCCGCCCATTTCATATGGTTCTGCCTGCACCTCTCCATCTGCTATTTTGCCTTTCAGCTTCGCTTCTAATTTTTTTGTATAATCAAGAAATTCCAAAAATTCATCCGGATACAGAGCTTTCGAGGTTTTACTTAATGCTCCGCTTTTCGTTTTTGAAACCGGAATATAATTTGATGTTCCTTCAAGATTATGCTGCAAATGTTCCACAACGATTTCGTCCGCATTTACCAGACCATCCAGACGAAGCTCTTTTAAAATCTTACCCTCAAGCACTTCATCGTCCTCTTCTTTATCCACGATTGGATCTTGCATACGATAATAGAAAATTCCGGCTGGAATAATCTCTTTCCCTTTATGTCTCTTCTGCTCCACATCCAGCGCCGCATTTAGATAAACCGGAAGCTGTATCTGCAATCCGTGATAAAACGCTGTAATGTCAAATGCTTTCATACCGGTCTTATAGTCCGTAACCTTTACATATACTCCATTTTCATCTTCACATGTATCAATTCGGTCAATCTTTCCGCTTCCAAAATTAAATTCATACAGACTCGGGCGAAAATCGCTCTCTGCCATTTGCTTTGTCAATGCCCATACAGAACGCTGGATTAACTTCTTGATCCTTGTGATCGTATACTCATTTCTTGCTGTACTGTACAATACAGTATTTCCGTATTCAAGAATACTTTCTTCCACACTTTCCTGAATAAATCGGTCCTTTACTTCTTCCGTCATAGCCGTCCATTCTACCTGTATATCATCTGCTTTTCTTGCAAATCTCTCCATAGACTGGTGTGCTATATTTCCCAGATCCATCGCCTCAAACTGATAGCGTTCCCGCTCTGAAAGACGAAGCCCATATGTCAGAAAATGTGCATACGCACACGAAGAAAACCGCTCCAGTCTGGTCACACTGACGCGCTCTGTATTTCCATATAAATCCTTTGCAGTCTCTTTTTTTAATTGCTCTTTTTCTTTCTTGTAAAATGCTGCGTCTAATATTCTTTGCAACACAAGTGGGTTCTCTTGATTCTTTTCTTGTTCAAAATACCACGAATACAATTCCTTCCACTCATCACTTAAGCCGTATTGACGTTCTGCCAGTCCATCTACCAGGTATTCAGCCCCCTGCATCCATGTCATTTCTTTTTCTGACAATGATTTTTTCTCTTCCTCGATTACTTCCAGATTTGGATACATCCTCTTCAAATCCTGTATCAAATATGCCGGTCTCAATCCTTTTCCATCGGCAGATGTTTTTGAATAAGAGAGATAGAGCTTCTCCGATGGTTTTGTCAGATTCATATACAAATAAAATTTCTGCGTGTATGTTTTTTCTTTTGCTCCCGGTGATAATGAGAATTTTTGTTCTGCAAACTGCTCTCGGTCTCTGTCAGATAACAAACCGCCCTGTCCAAGATTTCCCGGAAGAAAAACATCATTTGCCCCGACAAAAAACAACACTTTCAAATGATTCAGACGAGTACGCTCCATATCACCGATCACAACCTGGTCCAGACTTGGTGGAATAACTCCGACCTTTGCCTCCTCCAAACCAGCATCTAACAACTCATTATATTCTTTTAATGAAATCTCCTCGTCTCCGAGAAGTTCCACAAACTTATCAAACAGCTCCATTACAATGCGATATACCTGCGAATATTCTTTTGCCAGTGCAAGTTCTCCCTGCTCTTGAAAATAGTTTTCCATCTCCTGCACATTTTCCTGCATCTTTTCTTGAAGCAAGAATTCATGTACTGCAATTGTTATTTCCTTAACTGTCTTTTTTCGCTTTTTTAATACCTTTGTAAGTGTTTCTATTTTCTTTACAAACCGTTCTCTCAATTGATTCAACGAATCCAATGCCTGTGCACTTGCAGCCAGCTCTTTTTGTTCTGCCGCATCTTTTCTTTTCATTTCATAAGTAGTCCTCACCCACTTATCTGACCACTTACTATATCCACGCAATCCCAATGCAATCACATAATTTTCCATGCAATCCACTTCTTCTCTCGTAAATCCTGACATACCTGTCCGCAAAAAGCGAAAAACACTTTCGTATGAAAAATTTTCTTCTTCCATTGCCAGCAGACTTCGTAAATATTCTACAAATGCATTTAACAAAATGCTCTTCTTATGGTCCATAAAAATCGGAATCTGATACTCTTCACATGCTTTCTCTAAATGGTTTGCATATGTTCCCATCTCACTAACGATCACGCCCATTTCCCGATAACGGATTCCTTCTTCTCTCGCAAGCCGACGTATTTGCGCCGCAACAAAATTTGCCTCTTCTTTTGGATTTCGGGTTACATGTAATGATATTGCATTCTGTTCTTCGGTATAATGACCGCATTTATAGCGGAACAACTCATTTTCCAGAAAAGCCATCGCCGGATTTTTGCGAAAACGGTAAGGTATTTTTTCGTATAAATATACCGGTTCATCCACCGGAATACGATTTTCTCCTGCAATTTCAACAAGCGAAGTAACCATTTGCTTGCTAAGTGCAAATAGTTGATATGGGTGTTTGTAAACAAATGGATTCTCCCTTTGATCCATTTCTACGGTTGTCATAACTTTTTTACATACCTTCAGAAGCTCCCCTAAAAGCCTGTTCTGAACCGGGGTAAATCCGGTATATCCGTCCAGGACGACAACACTGTCCTTCAATATTTTCGATTCAGGAACCGCATCACTCAACACATCTAGCAATTCTTCTTTTGTAATATATTTGTCTGCAAGATAATTTTCAAAGCCTCCGTATACTGTACGAATGTCCCGCAATTTATAAGAAAGATAGCTTTCCTCACCAAGCGAATCAATCATTTCATCCAGTTCATCAAATCCGATGCCATATTGCGTAAACTCAGAAATCACCGATTTCACTTCACTGATATACCCCTGTTTTTTTAAATTGCCTCGCAATACCTTCAACTTCGACTCATACTGTCCGGCAATCTTCCTCAGGATTAAATTCTTTCCTTCATCATCTAAAACACGCTTTGTTTCTCTGCCAGTCTCTTCAAATATACGATGTGATAAACGAATAAAACTTAGCACATCAATATTCATGATTCCCTTGTTCGGATGTGCCATACACAGATCCTTTTGCGTCTGCATCGTAAACTGCTCCGGTACCAATACAATATAATTGGTGTCCGGATGAGCCAATGATTCTGTGACAACTTCTTTATATAAATGATGCGATTTTCCTGCACCTGAATTTCCAAAAATAAATTGTAATGACATGACACCCTCCTGAGACAAATACTGACTATGCATTCTTTCTTAATTCTTCAAGCACATTTTCAATTGCTGATACACTCTCTTCCAGCTCATCTGCAATTACTTCAATGCTCTTACCTTTTGCAAGTTTCTTTTGGACTTGTTGTTTAAGGTGCTCTGTTCTTCCTTCTGCTTTTCCTTTCATTATTCCACGTTCTTCTATTCCTTCACTTAAATTACACATTACTTTCACATCCTCCTCTATTGATTTTTCCATTGGTATATGATATTCGTTTTTGAGTATATTCAATTTTTCCTCTTCTCTTAGTGTTTCTGACAATAGTGCTCCTAGAAGCCGGTGTAGTTCATGTTTCTCTTCTCTAGGAGATACTTCTTTTGTCAACCCTATCATAACGATATTTACCAAGTCTTCTCTTCCTTTCCAGTTTTGATTTCCTATAATCGTATCATTTTGCAAATGAATATGATTCATACTGTTCTCTGACATGTTCATGCATATCCAAATGGAATAAACTTTCTTAATATCGTTATAATTGCTATTCACAAACTCCCTGTTTTTCTGGGATGAGATTTCTCTGCTAACGTAAAAAATGGCCCGGTTAAGAATGTCATATTCTGTTGGTTCTTTTCTCTGTGCCTCTACATTTATGATAATCTTCGAACGTCCCTCTTTCAAGCGCACGTAAAAAATAATATCAAATAAAATGTATCCGGCATTCACTTCTTCATTTACCGTATTCATTCCTATAATTTCTTTGCCGTTTTCATCCACTCCGACAATTACATTAGTAATTCCCGGGTCAACCGGAACCTTTCCGATTTGTATGTCATCTTCAATCAATGACTTCACTTCTTCCGGTGATATTTCCCGAAACTCCTCGACTGCCTCTATCAAAATTCGTGCCAGTATGTCTTTGTAGCCAAGCAGTTTTTTGGCGCACGCATCATACTGTGCTTTGAGGTCAGTCGCTAATACAGCATTTTTCAACTCAGTATTCATTTTTCCTCCTTTTTGCAGAAGGAACTTCCTCTATCTCCACTCTCTTTCAGTCCTCTTCTGCTTTTTTACATGTTTTGGGTATCAAAGCATAGATTTCTGAAATGTTATTAGAATATAGATGGTGCAATACACCTTAGATTTCGTATAGAAATATGCTTTTCTATACTTTAGCATATGCTGGGAATGGATTGCAAGATAGATTTTTAGTTCATTAGATGACTATAGGTACCTGTGACCATCAACGGCATCCTCCGTGCCAATCAACGTAGTGATTGACACAGAAGTGAACAGTAATCTATTAAATTCTGAATAACAAATTTATGAAACCAGTGCCCAAAAATATGCAAAACATAGAATTCTGAAATAAATTTCAAAAGAGGATTGAAATTTATTAAAGCAGTGACTATAATTAGGAATTTGTAAAATGAGAAAAAGAACATATAATTATCTAGCGGAGGATTTAGATATGAAGAATCAAGAAAATACACAAGAAATAATTTTAGCACCAATGACTGGTACAGCAGTTGCAATTACAGATGTACCAGATCCGATATTTACAGAAAAAATACTTGGAGACGGCATTGCAATCATCCCAACTGACGGAAAGATTGTAAGCCCGGTTGACGGCGTCGTATCCAAAGTAGTAGAAACAGGCCATATCTATGAAATAACTTCAGAAAGCGGAGTGAAAATTCTAATACATATGGGTCTTGAAACAGTTGCACTGAATGGGAAATGTTTCCAAATTTACGCAAAGATTGGAGATAAAGTAAAAGCCGGAGATTTGATTGCAGAAGCAGATTTGGAATTCATCAAAGAGACCGGACGCAACTCTATTACTCCTGTTCTGATTGATTCAGATTTGGACGGAAAAGAGCTCGTATGTGAAAAAGGCGAGGTCCAGGCCGGAAAAAGTGTTATTATGACATTAAAGTAATTTTATAGTGATAAATTTTCGTAAGAAACAACTATGCCATCCTCTCAGCTTGAGCAGGATGGCATAGCCGTTTCTTAATTAAAATGCATCGTTATTAAACTGACTGAAAACTCAAAGGAATTATTTCACATAGAAAACTCGACCTTCATTACGTGGAATTATATTCGGATATTCTCCATCTACGTATCCAAGTACACAATGTCCTATTCCTTCATACTCTTCTTCAATTCCGAGCTCTTTTAAGAAATTTTTTCCCCATTCTGTTTCAAATTCTTCTTTCGCACGATGAATCCAGCAGCTTCCGATTCCGAGCTCATGTGCTGCTAACATTAAATTTCCCATTACGAGACTTCCATCATAAACGTGTGTCGGCCAATCTTTTTTAGCTAAAACTATCAAAATTGCCGGTGCACCATAAAATGGATCAAATCCTTCCTGCGCACCTGCTATTTCTCTGTTCATTTCTGAAAGTTTATCACGAACTTCCTTATTTGTAACCTGGATTATAATAGGGCTTTGTGCGTTACGACCATTGGCTGCATATGTACCTGCCTCGATAATCTGATCCAACACTTCCTGCGGAACCATATCTGCTTTAAATTTGCGGATACTTCTTCTTGTTTTCATTTTTTCTAATACTTCACTCATGTTTTTACTCCTCCATTTCTTCTTCATAGTATTTAATAAGTGCCTGCGTTCCTAATTCTCCATAACCTTCTGCTTGCAATAATTCATAATTTGCAAGCACCTGGCTTAAAACATCTAAATTAATATTACTCATATTTGCTTCTGTAAGTGCCAATTTCATGTCCTTAATAAAATGTTTCATAAAAAATCCCGGAGCATAATCCCCCTCTAAAATCTTAGGTCCAAAAGTATCTAACTGCTTACTTCCAGCTGCCCCTGTTGAGACAGAATCAAGCAATGTCTGAAGGTCCAGCCCTTTTGCTTTTGCATAAGTAAATGCTTCGCATACTCCTGACAATGTTCCCGCTATCATAATCTGATTAGCAAGTTTTGCATGCTGTCCGCACCCGATACCACCTTGATAATTAATGTTTGTCCCCATAGCCTCAAACAATGGCATGCAAGCCTCATAATCTGCTTTTTCGCCACCTACAAGAATGGAAAGTGTTCCATTTTTTGCTCCTATATCTCCACCTGTAACAGGTGCATCCAAAACATGAAGTCCTTTCTTTTTTCCCTCTTCTGCAATTTTCTGATCCAGCATCGGACTTGTAGTTGTCATATCGATCAAATATGTGCCTTGTTGTACACTATCTAAAATATTTCCTTTATCGAAATAAACTTCCTCAACATCGACTGGAAATCCTACTATTGTAATAACAGCCTCACATTCCTTAACGCAGTCTGCAATACTATCATGGAAAATAGCCCCTTCGTTAACAACATCTTCTACTTTCGATTTTGTACGAGCATAAATATGCAGCTCAAATCCTGCTTTTATAAGATTTCGCACCATGGATTTTCCCATGATTCCAACTCCGATAAATCCAATTTTTTTCATCTTTTGCCTCCTCAAATTATAACTACTGTAATTATAATTCTTTTTATAAAAATGTACCATATCAAAATCATCAATACATCATAAAAAAATATATCACACCTCCGACTCCCCTTCCCAATGCCATTGCACATATTAATACAGCAATATATTTTGTTATTTTTAATCTACGGATAAATATCGGAAAAACATTTAGGATTTCTGCCAGTGCCATCGCCCAGCACCCGACAAAGATCCCGATTAGCAGCCCTATCGGAATAAGCAAAATTTTGCCATAAGGAATTGGTATCGAATATACAAAAATAACATTCCCTATAATTCCTCCTAAAGCGGCACAGTTTTCATACAAATGAATTTTATTCCCTGTATGTGTCCGATCTGCAAAATCAGCGATGACACCTAATTCAACAATAAAACCAAACAGCCCGCCCGCTACTAATATTCCTGCGCTAAGACCGATTACCGCCATTAGAATTTGACGTATCAGCATCCAGCTCTTCCCCCTTTCTTGAAGCATTTTCTACAAGGGTTGTCTGTATCTCATTTTCATAAGTTCGCATCTGTACCTCCAATGGTGTAGGGTCCACTGAAAACTTTTTCTTTCCAAAATGATTAAAAAACAATAGTATTCCTATCGTAAGTCCGATGGAATAACTTAGTTCTAAGATTGTAGAGCCCTGTGGTTTTATTCCTGTCATCAATTGATAGATTTGAGAAAATAATTTTCTGACTGATACATCATTGTTAAATGTCATGATTGCAAATGCCGCACCTGTAAATGTCAATACTGCAGTAAATCCGGTTTTGATCAGATGGCTTATCATCCCTGTTGGTTTTTGCTCTTCGTAAGTTACGATAATATCTGTCTCGCCCAAATTTTGGACATCCATGTTCGGATATATTTCATGTATTAATTTTATGATTTTTAAAATAGATATGACTTTGCGCTGTCCAGTTTTCTCCTGCATTTTCATAACCTTAATCGTTTTAAGCCTCGGAATTACATTTTGATTACTACATTCCATAGACAAAATATCACCCAGCGTTACCTCTGGCTTTGTCACTTCTATATTTTTATCGCCCTTTATATATAACGTTTCCTGCTTAACAGCCATTACATTTCTCCCCAGAATTTACTAACGTCTCTTCTGATTCGTAACGCTCGGCCTTCCCGGCAGCACTATAATAATAGCAAACACCTAATATCACCGCAGCTATCAACATAATTGTCAGGCATATTCTTATTTTTCTTCTTCCATCTTCCAAACTTTTCATCTCCATTTCATGTACTTTTTTTGATATGCTCTTTAGTATTTTCTCTTCTCTTAAAAATATACATAACTTGATCAAATGCCTTCTCTGATTCTATGTTCCAATTTTCCTTAAATTTTCCATAATCTTCTTCTCCATTCTGGAAACCTGTACCTGCGATATTCCTAATTCTTTTCCCACTTGCGACTGTGTTTTATCTTGAAAATACCTCATATAGATCAATGTGCGTTCTTCTTTTTCCAATGTCCCAAGCAACTGCTGCAACAACATATGATCCAGTATCTTTTCTTCTCTGTGTTCTTTTTCTTCCAGCTTATCCATCAGCCGGATCTCATTTCCCTCTTTCTGATGTATTGGTTTATAAATGGATTCTACTTCACTTCCGGCCTCCAGTGCTTCTACTATTTCTTCTTTGTCTATCTGCATTTTTTCTGCAAGCTCTTCAATAGTTGGTTCCCGTCCCAATAAATCGAGTAATTTTTCTCTGGTTTGAAATATTTTATAAGATAATTCTTTCAGTGTACGACTCACTTTTATCATCCCGTCATCACGCAAAAATCTCTTAATTTCCCCCGAAATCATTGGGACTGCATATGTCGAGAATTTTACATCATATGAAAGATCAAATTTATCAATTGCTTTAAGAAGCCCAATACTTCCTATTTGAAACAAATCTTCATTTTCAAGTCCTCGTCCATAAAAACGCTTTACCACACACCAGATCAATCCTACATTTTCCTCTACCAATTGTTCTCTTGCCGCTTTATCTCCTTCGTGTGATCTTTGAATTAAAGCGATTGTGTGGTCCATGCATTTCTTCCTTTACCAATTGTTTTTTTCATTTTCACTTCGGTTCCTTCTCCCGGTATGGATTCCACTTCTACCTGGTCCATAAATGCTTCCATAAATGAAAATCCCATCCCAGACCGATCTGCTTCTGGTTTTGTGGTATACATAGGCAGCATCGCCTGCTTTACATCTTCAATTCCTTTTCCTTCATCTCTGACCGACACATAAAATGTATGCGCATTTATTTCACAGCGTATGTAAATCTTTTTTATTTCATTTTCATATCCATGTATAATACAATTTGTAACTGCTTCCGATATTGCTGTTTTTACATCTGACACTTCTTCCACAGTTGGATTTAATTGCGTTAAAAATGCCGCAACTGCGACTCTTGCAAAGCTTTCATTTGCAGAGCGGCTGTCAAAGATCACTTCCATTTCATTTGTGTTCCCCATTTTCCTGTTCCTCCTCATATATCTGCATTATTTTCGTCATTCCTGACAATGTTAATATTTTTTTAATTCTTGCATTTGTATGTACCGCCCACACTTCTCCATTTATAAGCTGTATCATCCGATATCGTCCCATTATTGCTCCGATTCCTGAGCTGTCCATAAACTCCGTGTCTTTAAAATCAAAAATCACATATTTGATATGATTTTTTTCGATAACTGAATCTGCACTTTTCCGTATTTCTTCCGCATTATGATGATCTACTTCTTTTGGAAGAAATATTGTCAGACAATTTTCCTGCACTTGATAATCCATCTTGTTTTACCTCCTGTCATATTTTTTCGTATTACAATCTTTCACCTTCAGTATTTCACACTTTCTTCTTTGTATTTGTAAAAGAAAAAAGAGGGAATTATGCATCTTCTACATAATTACCTCTTTTGTATATTCTTCTCTTCCGTTATATTGCAAATATCCGGAAACTTATTATTCTGTTTTCTGTGCTTCTTCAGTACTCTGTGAAATCATATTCAGATTGTTTGTTGCTTCCTGTGCATAATCTGTATCTGGATATTCCTGAACTACAGCCTGGAAATTGGCAATTGCATTGTCATTATCTCCGCTTCTTAGATATGCAATACCTAAATTAAGTCTTGCGCCTCCGTCATCGTAATCAGCATTCATTCTTACAACTTTAGACAAATTGTCTATAGCAGAGCTATAATTTGCAACATTCAGTGCCTCTATTCCAGCTTCGTATTTAATCTCACAGGCAGATGGATAAACCTCTCCTGTCATCTCATCATACATCTCCTGACCGGATGCTCCAAGCAGATCACGGTTAACATTCAAAAGCGAATCTGCGATCACATCATAAGTATAATTGCCCGAATTATATTGTGTTGATGCTGACATCAGATTCTCATAACTGTCAGAAGTACTTGCAGCATTCTGCGCTGCCGCCTCTGAATCGCTACCCGCTGTACGATAATTGTCCAGCGTTCTTGTCATCGCACTGATTTGTGCTTTCATGGCATTAATCTGCTCACTGTATTCAATAATCTGCTTATTTGTCTTCTCTGACTTTGACTGATTAACTGATGGAACAATAAGATACCAGACAATCATCGCTCCGATCAATGCTCCAATTATAATATTCATAATTGTGAATTTTCCTGCAATCGTCTTTACTATATGATATGCCGGCTGAATGATTGTTTCATTGCCATCCTTATATTCCACAGAATTTTTCTTTTTTCTCTTTTCTTTTTTCTTGTCTGACCTTGATGGCACCTTACTTCGATGCAATTCAAGTTCATGCATATAACGCAGTGTAGTTGCATTGGTTGTATCCAGTTTGGATGCAGTACGAAGCAATGAGTTTGCTTTCGGATATTGTCCATCCTGAATATAGATCAATGCAAGCAATTGATATGCTTTAACAAAGGTCGGATGCCCTCCGATAACCTGTCTCAATTTCAAAATTGCCATATCAATGCTTCCCTGTCTACATAACTGCAGACATTGATTATACACCTGAATCGCATGATCCATAGCCTCCAATCGTCTGGATGAATCCTGAACACGCTGTATATATTCATTTGCAATATTATCACGTGGTTTCAAATTCTTACTAATGATCCACTCTACCAGTGCCTCTGCTACTTCTCCCCTGCCATAATAAACTAATCCAAGTAGATTTCTGGCAGCAATATTCCCCTTATTATATTGTAAACTTTGTCGAAGTGAGAGAATCGCTCCCGATAAATCCCGAATCTGCGCTTTTCTCAGGCCATCATTGTACCAATAATTGGAACAATGCATGATTTTCTTCGTATAGTCCATCTATGCTCACCATAATCTTTCTAATTTTTCTGTTGATCCATTACCTTATTCAGGAGGTCCATCACATCTGTCATCTCTTCCTGATAAACGGCATCTTCAATATCTTCTACTTCCAGACTTGGTTTAAACTTCTTCAGTTCTTCTTCAAAATCTAGCATTTGACTCCTCCTCTATCAAAGCTTTGACCATCCCCACCAGATACAACGATCCCAGACAATAAATTGTCCTGTCTTTCTGATTGGATGTCACATAGTTCCATGCATCCTTCAACGAATCCTGCACAAGAACCGGTTTTTCTGTATATTGACGAAATATCTCTGCTAACTTTTCTGTATCTGCCGCACGCTTATCTGCTATATGTGTGATCACAAAAAAATCTGCATCCACATGCTGACAAAGACAAGCAATCATTTCCTCATACTCTTTATCTTCTACCACAGAAAATAAAATTCCAATTCCTGTAGTATTCTTTGGAACACTCTCAACAAATCTTTCGATCGCACTGATATTATGTGCCCCGTCAATGTAAATATGTGGGAGGACTTCTTCCATTCGTCCACCTACTTTACATGCACGAAGTGCTTCCTGCCACTTTTGTAATTCTCCTTCAGTGCCAAACAAATAACGCATTACCTCCAACGCAAGCATTGCATTCTCTGCCTGATATCGTCCGGTGTTGTTTAGTTTCCATGTAACATCTCCATAATACGCATTTGCACATGAAAATGCAATATATTTCTCGTCAATTTCAAGAATTTCGAACGCATTTTTCGAGACTTTTTTACATAGAATCCCAAGTTCTTTTGCACGTTTTTCAATCACCTGATTGCTTTCTTTTTGCCCTTCAATGTAAAAAGCCGGTACATCATTTTTTAAGATTCCAGCCTTCTCTGTGGCAATTTCTTCCAATGTATTGCCAAGATACTGCATGTGATCCATTCCAATTGATGTGATCACTGAACAGATTGGATGTTCAACACAATTCGTCGCATCCAGCCTTCCTCCCAGACCCGTTTCAAGCACTGCATACTCTACCTTTGCCTGTGCAAATGCAGTCAGTACCATTCCAAATAAAAACTCGAAAAAAGTAGGATGTGGAAGACCATCTTCCACCATCCCTTCTACTTTTTCTTTGACTTGTTCAAATACATTTAGAAATGTATCATCATCGACCATTTGATGATTGATCACAATTCTTTCATTCATTTTCACCAAATGAGGAGACAGTGCAAGTCCAACTGTCTTCCCCTGAGCACGAAGCATTGCATCCAGATAGGAACTCACGGAACCTTTTCCATTTGTTCCTGCAACATGGATCACCTTTAAGCTATCCTGTGGATTTCCAAGTCTCTTTAAAAACTCTTTCGTATGCTCCGGCGTATTTTTTTTTGTAAATTTCGGAATCTCATTGATGTATTCCACTGCCTTATCATAGGTCATTATTGCTCTCCTGCGTCTTTTCCTACAAATGCATTTCTTCCTGTTTCCGGGTCATCCGGATCTGTCGGAAGTTCCTTTAATGCTCCGTCTTTATACTCATATTTCTTAGAAGTCCTGAAAATCGTATTACTTGAACCAACCTGCGCAACATAAAGCACATCGCCATCTTGTAACTCTGCTTCCTTCAGGTCAATTCGTGTATTATTTAAAAATGAACTTGTCTGTTTTTCATCATTGATATAGACCTTACTATATTTTGTAAAATTCTCTCCATAAATACTATAAGTTCCATCCAACTGTTCTACAATATCCGAAATAGATGTATCTTTCACACCCATGACCATGTGGCCTTCTGTGATTGGCTTACCTGTATTTTCATATACATACTGATTTCCATATAAAACGTCATACTGGAGCAGTTCAAGATCTGCCAGATAATTCTTTGTATCTTTTCTCTGCTGATGGTAATTAAAAAATGTTCCTGTATGGATATCTAAACGATCAAACACTTCTGCCATAATCTGATATGCTGCATAGTTCCCGTCTTTCTTTTCCAATCCAATGTTATCCCAAATAACATAATTTGTATTATAAAGATATTTGCTCTTCATATCTTTTGCTTCAAGTCCCATTGTAGGAAGATGATCTCCATAAAATACAACTACTGTCGGTTCTCCGCGTTTTTCTAATGCTTCAATCAACTGACCTGCAAATTTGTCCATCTCATGAACTTCATTTACATAATATTCCCATGCATTTCGCTTTCCTTCGTCTTCCACACCACTGACAATAATTTCAGGATCATCCAAAACTTTTTCTGTCGGATAATCTCCATGTCCCTGCACACTGATTGTCATAACAAAATCCTGCTGCTTCGTTGTATCCATTGACTCTAAAATATGTGGAACAAGAATATCATCTGTTGCCCATCCTTTCGGTGTTGTCTGAAGCACATTCATAAATTCCTTGCTTGTGTAATGGTCAAATCCCATATGATTATAAACTTGTGCACGACTATAGAAATTACCTGTATTATTATGAAGTGCCTCTGCACCATATCCCAATTTTTCCAGTGATGATGCCGCACTTTCAATTATTTTTGTCTTTGCATAAGTTTTATATGGATACTCTCCAGGTCCGAAGAAACGCATACTCATTCCTGTAAGCACTTCAAACTCTGTATTTGCAGTTCCTGCTCCTACAGACGGCACCTTAAAATAGCCTGATGAATATTCACTGTATAATTTGCGCAAATTCGGAATTGGATCTTCTGAAAACTGCAACCATTCTACTTCTGTCGGATCAAAATAAGACTCTAACTGCACAAATAGAATGTTCGGTTTGTTTTCATCTGACAGACTTGTCTCACTTACATTCAGCGCACCATCTTTATTGATAGCTTCCATTGTCTCTTTGCTGTAACCTGCCGGTTCGGATATTCCCGTATTAAATACACTCGCTGTAAAACAGTATGGGAATCCATAATCTTCATAAGCAAATGCAATATTTCCAAAATAATTTGAAATCACACGTTTATCAATTGCCACATCCGTAAGTACAACATATCCCAGTAAACTTACGATCAATCCACAAAATGCAGCAACCCTATGCATCTTACCGGTATACTGTCCACCACGTCTCCACATTGAAATCACCCATATTACTACTGCAATGATTCCAATGATCAACATGATCAATTCCATTTTTCCAAAATAATTTCCTGTCAACGAAATGGCATCTGACAATACTTTTAAATCCTGTGCATTAAATGGTGTTACACGTTTCATCAACATATACCCATTTGTAATGCCCAGTATCAGCCAGAATACACTAATCAGAATACGGGCAAATACCCGTCGCCTCACCAGATATACAATCATCAATGTTGCAAATATCAGATAAGCATTGAACAAAAATACCTTTGGCGTCTCTATCATATAGAGCCATGCCTGAATCAACGAATGTCTTGAAATCCCCTCTATAAAGAAATTCAAAATACATGCTAAAAGGAAATGAAATACCAGCGAAAATCGATTCATAAATCGGTACACCGGCTGCATCTTCTTGGCAAACTTGCTGTTTCTTCTTTCCTCAAGAATTCGTTGTCGTCGTGCTTTACTCTCTTTCCAATGTGCCTTGATATCTTCCTTTTTCAAATTTTTTATCTTATGAAATGTACCTTTGATATCCGGCTTTTTTATATGCACCTTCTTCATTGATATCCTCTCTGTTCTAATCTGTCACGTTATCTCTTACATGTTTTTTAGTCTATAAGACATTGTTCCAAAATGTCCAAAACGGGGATAATCAACACATACTGTCAATCCATCCCCATCTCAGATATATCATTTACAGACATTTTTAATCTGTATATTCTATCGCTTTAATCCTTCCAGACGTTCCTGAACCTGTGCCAGCATCTGTGTATATTTTTCCAGTTTCTCTTTTTCTTCCTGTACTTTTGTTTCCGGTGCTTTGCTTACAAAACGTTCATTTGAAAGCATACCCTTCGCTCTTGCGATTTCTTTTGTGAGCTTCTCTTCTTCTTTTTTCAGACGCTCTAATTCCTGCTCAAAATCAACCAGCTCTTCCATTGGAAGATATACAGTTGCTCCCGGAACTACGATTGATACTGCATCATCTGCAACATCTTTCTTTTCGTAGTGAAGAATAACATCACTTGCAAGCATCAGCGATTTTACAGAATTTTTAAATACTTCCAGAGCTTCCATTAAGGATTTATTGCTGCTGACAATATAAACTTTTGTACGTTTATTGTTTGGAACATTCATCTCTGCACGCATATTTCTGATTCCGCGTGTAATTGCTTTTACATGTTCCATTACCTCTGTTGCTCTCGGGAATTTCCACTCTTCCTTATACTCAGGCCATTCAGACATCATCAAAGATTCTTCCTCCGGTACAAGTGCACCATAAATCTCTTCTGTGATAAATGGCATAAATGGATGAAGTAATTTCAATGCCTGTCCAAGAACTGTCTTAAGTACCCACAGAACACACTGTGCTGACTGTGAATCCTCTTCTGCATGGTAAATACGATATTTTGCAATCTCTACATACCAGTCACAGAACTCATCCCAGATGAAATCATGTACTTTCTGAACTGCGATTCCGAGTTCAAATTTGTCCATGTTCTCTGTCATTTCTTTTGTCAGACTGTTTACTTTTGAAAGAATCCATCTGTCTGCCGGTTTTAACAAGAAATCTTCCGGCTCTTCTACTACATTTTTCTCCATATTCATCATAATGAATCGAGATGCATTCCATACTTTATTTGCAAAATTACGGCTTGCCTCAACACGTTCATTGTAGAAACGCATATCATTACCCGGTGCATTACCTGTAACCAGTGTCAGACGAAGTGCGTCTGCACCATACTGATCGATGATCTCCAGTGGATCGATACCATTTCCGAGAGATTTACTCATCTTACGTCCCTGTGAATCACGAACCAATCCATGGATCAATACTGTATTAAATGGGCACTTGCCTGTATGCTCAATTCCTGAGAATACCATACGGATTACCCAGAAGAAAATGATGTCATATCCTGTTACAAGTACATCTGTTGGATAGAAGTAATCTAAATCTTCTGTTTTCTCCGGCCAGCCAAGTGTAGAGAATGGCCACAATGCTGAACTAAACCATGTATCCAGAGTATCTTCATCCTGTGTGAAATGTGTACATCCACAATGTGGGCATTTCTCCGGTGCTTCTTTTGCAACTACAAATTCACCGCATTCATCACAATAATATGCTGGAATTCTATGTCCCCACCAAATCTGACGTGAAATACACCAGTCTTTGATATTCTCAAGCCAGTGCAGATAAATCTTATCAAAACGTTCTGGAACAAACTTTAATTCTCCGCTCTTTAAAGCTTCAATTGCTGGTTTTGCAAGCTCTTCCATCTTTACAAACCACTGCTGTTTGATCAATGGCTCTACCGTTGTTCCACAACGGTCATGTGTTCCTACATTGTGAGAATGTGGAACTACTTTCACAAGATATCCCTGTGCATCCAGATCAGCTACGATTGCTTTTCTTGCTTCATAGCGGTCCATTCCTGCATATTTGCCACCTTTATCATTGATTGTAGCATCATCATTCATGATATTGATTTCTGGAAGATTATGACGTTTTCCAACTTCAAAGTCATTCGGGTCATGTGCAGGTGTGATCTTAACCGCACCGGTTCCAAATTCTTTATCTACATAATAATCTGCAACGATTGGAATTTCTTTGTTAACCAATGGAAGCAATACATTCTTACCAACAATATCTTTATATCTCTCGTCATCCGGATGTACGGCGATCGCACTATCTCCAAGCATGGTCTCTGGACGTGTTGTAGCAATCTCAAGGAATCTGTCTGTTCCTACGATTGGATACTTAATATGCCAGAAATTACCATTCTGCTCTTCATGTTCTACCTCTGCATCAGACAACGATGTCTTACACTTCGGACACCAGTTAATGATACGAGAACCTTTGTAAATATATCCTTTTTCATACAGGTTGATAAACACTTCCTCTACTGCTTTTGAACATCCTTCGTCCATTGTAAAACGCTCTCTGTCCCAGTCGCAGGAAATACCCAGTTTCTTTAACTGATTCTCAATTGTTCCTGCATACTCTTCTTTCCACTGCCATGTACGCTCCAGGAATCCTTCACGTCCAAGTTCTTTCTTGTCAATTCCTTCTGCCTTTAACTGATTTGTTACTTTTACTTCTGTAGAAATGGCAGCATGGTCTGTTCCCGGAATCCATAATGCATTGTATCCCTGCATTCTCTTATAACGGATCAGAATATCCTGTAATGTATTGTCTAACGCATGTCCCATATGAAGCTTACCGGTAATATTCGGTGGTGGCATTACCGTTGTAAATGGTTTCTTACTGCGGTCTACTTCCGCATGAAAATATTTGTTCTCACACCATCTTTCATATGTCTTTTGCTCAATTGCTTTTGGATCATAAGTTTTTGCCAGTTCTTTACTCACAATTTTCATGATGTCCTCCTTTTGTTTTCATATTATTTTATTTTTTTTGATTTGTCACTATGAGTCACAATTTTTTCACATAAAGTGGAATTTTCATTCAAGTCGAGCAGCCGCGAGACTTGGCGCGTGATTCTGGTCAGCGTAAGCTGACACATTCTTTACAGAATCACTGCGCATCCTCGCGGAGCGTTTATCTCAGTCGGAGATTGGACTCCCACTGAGACAAATTTGCTGTTACTCACCACTTGAAAGAGGTGGGAGTCTTCTCGACTGAGATAAAAAACGCCCTTCATATACTTTCGTACATAAAGGGCGAATCATCGCGGTACCACCTTAAGTTCATATACAGACAACTCTTCTGTATACCTCTTTGTTCTATAACGTAAACAACCACGAGATATCCTACTTAATTTCAAATATCCAATTCCAAAGCTACCTTCCACAACCCTTTTTCGAAATCATCTCACAGCCTTTGGATGATTCTCTCTGACGACAGTAATTGCGTACTCCTCTTTTTCACTATCTTTATATCTTATTCATATTGATTAGAATACTATCTTCTAACGCACATTATACTATAACTTTTAAGGGAGGTTTTGTCAAGATGTTAGAATGTATTTGATTCAGGAAAAATTGCTATTTAATTCACGACGGTCTCTAAGAAAGAAAAGACTATGCACTCCTGCTCAGCTTCGTCGGGCAAGCCCGACTCCAATTCGCTGGATTGCATAGTCTTTTCTTTCTTGGAGGTGTACCGTGATTGAGATAGGTGGAACGATGAGGAGAGGGGGACTCTCAGTTATTTGCTTGCGTAGATGCTCTTTGGCAGCTGATGTATCTGCACTTCCTTGATATTCGCTATCGCAGATACTCTTTTGGCAACTGATGTATCTGCAAGGCCTTGATATTTACTGTTGCAGATGCTCTTTTGGCAGCTGATGTATCTGCAAGACCTTGATATTTACTGTTGCAGATGCTCTTTTGGGGACCAACGTATCTGCAACTTGCTTTTCTTCGAACTTGCAGATGCTTTTCAGCCTGCCTGACATGTACAATTGCATCTGCATCTTACTTTTTCTGGGATTTAAAGATACTTCCTTCGCAAATTTTGCATCTACATCACACATTTTCGATAACTTGAGGATGCTCCTCCTTGAAATTATGCATCTTCAACTTGCTCTTTCTATGCTTTGCAGATACTTCCCATCCTAATTTTGCATCTTCAATCCCCCAAAATCCACTATCGCAGATACGTTCACGACAGCCTCCAAGAAAGAAAAGACTATACTCTCCTGCTCAGCTTCGTCGGGCAAGCCCGACTCCAATTCGCTGGATTGCATAGTC
>OIZF01000217.1_pt1 | contig 41079 bp, 33 predicted proteins | sample 1588471 | NCBI WGS metagenome assembly OIZF01 (sample SAMN03283279) | human gut metagenome | biome: human-associated habitat; material: feces | host: Homo sapiens | place: Peru | collected 2012
CTTTGGCTTGTCCTGCTTATTCACAACTTGACAACCAAACGCACCATTTTTGACAAGCTCGTAGGCTTTGATGATTTTAGTCATTTTGTTTTGGGTGGATTTTATGGTGTTTTCCATAAATTCCCAATCGGGTTTTCCGTCTTTGTCGGTAGGTAAAGAAATGATTTCATTTTTTAAGTCCGTGCTAGAAATTTGATTGTTAAAAACCCCAGAATAAGATTTCTTAAACACATTTACCAAAAACAAACCACTATATTTGTTTAACACATAATTTAAAGGTTTTAAACAATGCACTTTCATATCTAAACTTGCTTTATAAGGGTGATAAAAACAAGTTCCCAAGAAAGAAAATGATATAAAATTTTTTTGCTCTCTATAATTTTTATCATTTATATTTTGAAAAAATCCTTGAATTCCATTGTTTATTCCTGTAACTGAAATTCTAGGTATATCGCCTTGTTTCAAGCGTTCTTTTTTGACACAAGCACCCGTTGTTATTTGAAAAATTTCTTGTAATTTAAATTTTCCCCACTCCGAAGTATCAAATTTCATTCTTTATCCTTGTCGAAGTAAAGTTTTATTTGCTCGTTTTCTATGTCAATGTCGCTTTTATAAAGCACGCATTCTAAAAGCGTTTTTTCAAAGTCCTTTTTGTCAATGCCTTTTTCAAAAAGCATATAATCTAACACTACTTTTTTAAAGTCTTTTTCCGTAATTTCAAAAGGAGTTTGGGGCATTTGATAGCTTAAATGTTCCTTTGGTTTCAGCCACTGACACGATTCATCGCCACTTGTTTTGTAAATGACATTAAGCCAATAATCACGCAATTCATTTTTCCACTTGCCTTTAATGTCGTGGCGTCCTTTATTTTTAACCGTTTCAAGCCCATCCTCTTTAATCCAACAAGCGAAAATCTCTTTATCATTTTGTGGCTCGTATGCTTTGAAAAGAAAGATTGAAACATTTGCCGAAGCCTTGCCAGCAAAAATTTCATCGGGTAGCTTGATGATTTTAAGCAAAGAGTGCTTTTTAAGCCACTTTTCCGCTCGTTTTCTGCCAACTTCAAGTTTGTTATCAGGGAGTAAAAACGCACACATTGCACCATCGCTGACATTATTTAACACATTTTCTACTATGTCATACACGCCGTATTTGTTTTCATAAGGGGGATTCATCAGCACTTTTGTGATATTTTTAGACTTTATCCACTCGCACACTTCTTTATCTCTGCTATCAGCTTGGATTAAATTTGTTTTGCCGTCTTTGTGAATGAGCATATTAGCACAAGCAAGGGTAAATAAATCTTTGGAAATTTCTATGCCAAAGAGTTTGCTGTTTTGGATTTTAAGCACTTCGCTTTCATTGTTAATGCCACCTTCAAGCTCAGCAATCATCTCGCCCATAGCCCTAACCAAAAACGCCCCGCTGCCACAAGCGGCATCTAAAATTCTATCTTTGTAAGTCGCACCTGTGATTTTATACATCAAATGCACGATATGGTCAGGCGTGAAAACTTGTCCGTAATCTGGCTTTTTAGGCAAATAGCGGTTAAATTCATTGAAAAATATAGCCATAATATCTTCGCCACGCCATTTTTGGCTAGGAATGTATTTAGAAATCTGTATGACATTGTCGATAAATTCACTTATGGCTTGCGTGTCGTTTTCTTTGTCGCAAGTGATTTTTTCGTATTGTTCTTTAATGATTTTGAGTTTTTGATTTTTGATAATTTCATCGCTGTAACTTTGCTCTAAAATATGTATGATTTGTTGTTTAAGCAACGAAAAATTTAGGTTTTTAAAAGTTGCTAAATTTGCGCCTTTGCGTTCAGCTACCAAAGCACAAGCGGTAAATATCATTCTTTGGGTAAGATTTTGCATTACAAATTTATGGTGTAAAATCTCGTTAATGCGTATGGTGCAAGTTTGAATTTTATCAATATCAATTTCGATTTTGTTAAAAAGATTTAAATAGTATTGTTTGTTAAATAAAGTATTGGTTTGAGCTATGCGTTCTTTGTTTTTATAAACAATGGTTTCGTGTCCATTGTAAAGTATGCCTATGACTTTGTTGTATTTTTTGTTGGCGATTTCTATGTAGTTTTCGATTTGAGATAAGGTTTGGGCTTGTTTGCTTGTCCTTTTGCCCTCTATGTTTAAGTCAATGTCTGAGCTTTTGGTCTCTAACACGATAGCAGGAGCGTTTATGTCGTTTGGAAAATACCAGCCATCAGGACTTTTTGAGATGCCTTTAAAATAAAAGCTATCAAGGCTATTAAAACTTGTAAGCTGTCCTACGCCGCCTTTGGCATTCATATCATCTTGTAAATGCAAAAAATTTCTTGCCTCATCTCTAACGACATCTTCGTCTTTATAATCTAGCATAGTTTGCCTTTCTTTTTAACTTTTGTTTGTTTTTTAAATTGTATTTTAGATTAAAATTCATTATTTTATCTTTACTCACATTACTTTTCAACCACAGCTCCCAAATTTTCAAGCAGTGAAAGAAAATTTGGAAAAGAAGTGTTGATACATTCGCATTCATCTATATCCATACCGCATTTAAGTCCCAAAATAGCAAAGCTCATCGCTATGCGGTGGTCGCCAAAGCTTTGAATTTTCGCCCTTTTCGCCACTCCGCCTTGTATCTCAAAGCCATCATCAAGCTCTTTTGCCACGATGCCACATTTTTGCAAATTTTGCACCACAGCACTTATGCGGTCGCTTTCTTTAACGCGCAGTTCTTTGGCATTAGTAAGCCTTGAAACGCCCTCAGCGCAGGCAAAGGCTATGGCAAGTGCTGGGGCTTCATCAATCAACCACGAGATATTTTCGCTCACGCTCACAGCCCTTAAATGCGAGCTTTGCACGCAAATTTCGCCCACGCTTTCAAAGTCGTTGTGAATTTGCTTAAATTCAATCCTTGCGCCCATTTTTTCAAGCACCTTAAAGGCTTCAATGCGGGTTTTGTTTAAAAGCACATTTTTCAGCACCACGCGTGAATTTGGCAAAAGCGCGCCCGCAAGCGCAAAATAAAACGCTGATGATGGGTCGTTTGGAATGACGATATTAAGCGGTTTTAAGGGCTTTGTGAGTGGCGAAATTTCGATTTTTAGTCCGTTTTCGCTTAAATTTATAGGCGCATTTATCGCTAAAAGCATATTTTCGCTGTGGTCGCGGCTGAGTTTTGTTTCGCTAAAATGCGACACGCCCTTTGCGCGAAAGCCCGCTAAAATGAGCGCGGTTTTTACCTGCGCCGATGAGATAGGGCTTTGATACTCAAAGGCTTTAAGCTCGCCGCCCTCTATGCAAAGCGGGGCTAAATTTGCGCCCTCGCGCCCGTAAATTTTCGCTCCAACGCTTTGCAAAGGCTCGCTGATTCGCTTCATCGGGCGAGAATTTAGGTATTTGTCTCCGCTTAAAACAAAAAAGCCATTTACCCCAGCTAAAAAGCCCATAAAAAGGCGCATAGCCGTGCCAGAGTTGCCACACTCTAAAATTTTGTTTGGAGAATTTAGGCTTTTTGGGGCTTTGATACGCACTTCATCGCCATTTCTTTGCACGAGTGCGCCTAAATTTCGCACTATTTCAAGGGTGTTAAGTGTATCTTGGGCAAGTAAATAGTTCTTTGCCACGCACTCACTCTCACAAAGCATTGAAAAAATGGCAAAGCGATGAGATATGCTCTTATCAGCGGCGATTTTTTCAAACTCTTTGTCAAAACCCTGCGTTAAAGCGTGAATTTTCATCGCAGTTTCAGCCCTAAATTCTCATCAAGTGAGCGGACAATCAGCTCCATTTGCTCGCTCACTTCGTTATCAGCTAGGGTTTTTTCATCGTTTTGGAAAACAAAGGCTATGGTAAGGCTGTATTTGCCTTGCAAGGACGCGTCCTCGTATAAATCCACAACACGAAAACTTTTTAAAATGCCGATTTTAAGGGCTTTTATGCAGTCTTTTATCTTTTCATACTCGTAATCTTTGGGGATAATCACGCTCAAATCGCGGCTCATCTGTGGAAATTTGGAGTATGGCTTGGCTTTTTTTGGCTCATTTCGCAAGGCGGACAAGTCAAGCTCGCAAAGATAAGTCTTTTGCAAGTCCTTGTCGCGCTCTATGCCTAAATGCACGCGCCCTACAAAGCCTATGCAAAGTCCGTTTTTATGGACACTTGCTTGCTCGTAAGGGTTCAAAAAGCCGTAATGAGCGCGGTTTAGCGTAAAGTCGCCGATGATGGTTTTCATTTCAAGCAAAAAGCTGTAAAAGTCGATGAATTCAGGCTTTGCTTTGTTTGCTATCTTTGGTTCGTCCTTAAAGCCGCTAAACACAAAGGCGATTTTGCTTTTTTCGTTTAAATTCTCATCAAAAACCGCTCCGCTAGTGAAAAGTTTGATGATTTTTTTTGAATTTTTGGTGTTAAAGCTCACGGCGTTTAAAAGGTGATTGATGAGTGTTGGGCGCAAGGCGTTTAGCTCGGTGCTGATGGGGTTGATGAGCTTTGTTTTGCTCGCTTTAAAGCCAAGTGCGCCAAGCTCTTCCTCGCTGTCAAGCACATAATGCACGCTCTCAAAGTAGCCATTTGCCACTGCTTTGTGGCGAAGTGCGGACAAGTCTTTATACTCGTAATAACACTCATTTAAGCGGGTTTGCTCGGTAAGCTGCAAGGGCTTTGCGGGGATATTGTCAATGCCGATAACGCGTGTGATTTCCTCGCAAACATCGGCGAAATCGTTTATATCACTGCGAAAAATCGGGGCTTTGACACTAAACAAATCCTTTTCTACCACATCGACTTCAAAATTCAGCCTTTTTAAAATCCGCGCCACTTCGCTAGCCTTGACACTCACGCCGATGAGCTTTTCTACCTCGCTTAAATCAAGTCTTATGTTCGCGCTCTTGCATTTGAGCGAAATTTGCTGTGAATTTTGGTAGATATGAATGTGCGGTCTTGATATAATGCGGCTCATCAAATACTGCATTCCCAGCTTTAACTGCGGTTCGCTGCCCCGAAAAGCGCGGTAAATGCTGTCCTCGTCAAATTTTTTGTAGCTGTCCTTTGCGGCGGCGATGACGCTTGGCGTGGTGTAGTTTGCTTCGATGATGATAAAACGGCTGTTTTCATCAACCTTGCCAAAATCCTGCGTGTAAATTCCGCTCGTGCTTAATAGCTTGTCTTCGTGATACACCTTGCTTTCGCCTTGTGCGCCCTTACGCACTTGCAAAAGGATTTCATCATCTTTATCGCTCAAAGCCTTTAAATCATAGGCGTTAAATAGCACACCTGTGGCGTGAGTGGCGTATTGAAGTATGTTTGAGACTACGCAAGGCGTGAGCTTGCCGATAGTAGCAAGCCTTAACTCCGCCACGATACTAAAAACGCTCACGGGCTGGGCTTTTTCAACCACTCTATAATCAAAACAGCTGTTGAGATTTTTGTCCGCTTGCACGCGCAAAATTCGCCCAACGGTTGGGGTTTCTTTGGACTCTTCATAAGCGTCAAAGGCTTTCAAATCTTTATCATAAGCCACGCTTAACTCGCGTGCTATGCCATACACGCTTAGACAATCCCCACGATTTGGCGTTATATCCACTTCTATGACTTCATCGTTAAAGATTTCATAGGCGTTTAAGGCTCGCCCAAGCACAAGTTTGCCCATAGTATCGTCAAGCACCATTATGCCGTCTCTTGTTTTTTCAAAGCCAAGTTCGCTTGATGAGCAAATCATACCCTCGCTTTCAACCCCGCGTAGCTTTGCTTTGGCGATTTTAGTGCCGTTTGGCAAAACCGCGCCCACAAGCGCCACAGCCACAAACTGCCCAGCGGCGACATTTTTCGCCCCGCAAACGATTTGCAACAAATCCTTTTCGCCTATATCAACCTTGCAAAGACTGAGTTTGTCGGAGTTTTCTACCTTGCTTTTTTCTTTGACAAAGCCTACTACGACTTTATCTGGCGCGCGTAAGGCGTGAGAGCTTTCTACTTCGATGCCCACAGCATTGAGCGTGGCGCAAATTTCGCTTAAACTTTTGTCGCTTATGTCGATAAACTGACTAATCCAACTTCGTGTAAATATCATCTAAACTGCTCCAAAAGTCTTAAATCTCCCTCAAAAAGCGAGCGCAAGTCTGGTATTTGATGATAAAGCATTGCAAAACGCTCCACACCAAGCCCAAAGGCATAACCGCTGACATTTTTATAATCCACAAAATTATAAACATTTGGGTCTACAACCCCACACCCCAGCACTTCAAGCCAGCCCGTTTGCTTGCAAACACGACAGCCCGAACCCTTGCAAAACACACAAGATATATCAACCTCTGCGGATGGCTCCGTGAAAGGAAAGAAACTTGGGCGAAAGCGCACCTTGACATCGCCAAAAAAGTAGTGCAAAAACTCTACCAAAACGCTTTTTAAATTCGCAAAACTCACCTTTTGTCCGTTTTCTACCACAAGCCCTTCAACCTGATGAAACATAGGCGTGTGCGTTAGGTCAAAATCCCGTCTAAACACAGCACCAGGGGCTATCATACGAATGGGTGGCTTTTGAGCGAGCATTGTGCGGATTTGCACGGGCGAAGTTTGCGTGCGTAAAAGCTTGCCATCATCAAAATAAAAAGTATCTTGCATATCGCGCGCGGGGTGAGATTTGGGTAAATTGAGGGCTTCAAAATTATGAAAGTCATCTTCTATCAAAGGTCCCTTTTCAACGCTGAAATTTAGGCTCACAAAATAATCGATGATTTTATCCATAGTTGAATTTACAGGGTGAAATGCGCCTGCTTTGGTGTTTTCGTCAAAATAACTGAAATTCTGTGCGCCTTTACGCATATCGCCGTCTAAAAAAAGCGTTTCAAGCTCTTTTTTACGGGCTTCGTAGGCTTCGTTAAATGTGTTTTTGTCTGTGTTTAGGGTGCTGGCGAACTTTTTCTTTGCTTCGCCGTCCAAATCTTTGAGCTTGCTAAACTGCAAAGTCAAGCTTCCCTTTTTGCCAAGCACGCTTATGCGGATTTTTTCAAGCTCGTCTAAACTCTGGCAGGCGTGTATCTCGTCAATAATTTTTTGCAAATTTACCCTTTCGATGATAAAGTGATAAGCTGTTATTTTACCTAAATTTTTCAACAATATCTACAAAAATAAGGTATAATTTTAAAAATTTTTCTTTTCAAAGGACACAAAATGAGAGAAAAAACGATTTTTGAGCGTATCGTGGCGGGCGAAATTCCAAGCAATAAAAGGCTTGAAAGTGATGAATTTCTAGCGTTTGATGATATAAATCCAAAAGCGCCTGTGCATATTTTGGTGATTCCAAAGGCTTATTGTAGGGACTTTCAAGAGTTTAGCCCCGAGCAAATGGCGAAGATGACGAGCTTTATCCAAGAACTTGCCCTTTTAACGGGAGCTGACAAAACGGGCTACAAACTCGTTACAAACTGCGGTGCTGGCGCTGGACAAGAAGTCTTTCACTTGCATTTTCACTTTTTAGCTGGCTTTAAGGAAAAGCTTGAAATTTAAAGCTGAGCTTAAATTTATCGTGCTGTTACCGCGCCCCTTGCGAAAGCAAATCAAAGTAGGGCGAATTTCAAACGATAAGGCTTTCATCTCAAAAAAATGTCAAATTTGTGCTAAAATTTAAATTTTTGTGCTACAATACGATTTTCATTTTGCGAAGTTGTGCGATTTGGCGTGCAAGGCACGGCAGGCACAAAGCGCGAAATTTGCGCCCGTAGCTCAGCTGGATAGAGCATTTGATTGCGGTTCAAAAGGTCTGAGGTTCGAATCCTCTCGGGCGCACCACTTGCAAAGAAAAACGATGAATTTAGATGAAATCCTAGAAAAAACCAAAAATGTCCGCCTAGTCGCCGCAAGCAAGTATGTAGGCGCTAGTGAGATAGCAAGGCTCGCAAAGCTCGGTGTGAGCGAGTTTGGCGAAAATCAAGTGCAAGCCCTAGCGCAGAAAAAAGAGGCGTTAAATGGCGAAAATTTAGGCATTAAATGGCATTTTATCGGCACGCTACAAAGCAACAAAATCAACCTTTTAATCAAACAACGCCCGATTTTATGGCAGTCTTGCAACAGCTTAAAGCTCGCACAAGCTGTAAATCAAAGGCTTGATTACACCTTGTCCGCTTTGCTTGAAGTAAATGCGGCTGATGAGGCAAGCAAAAGTGGCTTGGATAAAGCTCTGGCAGTGGATACTTACTTGCAAATTCAAGCTGAATGCGACAAGATAGCCCTTTGTGGTGTGATGAGCATAGGCGCACACAGCGATGACGAGCGCGAGATAGTCCGCAGTTTCGAGCAAACCTTTGCCCTTTATGAAAGCCTGCAAAAATACGGCGCAAATGTCTGCTCTATGGGAATGAGCGGGGATTTTGAGCTGGCTATAAAATGCGGGGCAAATATGGTGCGGCTGGGGAGCATTTTGTTTAAAAATTTAGCCTAATGATTTGGCACAAATCAGCGTGAATTTAAATTTAGCGAGTTTTGCCACGAAAGTTACAAAAACTAAAAAGCTGACACTTAAAAATGTCGCCCTAGACGGCAATATGTTAGCGGAGTTGATGATAGGACACGATTTGGGCGTGAAACTTGAATACAAATACGAGCTGAAAAAACTTGACGGCGATTATTTTGAAGAGGATTTTGAGTAATTCTAGCAAGCGGGTAAAATGCTAATTTTTCGCTAAATTTCAAAAACCGCAAAAAGGCGAGACACTTTCAAAGCCTCGCCCTACAAGCTAGCCTTGCACGCTATGCTATAAATTCAGCCGTTGCTGCAAAATAGCACGCTAGCACTACGCAAGTAGCGACATAATCCTAGCTTGGTTTAAATTTTTAGTCTGTGCCATCGCAAAGGCTGCGGCGTTTTGCTTTAAAAAGCCCGTGTTTATGTCTATGGAGTTTTTGGCGACATCATCGTTGAGCTTTTCGCCTTCGGCTTTTCGCACGCTGAGTTCGTTTTGCAAGCTCGCATTGATATTTGCGCTCAGCCCTTGTATGCTAGCGCCTATGTCCGCACGCAAGCTGCCCACGCGGTCGATGAAACTTGTGATGCTGTCTAAACTATTGACGCTCAAATCCGCCGTTTTGAGCGGGTTTAAATTTACATTTTCAAGCGTGCCTGTGCCAACAACGAAATCAAGGCTTTGAAAGACATTTTTGCCGTTGTAGTGAGCGTTGGCAAAAGAGTCGTTGATAGAGCCTACCAGCGCATTTGCCTGTGAATTTATCATTTGCCTTTGCGAGTCGTTTAAAATCCCACTGTTTTTTTGCACGGCAAGTTCAGCCAGCCTGCTCGCGCTGTCCTCGACACCTTTAAGGCTCGCATCGGCAATTTGCAGCATACCGATGGCATCATAAGCGTTGGCAACGCCTTGTTCTATGGTGTTGGCTTGACTTCGCAAGCCGTCCGCTATGGCTAAATTTGCCCCGTCTTTGCCGCTGATAGCGCGTAGGGCGGCGATTTGCTGCAAAGCCTTGTCGCGTGGCTTTTGCGCCTCGTTAAAGGCGTTGGTTTGTTGTAAGCCTGTTGGGTTGTTTGTAACCGTCATTTTTTATCCTTTCAAATTGCTTTATGTCTGTCTTTTACAAAGGGTTTTGGCGTGCGAAAACTCACAAAAAACAGCACCATTTGCAGCACCACAAGCACCTTGACTAGCCTTTCGCTTTGAGCGTGAAAAGCGCGAAATTCAGCACTTGCCAGCACTTCCACGCCTTGCAAACCTTGCATTATCGCTTCTTGGGCTTGCACAATTTGCCGCGTGTAATACAAAAAGAAAAGCAAAGATAGTGCCAAATTCAGCAAAGCGAGCAAAATTTTTGAAATTTTTTGCATTTTGTTTGAATTTTCGCGCAAATTCGCAAATTCATAGAGCAAATTCAGCCCAGAAACCGCTATCATCACATAGCCTAACGCCACAAATATCGCGCTCATCAGGCTTCCGCGTGCGAACATATCCACGACAACGCTTTCAGCCGTGAGTGCTGTGGCGTAAAAGATGATTTTAGCCACTGCGATGCCCAAAAACAGCTCTATGCCGATGAGTGCAGCGAGTGAGAAAAGGTTGATAGCCTTAAATGCTTGCATTGCCGTCCTTTTGTCGTAAATTCTTGCGTTCATTATAAGCAAATTTGTTTAATCAAACTTCATCTTGGTAAATTTTTGCCGAATTTCGTTAAATTTCGCTAAATTTTGCTGAATTTCTCGCTAAAAATGCTCTGTCAAAATCGCCTGTATCCTTGAAAAATTCAGCGTCAAATCCATTTTTATGTAAAATTGTATGTAAAATTTTACGCTGATTGTAGCCAAACTCGCAAGCAAGGGTTTTTGCGCCATTTTGCTTTGCGAATTTGATGATTTGAGCGAGCGTTTCGTAGCCATTTTTGCCGCCAAAGAGTGCAAATTTAGGCTCTTTTTGCACCCATTTGTCAAGCGGATAGTCCCTTGCTATGTAGGGCGGATTTGAAAAAATGAAGTCGAATTTGCCCTTTATTTTCTTAAAATCGCAAAGTTGAAAGTCTATCAAATGCTCTACTTTGTGGAGTTTAGCGTTTTCTTTTGCAAGCGAAAGTGCCTTTTTGCTTATATCGCAAGCACTTATTTTGCGTCCTGTGTGCTTGGCAAGGGCTATACTCAAAGCCCCGCTACCAAAGCCGATTTCCAAAATGCCCTTGTAATCACGCTTTGAAAGCTCATCAAGGCAAATTTCAAGCAAAATTTCGCTGTCAAAACGCGGGATTAAAACGCCCTTTTTAGCGTGCAAATCAAGTCCGTAAAAACTCGCCTTTTGAAAGAGATACTCAAAGGGTTCGCCCCGCGCAAAGCGCGATACGAGCGCGAAATAAGCCTTTGCGTTTATGTCTGTGTCGGCGTTTAAAAAGAGCCACGCCTTGTCCTGCCCTAAAAATTCGAGCATTATAAGCTCTGCGTATCGTGCGTTGCCGTATAATTTGGCTTTGGCGAGCTTTAAAGCTTGGCAAATCTTCACGCTAGGGCTTTCAATCTCTCATCAATGCTTGGGTGCGACAAGTGAAACAGCTCATAAAGTTTGCTGGATTTCACAAACGCCTTATTTTCCTTTGCTAGCACAAGCAGGGCTTCGCGCATATCGCTGCTAGAAGTCATCTGCGCTCCGTGCTTGTCCGCTGCAAACTCGTGTTTTCGGCTCATAGCGTTGATAAAAGGCGCGAAAGCAAAGCTAAAAACCTCTCCCAAAAGCAAAAGTAGCACGAAAACGCCCGATTTAAGCGGCTCATTTGTGCCATTTTCGCCCGCAAATACTAAATTTGCTTGCTCGTAAAAGTCTGACAAGCCCAAAAAACTTGAAATTTCGCTCAAATGCGCGAAAACAAAAAAGAGCAAAAATATCATCAAAGCCCCATTTAGCAAGCCTTTGAGTAAGTCCTTATGCACGAAATGCCCTAGCTCGTGTCCCAGCACGGCTAAAAGTTGCCTCGCACTCATCGCCTTTAAAAGCGTGTCAAAAAGCACCACGCGCTTACTCTTAAAAAGCCCGCCAAAGTAGGCGTTTAGGCGTTTGTCGCGCTTGCTAGCGTCCATCACAAAAACGCCTTTTGAGCTGAAACCGCATTTATTCATCAAGGCTGAAATTTCATCTTGCAAAGCCTTGTCATCGAGCTTTTGCATTTTATTAAACATAGGCGCGATGAGCGTAGGATAAAGCACATTTGCTATCAAAATCGCCGCAAAAGCCACGCCAAAGGCAGCTAGCCACCAAAACTGCCCTAAAAATTCATAGCAAAAAATCAAAGCATAAATGAGTAAAAAGCCAAAAATAGCAAGCAAAATAAGGCTTTTGAGCGTATCTTTGACGAAAAGTGTTGCGCTCATCGTGGAAAATCCTTGCTTTTTGTTTTTGACAAAGTCTTCATACACCGACAAGGGCAGGGTTGAAAGCATATTAACTACAAGAAAAGCGAGCAAAAACAGCGTGTTGTCAAGGGTTGAGTTTGTGCTGATGATGAATTTACCGAGCCAAGCAAAGCCAAAAAACACCCAAAGAGCGTATAAAACGAGCGTATAAACGCGTGAAAAAATGCTGAATTTTTCGTTTGTAATGGCGATATTTGCGGCTTCTTTGTAGGTTTTTTCGTCCAAAATCACCGCTTTTTGCACCTTTTGCCTTTGCAAAAAAGCAAGTTGCACCGCCGAAATCCCCACAAACACGAGCGTATAAACGCATAAAATCATCACAAGTGTCATAAAATAATCCTTTTGTTTGAATTTTGACAAAAAATTTGAGCGTATTGTAGCTAAAATTGACTAAATTTTAGCAAACTCACCAAAATATACCACAAATTTTCCCGTCATAGCGTGAGTTTGCGCTAATGCAAACTCGTGGCAAACTATAAATTTAGCACGGAATTTATGGATTTTTCGCTACGCTCAAAATGACAAATTCCTTACCACAATGACATCTTACCTTGTCATACTGAGCGTAGCGAAGTATCCACAAATTCAAAGCGTGTCTTAAATTCTTTGGATTTTTCGCCTTTTTGTAAAAGGCTCAAAATGACAAGATATGTCATCATCACAAAAAATCAAAATAAAATTCACGCTAATCCGTCATCACAAAAAAAGCAAGCATAAAATTTTTCAAATAATTCGCACAAGCATTAAAAACAAAAAATTTAAAAATTCAAAAAAAATTCTATAAAAAATTCAAAAAATTTCTACAAAAAATTTACAAGCATTTTAAAAAATTTCACGCAAGCGTTTAAAAAATCGCGAAAGTGTTTCAAAAAGTAACGAAAAATACCAAATTTTTGCAAAATTTGCAAAAAATCGTTAATTTTTTATCAATTTAAGGAAACTTTAAGCTTTGGGGGGGGGGGTTCTGTGTTATAATAGCATTTCTGTTTTGTAAAAAAATAGCGTTCTTTGAATTTAGCACGATTTGCCAGCAGCACGCTTTGTGCCGTGTTTTACGCGCGAGATTAAGAAAAAGTTTCAAGGAAAGTGAAACGATGATTTAAGCCCTATAAAACGGGTTTTAAAAGGTATGCAAGACATTTTCACGGCACTTTGCGGGCGTTGGTGGCGAGTGAAAGTCCGTTTTGCGGGCTTTTTGTTTGCTTTGCCACTGCAAAATCGCCGCAAAGCAAGAGTAGAGCAGCCGCAAGTAAGGGCAAGGCTTAAATTTACGAGTGTTTGCAAGTTTGAGTTAGCGCAAGGGCTTGTGGTAAAGGGCTTTTGTCATTTTAAGCCTTTGCAAAAGGCGACCCAACGGGTTGCAAGGCGCAAGCCGCAGCAAAAAATCCACGCTTTTATGGTGTGGATACTTCGCTACGCTCAGTATGACAAGGTTTATGGCGTTTGTCTTGCTCGCAATGACAAAATTCAAAGTTGAGTTGGCTATTTCGCAAAGGTTGCGGAGACGGCTACACAAAGGATTAAGTATTTTTATGAAAGGAAGTCTTATGACTACAAACAATAAATTTATGCTCTCTATGGCGACTATTGCCATTTTGAGTGGGGCAAGTGTGGCTTTGGGCGATGAGCTGAAAGTCGATACTGCCGACAACAAACTTAAACTCGGTGCTACCGAAGTTAAGATAGAAGGCAGTGTGGCAAATGTCAAGCCCGATACGGGCAACGAAAGCAATGCTATCGAAGTCAAAAGCGAGCTTAAAAAAGTCGATGGTATGTCAAGTTTGACTATCAACGCACCAAAAGCCGAAGTTAAAATCGGCGATGGCACTACTGACGCAAAGGCAAGCATAGGTGGCACAGCACCGACAGACGGCGCAGTGAGTGCGGACGGCTACGGCGTAACTATCGATGCGAAAAGTGTGGCGTTAGCTGGGGCAGCGAGCAACGAAACGCAACTCAATGTCAATCAAAACAGCTCCATTACCACGAGCGACACGGCTGGCACAAAAGTGGGGGCAAATTCAGCCATAAATATCGCCAACGGCACAAATTTAACAGTCAATGGCGGTTTGACGACAAGCGATGCTTCAAGCAAAGTGAGCGTAAATGGTGGTTCGCTGAATTTAAATGGCGATTTGACAGCGACAAACGGCAACATTTCGCTAGGCAAAGATGGCGCGCTCAATGTAACGGGCGCACTCACAGGTGGCACAGCTGGCACTATCTCTTTGGGCGGTGGCACGATGAGTGTGGGCGGTGCGCTTACTCAATCGCAAACTACTATTGATTTAGGCGGTGGAACGCTTAATGTCAATGGTGGCGGTTCGTTGGTTGGCGACAAACTCACACTCACAAACGGCGGCACGCTGAATTTTAACGCTGTTTCGGGTGCAAGTGCTGACAAGCCCACGACTACTACCATAAGCGGCGCAGTTACTACAAAAGAGACTGACAAAGCCTTAAATATCAATTTAAGCAAAAATTCACAGCTCACATTTAGCGGTGAAGTAACACTTGTAACCAAAAAAAATGTAGATGATTTGGATAAAATCACGCTTGGCGGTGGCTCGTTAAGTGTCGCTAAAATCACAGCAGACGCCACAAACCTTAACACCTTAGGCGGCGGAGTGATAAATTTCACAGGGGACGCTAACACAGCGCAAGCAAAAGACACAGGCTCAAAAATCACAAATGACTTTACCATAAGCAACGGCACAGCGTTGAATTTGGGCAAAAATGCTTATCTCACGCTGGGCGGTGCGGACAAATCAGTAACGACAAAGGGTTCTAAAATCACCTTTGCGGACAGCACAAGCACGCTAAATGTCAGCAATCTTAACGCAAACGCAAGCGATTTTGATATGTCAAAGGGCGGTAAAATCATCTTTGCAGACAAGAGCGAGTCGCAAATCAGCGGCAATGTCGCACTTGGCGAAAACCAAAGCTACGCATTTTCTGCGGCTGGCACGCTGAATTTAGAGAGTTTGTCGCTCACAAAAACGGGCAATATCACATTTGCGAGCAAGGACAGCGTTTTAAACCTTGCAAACGGAATGACAAGCGATAATGCGAAAGAGCAAATCAAAATCGCAGAAGGTGGCACGATAAATTTCAACGGCGGAAATTCGGTTATCAAGGGCGCAGGTTTCACTACCACAGCAAGCAAAGACACGCTTTTGAATGTGAATTCAGGTGCGGGTGTGAGCTTTGAGAGCTTGGATTTAAAAGACAAATCAAGCAAACTTACCCTAAACGGCGGCTTTGTAAATATGGGTGCTTTAACCACAGCGGCAGCGGACAGCCTTGACTTGAAACAAGGCACGCTGAATTTTGTCGGCAAGGCAAATGACAAGGGCGAGATAGAAACGCTCACTTCTACCATAGGGGCGGATTTGGATTTGTCAAAGGCTGGGGCGCAAGTGAATTTTAACAAGGGTTCTTTGGTGAAATTCACAAGCACGGACGGCAAACTTACCGCTTCAAGTGTCAATCTTAACGGCGGAGAAATCAATCTCAAAAAACTCACAGCCGCAAAGGGCGAGAAATTCTCTGGCTTGGCGAATTTAAATTTCGCTGGGGCAAATGCAAGCGTGAATGGGGAGCTGTCAGGCACTGCGGCGTTTAGCATAGGCACGGACAAAGACGGCAATCATTTCATCACAAAAGCCACAGAAACCGCAAGCATAGGTGCTGGCTCATCTTTGAGCCTAAATTCAGGTGTGGTAAATGCTAATGGCACGCTGGAAACAAAAGGTGGCAAACTCGTCTTTAACGGCGGCAATCTCATCGTGGGCGCAGGCGAAGCAAAAGGCGGTGTGCTTACCATAGATAACACAAAAAACCTTGAAGTTCTCAAAGGTGGCGTGCTTTATCTACAAGGTGCAAGCGATGGCGCAACAGCTAAAAGCGGTTCGGCGACTATCACAACGGGGGATTTGGACTTGTCAAAGGGGCTAAATATCATCATCGACAATGGTGCGAGCCTTACTACCACAGCGGCAAGCACGATTTCGGGCAAGGGACAGAGCATAACGCTTGGCAAATACGCTGCTTTGAGCATAGACGGCTCTGTGAAAACGGACGCAAACGGCAAGTTTGAAGCCTACAAAGTGGGGAATTTGGAGCTTGGCAAAGGCACGACTTTGGGCGTAAGCACGATAGCCGTAGATGGCGTGTATAAAGAGCTTGAAGTGGGAAAACTCTCTACAAAAGCTGGCGAAAGTGCGAATTTGCGCTTTGGTGCTGGAAGTGTGGAGCTTGTAAGCACAGCGACACCAGCCACAACGCCCGCCGAGATAATCAGCTCTACTACAAACAAGCTTGATAATTTGGGCTTTGTGAGTGGCGTAAATTTAGCCGATAATGCGGTGCTGAATTTTAACAGCGGAGTAGTGAGCGTTAAGGGCGCACTCAATGCGACTAACAAAGACAAAGCAATGCTTAAAGTAAGCGGTGCAACGGCTGATTTGCAAGGTGGTTTAGGCGACAAAATGACTAAAATCGAGTTGAGCGGTGGCGGTGCGCTGAATTTAAAGGGCGATTTTGCGCCGACAAACGCCACTACCATAACTACCGATGGCAACTCTTTAGTAAATGTCAATGGCGGTGTGTCAAGTGCAGACAAACTCACTTTTGCCTTGCTTGATATAAAAAATTCAGGCAATTACACCGTGCTTACTAGCACAAAGGGCGTAACGGGCGATGCGAAAGCTCAAATGACGACAAGAACTTCTTTGAATGATATTCTTGCTAAATATGATTTGGAAGTCGAAGATGATGTCGTTACAGCTGACAATAAAAAGAAAGTCCAAGACATAGTAATCGCTGACAGCTCAAAAGATACAGACAAAATATCAGTCAAAGCTGATGGCAATAACATAGTCGTTACGGCAAAGTCTTTTGATAGTGCTATCGATAGCAGCAGTTTGCAAGGGCTGAAAGCAGCAAATGACACAAAGGGTATGGCTGCGGATTTAAAGGCACTTGAAGCGTTAGGCAAAACAACAGGGACGGAACAAGGCGTTGTCGAAAGTGGCAAAGATACCGATTTCAAAACAAACATCATCGACAAGCTCACACAAGAGCAAAAAAACCGAGAAACAGCCGCAAAAATCACTAGCAACACCGTTGCTGCCCAAGAGTTAGGCGGTGGCGGAGTCAATAGCGACATTTTGCTTTCTGCTTATGGCTCAACAGCTGGCTTTGGCGCACGAGATAAAGACACAGCCGCTGCCATAGGGCTTGATATGGTGCAAAACGGCGGGCAAGGCATAGTCGCTGACATAAAAGAGGGCGCATCATCTGCGGCAAATATGTCATCAAGCACTTCAAGCGTGATAAATACTATGAATTTATCTAACGATATGGCGATAAGCGGACGCATAGCGCAAGCAAACAACCCTTATGGCAACCTAGCACAAGGCTTTGCGGGCTATGAGTATGCGGCTGTGAGCGGGGATTTGCCACTATACTACGCAAACAACGGCTATAAAAACGGCTTTTGGGCGAACGCTATCGGCGGACTCAACAAAGTAGAGGGCGAGGGAGGCACTTTGGTAGGGCTTAGCCTTGGCTTTGACAAACAGCTTGAAAACACTTTGGTGGGCTTTTATCTCAGCTATGCTATGGCAGGACTTAATGATAAAATCGTAGAACAAGGTGCTGACAATATCCAAGTGGGCGTTTATACTTCTTTTAACCAAAGAGATATAGAAGTCAATGTCAAGGCTTATGGGCAAGTGGCTGTTACTGAAACAACCGCAAAAAGAGGCGAGGGAGAGGCTGAGGCTAAATTCACTCGCTTGTATGGTGGAGTGAGCGCAAATGTGGGCTTTATCTTTGCGCTAAACAACAACAAAACTTTCATCAAGCCTTATGTCGGCGAAAACTACTACTACGCGCATACACCAGCGTATGAGGAAAGCTTGCAAAGCGATGCGGCACTCAGCGTAAAAAGTGCAAACAACCACGCTTTGAGCTTTGATGTGGGTGTGGATTTGAGGCAATACTTCAACGAGAATTCGTTTATGTATCTTACTCCATCGCTTGAACGCTATGTCGTAAATGCTGGTGGGGATTATACTGCGGGCTTTATCGGCTCTGATACTACCTTTACCATAGAGGGCAAGAGCAAGACAAAAACCTACGGACAAGTGCTTGTGGGCGGCAATATCGCTTTGAGCGATAAACTCAATGTAAATTTAGGTTTGGGCGTTAAGAAAATCCTTAACGGACAAATCGAAAGAGCAAACGGCGATAAGGTCGATGAAATGTATCTAAGCGGAAACTTGGGAGTGAAGTATAGGTTTTAATCTCGTTTTCGTTTGAGTGGAGCTTTAATCAAAAAGGGCGCAATGCCCTTTTGATTTGATGAGCTGTTTAGCAGGCGGTTTGTGGCTTACTTTGAGTTAGGCTCGTCTCTTTTTGGGGACGAGCTTTGATGAGTGAGCTTACTTGCTGGCGGAGTGCGTTAGCATAAAACGACCCAACGGATTGCAAGGCGTAAGTCGCAGCAAAAAAATGCACGCGCTGTCATTTTGAGCCTTTGCAAAAGGCGAAAAACTTACATTGTCATATTGAGCGTTAGCGAAATATCCAAAGAATTTTAAGACACGCCTTGAATTCGTGGATACTTCGCCAAAGGCTCAGTATGACAAGGAATTTGTCATTGTGCTGGGCGTTGGAATTGTGCGGTATGCGGAAAGCGTTTTGCTAGGTTTAATCAAAAGGGCGCAATGCCCTTTTTGATTTGATGAGCCGTTTAGTAGACGGTTTGTAGCTTGTTAAGCGGAGTTGGGTTTTTAGCCCGTCATTGCGAGCAAAAGCGGATAACGCTTGCTTGGCTTGTCATTGCGAGCCGTTTAAAAAACGGCGTGGCAATCCATAAAGCTGAATTTGCGTTTAAATTCGGGGCTTGTCAAGCGGGCTTGCTTTGGAGCTAGGCTCGTCTCTTTTTTTGGGGACGAGCTTTGATGAGTGAGCTTACTTACTGGCGGAGCGTGTTAGCATAAAGCGACCCAACGGATTGCAAGGCGTAAGCCGCAGCAAAAAAATGCACGCGCTGTCATTTTGAGCCTTTGCAAAAGGCGAAAAATCCAAAGAATTTAAGGCACGCTTTGAATTTTTATGGATACTTCGCTACGCTCAGTATGACAAGGTAAGGTGTCATTATGACAAATTTAGGGCTAGCAAACGGCTTTTAGCTTGCTTTGAAAATATTTGTCATTTTGAGTGAGTAAAACGAGCGAAAAATCCAAAGACTTGAAAACACATTTACCATTTTTGGATACTTCGCTACGCTCAGTATGACAAGATTGAGAGTTTTTAATGGTTTAAAACGCTTGTCATTTCAGGTTTTTGTGAGTAAAATTTACACTCGCCATCAACGCCTTTTCAAAAAGGCGAAAATTTAACAAAACGCATTTTGCCCCAAAAATTTACAAATCAAAGATAAATTTAAGATATAATGACACTTTAAAAGCAAAAGCGCTTATCATCAAACGCCCAAAAGGACACAGCGAAATGGACTTTAATTTCATCATCACTTACGCCCCAGCCTTTGTAAAAGCGGGCTTGCTCACCTTGCAAGTCTTTGCGCTAGGGCTTTTGTTTTCGCTGCTTATCGGCGTAGCTTGCGTGCTGGCTGCTTATTTTAAATTTAACGCCCTAAACAAGCTCTGCAAGGCTTACATAGAGCTTTCGCGCAACACGCCCTTGCTGATACAACTTTTTTTCCTTTACTACGGCTTGGGACGGCTTGGCGTGAATTTAAGCTCTTTTGAGTGCGCTGTTGTGGGACTTTCGTTCTTGGGCGGCTCGTATATGGCTGAGAGTTTGCGCGCAGGCATTGAAGCGGTGAAAAAACAACAATTTGAAGCGGGCTTGTCGCTAGGACTTAACGAGTGGCAAAACTTTCGCTTTGTCATCTTGCCGCAAGCTTTGGGCGTGGCGATGCCTAGCATTAGCGCAAATGCGATTTTTTTGTTTAAAGAAACTTCTGTGGTGAGTATCATCGCCCTGCCTGACTTGGTGCAAACGATGACGAGCATAAATTCACTCACTTACAAAACGGACGAGCTGCTTTTTATGCTCTTTATGAGCTATCTTATCATCATCTTGCCGTTGTCTCTTTTTTTGAGCCGCCTTGAAAAAAGGTTTGCCTATGGTTGAGATTTTTGCAGAGCCTAATACTTGGCTACGGCTTTTAAACGGACTTTACATAAGCCTTGAAATTTCGGTTGTCGCCATAGTGGTGTCATCTTTTGGTGGGCTTTTTATGGGTGTTTTGATGAGCCTTAAAAATCCGCTCACTTACGCCTTTTGTCGCTTTTGCCTTGAATTTGTCCGCGTTATGCCTTTGATAGTGTGGCTTTTTGTTATGTATTTTGGCTTATCGCGGTGGTTTGGGCTGAATTTAAGTGCTGTGAGCGCGTCCATCGTGGTGTTTAGCATTTGGGGCGTGTTTGAGATGATGGATTTAGTGCGTGGCGCGCTTGCTAGCATACCAAAGCACCAGTTTGAAACCGCTGCGAGTTTGGGGCTGAAATGGTGGCAAGTTTATCTTTATGTCATCATTCCACAAGCCGCGCGCCGTCTCACGCCAGCGAGCATAAATTTACTCACAAGAATGATAAAAAGCACCACTTTCGCCTTTCTCATCGGCGCTGTGGAGCTTGTCAAGGTAGGACAGCAAATCATCGAGCTGCACCACAAAGAAACGCTTGCGCCCTTTGCGGTGTATGGGCTTATCTTTTTTGTGTATTTTATCTTGTGCTATCCGCTGTCGGTAATCTCAAAGAAATTAGAGCTAAAATGGGGGTAAAATGAGTATCTTAAAACTAGAACACTTACGCAAATTCTACGGCACGCACGAGGTGCTAAAAGACATAAATTTGGAGGTTGCAAAAAGCGAGGTTGTGGTGATTTTAGGACCAAGCGGGTGCGGTAAATCCACGCTTTTGCGTTGCATAAACGGGCTTGAAAGCATTGCAAGTGGAGCGATTTACATAGACGGCACGAAAATTGACAAGGACTTTAAAGAGTGGATAAAAATCCGTCAAAAAGTGGGTATGGTGTTTCAATCCTACGAGCTTTTTGAGCATTTAAGTGTCGAAGAAAACATACTTTTAGCCCCGATGAAAGCGCAAGCGCGCCCAAAAGATGAGGTTTTAAAAGAGGCGAAATTTTGGCTTGAAAAGGTTGGTTTAGCGCACAAAATTCACGCTTACCCCAAAGAGTTAAGCGGTGGGCAAAAGCAACGCATAGCCATAGTGCGAAGCCTTTGTATGAACCCTGATTTAATGCTTTTTGATGAAGTAACGGCTGCGCTTGACCCTGAAATCGTGCGCGAAGTGCTTGATGTAATGCTGAATTTAGCGCGCGAGGGTATGACTATGCTCATCGTTACGCACGAAATGGGCTTTGCGCGCTCAGTTGCGGACAGAGTTGTCTTTATGGACGATGGGCAAATCGTGGAGATTTCAAAGCCTGATGAGTTTTTTAGCTCACCTAAAACCGACAGAGCAAAGAAATTTTTAAATATGTTTGATTTTTCTTAAATTTGATTTTTAAAACTTGTCTTGCTGAATTTAAATTTCTTGCGTTTTTTGCGTGCTTTAAAAAATTTGTTTGATTTGAGTTGCTTGAATTTATGCTTTTTTACTAGCCAAAAATTTAGCGTGGTTAAATTTGCGCTTTTTCAAATTTTTTGCTTGATTGTGTTTTTGCTGAATTTTAACTGAATTTTCGCAAGGGCGAGTAAAATTTGCGTAAATTTAAAGCATTCACAAAACGCTTGCAAGCCTTAAATGCCGAGCAAATTTAGCTTTGCGCGACATTTGTTTGCTTAAATTTAAGCCAAAACGCAGCTTAAATCCTTCAATTCAGCTCAAATTTAGCGTTTGAGTTGATTGACGATAGAAAGCATATCATCGCTTGTTGTGATAGCCTTTGAGCCTGCTTCATAAGCCCTTTGCCCTGTGATTAAGTCCGTCATTTCCTCGACAAGCTGGACATTGCTTGTCTCCACAAAGCCGTGCCTTATGTCGCCCAAGCCGTCTTGCCCTGCTATGCCCGCCACAGGTGCGCCGCTTGCGCCTGTTTCTAAAAACAAGTTATCGCCAAAAGAGTGCAAACCTGCGGGGTTGATGAAATTCACAAGCTCGATTTGTCCGATTTGCGTTTCGTTTGTCTCGCCCGCAAGCTGCACGCTCACCGTGCCATCATAAGCTATGCTGATAGCCACTGTGCCTTCTGGGATAGTGATTTGGGGCAAAAGATAGTAGCCATCAGCATTGACGACATTGCCCTCGCTGTCTTTGGTGAATTCGCCATTTCTCGTGTAGGCTGTCGTGCCATCGGGCATTTGGATTTGGAAAAAGCCCTTGCCGCGAATGGCTACATCGAAGTTGTCCGTGCTTGTGTATTTGTAAGAACCCTCGTCAAATATCTTTGTTACCGCTGTTGGGCGCACGCCAAGCCCTACCTCGATACCTGTGGGGTGCGTGGTAGTGGCTGATGTCGAAGTGCCTGCGTATTTCATCACTTGATAAAATAAATCCGCAAATTCAACGCGAGATTTCTTAAAGCCCACGGTATTGACATTTGATATGTTATTTGAAACCGTATCGACTTGCTTTTGCTGAGCTATCATTCCCGTAGCTGCGGTGTGAAGCGAACGAATCATCGTTTATCCTTTATGCGTTAATGCTGGCGAGCTTGTTAATCGCCTCTTGATTTAAGTCGTCCATATGCGAAGTCATCACTTTCTGATACATTTCAAGCATTCTGTGCGTTTCGATGAGCGAAGTCATCTCCACGACAGGATTGACATTTGAAAGTTGAGTGAAGCCTTGACGGACGGCATTTGAGCTGTCTAAATCTCTGATTTTCGTCAAATCGTTAATGCGATAAGTGTTATCGCCGTCTTTTTCTAAAAACCTTATATCATCGACTTGTGCGATGAAAAGCCTTGCTATGGGGTTGTTGTCTGCTTGTATGTTGCCGTCTCTATCGACATTGATGAAAACAGAGCCTTCTGGCACAAGTATCGCGTCTGCTTCTGGGTTGTCAAAGTAAGCACTGCTCAGCACTTGATAGCCTTGTTTATTGACAAGCACGCCATCATCGTTAAGCTGAAAGTTGCCGTCCTTTGTGAGCCTTATCTCGCCGTCTTTTGTGCGCACCAAATAAAAGGTATCATCTCGCACCATAGCTAAATCTAGCGGGTTTTCAGTGGTTTTTATCACGCCCGTGCCAAAGTGCGTAAAGGTTTGACTCACTTGTGGCACTCTGTCAATGCTCGAATTTACGAACCTTGACGCCGCTCTCGTGTGATTTTCTATGGGCAAAATGTCTTGCACTTCGCGATACACGCGCTTAAAGTCGCCTATGACGACATCATCGCGCTTAAAGCCGCTTGTATTGACATTAGCAAGGTTGTTGGTGATAACTTCGAGTCGGTTAAACTGCGTAACCATACCACCTGTGGCTTGATAATATCCGTTTTGCATACTTGCTTTCCCCTTAATTTTTGGTAATCATACACAAGCAAAGAGTGTTCCAACTTTTTGAAATTTAAGATTTTTTCAAAAATTTTGCCTAAAATGGCGTTGAATTTTAAATTTGTGCTATACTTTTGGCTTTAAATTTAAAACGGAGTTTTGCTTTGGCGAAAAAAATTGATGAGAATTCAGCTGGACAAAGCCTTGCTTTTTACTCGATGAGCGAAAATTTTCACTGCTATAAAAATTTCATTGTTTTAGGCTTGGTGCTTGGGCTTTTGGGCGAAATTTGTTATTTTTTGCAACGATTTTTACTCGCTTATACAAATTTTGATGAGTTTGCACCGCTCAAAAAAGAGCTTTTGGCTATGTTTATAATGGGCTTTCGCCTTGATATGCGCGCCGTGTGCGTTGTGATAGCTTCGATAATGCTGCTTGGCTACCTTGTGCTTTTTAGCAAAATGCTTTTTAAGGCAAGGCTCAAAATGACGGCAGGGGGGGGGGCATTTGATAAAAAGAATTTAAGCGAAAATGATTTTTTCTTAAATTTTTATCTCAAATTTGACAAATTTATCTACAAATTCACGCTCTTTTTCGCCACTTTATCAAGTTTTGTTTTTGCTTTGAGTGCCTTTGTGAATTTTTATTATTTTCGCACTTATCACACCAAAATCGACATTTTTATCTTTGGCTTAAAAGACGATGACACCGCAGCTATCTTGAAGATAATGTGGCAAGATTACCCTGTCTTAATCATCTTGCTTGCTAGCATTTGCTTTGCGTGGCTTTGTTTGCGGCTTTCAAAGAGAATTTTAAATTCTCATTTTATGGGCAAAAACTCCGCTCAATTTAAGCTAAAATCAAGCAAGCCACGCACAAATCAAACTAAAACGAAATTTGCCCCTTTGCTGTCCTTTGTGCTGAATTTAACCCTTATCGCGCTCGTTTTCATAGGCATTCGTGGTAGTGTCAGTGCTTTTCCTTTGCGTGAAGATGAGCATCACATAGCCGCAAATGCCTTGATAAACCATATCAGCACAAATCCTATCATCGCTTTTTCGTGGGCTTTAAGCCATTACAAAGAGCAAGACAGCTTTCAAGCCGTGAATTTAGATGAATTTGAAGCCTTGCAAAGCGAACTTTTCCCTGTATTTCAGCACAACAACCAAAAAAGTATAAGCAAAAGCCCAAATGTCGTTGTCGTGCTTATGGAAAGTCTTGGCACAAATATGCTATCCCTTGACAATGCCTTAAATTTTGACTTGCTTATGGGCTTTCGGGCGCATTTTGAAGCGGGCAAAGTGGTGCAAAACTTATCAAAACCCCAAAATGACTTTGTTTTTATGAATTTTCTATCATCAACTAACGGCACAGCGGGTAGTTTCGCCTCACTTTTCTTTTTAAGCCCTAATGCTAACATATCTCTTGGCTTAGTAAAGGACAAAAAGCTCGCACTCACGCCCTTTGCAGTGTATAAAAATGCTGGGTATGAAGTGATTTACATTACTTCTGGCAATCGCTCGTGGCAAAATTTCGGCGATTACGCTACCACGCTAGGTGCTGATGCGGTGTATGATAGCAATTTCCTTATGTCGCGCTATCCACAAAGCAAACAAAACGCTAATATCTACGGCGTGCTTGATGAATTTGCCTATAAATTCGCTTTTGAGTTGCTACAAAAGGCGACAAAGCCCACATTTATAGCCATTCTTACGACTTCAAATCACCCACCTTACCCAAGTTTGCCCGAGCATTTTAGCGCGCCAAAATTTGACTTTAAGGACAAAATACACTTTTTCAAGCACAACAACGCCCAAAAAACTCGCGCAAGTGCTGAAATTTTCGCTTATTCTAACAATGCCTTTGGCGAATTTATCGGCTCTATCAAGCACAGCGAGCTTAAAAACTCCACCATTATCGCTGCTAGTGGCGACCACAAGAATAGAGATTTGATAGCCTTTGAAAACACGCCACTTAATCACGCCGTGCCGTTTTACTTGTATGTGCCAAGTGCTTATACAAAGGACTTTGACAAAAATGGCTTTGCCTTTAATCCCGCTACAATAGGCTCTCACAAGGACATTTTCCCAACTCTTTACGCGCTGAGCTTAAACGAGTATGATTTTCTCACGCTTGGCGGGCGCAACCTTTTTAACAAAAATGCGCTAAAAGGTTATGATTTTGCGGTAAATTCAGAGCTTTGGCTTGATGAGAGTGGAATTTACCCCGCAAATTCAGCATTTGGCTACAAATACACGCTTAAAAATGGCTTTATAACACAATCAAATGAAAGCTTCAAACTCCCCAAAAACAAGGCTGAATTCTTGCAAAAATACCAAAAACTTGACAACTTACAGCTTAACTATCGCGTTTTACAGCCATAACTTTGCGAAATTTATCTTTGAAAATGTGAGTTTTTAAATTTTTAGCCCAAAATTTGCAAATTTTTACAAATTTTCTTTAAAATTAACAAACTTTCAAACAAAAAGTGCTACAATGTCAAATTCAAAACTCATTACAAGGACGCAAAGATGATAAGTAAAAAATCCGAAAAAGAGCTTGAAGAATACTTTAAAACCAACGCCAAAGGCTATGCTACTCACGAGAAAATCGTTAAATTTTTATCCAAAGTGCCCGGCGTTAATGTCGCTAAAAAAATCGAATCCCTAGCCAAAAGGCATAAAGTGGAGATTTGCTCGTCAGCAGAAATAGCTAAAATGAAAAATTTCGCCGAAGCTAAACAGCGCGAGCAAGAAAAGCAAAAGCTGCAAGATACGGGCTTGGAGAAGGATTTTGATTTAGCAAATGAGAGTGAGATTTTAGAATGGGGGCGTTCTGACTCGCCCGTGCGTATGTATCTGCGCGAAATGGGGCAAATTTCGCTACTCAACAAAGACGAAGAAGTAACCATCTCCCGTCAAATCGAGCTTGGCGAGGACATTATGATAGATGCGTTTTGCTCCGTGCCTTATCTCATCGACTTTATACTTGATTACCGCGAGCCGCTCATCAACCGCGAACGCCGAGTAAAAGAGCTTTTTAAAAGCTTTGATGATGAGGAAAAAAGCGATGAAAAATTTGACGAGATAGAAATCGCCCTTGATGAAGAAGAAAGCGAAGAAGAGTTGGAGCTAAACGAGGACGGCGATGGCGTCAAGGCTGAAAAGCCCAAAAAACTCCCGCGCAGAAGAAATGACGAGCGCACCAAAAAGGTTATCGAAAAATTTAAGGCGCTTGAAAAAGCCAAAAAAGAGTGGCTACGCACCACAGAAAACTACAAAGAAATCGAAAACAACGAGCTTTTAAATAAACTCATCATCGCCTTTAAGAAAAACATACTCAAAGGCAAGCTGATGGACCTTGGACCCACTTCAAAGCTCATCACAGAGATAGTTAAATCAATGGAAACAGCCTTAAAAAGCGATGATGAGTTTGCAAAAGAGCTTAAACGCCTAGAATACCGCTTGCCTATGTTTAGCGATGAGCTAAAATCCCGCCACAAGCAGATTTTGGAAAACATAACAAAGCTCAGCAAAGAAGAAATCACAGAGCTATGCCTTGAAACCACTATGGTAAGCACTTATATGGACATCAAAAAACTTTTTCAAACCAAAGAGGCGAGTAAAACGGGCTTTGATTTGGAAAAAGACAGGCTAAAAGAGATTTTAGAGCAGATAAAACGGGGCAAGAGAATTTCAGATGCAGCAAAAAGCCGAATGGCAAAGTCAAATTTACGCCTTGTGGTAAGTATCGCCAAACGCTACACCAACCGCGGCTTGCCTTTTTTGGATTTAATCCAAGAGGGCAACATAGGGCTGATGAAAGCTGTGGATAAATTTGAGTATAAAAGGGGCTATAAATTCTCTACTTACGCGACTTGGTGGATTCGCCAAGCCATAAGCCGCGCCATAGCCGACCAAGCCCGCACCATACGCATACCGATTCATATGATAGAAACGATAAACCAGATCAACAAAATCGTGCGCGAACACATACAAAAATACGGCAAAGAACCCGATGTAGCCTACATAGCGCGCGAAGTAGGGTTGAGCGTGGATAAGATAAAACAAGTGATAAAGATTACCAAAGAGCCGATTTCACTTGAAGCGCCCATAGGCAGCGAAGATGATGGTAAATTCGGGGATTTTGTCGAGGACAGAGGCTCACTCTCGCCTATGGACCATATCTTGCGAGAGGACTTAAAAGACCAAATTAGCGAGGTTTTAGACCAGCTCAGCGACAGAGAAAAAGCTGTCATAGAAATGCGCTTTGGGCTTATGCCCGATGAAAGCGACAGAACGCTTGAAGAAATCGGCAAAGAGTTAAATGTAACCCGCGAACGCGTCCGTCAAATCGAAAGCTCAGCGATAAAAAAACTCAAACACCCAAAAGTAGGACGCAAGCTCAAAAGCTATATCGAGGGTAAGTATTAGGCGCAAAGGCTGAATTTTGGGCTTAAATTTGCTAAATTTTACGGCGAAATTTAGCTTTTTTAAGGTTTGGGGCAAATTACAAGGTGTTTAAATTCTCATTTAGCCTTTGTTTGCGCTCTTTTTCTCTTTGTTTTTGCTCTTTGGAGTAGTTTTCCTGCCTTTTAATCTCATCTTTTGAGATATAATCAAGCCCCGTGATATAAGCACCTGCTATCATATGTTTGAGCGTTTCCAAGCGGATAATGCAGTTGCCGTCCTCGAATTCAACGAGCGTTGCGCCCGATTTGCTTGCTGTTTTTTTGATGAGCTTGTATTTTTTCGACAAGGACGAGTAAAGTTCTTTGAATTTTCTTTTCTCAAATCTCAGCGAAATGGACACGAGTTTGTATTGTTCGTCAAAGTCAAAAAAGGCGTTGTAACCAACCAAGTCGTCAAGTTCGATTTTATTCACACCCACGACAATGCGAATGCCGCCCGTGTCGGTTTGAAAGGACGAAGTCGGGCGGTATTTTGCCACTACTTCATCATAAGTGGCTTTGTCTATCTCAAAGCCCAGCGGTGCGGGGTTAGCAAGGGCAAAAGCCACAAAAGCAAAAAGCGTCATCAAAACTCGCATTTTTTTCCTTTACAAAAATCTTGTGGCATTATAATCATCTTTGGCAAACCATTCGCAACGCAAATTTAAGCGTCTTTTAGTGGCGAATTTATGCGCGAAATTTGCCTTGCAAAAGCCCAAATTTAAGAGCGTTTGGCGTAAAATTCCCTTTTAAATTCGCTAAATTTATGCGCCTTTATCGCTGAGCGGATTTGCGCCATCAGCGTGAGATAATAATGCAAGTTATGCAGACTCGCAAGGCGAAAAAATGTCAGCTCGCCAGCGCGAAAGAGATGATTTAAATAGCCTTTTGAGTAGCGTTTGCAGGTGTAGCACTCACAATCTTTCTCGATAGGCTCGTCATCTTTGATAAATTCAGCGCGTTTAATGTTGAATTTTCCGTGCTTTGTAAAAAGTGTGCCGTTGCGAGCGTTGCGCGTAGGCATTACGCAGTCAAACATATCTACTCCACGCTCGACATTTTCGACTAAATCCTCAGGCGTGCCAACGCCCATTAAGTATCTTGGGCGATTTGTGTCCATAAAAGGCATCATAGCCTCGACTGTGTCATACATCGCTTGATTTTCTTCCCCAACGCTCAGCCCTCCGATAGCTAACCCGTCAAATTCTAGCTCGCAAAGTGCGCTCGCGCAAGTCTTTCGCGCCTCAAAATCAGTCCCGCCCTGCACGATACCAAAGATATTTTGATGAAGTCCAACGCCTAAATTTTGCTTGCTTTTGTGGTATTTTATAGCTTCTTTTGCCCATTTTATCGTCCTTTGCACGCTTAAATCAACGCGCTTTTTCTCCGCTGGCAAGGCGACTAAATCGTCTAAAATCATCATTATATCGGAGTTTAGCTCATACTGCGTATCAAGCACACTTTGGGGCGTAAAAAAGTGCAAACTCCCATCAATGTGGCTTTTAAAAGCAATGCCCCTTTCATCTGGCTTTGAATTTTTGCTTAAAGAAAAGGCTTGAAAGCCACCGCTATCGGTTAAAAACGAGCCATTGTAGCGCGTAAAGCCGTGCAAACCGCCCAAACTAGCCACCACCTGCGAAGTAGGGCGCAAGTAAAGATGATAGGTGTTTGCTAAGATGATTTTTGCGCCTAAAATTTCGCTCATATCGTTAGCGTCAAGGCTTTTTACCGCGCCAGCCGTGCCAACAGGCATAAAAATAGGTGTTTCAAAGCTACTGTGCGCGGTTTGTATCTCGCACACGCGAGCGTTGCCGTCTTGGTGTTTTATGTCAAATCGCATTTTTGTCCTTTTTTGCGTGAATTTTAGCAAAGTTTTGCTATAATGCGTTAAATTTTAGGCGAAAGGACGATGATGAATTCAGCCACAATCACGCTAGAAAATGTCAGCGATGAATTTTTAAAGGTATTTAAAGAACTTGCCAAAGTCGCTAATGCGAAATTTAAGGTCGATAAAAGCAAAAAAACAAAAGCGCCCAAAAACCTTAAAGAAATCCCAAACAAAGAGACTTTAAAGGCGATGAAAGAATGCGAGAGCGGAAAAAATGGCAAAAGTTATGAAAAATTTAGCGATTTTTGGGACGAAATGAAGCGAGAGATTGACGATGAAGTTAAAGCTCAAAGTCGAAAATAGCTTTAAGGGCGACATTAAAAAAATCTACAAGCAAGGCATCATCACGCAAGATGAGATTGAAAGTGTCGTTGAGAGCTTGCTTTGTCAAATTCCACTTGCACCAAAATACCAAAACCACAAGCTTACGGGCGATTTAAAGGCTTACAAAGAGTGTCATATAAAGCCAAATTTACTTTTGGTGTATAAAATTACCAAAGACGAATTGCACCTTGTGCGACTTGGTTCGCACAGCGAACTTTTTAAAAAATAAGGCAAAACAATGAAAATACTTGTAAATTTAGAAAACAATTCCTACAAAGTCTCCATCAATGAGCTTTCAAAACTCGAATTTGAGGGCAAAGTGGCGGTGCTTACCAACGCCAAAGTCGCGGGCTTGCACCTTAAAAATCTGCTCGCTAAACTCTCTTGTGATGAGCTTTTCATCATCACCATAAAGGACGGCGAGCAGTATAAAAACCTTGCCACGCTTGAAGAGGTGCTAAATCAAATGTTTGTAAGCCAGCTTGACAGAAAAAGCACGCTTGTCGCCTTTGGCGGCGGGGTTGTTACGGACATAGGTGGCTTTGCAGCGAGCATTTATCAGCGCGGGATTGATTTCATCAGCGTGCCGACTACGCTTTTAGCTATGGTTGATGCGGCTGTGGGCGGCAAGACAGGCGTAAATAACGCCTTTGGCAAAAATCTCATCGGCTCATTTTACCAGCCAAAAGCCGTTTATTGCGAGAGTGAGTTTCTCAAAACGCTTGGTAGCCGAGAACTTGCCGCAGGTATGGCTGAATTTATCAAAATGGCGGCGTGTTTTGACACGGATGCACTCGAACTCATCGAGAGTTTGGACACAAATGCCTTCTTAAAAGCCGATTTGCCAAGCGAGCAGTTTAGCCAAATCATCAGCAAAAGCGTGCAGCTTAAAGCTAGCATAGTGAGTGTCGATGAGCGCGAAAACCAGCTGAGAATGCTCCTAAATTTCGGGCATTCGTTCGCGCATATCATCGAAAAACAAACGGATTACAAGCTGTATTTGCACGGCGAGGCTGTCGCCATAGGCATAGTGATGGCAAACGCCCTTTCACTCGCACTTGGACTTATCACGCAGAGTGAAAACGACCGCATAAAGGCATTGCTTGAAAAATTTAACTTGCCAACGCATTATAAAATCAACAACGCAGAGGAATTCTACAACGCCTTTTTCCTTGACAAAAAAAGCGCAAATTCCAAAATCAACTTTGTCCTTTTACAGGGGCTTGGCAAGGCTATCATCAAAAACGACATTAGCAAAGAAAGCGTTATAAAGGTGCTTGAAAGCTTTGCAGGCTGAATTTAGTGTGAAAATTTGGGCTATGAAAGCGATTTTGCATAAAATTTTACATAAAATGCTAAATTCTAGCCCAAATTTGGACGAAAATTCAAAAATTCGCACAAAATGAGCGGGATTTTAAGATGAAATTCGCGTTAATTAAGCCGTTTGTGTTTGATTTAAGCGTTTGCAAAGGGCTATTTAAGGATATTTAAGGGCAAATTTATAATGCAAACAAAAGAAAAGATTTATTTTAAAACCTTTGGTTGTCGCACAAATATCTATGACACCGAGCTTTTAAAGGGCTATGTGAAAGACTATGAGCTGACAAATGACGAGGGCGAGGCGGACATTGTCGTGGTGAATTCTTGCACGGTTACAAACGGCGCAGATAGTGGCGTGCGGGCGTATGTCAAGACTTTGCAAGGCAAGAAAATCATACTTACGGGTTGCGCGGCGGCGAGTAAGGGCAAGGATTTGCTTGACAAAGGGGCTATTTTTGGGATTTTAGGCGCAGGCAATAAGGCTCAAATCAACGCTCTTTTAAGGCAAGGGCGTAAATTTTACGAGGTAAAACCCCTAGATTTCATCGATACAGACATAGTGAAACGCTTTGAGAACCACACCAAAGCCTTTGTGAAAATCCAAGAGGGCTGTGATTATGCTTGTTCTTATTGTATTATCCCAAGTGTGCGTGGCAAATCCCGCAGTATCAGCGAGGAAACGCTTATCAAGCAAGTGCAAATCCTTGCATACAACGGCTATACCGAGTTTGTGCTAACAGGCACAAATATCGGCTCTTACGGACGAAAGGACGGCACGAGTTTGGGGCGACTTTTGCAAAGGCTAGGCGCGGTAAATGGGGTAAAGCGCATTAGGCTTGGCAGTTTAGAACCCGCTCAAATCGATGAAAGCTTTAAAGAGATTTTAGATGAGCCGTGGATAGAGCGGCATTTGCACATAGCCTTGCAGCACACGAGCGAGAAAATGCTAAGACTAATGAGACGGCGTTCGCACACAAAGGACGATTTAGCTTTGTTTGAGCTTTTGCGTGGCAAGGACTATGCGCTAGGAACGGATTTCATCGTGGCTCACCCCGGAGAAAGCGTGGAAATTTGGGAGGAAGCCTTAGAAAATTTCAAAAAATTTGCGCTCACGCATTTGCACGGCTTTGTTTTTTCGCCAAGAAACGGCACGCACTCGGCTACGCTTTTAGCGCAAAGCCAGCAAATAAGCGGTTTGCTCGCCAAAGAACGCTTGCAAACGCTCAAAAACATAGTGGCGCAAAACAACCTTGAATTTCGCCGCGAAATTTTACGCGCCAAAACCCCGCTCAATGTCCTTGTAGAGAGCTTTAAAGACGGCTTTTATGAGGGCTATGATGAATTTTACAACAAAATCAAAATCAAAAGTGAGCAAGATTTAAGCAAAAAGTGGCTCAAAATCGACAACTACGAGGTGCGTGAAAATGGAAATTTCGCTCAAATTTAAGAAAATTTACCCTTTTGTGTCATCAAATCAAGCATTTTTGCAAATTTCAAGCCAAATTCACGCAAATTTAGGGTAAAATACTCAAAAAATTTAAGCAAATTAAGCAAAATGTGTTTTCGCACAAAATGCTAAATTTAGCTCAAACGCCCAAATTTTGTCGCCGCGAGCATTGAAATTTGCGCAAAAAGGCTTTTTAAAATCTGCCCTTTATTTTTCTTTCTCATCGTCCTTGTATCTCTTGTCGTCCTTAAACTCTTCATAGCTTGCGACTTGGGCTTTGTAGGCTTTATAGACATTTAAAATCGCCGCCGCGACACCGACAGCAACGCCTATCCAAAAAAGCCAAAAAATGCCCGTGTAGATTTTGAGCAAATACCCAAGCCCCACGCCGATTAAAATCGCTATCACCATCGAAATGCCAAGACTTAGGCTATCAGCAGCTTGTATGGCTTGTCTAAATATCTTTTTTTTCATACCTTGTCCTTTAAAGTGTAGTTTTTGCCCGCTAAATTCGCGCATTTGCCTTGCAAAAAGCGGCGAAAATTTAAGCCTTTTGCAAATTTTACTCAAATTTTAGCGCCAAATTTACAAAAATTCACATAAATTCAGCGCAAATTTACGCAAACGCCACAAAGCACGCTTTACAAGCTCTTAAAACTCTCATACGCTGAATTTACGGCTTTGTCGATGATTTTGTCATTCATCTTGTCGCAAATAAAGCCCGTTTCAAACTGCGAACAAGCAAGGTAAATGCCCCGTTTTAGCATAGCCTTGTGAAAGCTCGCAAAAGCCTTTGTGTCGCTTTTTAGGGCTTGTTGGTAGTTTTGCACTTCATTTTCGTTAAAGAAAAACCCAAACATAGAGCCTACACAGCACACTTGCAAAGGCACGCCAGCGGTGTTTGCGGCTTCTTTAAAGCCAGCCGTTAGCCTTTGTGCCATTTTGCCGAGCCTTGCGTATAAATTTTTGTCCGCCTTTGCCTTTTTTACGCTCGCACAGCCTGCTGCCATCGCCAAAGGATTGCCACTGAGCGTTCCTGCTTGATACACGCCGCCAAGCGGGCTTAAAAACTCCATTATCTGCGCCTTTGCTGCAAATGCCGCTGCGGGCAAGCCCCCGCCGATGACCTTTCCAAAGGTAACGATGTCCGCCTTTATGCCATTTATCCTAAAGCTACCCTGCAAACTCGCGCGAAAACCGCTCATCACTTCATCAAAGATAAGCAGTGTGCCATTTTCCTTGCAAATTTTTTGCAAATTTACCAAAAATTCTTGCTTTGCAGGCACGAGTCCCATATTGCCCGCGATAGGCTCGATGATGACGCAAGCTATGTCTTTGTGGGCGTTAAAAAGCTCTTTGACGCTTTCAATGTCGTTGTAGCAGGCAACGAGCGTGTTTTGAGCCACGCTTTGCAACACGCCCAGCGAACTTGGAGTGTTAAAGGTAGTCGCCCCAGAGCCTGCGCTCACAAGCAAAGAATCGCTATGTCCGTGATAACAGCCTTCAAATTTAAGGATTTTGTCGCGTTTTGTGTAGCCACGAGCTAGGCGAATCGCGCTCATCGTGGCTTCTGTGCCGCTGCTTACAAAGCGGATTTTGTCAAGGTGGGGAAATTCAGCCAGCACAAGCTTTGCAAGCTCCGTTTCAGCAAGGGTTGGCGCACCAAAAGAACTGCCTTTTTTGAGCGCCTTTTTGCACGCCTTTGTTATGTCCTTGTCGCAATGCCCAAAAAGCAAGGGTCCCCAGCTTTGCACGAAGTCTATATAAGCCTTGTTTTCTATGTCCTTGATGAACGCACCCTTGCCACTTTCGATAAAAAGCGGGGTTGCGCCCACAGCCTTAAACGCTCGCACGGGCGAATTCACGCCCCCGACTATAAATTTACACGCCTCGTCAAAGGCGATTTGGTTGGTTTTTTTCATTTTTTATCCTTTTTAAAGTCCTGTATATAGGTAAATAGCGTTTTGATTTCTTGCTTGGTGAGCGAGTATGTGGGCATTATGCTTTTGGCGTCTTTGCTTTGTGTCAGCGAACGCTCAAAGTCCGCATACTCCACGCTTTGAATGCTAGGCACGACAAAGGGCGTTTTCTTGCCCTTGTGCGTGAAATACTCCAAAACCTGCTCGCGCCCGTCCTTGCCGTGGCACTGCTTGCAACTAATGCCGCGCGGGTTTTCATAGAGCATTTTCGCATACTCTTTTTGCGTGATAAAATCCGCCGCAAAAGTCGCATTAAACGACAAGCACAGCAACAGCGCGTAAATTTGCCCTTTTTTTCGCATTTTTACCCTTGCTTTTTTGCGTGAAATTATAACATTTATTTTTTGCTTTGTGGCGAAAATTTACGCAAATTTGGCAAAATGAGACAAAACTCAGCGCACTTAAAACAAGCTTTTTTCGCTTTCGTCAATTTTTTTGGATTTTTTGGATTTTTGGGGCGCGGTTTTAGCTTGGGTGTCAAAAAGGCTTTTTTCGTTTTTTTCTTCGCTGAAAGTGGCTTTAAACTCGTTTTCATCGGCTCTTACAAGGCAGTAGCGAAAGGCGAAAACGCCTTTAAGCTCGGCAAGTTCTCTGTAAGCAAAGTCGCAAAAAAGGCTCTCGCAGCTTGCTATCTTAAAGCCCTTTACGCCCGATAAAGCCTCGCCTAAAAAGGCAAAATGCCGTTCATCTTGCACCACAATAAAGGCTCTTTGTGTTTTGCCAAATTCGCGGATAAAATTCGCATTATCTACGAAAAAAACTTGATAAAAATTCAGCTTTTTTTCATTTACGCTAAATTTCTTGCCCTTTAAAGCCATAAAATTCGCAAAGTTTGCAAAAATTTGAGCGTAAGCAAAGCAAAGTTTAAGTTTAAAGATTTTATCATTTTCTAGTTGTATTTGAGAATAAAATAAAGAATTATAAGTGATTTTTGCCTCTTTAAATTCAGCGATTTTATCACACAAAGCGCAAAATTGCAACAAATAATCCTCATCATCAAAGGCAAAAAAGGCTGAATTTTTAGCACTTATGAGCGTGTCAAAGTCCTCTAAAAGCTCGCCACTTAAAACTTTCACGCCAAAAGCCTCACAAAAATCAAGCTCCAAGCCCTTGCAAAGCAAGAATTCTATCTTTTTTTCCTCGCTCAAAAAGCGCAAAAGTTTAGCAATGGATTTTTTCAGGCTCTTTGCTTGCAAGTAAAACACTTCTTTGTCGATGATTTCGCAGTCTTTTTCGCTCACGATGACGAAAGCGCCGAGCTTTACAGCCTCTTTGATTTCCTCATCATCGTTTGAAAAAAAGGCGTAGCCGTTTTTAAGCTGTGAGAGTTTGCGCGCAAAGCCTAGCACGCTGGACGGCGAGCCTTCGTTGATGATTTGCGTTTGTAAAAGCTCGTTAAGGCTTGATATATTCATAACTTGCTTGTCCTTGCACGCTTTAAAGCCCTATCCTATAAGCGAACCATTTTCCACAAGCTCGCTAGGGCTTATCAGCACGAGTTTGTCGCCACTTTTTACCGAAAGTATCATACCATCGCTTTCAAGCCCAAAAATTTTGGCTTTTTTAAGATTACTAATCACGCAAACTTGCTTTCCCACAAGGCTTTGCGGCTCGTAAAATTTAGCAATGCCCGAAAGCACCTGCCTTAACTCGCCATTTTCAAGTTCAAGCTGAAATTTCAGCAACTTCTCACTGCCCTCCACGCGCTCGCACGCCTTTACTTGGGCTACTTGGATTTGGATTTTGTGAAAATCATCGATTTTGATTTTAGCACCTTGCGCGTCCTTTGTCGTGGCTGAATTTGCGTTTAAATTTGTGCTTGTTTTCGCGTTTGTTGCGCTGTTTGTGCTTAAATTTTCGCCGTTTGCTGAATTTTGAGTAGGTTCTAACAAAGGCTTTTCTACCTTGCAAAACAAAGGCTCGCACGCGCTTTTTGGCGTAAAATCCACAAGCTCATCGCCCAAAATAAGCCTTTTGTAGCTATCTACGCTTATCTTAAAGCCTAAATTCTCGGCGATTTTCTCGCAAGATTTTGGCAAAGCAGGGCTTAAAAGCACAGCCACGCGGGCTAAAATGTTCGCACACAAAGCCACAAGGGCTTTTGCCTTTTCATTTTCGCCTTTTTTCACCAAAGCCCAAGGCTCGTATTTGCTAATGCTTAAATTCGCAAGGCTCAAAGCCTTAAAAAGCTCTTCTAAATACCGATTTATCGCTACGCTCTCTATGAAATTTCGCGCATTGTCAAGGTAGAGTTTGCACTCATTTAGCTCGCTAGCAAAAAGCTCGCTCACGCGCCCACACTCTAAATGTGAGTAGCCAAATTTCGCGCTCATTCCCACAAGGCGACTTTGCAGGTTGCCAAGCTCGTTGCAAAGCTCGCTATTTATGCGGTTGATGAGAGCATTTTCGCTAAAATCCCCGTCATTTCCAAAAGGCACTTCACGCAGGATAAAGTAGCGGAAGGCTTCTAGCCCGTAAGCATTTGCCACTTCGCGCGGTTTGATGACATTGCCCTTGCTTTTGCTCATCTTTTCTCCATCCCTTGTCCACCAGCCGTGAGCGGCGATGAAACGGGGCAGGGGCAAATCTACGCTCATCAAAAAGGCAGGAAAATAAATCGCGTGAAATTTCAGTATGTCCTTGCCGACAAGGTGCAAGTGAGCGGGAAAAAAGCGCACATTTTCGCCCCCACTTGCAAAGTCAAGCGATGAAAGGTAGATGAAAAGCGCATCAAGCCACACATAAATGATATGCTTGTCATCGTTCATCTCTTTTGGCAAGGCTATGCCCCAGTCAAAGCCCGTGCGCGTGATGGACAAATCTTTCAGCCCAGCGTTGATGAAATTTTTAAGCTCGGCGGTTTTGTTTTTAGGCAAAATCGGCTCACACTCATCATACCAGCGCAAAATTTGCTTTTCATAACGGCTTAATCTAAAAAAATAGCTTTCTTCTTTGAGTAAATTTGTGGCTTTGCCACAATCAGGGCAGGCATTTTCGCCCACAAGTTGAGTTTTGGTAAAAAAACTCTCGCAAGAAATGCAGTAATGTCCCTCATACTCGCCCTTGTAAATGTCGCCCTTTTCAAACATTTTGCGAAAAATCATCTGCACGGCTTTGATATGCCGTTCATCTGTGGTGCGTGCATAAATGTCATAACTAATGCTAAACTCGTCCCAAAGGGCTTTGAATTTAGCACTGATTTCATCAGCATACTCTTTTGGCGTGTAGCCGCGGGCTTTGGCGGCTTGTTCGATTTTTTGTCCGTGTTCGTCCGTGCCTGTTAAAAACAGCGTTTCCTCGCCTTGCAAGCGGTAAAAACGCGCCATAGTGTCGGCTATAACCGTGGTGTAAGCGTGTCCTAAATGCGCCTCATCATTGACATAATAAATCGGCGTGGTTAAGTATCTCATCTCTTTCCTTAATGCCTAAAACTCGAAGCCGCCGTCATTTGCGCCCTTTGACATACTCGCATACACGGCTTTGACATACTCGTTTCGCGTAGGGCAATCAAAAATTTTTTCGCAATTATAGCACGAATTTGTATTTTTTGCGCTTTGGCATTCTTGCAAAATGCGCTTTTTTTCATCAAGGGCGAGTTCAAAGCTGTCTTTTTGGGGAGTTTGGCTCATTTTTTGTCCTTTGAATTTAAGTTGAGCGAATTTAAAGCCACAAAATGCGAATTTTGCTTGCAAGAATTTACATTTTTAGCCTTAAAAGCTGAATTTTTCACAAAAAAGAGTGAAATTTGGCGTAAAAAGTGTAAATTTTTCATCATTTTTCGCCTTTGTATGCTGATAAGAGCTTGTTTATCTCGTAGGCTGAGCCAAAAAAGCAAGGCGTAGTAGCGTGCAAGGCGTTAAATTCAAGCTCAAAAAGCGTGTCGTGCGTGCCGTCAGTCGTCTTACCGCCTGCATTTTCCACGATAAACGCCATAGGTAGCACCTCAAAAAAGGCGCGAAGCTTGCCTTGTGGGGCTTTTGTCGTGGCTGGATAGCTGAAAAGCCCGCCGCCCTTGCATAAAATTTGATGAATATCACTCACCATAGCCCCGCTGTAACGCAGCCTGTAACCCTCATCAAATAGGCTTTTGATGAAGTTTGCGTGAGTGGGCGACCACTCTTTTTGCGTGCCTCCGCAGGCGTTTATCTTGCCTTTTTCGCCTATTTTCAGCTCTTTGACAAGGACAAATTCGCCGTTTTGATTTAGTCTGTAAAGTTTTGGCGCACTTTTTTGCTCGCAAATGATGAGTTCTAGGCGCGCTGAGTAAATGCTATACACGGCAGCTTTTAAATTCCGCGCGCTTGCCGCGTTTTCATAAATGCCAAATATCGAGCCAACGGCGAAATTCACATCAAATAAAGACGAACCATCAAGTGGGTCGTAAGCTACGACATATTTTGCGCCCGAATTTAGCTCGTAAATGTCGCTTTTTTCCTCGCTGATGAGTGCTTTTATCTCGCTACACTGCCCTAAAATGCGCGTGATAAGCTCATCGCTTTTTATGTCAAAGCCTAATTGCGTGTCGCCTGTGGCGTTTTGGCTGTTTTGATAGCCTGTGTCTGGGAATTTCATCTCATTTGAAATCGCCAAAACCGCCTTTTTTATGTGCTTTAAAATCTCTTGCATTTGCTGTCCTTTTTGGTATATTTTTACATAAGGTTTGGACTCTTATTAAGCCTTAATTTATCTATATCATACCAAAATTAGGTTTATGAATTTTTGCAACCAATTCACTTTTTGCTTTAATTTTATATAAAGGATATTTTTTGCAACCACTTTCACCAAAGAATAAGAAAATAGTGGCAATATGAGAAACGGTGAATTTTTTGTTATAAAATAAAAATAAAGATTGTTGTTTTTTTGTTCAAATAAATTATGCTACAATTCTTTGATATTTTTATAAGGAGTTCAATATGACTATTTGTCGAAAAAAGCATAGATATGATTCTTATTTTGAAAGTCTCCCTGATGCTCAAGACAACCAACAAGGCGGTAGGCATAAATGTTCTGGGTGTGCTTATGAAGAAGGATTTGCAGATGCTCGATCTGGCAGACCACCAAAAACCAATTTTACCGATTTACCTAACAGTCAGGCTGGAATGGTAAGACATAAAGATGTTGGTGAAGCCTATAAATTAGGTTATCAATATGGCAAAAAGCAAAGCCCACAACCTTAAATACACAATGCCACTTTCCTAAAAGAGAAATACTATCCTTATAGATGAAAGAAATTATATTGTAAAAACTTTATGATTGATGAGAATCTTGTTTTACTCTAAGATTTCACAAAGCAACACCGTTTCATTCATAATTGTAAAATCTATACCTTTATAAATCTTAAATTTATAACCTAGATTCCAACTTTCTATCAAAGGCTTTATATTAAAATAATCACTCGGTTGATGATAAATACTTATTAACATTGCAGGTTTTTGGTCGCATATAGTCTTTTTTGCACCTTTTAAAAACTCCATTTCAAAGCCTTCAATATCGACCTTGATAAAGCCTATTTCGATGTTATTTTTGCACACAAATTCATCAAGTGAAGTGATTTTAATCGTTTCTTTATCGCTAACAACGCCCCAATCAAAACAAACACTTGAAGACGAGCCTAAGATATTTATTTTCATTTCGCTACTTTTTGCGCCAAGCCCTTTGTTAATTGGTATAATTCGTTTGGCATTATTCAATTCAATAGTGCGTTTCATTAGCTGATAGTTTTCTTTTGTAGGTTCAAATGTATAGACATTTTTATGTGTAAATTTTCGTTCAAAAATGATTGCACTATCGCCGATAAAGCCGCCTACATCAATAATATCTTTTTGTCTTATTTTATCAAGTGTTTTAGTTTCAAGTTTATGAAGTCCGTGCTCATAATAAAATACACTCTCTTCAAAATGATTTATTGGTAAAAAAAATCCATTATAAACATATAAATCTTTATTTAATCTAAAGATATTGGGAAAAAATTCAACATAAATTCTCTTAAGTGATTTAAATTCTTTATTGCTAATCTCACTAAATAGATTTTCATTATATTCACAACATTTTACAGAACGAGATATTTGGCGAAAAATCAGTTTTTTATCATTTTGACTTAAACCATCAACGAGTTTATAAATTTCATTATCTATCTTTGGATTATCAATAACATATTGTCCTATATCTATACCTCTTGATAGATGGATACGATATGTGTTATTTCTTTGAAAATAAATTGTAGTTTTGCTAAAAATTTGAATTCCAAAGATTTTATAGCGAGTTTTTAGAGTGTAGAG
>OIZF01000221.1_pt1 | contig 40514 bp, 43 predicted proteins | sample 1588471 | NCBI WGS metagenome assembly OIZF01 (sample SAMN03283279) | human gut metagenome | biome: human-associated habitat; material: feces | host: Homo sapiens | place: Peru | collected 2012
AGAAGAATTAAATAATAATATGAATAATTTATCAAGTATGATTACAGCTAATCAATCAAGTATTAATAATTTAAGTGATAAGTTAAACATTCGTTACAGAAAAGATACTGACTATATACAGATATACAATGGCTCTGATTGGATTGATTATAAGAAAGCTGGACTATCAAGAACTTATTTATATATCAATGGAGACACTAAAGATTCGCTTACTGGCGGTTATACTGCATCTGGTTGGAATATTGGTTCAGTGGCAGCAACAGATCCTACTTTTGCAAGTGACAATGTAGTATTGGATACAAATGGGGGTCCATACGTAAAATCCCTTGCAACAGCTAATATGATTGACTTAACCAATATTTCTAGTATTCACTTTAATATTTATACTACAAAAGGATCTAATGGCGTGTTTTATGGATATAGTACAAGTAAAACTATTAATGATTTATCATCTTTCAAAAAGACAGGTTCAACTACTAATGGTTATCAAGAATATATATTAGATGTATCAGCTTTAAAAGGTAGTTATTATATACTTGCCTTTGTATATGGGGATAGTGGTAGTGGCTATGTAAGTGAAATATGGTATGAGTAATTAAAATTTTGCTCGTGTGGTAATTTATATACAATTTTGAAATTCAGATTTTTTACGAAATATATTGATGTTTACAATATGACTAGACATGTTTCAATAAAATTATGCCTTGTTAAATTAAAAAAATATAATTGATTAATTCAACAGGGTTATTAATATCAATTTATAATCGTTTTAGGTAGTAATTTTAATGCCATGTACCATACATCAGAAATTTTAGTTGCCTGTTACTAGACATATTATTTAACTAAAAAATATAGAGGTTTTAAGAAAAAATTTGTAAAATGAAAACACTTTTGTCTTGAAAAATAAAAAATCAACAAAATAATAATAATATATTTGAAAAAGAGCGTCTTTTTTGATAAGATAGATGTGTAAATAAAAATAGTAATATAGTTTGTAGATAGTGAATTTTTAATGTTTGCTATATGTAAACGTGGGGGTATTTTAAATACCTCTTTTTAAAAATTCAAATGTAATGCTGAAGTTTACATTTGAATTTTAATATGATAAACTGTATGAAGAATAGGAAAATACAAATAATAAAAGAAGTGAGGAGTATGAATATGAAGAACAAAGGATTTACATTAATAGAATTATTAGCTGTGATAGTAATATTATCAGTGGTTACCTTAATCACAGTACCAATGATAACAAATGTAATAGAAGAAAGTAAAAAGAAGGCACTGGCGTCTAGTGTAGAGGGATTAGTAGAATCTGCCAATTTGTATGCGATAGAAAATAATGGAGTCTATGAATTTTTATTTGATAAGGAACACAAAGGAAGTACAAAAAAAGGAGAAAGTCTAGATTATAGAGGAACCATAGATGGAGAAGGAAAGCTCTATTTAGATAAGGAAGGAAATGTCAGTGTTTGTATATCAAATGATACCTATTATGCATATAAAAACTATAATAGTGGAATTATCGTAGGAGAAAGAAAAACTGGAAATTGTATCATAGGATTTGATGCTTTAACAAATAAATATGTAGCAATGTTAGATAATGGAACAGGGAATGTTAGTAATGTGTATTCCAAAGATGAAGTAAATAACTTAGTAGATGAAAAAGCAACAGAATTAAATAATAAAATAACCAATAATACAAATGAAATCACAAACATGAAAAGTAATATCGAAGAATTACAAAATAATTTAAATAACTATGCTTTACAAAGTGAATTAGACAAAACAAATAGTAACTTAAATAATTTATCTAGTTTAGTAAATAATAACACGGAAAGTATTAATGGTTTTGATGGCAAACTAAAAAATAAAGCCAATATGTCAGAAAAACTATCTTCATCTACTTCATATTCTTTTGATATTGGACATGTAGATGAATTTATGGGTATAATGCAATTACAAAGAGGATATGTTAATCCAGATTATGCTTTATATGAGGTTCATATATTTAATCAGACAGTATATTTTAATAAAATATCAGGTTCAGACCTTATTGCAAGTATGAAGTATTCAAAAGAAACTGGACAGATAAATATAACAACATCTAATAGTTGGTTGAGAATTAAAATATATTATTAATTAGCATTCAAAAATACTACAATCATTTTAATTTTATAAAAAAGAATGATATAACTTATGATATTTATACATTAATTTTAAAATCAATGATTCAATAAAAAAGAGTTCGCTTTTGAACTCTTTTTGCTATGATAAAATTAAATTTGAAATTTTACAGTTTTTAGGGTGACAATAATATTTTAATCTTTTTTACTAGATAAATAGGTTACTTTTTCAGCAACTACTTCTGTAATATTTTTATGAGTTTCATCATCTAATTCAATTACTCTTGTTTGGATACGTCCTTTTACACCTAGTAAATCTCCTTTATGACAATACTCACTAGCAGACTCCGCAATTCCTTTCCAAAGTACACAATTGATAAAATCGGTATCATATTCCCCATTAGAATTTTTATAACTTCTTGGTACTGCAAGAGTTATATTGGTGACTTTATTTCCACTTTCTGTTTCATAAAGTTCAGGATCACGAACCAATCTGCCAACTAATACAGTTTGATTTAACATTCAAAACCTCCTTTCTGGTTAACTACTTTAACAAACCCTTAGAATTTAATCAAATGAAGAATTTATGATAATAGTACTCTTTAAAATGCCAATTTCAGAAAATGGTAAAACCAAATATTAAAAATAGAAAGGAAATCAAAACAAATTTAAAAAAATAGAATAAATTAAAAATATTTTCTAAAAAAATAAATACGTGTTATAATAGTGTAGGTGAAAAAAATGAAAAAAACCATATTCTTAACAACAGTCTTATTATTCATAGATCAATTATCTAAAATTATAATTCGAAGATGTTTAGGTTTATTAGAATCTGTTATTATCATTCCCTCTTTTTTATCCATTACGTATGTAGAAAATAATGGAGCAGCTTTTAGTATTTTAGAAGGTAAAAAATGGTTACTTATTATTGTAACGATTCTAGTGTTGTTAGGAGTGTTTTATTATTTAAAAAATAAAAAAATAGATCATATAGATACTATTTTATATAGTCTTATCTTAAGTGGAATTTTAGGAAATTTGATAGATCGTATGATGCAAGGAACAGTTACAGATTTTATAGCATTTACGATATTAAAAAAAAATATGCCAATTTTTAATTTAGCAGATACTTTCATTTGTATTGGCTGTATTAGTTTATTCATCAAGGAGGAAATATGCAAAAAATAGAATATCAAAAGGAAGTAAACACAAGAATTGATACATACTTAATAGAAGAGCTACAATTAAGTCGCAGTAAAATTCAAAATATGATAAAAGAAAAAAAAATATTAGTAAATGATAAACCTGTCAAAAATAGTTATTTGCTAAAAAAGGGAGATCAAATTTTATCAGAAGAATATGTAGAAGAAGAAATGAAAGCAGTTCCAGAAAAAATGGATTTGGATATTGTTTATGAAGATGAAGATGTCATCGTAGTAAACAAAGCCAATGGAATAGTGGTACACCCAGCTGTTGGTAATAAAAATGGTACTCTTGTAAATGGCCTTTTATACCATTCCAAATTAAGTGATATCAATGGAGAATTTAGACCTGGCATTGTTCATCGTATTGATGCTTATACAACTGGATTATTAGTAGTTGCTAAAAATAATGAAGCTCATCTTTCTTTAGCTAAGCAATTAGAAGAAAAAACAACAACTAGAAAATATATAGCGCTTGTTCATGGGGTAGTAAATACAGACACAGGAACCATAGATGCTCCAATTGGCCGTGATAAATTAGACCGAAAAAAAATGGCTGTTACGGATGTCAACGCTAAAAAAGCAGTAACTCATTTTAAAGTTTTAGAGCGTTATAAAGATACTACTTTAATAGAATTACAACTAGAAACGGGAAGAACTCATCAGATTCGTGTTCACATGGCCTATATAGGATATCCAGTTGTAAATGATCCTGTATATGGAAAAAGAAAATTAATCGATCATACAGGTCAATGTCTACATGCTGCTACTTTAGGGTTTATACATCCTAGAACTGGAAAATATATGGAATTTACAGCACCTCTTCCAGAATGCTTTATTCATATTTTAAACCAAGTTAAAGATTCATAAAATAAATAGTTAAGCTTAAAACAACTGCAAATAGATTAAAAAATACATAAGGAAGTAAAAAATTAGCTGCTTTTTTATCCAATGATTTTGTTTCATAATATAAGAAAAGGGAAGTAATAAAATTACCTAATGCAATAATGAAACTAAAAAATAACTGTTTAAAATAAAAAAGTACATAAGTAAATAATTCATTAAAAATATAATTGCTAATAAGAGCCTTATTATAGTCAGGAATATACTTGAATTGGTACATATGATAAATAATGGATATACTAATAGAAATAAGAAAATATAAAATAGTCCAAACAATTCCATATAGTGGTTTTGGTAGAGCAAAAAAGGGAAGATTTAATTGATCAAAAAAAGAAAAATCTCTAATAAAAAAAGAAGGAATTAAAAATAAAAGAAAAGAACTTAAAAAGATAAAAATTTTTTTCATAGCATCACCTTATTACATACTATGAAAAGAAATGAAAAATATTACGGAGGTTATTATGGCAGAAAAAGAAAAAATGGATGAAATTGTAATGAAACTATTGCATTACTTTATAACAGAAAAAGAATACAACCCTATTATTTTACATGGTGCTAAAAATGAAATTTGGTTAGAAAATTTTACAAGTGAATTTGGAATTGTAAGAATTGTAACAGATTATATTCATAATGATGAACAAATGAATTTTGATATTTTTAAAACAAAACGAATAGCAGCTAAAATAGGAAGAAAAACTTTTGCATTTCATATTCACATTTTAAGTCTTTATTTAAATTTAGGTGATAATGTTCATATGGAAAAATTTGAAAATGTAAATCAAATGGAATGTATTTCATTAAATGAAATGGAAGATTTAAAAGAAAATGAAGTGATAAAAAATAATTTACCAGATATTTTAGATAATATGGATTTCAAAGAAGATGGCTTTGAATTATTCATGAAATTGACAGCGGATATAGCATCTAAAAATGAGGACAATAATGCCAAAGCAGAAGATGTATTTAAACCAAAAGTTCCCGTAGTTACTTATAGCTTAATGGGAATAAATATTCTTTTATTTCTTGCTATGTATTTTTGGGGAAATGGAAGTGAAGATGCTTTAACCCTTTTAAAATTTGGCGCTAATTATGCTCCTATGGTTAAGATGGGCGAGTATTACCGCCTTATTACAGCTGGTTTTTTACATATTGGGATTTTTCATTTATTCTTTAATATGTATGCTTTATATATTGTTGGAAGTCAATTAGAAGGATTCATTGGAAAAACAAAATTTATAATCATTTACTTTGGTAGTATGATAACAGGTAATTTGATGGGTTCTTTATTCTTAGGAAACAGTATTAGTGCGGGAGCTAGTGGAGCTATTTTCGGATTATTTGGTGCATTACTTTATTTTGGATATCATTATCGTGTTTATCTAGGCAATATGATGACTTCTCAAATTATTCCTGTTTTAATTTTAAACTTCTTACTAGGGTTTATGATAAAAGGAATTGATTTAGCTAGTCATATTGGTGGATTTATAGGAGGTTTACTTTTATTATGGGCATTAGGCGTTACTTATAAATCTAAGAAAAATGATAAAATACAAGGTTGGATTTTATTCATGATGTTCTTTCTCTTTTTATTATTTCTTGTCCTTAGATAGTATTTACTATCTTTTTTTATACAATTTTTTTTACAAAGATGTAGAGATGATTTGAATATTTTTCTTTTTTACGCTATACTTATAATAGGATGTGATAAGAATGAAAAAGATATTTTTGAGTTTACTATGTTTACTTACCTTGATAACATTTACAGGATGTGGTAAAAAAGAAGAAATTAGTTTACCTACAGAAGAAAAAGAACCAGAAGTTGTGAAAAAATTACAAATTATAAATGAAGATTCTGATTCAAGAGTAATTGCTGTACAAATTAATAATCATAATCAAGCAAGAATCAATCATGCTGGTTTACAAGATGCTTTCTTAATTTATGAAATGATTGTAGAGGGCGGAATTACTAGAATGACAGCTTATTTTAAAGATCAAACAACTACTAAAATTGGTAGTGTTCGTAGTGCTAGACCATACTTTCTAGATTATGCTTTAGAAAATGATGCCATTTACGTTCATTATGGATTTAGTGAACAAGCAAGACAGGATATAGCAACCCTTGGCGTAGATAATATCAACGGATTATATGATGATGCTTTTTGGCGAGATACTACCTTGAAGGTAAATTGGGAACATAAGGCTTTTACTAATATGGAAAAAATCAATGATATGGTAGCAAAAAAAGGATATCGTACTACTAGTACCCAAAAAACTGTACTAAATTATAGTGTTGATGAAATTGATTTAGCTGAAAAAGAGACCACTACTTTAGAGGATGGTACAGAAACAACTACTATTACAAATCCAGCCAATTCTGTGACTATTCCGTATTCTACTTATATGACAGTAAGATATGATTATGATGCCGATAAAAAAGTGTATAATCGTTTTGCCAATGGTGTAGCGCATACAGATGCCATTACAAAAGAACAATATCATTTTAAAAATATTATTATAGCTAAAATTAAAAATTATGCGATTGATAGTTATGGTAGACAGGCACTAGATAATATTGGAACAGGTAGTGGATATTACATTACCGATGGTTGCGTTAAAGAAATCACATGGTCAAAATCATCTCGTTCTGCTCAAACCGTTTACAAGTATTTAGATGGTTCTGAAATTAAAGTAAATGATGGAAACACCTTTATTCAGATTGTTCCAATCAATAGTGAGATTACTTTTAAATAAAAACAGTTGCAATATCATAAAATATAGTGTATATTATATATGTACTTATTCGTGGAATTAAGAAGATCCGACTTATTTCTAGGAATAAAGCGAATAATAGAGAGGAGAAAATTTTATGGCATTAAGTAAAATTGAAAAAGAACAAATTGTTAAAAAATATGCTAGAACGGAAGGAGATACAGGATCTGCAGAAGTTCAGATTGCTATTTTAACAAAAGAAATTAATGACTTAACAGAACACTTAAAGGAACATAAACATGATTTCCATTCAAGACGTGGTTTACTTAAAAAAGTTGGTAGAAGAAGAAGTTTATTAAACTACTTATTAAAAACTGATGTAACACGTTATAGAGCAATTGTTAAATCATTAGGTTTAAGAAAATAATAATTTAGTAGGCACTCTTTTTTGGGTGTCTTTTATATTAACAAAAGGATCAGCAGATGAAAAAAATTGAGGTATCTGATGCTGCAATGAATGGAATTACGAATACTACAAAGTATAAACCCATTTATTCAGAAGAATATAAAAAACTTCAAGAAGAAGCAAATGAGAGAATAAAAGAAAATTTTAAAGATTACAAAAGAGCTTATCAAAAAGCTAAAAATTATATTTGTGGTAAAAGGAGGTAACAATGAAAAAAACATTTGAATTAAATTTTAGAGGAAAAAAATTAATTGTAGAACATGGTGAATTAGCCAAACAAGCACATGGTGCAGTATTAGTAAGATATGGTGATACAGTGATCTTATCAACGGTTGTAGTATCTAAAAATGCTAATATCTTATCAGATTTCTTTCCTTTAATGGTTTTATATCAAGAAAAATTATATTCTGTAGGAAAAATACCAGGAGGATTTATTAAAAGAGAAGGAAGACCAACAGATGCAGCTACTTTAGCGGCTCGTATGATTGATCGACCAATGAGACCAATGTTTCCAGAAGACTTTAGAAATGAAGTACAAGTTGTAAATACAGTATTATCTGTAGATAACGATTATTCACCTGAACTTGCAGCAATGTTTGGATCTAGTTTATGTACTTGTATTTCTAAAATTCCATTTGATGGACCAATTGCTGGTGTAAAAGTAGGTAGAGTCAATGGAGAATTTATTATCAATCCAACTCCAGATGAATTAGAAGTATCAGACATTGATTTAACGGTTGCTGGTACAAAATATGCCATAAACATGGTAGAGGCTGGTTCTAAAGAAGTATCAGAGTCAGATATGTTAGAAGCTTTGATGTTTGGACATGAAGCTGTAAAAGAACTATGCGAATTTCAAGAAGAAATTATAAAAGAAATTGGCGTAGAAAAAATGGAATATGAAAAACTAGAAATAGAAGATTCTTTAAGAAAAGAAATAGAAGAATCAGCAGCTCTTAAATTAGATCAAGCAATGCGTATTAAAGAAAAACAAGAAAAATATGCTGCTATTGATTGTGTAAAAGAAGAAGTTGTAAATCAATATACAGAAGAAAATAGCAACCTAGACAAAGAAGAATTGAACATTTTAATTACAAAAGTAAAATTAGTTTTAGAATCAATTGAATATGATATTTTTAGAGCAATTACTGTTAACGAAAAAACAAGAGCAGATGGAAGAAAAATAGATGAAATTAGACCATTGTCTACTGACATTGATCTTCTTCCTAGAACACATGGTAGTGCTTTATTTACCAGGGGAGAAACACAAGCTTTAGCAGTTACAACATTAGGCGCGTTAAATGAATACCAAGTGTTAGATGGCATTAGTTTAGAAGCCGAAAAACATTTTATGTTACATTATAATTTTCCTCAATTCAGTGTAGGAGAAACAGGAAGATATGGTTCTCCTGGAAGAAGAGAAATTGGTCATGGTGCTTTAGGAGAAAGATGTTTAAAACAAGTCATGCCAAGTGAAGAAGAATTTCCATATACAGTTAGAGTAGTATCTGAAATATTAGAATCAAATGGTTCTTCTAGTCAAGCAACAATATGTGCTGGATGTATGAGTTTAATGGCAGCTGGTGTTCCAATTAAGGCTCCAGTAGCAGGAATTGCTATGGGACTTATTACATCAAAAGATGGAAAAGATTACACCATTTTAACAGATATCCAAGGAATGGAAGATCATTTAGGAGATATGGATTTTAAAGTTGGTGGTACTAGAAAAGGAATTTGTTCTTTACAAATGGATATCAAGATTAAAGGTATTACCAAAGAAATTTTAAAAGAAGCTTTGGAACAAGCTAAAAAAGCTCGTATGCAAATTTTAGATGTCATGGAAAAACAAATTGCAGAACCAAGAAAAGAAGTAAGCAAATATGCACCAAAAACTTGTATTTTTATGATTAATCCAGATAAAATTAAAGACGTCATTGGTAAAGGTGGCGAAATGATTACCAAAATAATCTGTGAAGCTAGTAATGTTACATCTGTTAGTGATGTTAATGCTGTTAAGGTTGATTTAGAAGATGATGGAAAAGTAATTATTTACCACTATGATCAAGAAATTATCGATAAAACAGCTGAAATGATTAAATCAATTGTTAGAGAAGTAGAAGATGGCAAAGTATATAAAGGTAAAGTTGTAAAAGTAGAAGATTTTGGTTGTTTTGTAGAATTATGGCCAGGATGTGAAGGATTAGTACATGTGTCTAAATTAGCAGAAGAACGTGTTGAAAATCCAAATGATGTTGTAAAAGTAGGAGACGAAATTTTAGTAAAATCATTAGGGTATGATAAAAAGGGAAGATTAAATTTATCTAGGAAAGATGCTCTAAAATAAGGGTGGTTGTATGCTTAAAATAGAAGTAGATGGTAAGAGTTATTTAAATCCAAACGAAGAACTTCGTAATCAAATAAGAGATATTGTAAAAGAATATGATGAGAAATTCGAAAATAATCAATTACTAGATGAAAATACTATTTATGCTGTTATTTACGATATTACGACTCAGTTAAAGGAAATAAATCCAGTAGAATACATTTCTATTGTGACATTAGTCTATCAAGATGTATTTACATATTTTAAGTACATGAAAAAGAATAATGAGATTATTTCTTATAACAAACAAAATCTAGTATTGTTAGAAGCAAATAATATGGAAGAAGCACTTGAAAAATATGAAGAGAATGTAGATTTCTTTCTTGAGAATTTTGTTTATTTGCTTAGACAAAATAATTTATATTTAATTCGTATAAGACTATCCTTAGAGGAAAAAGAACACAAAAAATTAAGAAAAATTTGTCCATTACACCAGTATGATGAATATGCTTTACAGGAATATATAAGTTTTTCATCTCTAGAAGACTACTATTTAGAAAATTTAGATGAGTTTTCTACTCCTGATGAATTAGTAGATGATATTGTTTTCTTTTTGGAATATCTTTATCATAATAAAAAAGCACTTTATTATATTTATATAAATGAAATTGTCAAAAAGCTAGCTAAATGGTGCTATTATTATTTAAATCAGTCTTCTGAAGTAGACGAATATGATTTAGAGGTTCGATTTGTTCAACTTATCAATGGTAAGAAAATGAGCAAAATTGGTAATATTTTATCTGCAAACCCAGAATTTCTAAAAGAAATTTTAACTAGAATTTTTGATGCTATGGATACGGGGTATCCCACGATTCAAACAGAAAGAGGATTTGAAGTTCCAACTGATAAGGTGTTAAATAAATATTTTGAAAAATGGATGGATCATAAAAGAAACTAACAGCGTTTCTTTTTTCTTTACACAAACAGTTGTTCGTGATAAAATAGTGCTAGGTGGTAGCAATGAAAAATATCATATTTCATATTGATGTCAATAATGCTTTTTTATCATGGACAGCGGTCGATTTATTAGAACAAGGTTACAAATATGATATTCGTAATAGTTATGCTGTGGTTGGAGGAGATGAAACAAAAAGAAGAGGAATTGTTTTAGCAAAAAGTAATTCAGCTAAAAAAATGGGAATTGTAACAGGGGAAACTTTATATAGTGCTAGAAAAAAATGTAGAGTTTTAAAAGTATATTCTCCCAATTATCCCTTTTACCAAAAAAAATCAAATGAATTATTTACACTATTATCAAAATATACAAATGATATAGAACCCTTTTCTATAGATGAGTGTTTTCTGGATTATACAAAAATTAAACACCAATATGGAAATGAAATTTTATTTGCTCATAAATTAAAAAATCAAATACAAAAAGAATTAGGGTTTACAGTAAATATTGGGATTGGCAATAATAAATTATGTGCTAAAATGGCGTCAGATTTTTTAAAACCAAATCGAGTTCATACTTTATATGATGAAGAAGTAGAAAGTAAAATGTATCCTTTACCAATTGAAGATTTATTTGGAATTGGTAAAAAAACCGCTCCTAAGCTGCGTAAATTAGGAATTCAAACAATAGGTGACTTGGCTTATTATCCAGAACAAAAATTAATACTGTATTTCAAGAATCAAGCAATAAAAATGAAAGAGGCCGCAATGGGTATTGATCATTCTATTATCCAAAAGAAAAAAGAAACAAGAGAAAGTATTAGTAATTCAACTACATTAGAAAAAGATTATACAGATAAAGTAGAAATTTATAAAATATTAGAACTAATTTCTGAAAATGTAGCGCGTGCCCTTCGTAAGCAAAATAAATATGCTTATACCGTTTCTGTTCAATTAAAAGACTGTTATTTTAAAAGTAGACAACATCAAAAGAAAATGATGAACCCAACCAATTTAACCGATGTCATTTTTGAAGTTAGTAAAAGTTTAGTGGATGAAATGTGGGATGAGATACCTATTCGATTAGTTGGAATTCGTCTAGATAATCTAACACTTGAAAACAATAGACAAGTTTCTTTATTTGATGATATAAAATTAGAAAATAAAAATGTAGAACTAGAAAAAACACTAGATGAATTAAAAGATAAGTTTGGTAATTCTATTATTCGAAAAGCATCTAGTTCTAATCATAAAATAAATAAAAAATATTTATAAATAGACTTTTTATTTACTATCTGATAAAATAAAGAACAGGACGTGATGTTATGAGCAAATTGCTAGGTATGGTAAATACATTGGAAATAGAAGATACATTAGATTATTTAGATGGATACATTTTTGGTTTCAGAGGATTTGCTATTAATTGTTTATGTTCCTTTTCATTAGAAGAACTAATAGAAACCATTCAAAAATTAAAAAAACAGAAAAAAGAAATTTATCTTTTAATGAATAAGAATATGCATAAAAAAGATATTAAAAATTTAAAATCTATTTTAAAAGAAATAGATAAGTTAAAAATAAATGGTATTTTCTATGCTGATAATGCTTTTTTAACTTTAAAAGATGAATTAAATCTCCAAACAAAACTTGTTTGGTATCAAGAACATCTAGGAACTTCTTATACAAGCATCAACACTTATTATGAATATGGAATTAAAAGTTCTGTTATTTCAAATGATATTACGATTCATGAAGTAAAAGAAATAATGGAACAAACCAATAGTGAACTATATTACATGATATTTGGTTATTTACCTATGTTTGTTAGTGAAAGACATCAAATTCAAAATTATGAGAAACACTTCAAATTAAATGGCGAAACAAATTACAATTATTTTATAAATGAAAATGTAAAATATCCCATTATCGATAATGAGCTTGGAACTTTTGCTTTTTCAAGCTTACCAGTGTTTGCTTATCAAGAATATTTGGAAATAAAAGATAAAATGCCATATGTAATACTATCGGATTTATTAATAGAAAAAGAAAAATTTTTACAAGTTTTAAAAAAAATAAAAAATGAAACAGAAGAAGAAATTGATATAAAAACTTCACCAAATTTCTTATATCAAGATACCATTTATAAGATTAAGTGAAGTTCATATTAGGATGGTTAAGGTATGAAAATAGAATTTGCGATTTTCATAACAAATAAGTTAAACGTTGTAAATATTAATATCATCAAAATGATGTTAGCATACGATAATTTAATGGAAGATAATTGCCTGTATTGGAAGAATGTAACAGCAAAAAATATATTAATAGGTTACAACAAGAATATCGCATTGAAACAAATATAAAATTGTATGAGTGAGACATTTAATATGTCTTTTCTTCATTGACAACCAATTAGCTATGTTCTAAAATATAGCTAAACGTGTAGGAGGAAATATGCCAGAGTTATTAGCGCCAGCAGGCGATTTAGAAAGATTAAAAATAGCATTTATTTACGGAGCAGATGCTGTATACATAGGTGGACCTATATTAGGATTACGAGCAAACGCCATTAACTTTACATTTGAAGAAATAAAAGAGGGAGTAGCATTTGCTCACAACAGAGGGAAAAAAGTATATGTAACAGTAAATATAGTTTTACATAATAAAGAAGTAAAAGCAGTAGACGAATACTTAAAAAAATTAGAGGAATTAAATGTAGATGCTATTATTGTAAGTGATATTTATATTATAAAAAGAGCTTTAGAAATAACAAATTTGGAAGTTCATTTATCAACGCAAGCCTCTACTATGAATAAAGAAATGGCTCAATTTTATAAAAATTTAGGTGTAAAAAGAATTGTTTTGGCACGTGAAGTAAATAAAGAAGACATTGAAGATATTTTAAAAAATGTCGATATTGAGATAGAGTGTTTTATTCATGGTGCTATGTGTTCTAGTATTTCAGGAAGATGTGCCATGTCTAACTTTTTAACAGGCAGAGATGCTAATCGTGGTGGATGTGCTCAAACTTGCAGATGGGATTATACTTTAGAAAATAAGGATGGAGAAATTATAAAAGGGGAAAAAGATTTTACTTTTTGTGCCAAAGATTTATCTATGTTAAAAGAGATTCCAATTATGATAGATATGGGAATCAAATCTTTCAAAATTGAAGGAAGAATGCGTTCTATTTACTATATAGCAACCATAGTAGGAACTTATCGTAAAGTAATAGACACCTATTTAAAAGACAAACAACATTATCAATATAATCCTTCTTATGAAACAACATTAAGAAATTGTGCCAACAGAGATGCTGTTATTCAATTTTTTGATAAGCCAATAACAGAAGAAGAAAGTTATTATAATGGTAGAGAAGAAGTATCCAATCAAGATTTTTTAGGAATTGTTTTAGATTATGATCATACAACCCATAAAGCAACCGTTGAACAGAGAAATTATTTTAAAAAAGGTGATCACTGTGTTATTTTTGGGCCACATCATGAAGATGTTTTCTATACATTTAATGACATATTCGATGCAGATGAAAATATAATAGAGGTAGTAAGACACCCTAGACAGATTGTTCAAATAGAAATCAAGAAACCACTTGAAAAATATGATATGATTCGCATAAAAAAAGTTGACAAAAAAGAAAATGTATAGTATTATTTTGAGTGTTTAATAGAAGAGGTGAAAACCATGACAGAAAAGAAAAAAACATATCTTACTGAAGATGGCTTAGAAGAATTAAAAAAAGAATTAGAATATTTAAAAACAGAAAAAAGACCAGAAGTAATTAATGCTTTAAAAGAAGCCAGAGCTTTAGGCGATTTAAGTGAAAATGCTGAATATGATGCAGCTAGAGCAGAACAGGCTGAAGTCGAAAATAAAATATCTGAAATAGAAGCTATGTTAGAAAATGCTGAGTTAATTAAAGATGTTAATACAAATAAAGTATCCATTGGAACTACAGTAACATTAAAGTATGTAGAAGATGATGAAACAGACACTTACACGATTGTTGGTAGTAAAGAGGCAGATCCATTTGCTAACAAAATCTCAAATGAATCTCCTTTAGCAAAAGCCATTATAGGTGCTAAAAAAGGACAATTTGTAATGGTAGATAGTCCTAACGGAAAATATCAAGTTGAAATTCTAGAAATATCATAATAAATGATATTTTTTCGATATTGTGCTTTAAAAAAATGGAAATATAAGGTATAATAGATAATGTTTAAGGAGGATATTATGGAAAAAAATAAATTAGAAATTACGATTAAAATAGAAGGAAAAGAATGGGAAGAAGCTTTAGATAAAGCATTCAAAGAAGCTAATAAAAAAGCTAAAATAGATGGATTCAGACCAGGAAAAGCTCCAAAAGATGTATTCTTAAAAAAATATGGAGAAGAATCATTATGGTTAGATGCAGCTGATCTTGTACTACAATCTGCTTACACTAAAATGTTAGAAGAACATAAAGACTTAGAATTAGTTGCACAACCAGATGTAGCAATTAAAGCTATTTCAAAAGAATATGTGGAATTTAATTTCATTTTAATAACAAAACCAGAAGTAAAATTAAAAAAATATAAAAACTTAGGTGTTAAAAAAGAAGAAGTAACTGTTACAGAAGAAGAAATTGATAATGCTATTTTAGATATGCGTCATAAATATGCAGAAAATGTAACAAAAGAAGGAACTGTGGAGAATAATGATATTGCCATCATTGATTTTGAAGGATTTAAAGATGGTGTTGCATTTGAAGGTGGAAAAGGAGAAAACTATTCTTTAACAATTGGATCTCATACTTTTATTCCTGGATTTGAAGAACAATTAATTGGTATGAAAACGGGAGAAGAAAGAGAAATTAAAGTAACTTTCCCAGAAGACTATCATGCAGAAGATTTAAAAGGACAAGAAGTAACTTTTAAAGTAAAAGTAAACGAAATTAAACAAATTGTTATTCCAGAATTAGATAAAGATTTCTTTGAAGATTTAGGTATGGAAGGTATTAATGATGAAGCCTCTTTAAGAACCCAAGTAAAGGAAAATCTTACAGCTCATAAAGAACAACATGCATTAGATCATTATATTGATGCTTTATTAGATGCTGGTATTGAAAATATGGAAGTAGAAATTCCTTCTGTTATGATTGAAGAAGAACAAAATAGAATGATTCGTCAATATGAAGAAAATTTAAAAATGCAAGGACTTACTTTAGCACAATTCTATCAATTCACAAATTCTGATGAAGCTGCTTTAAAAGATCAAATGAAAGAAGAGGCAGAAAAAAGAGTAAAATCTCGTTTATTACTAGAAGAAATTGTAAAAGAAGAAAAAATCAATGTAACAGATGAAGATACAGAAAAAGAAGCTGAAGATCTAGCTAAAAAATATAATATGGAAAAAGATGAATTCCTAAAACTATTTGGTGGGTTAGATATGGTTAAATATGATTTAGAAATGCGTAAAGCAATTGACGTATTAAAAGAAAATAATAAATAAGCAACAAAAGTTGCTTATTTATTTTTCATAAAAAAAATAAATAAAAATCATGTTAATTTATTGTCACATGTGATATAATGTATTAGGCTTGAGGTGGCAAGATAGATGTTAAACATAGAAAAAGATGAAAGGTATTTTTCTATTATCGATAATATTATATACGATAAAGAATTTTATAAATTAAATCAAATAGAACATCATGGTATTACAAGATATACACATTCTGTAAGAGTTTCTTATTATTCTTATAAACTCTGCAAATTGTTAAAATTAGATTATGTAGATGCAGCTAGAGCTGGATTATTACATGATTTTTACATTAGTAAGGAAAATAGAACTACGAAAGAACGTTTTTTAGAAACATTCACGCATCCAAAAAAAGCAATGGAACATGCTTTAGAAATTTATGGTATTAATGGAAGAGAAGCTGATATTATTCGTTCTCATATGTTTCCTTTTACAACATCCATTCCAAAATATGCAGAAAGCTGGATTGTTGTATTAGTGGACAAGGTAGTAGGAAGTGCTGAATTTTGTAAAAAATTTGAAAAAGAATTGGTTTATACAGCAAATGTTTTCATGTTATTTCTTATAAACATGATAAAGTAATAATTTTTATACAAGATGATTCTATCTTGTATATTTGTCCTCGTAACATAATGGATAGTGTAGATTCCTCCTAAGAATCAAATGCAGGTTCGATTCCTGCCGGGGACACCATTGGCGAATCTGTTCGAACTATTCGAACTTTGATATATAGAATCAATCAGAAATGATTGATTTTTTCGTTTTATAAGAAAAAATTATAGAAAGGTGGAATCTATGATTAAGTTTATTAAAAAAGAAATAGAGATTGAAGAATCTTTAAAACAAAGAATAATGATTATATGTGATTTTTGTAATACTAAACCAACTATAATAAATGGAAGTATTAGAAAGATAGATAAAACTAATCTTACTTATATTGAACCACATAGAATTATTATTAAAGATAATTTATATCTTGCTTTTAATTATTCAAATGAAATATATATTCATAATTTGGGTAAGAAAATAAAACTATCAGAACTTGAAAACTATATAAAACAAGCGTAGGTCTTGACTTTTAAATTAAAAATGATTATTATAAGTAACCAATAAATGACAAGCAGTATCCGTCTTTTATTAAAGGGAGGCATACTATGGTCAAAAACATATTGGAAATAAATAAAACTTATAATAGAAATTTAAGAGGAGTCAAGAGTATTACTTGTTAATGCTTTTGTCTCCTCTTTTTTCGTAGAAAGAGAGGAATAAAAATGAATGAAGAAAAGAAAATAGCTGGTCTTTATATTAGAGTTAGTACCGAAGATCAAGCAAGAGAAGGGTTTAGTTTACCAGAACAAGAAAAACGTCTTAGAGCAATGTGTGAATATAAAGGTTATGAAATATATGATGTTTATAAAGATGCTGGTATAAGTGCTAAAACAGGTAATTTAAGACCTGAATTTGAAAGACTATTACAAGATATAAGAGATAAAAAAGTAAATACAATAGTGGTTTTAAAATTAGATAGATTAACAAGAAGTGTTTATGATATGGAAGGTATAATGAATTTTCTAGAAGAAAATGATGCTTACTTGGATTGTGCAAATGATGATATAAATACAACAAATGCTAATGGTAAAATGGTTGCTAGACTTTTAACTACTGTTTCCCAAAATGAAATAGAAAGAACAAGTGAAAGAACAAAGATAGGATTAACTGGTGCTATTAAAGTTGGTCATATTCCACATCATGCTCCACTTGGATATAAACATGAAGATAAAAAATTAGTGATTGATTATGCTACAAAAGATGTCGCTATTAGAATATTTAATATGTATCATGATGGAATGACTTATCAAAAGATATCTAATGTTTTGAATGAAGAACAAGTATTAGGTAAAACTAATTGGAGAGATTCAACAATAGTCCATATATTAGAAAATCCAATTTATAAAGGAGATTTTATTCATGGTAAAAGAACTAAACATCCAACTTATTATGAAAATGTTGTTGAACCATTAGTAAGTAAAGAATATTGGGAAGAATGCCAAGTACAACAAAAGAAAAATTCTCGAAGTTATAAAAGAACACTAAACTATTTATTCTTACAAAAACTTAAATGTCCTAAATGCAAAAGAATATTAGGTGGTAAAGCAACAACTAAAAAGAATGGTAATGTTTATTATTACTATTATTGTAATGATTGTAAAATCAATATAAAAGAAAATACAATTGAAGAAGCATTTGATGAATTTATGGATTCAATTGTGGAATATGATTCTATTGTTAATCAATATTTTCTACCAATGATAAAACAAAAAGTAGAAAATCCAAAAGAAGAACTTGAAAAAGAAATTAAAAATCAAAAAGATAGATTTACAAGAATAAGAGAAGCATATATAGAAAAAGTATTTACGCTTGAAGAATATAATAAAGAACGTAAAAAAGTAGAAGAAATAATTGATAAATTAGAAATAGAACTAGAAGAAACTGAAGTATGTGAACAATTAAAATTTACGCCAAATGATATTTTAGTTAAAAGAGATGTTGACTTTATCAATTCTATCAAGTATCCAGAAAAGTATAAAAATAATACTAAATTTTGGAAAGAATATACAAGAGAAGAAAAATCAGATTTAATAATGAAATATGTAGATGAAATAGAACTAGAAGAAGTATTTAATGGTAAATGTATTCCTAAATTTGTTAAGTTTAGAGAAAGTATAGTGAGTGCTAGTAATGAATTATACTGGAATGGTTATTATGATAGATATGTACCATCATTATTTGGAAATATTTATGGAAATATCAGATTTAGTGAGTATTTATCTGAAAAAGAAGTTGGAGAACAAATAATGAGATTAAGACAATTCTATGATGTTGGATATTATGAAGCAACTTATAATGTTAAAAATCAAGTGTTTTATTTCAACTTTATAGAAGATAATAAAGCACTAGTAAGAGTATTCCCACTAGAAGATTATAGAAAGATAGATCCAGATATGAAAATGGATACATATAATCTAGGTGTTATATATGTAAAAGAAGATAATGGAACATTCCTAAAAAATGAGGATGATGTATTTAAGTACATACCAGCCGAATGTGATTGTAATGTTGTTTATAGTAAGGAACCCATCTTTGTAGAAACTAAACCTGTTCCTTATTATGAAGATGAAGAAACTGAAGAAGTTTCTCCATAATAAAATGTGGGGCACGTTTTGTTACGAAGTAATGAAAGTGGCGATAACATTTTATAAAACGGATTCTAAGGTGTCCTTAGCCCACTGGTAATTTTGGCTCTGCCAAAATACCTAGGGGGTTATACATTTTGGATGAACCTAAAATGAACTATAAAAAAGGAGTGTAATTTTTATGGAACTTGCATATTCAATACACTTAGGTAGTGATAAAAATAAAAAGAACTCTGTAAGAGTAAGTGCAAAAACTAATAAAAGTGGAACAACTTCAATGAGTAATAATGCAATTCAAAATGCTCAACAACTATCTAGAGTGGATAAACATAATTATAGAAAATATGATAATGAACAAGATGATATTGTAATAGTTAAAGGAACTTCTTCTTTATATAATGATGTTAAAGAATTATATTTGAAAGAATTTGAAGAATCAAGAATTAAGTATAATGAAAATCAAAGAGAAACAAGAAAGATAAATAATTATTTTACTCATATTAGTAATAATGCTAAAAATGATTTAGCTTGTGAACTTATTATTGAACTTGGAAATAAACAATATTGGGATACAAAAGATATTAATTTCAAAAAAAGAATGACAAGTGTATATTCTAAACAAGTAGAAGATTTAGAATTATTAATGCCTAACTTTAAAGTTGCTTCAGCAATAATTCATTATGATGAAACTAGTTCACATATGCATATTGTTGGAGTACCAATTAAATATAAAAATAAAAATGGTATGGAAAAACAAGTTGGTAAGAGTGATGTTTTTACAAAGGAATAATTAGCTACATTACAAAATAAAATGAGGGTTCTTTGTATTGAATATTTTAATAAAGAATATAACTTGAATGATATCTTAAAACCTAAATTAAAAGGTAGAAATATTGATATAAATGTAAGTGATATGGATAACTATACCTTAATGAAAGAACAATTAGAAAAGAATCAACAAAAATTAGAACAAGCAAATGAAAAATCATTAGCACTAAAAGAAATTACAAAAGATGTTAAGGATTTAGTAAAAGATTTAAAGACTACACTAACATCTAAAGATAAATATATTTTAAAACAAGAAGACAAAGATAAAATAATCAACTTTATTGATAAAGTTGATAAAACAAATAAGGAATATCAAAATATACAAGAATTATCTATAACTTTAAATAATATAGATGAAGAACTTAAATATAATCGTGAACAAATTAACATACTAACTGAAAATAATAATAGTTTAGAATTAAGAGTGAAAACACTTGATGATAAAGTAAATAAAAAAGATGATGAAATAAAAGAATTAAAAAAAGAAAATAATGTATTAAAAACTTCATTAGAAAATTTACAAAAACTATTTGATAAACTTATTAGATTCTTAAAAGATAGAATGTTTAATAAAAAAGAAAAAGATAAGTATTATGATATGTCGTATGAACTATATAAAAGAGATATTATTGGTAAAGATGATATGTTAAAGATTAAAGATAATTATGATAGGAAAGACAAAAATAACGGCGAATTTGAGCTGTAATATTATGTTTTAACATTAATTTATGCTATAATAAAAAAACAAAGGTGATTTTATGGTAAATTTAACAATAAATGATTTAACACAAAGAAATATTCTTCAGCATCTTGAAGAAACGGAAAAATTATTATGCAAAGTAGCATCTAAATTATCGAGTAAGCAAAAAAATTCTAATATATATGCAATGCCAGATTTAGGAATAGCTCAAAATGGAACAAGAATGATGGGTGGTTTTTTTACAGGTGCTTGTTATACTTGGGATAGTGATATTCCGTTTATACCTATAGATGCAACTGTTAATGTTTGTGGAACAGCAGTATATAAATTGAATAAAGAAATTACAAATGAAGAATTTATTGAAAGACTTAATGGTGTTATGAATAATAGAAATACGTATTTGAATTTTGTCAATACTTGCTTACCTAAAAAAATTTTAGATTCAATTGATGTTGACGATGTTTCAAAATTTTTTTGGAACTACAATAAAGGTAATCATTTTGTAATTTTTGCGGAGTCGAATGGCGAATATGGTTTAGAAAAAGGTCAATATATGATTGTTCATGCTTCTGCAATAGAATTTAAAAAAGATAATTTAAAATATGGTTTATATCCTGTAAAAGGTAATTGGTTTTATGATGATATAAAAACAGAATATGATGATGAAAATAAAAGATACATTAGATATATATCCGGAGAAAAAGCAAAGAGGTTTTATGATATTGCAACTTATTTAAGAGAATTTAATAAATTACGAAACAAATATTTTTGTCAAAGTGTATTAGGAAATTTAATAGAAAAAGAAATAATTAATATAAGCCATTATGGTATGCCTACTATAAATTCAATATGTATAGGAAGCCAATGGGAGCAAATAGATTATACTCTTTTAACCGCACCTGGAAATGACGTTTTTTTAGTGCATCCTGAAATTAATTCTAATAATCTAAATAGTATAATTTTAGAGGGTAAAAGCATGACTTTAACACCACATGGTTGCGGAGTAAGAATGAATAATCCTGAAGATAAAATTGAATATTTTGAAGGTGGAATAAAAATTGGTGATAATACTTACAAAATTGGAGAGAGTGTGAATATAGGTGTAGATGTTTCGGTTAGAACAAAAGGAATGACACCTGATGAATTAGATAGTCATATCCAAAATATATTATCAATGTGTCCAGGAACAATCTATGGTAGGTTAAGTCAAAGATTTGCTAGAACTAAATATGGAGACTTTAATTATAAAGGAGAATTAGAAAATGCCAATAGTAACATTCATAAGACACGCTGAAACAACTTACAATGCTAATAAAATTTTTGCTGGCAGAATTGACTGCGAATTATCAGAAAAAGGTATCGAAGATACTATAAAAAATTTTAATTATAAAAAAGAAGATTTTGATGTATATTATTGTTCTCCGTTAAAAAGAAGTATAGATACATTGAATTTAATTGTTAAAGGTATTGATAAAATTAATATTGATGATAGAATCATTGAAATATCTATTGGAGATTGGGAAGGAAAGAAAAAAGATAATTTTACAAATGAATTATTAAATAATTATAGAAATGGATTATATACACCACCTAATGCAGAAACAACAATTGAAGTTGATGATAGGGTTGTTAGTTTTATTTCTGAACTTTTTGAATTGTTTGATGATAATACTAGAATTCTTGTTGTAACTCATAATGGTATAATGAGGTCTATTAAAAGAAACTTTGTTTCTAATTATAAAAATATTATGTCAAGTAATTTAGAAAGCATAGTTCTAGATAGAAACAATTATAATTATTATTTAAATAAGAAAAAAGAAGAAAAGGAGAACGAAAAATGCAAATAACTAAATATAATCAATCTTGTTTGCTTGTAGAAACTAACGATAAAAGAATTTTAATTGATCCAAGTAATATTGATTATACTGATGTAATGTATAATAAAGAATGGGTTAATATAGATGCAATTTTAATTACCCATAAACATCAAGATCATTGTTATGGAGAAATTATAAAAAAAATAATAGAAAGAGATAATTGCAGGGTATATACATCAACTGAAGTTGATAAATATAATCATTTTGATAATACTATTATTGTAAAAGAAAATGATATTATAGAAATTTTTCCTAATATAAAAATTGAAGTTACACATGCCGAACATGGTTATTTAACAGGAATGAGAGAATCAAATAATGAAATAATTGAAAATATAGGATTTATTATTGATGACGGGAAAATAAGATTATATACGACTAGTGACACAATAAATTTTTACAATGACTATAAATGTGATATTTTATGTATGCCCTTTAATGGGAACGGATTAACTTTTGGGATAATAGATGGTATAAATTTTGCTAAACAAATTAATCCTAAATTATTATTACCAATTCATATGCAACATCCTAAAGGTATTATGAATCCAAACATTGATAAATTAAAACAAGAATTAGAACATAACTGTATTAATTACAAAATTATGAAAATTGGTGAAAAGATTAATTTTAATGATGAAAAAATTATTGAAGCATAATAGTATTGAAATTTGTAGTAATATATTGTTACTTTTTTCTTTATTTGATAAAATGTATATAGTGATTGATTCAAATATCAATCGCCTTTGTGAAGAGTTGTAGATATCTACGGCATTCGCACCATTGGCGAATCTGTCCAGACTTTTATAGTTTTGGATTTAATATAGAAAATATCAATTTCTAAAAGAAGTTGGTATTTTTTTTGTTAATTAAAGAAAGGACAGGTTTAAATGATTAATATTGTAAAGAAAGCATTAGAGTTTGATGATGAATTGAAAAAGAAGATAGAATTCATATGTGGATTTTGTAATATTACTCCAACAATAATAAATGGTAATATAAGAAAGATAGATAGAACAAATCTATCATACAATGAACCACATAGAATAATAATTAAAGGTATTACTTTTTAAGCTTTTAATTACTCAAAAACAATTTATGTAGGTAATTTATCAAACAAACTTGAAATAAACGAATTAGAGTCATTTATAAAAGAGTTAAACTAATATTTATATACCAACTTCTTAAAAGATACTACTATTCCCTAACAATAGAAGTAAAGATGATGATTTAGAAAGATAATATAAAAAACAATCAAAAAATGTTATACTATTATATAGTATTATTAATCTGTGGGTGGTATTTATGAACTATGATTTATTGAATAATATGATAGATTATATTGAAGAAAATTTAACTGAAGATATAAAATATAAAGATTTAGCAAAAATTGTTGGTGTATCAGAATACTCGCTTCAAAGAATATTTATGTTTTTAGCTGGTATATCTCTTTTTGAATATATTAGAAAAAGAAGATTGAGCAAAGCTTTTGAAGAACTAAAAACAACAAATATCAAAGTAATTGATTTAGCACTCAAATATCAATATGAATCTGCTATATCATTTTCTAGAGCTTTTAAGAAATTATTTGGAATCACGCCGAGTGAATGCAAAACAAGTAATAAACAATTTAAATTATTTACTATTTTAAAATTCAATTATAATAACAATTATAGTGAGTTAGATTATGAAATAAAAGAAATTGATAACATTGAAATTTACTGTAAAAAAGTTGTATCAGATAGACATGATGATTCTCTGTATAATATTAGAAAATTATATAAAGAAATAAAGGAAAATGGATTACATAAGAAATTTAATGAAGTTGGACAATATGGTGTATCATTTCATAGAGAAAATGAATATATTTATTTAGTTGGTTGCAAGATAAAATATAAAAATACTGAAAAATTTGTAATTCCAAAGGGCAAATATGTAATTTTTAATGTTGGCTCAAGAGAACAAAAAGATATAGTTAAAACTGATAATGCAATTTATTCTAGATGGCTTCCTTCTACTAATTACAATATTATGGAAGATATGCATATCGAATTATATACTGAAAATAATTGTTATATTTATATACCAATAATAGAAGATAAACAAAATTAGAATCAGATTTGTTTATCTTTTTTGATTTTATTTATGTAAAATTGTATAAAAGGATTATGAAGTTTATGAAAAGTAATATAAAAATAGTTTTAGCTCAAGAATATGAGATGGATGCAATTCATGATATTTTAATTGAAAGATGTAAATGGTTTATTGACAATAAAATTAATCAATGGAAAATTAATTGGTATCCTAATAAATATAATAACGAATATTTTTTAAAGCAGATGAAAGAAAACTTTTTGTATGTAGCAAAGATTAAAAATGAAGTTGTTGGAGTAATGCTACTAAAAAAAAGTGATGAAGAGTATTGGAATAATGATAATGATTCATATTTTTTACATCATTTTGCAACAAGACTAGGAAATAAAGGAATTGGAAGTGTCATGCTTGAATTTGCATATCAAAAGTGTTTAGAAGATGGAAAAGAATATTTAAGATTAGATTCTTGGGGTAGTAATGATGGTTTAACAAAATACTATGAAAATATGAATTTTGTAAATGTTAAGACTGGTGAAAAAGGAGTATATAAATATAGATTATGGGAAAAGAAAGTAAAAAAGTAATAATAGGAATTGTTGCAAAACATAGAGAAGAAGATAAAGATTTAATAAGACAAGATTCACGAATAAGAGATGAAGTAAAACAAGCAATATTTGATAATGGAGGAACTGCAATAGGAATATTATCACCAAATGAAAAAGTACAAATGTCAGGTGATGATTGGCTTATATATGATAAGTTTTTAGATAAAGAAAATATAATTAAGCAAATAGAATTATGTGATGGCATTATTTTGCAAGGTGGAAATACTAATGAATCGTATGAACCATTTATTGCAAGATATTGCTATGAAAATAACATTCCATGTTTGGGTATATGTGCTGGTCAAAATAGTGTTGCAAGAGCATTAAATGGAACTATTGGAAAAGTTAAAAATCCAGAGAAACATGATAGTTCATTTGATAATTATGTTCATCCAATATTTGTTAATAAAAATTCTAAATTTTATCAGATTATAAAAGCAAAAGAAACTATGGTTAATTCAAGACATAGAAGATTTGTAGAAAAATGTCCTAAACTAGATAAAGTTGGTTTTTGTGATGATAATTATCCAGATGTTATTGAATCAAAAAACAAGAAATTTTATATTGGGGTAAGATTTCATCCAGAAAGTTTATATAAAAAGGATGAAAAAATGAATAATATATTTAAAGAATTTATTGTTAGTTGTAGAAAGAATGATTAAAATGGAATTAAATGAAGTAATTGATAAGAGAAGAAGTATAAGAAAGTATATTAATAAAGAGATAAGTAAAGAAGTAGTTGAATGTTTAATTGATAATGCTAGATTAGCACCATCAGCAAAAAATAGACAACCTTGGAATTTCGTAGTAGTACAAGATACAATTAAAAATAAAATAGCAGATATGATGATAAAAAAAGAAAATGAGTTATTGCAAACAACAGATAGAAAAGGTAGCTCTGTTATTAATACTGCTAATATAATAAAGGAAGCATCAGTTTTAATTTTAATATTAAAAGAATATGATCAAGATTGGATTATAGGAGATTGTCTTTCAATAGGTGCTGCAATTGAACATATTTGCCTTACAGCAACTGATTTAGGATTAGGCTCACTTTGGATAGCAGATACAGTTTATGTTCAAAAAGATATTGCAAAATTAGTAGGACATGAAAATATGCAAGTAATATCTGCAATTTCTATTGGTTATTCAGATCAAAAACCTAATCGTAGACCTAGAAAAGAATTAAAGAATATAATGGAGTGGTATAATGGATAATAAAATATTAGATTTTTATAAACAAACAAGTTTATATACTGATTTAGGATTATATAAAGATTTTATGAGTAATTTAACTGACAATATAAATGAACTGTGTGTACTTCAAAGAAAACAAATTATTCATCCAGTAGCATTTGATAATCCAGATATCAGAAAACAAGAAAAATGTTTTTGGGGAAATATGACAAAAGTACCTATTACAAGATTGGACTATGAAGATGATTTGTTTCCAACTGCAATTAGTATGATTAGTGAATTATTAAGAAAAGATAACAATTATAATAAAAATAGAAAAGCAGAAGATAAGATACATGTTACTTGTAGAGGAGAAGCAATTTTACTAGCTGCAACATTAAAAGCAAAAGGGTATTCTGCAAGAACAAGAAGTGGATTTGCACCATATATAAAATATGATGGAGTTGCTTATGACCATTGGATTACTGAATATTTTGATGAAGTAAAAAACAGATGGGTATTAGTTGACGCTGATGAACATTGTCCAGACCACGAAATGGGATTTGATTTAAATGATATACCAAGAGATAAATTTATATTTGGAGCAGAGGCTTATTTAGGTATGAGAAATAATAAATATAAAACAGAAGAAATATATTATGCTTCTGACCCTGCAACATTGGGATTGAAAGCGTCATTGAGAGGACTATTTTATGATTTTCATTCTTTAATGAATGACGAAATAATATTTTTGCATTTGCCAAAATATATACAAGATAAGAAATTTGAATTAACAGAAGAAGAATATAATGAACTTGATAAACTAGCAACTTTAATGTTAGAACCAGATGAAAATTTTGATAAATTATTACAAATATGGAATAATGAGCCTAAATATAGAATTATGTCTGGAGCATTGAATGGATAAAATTTTAAAAAATAACAAAAATAGTATTGAATAAAAAACAAACATGGTAAAATATTAATAGAAATTGATATTAAATTATTAATTTCCAATTTGTGAGTAAAAGTTTGAAATAACTTAACCACTCGCACCATTAAATTGTTATTATAAGTATTATATTTATTGATAAATTATAGATAAATTGCTTCGCAAATTGACATGTTTTTTGTAATCAGTGTTTGTATGTCAATTTTATAATTGTGAAAAATATGAAAATGATGCTATAGGCTGGTATGATACTTTCTTAAGTGGGTGTAAAATCCTACTTTTTTTTGATATAATAAACTTACTAATAGAAGATTTAAGAGGTGCGATATGTATTCAGAAGATAGTAAACAACAAATTCAAAAAATAGAAAGAGAAAATTTTCGAAAGCTAAAAAAACAAGAAAATAAAAATAAAATAATTCCAGTAACAGATGATATCTTGCATATAAGTGATTTTACAATAAAAAAATTTTCACATTCTGGTGATAGTGGTGATCTATATTTAGCAACCAACAAACGCAATTCCAATGAAAAATACATTTTAAAACATGAATATTATGATTCAGCATGCAATGAATATATGTATAGCAAAATAGGAAATAAAATGGGAATTTCAATAGCTCCTGTTAAACTCTTCATCTTAGATGATAAAGAGGATAAATTTAAAAGTGATTTTGTATGTGGAATTCAATATCTAGAAGGATGCGAACATATTAATTTTGATTATGTATGTAAAAACAAAGATAATATAGATAATTGGCAAGATTATTTTAAGATAATTTGTTTGGAAATACTATTTGATGAAAGCGATGGAGTGGAAATTGTGAAATATGGTCACAAAATATATAGAATAGATACAACAGCTTCCTTTACTATATCAGATTTTTTTCTTCATTCATTGGCCTATGATTATGAGAAGAATGGAATCAATATTAGAGAATTTGCTAATAAAACCATTCTAAAAATGGCGGAGAGGAACACTGCATTACGACTTCCTAGATGGAAAGATGATGTAGATAATATTCTAGAAAGATATGGTAAAGAATATTTGCCTTATTATTTAGAACCTTACCGATTACTAGAAAAGGTTACAGAAAAAGATATAAAAGAGTGGTGTTCTATTTTAACCATTTTTTATCCTGATATAATAGGGGATTACTACCAAAAATATTTTAATAATTTAAAACTAGATGTACAAGAATTTCTTGCTCAGATGGAAAAACAAGTGCTTGTTACGGCTTAGAATAATACATTTTATCGTAAATAGTAAAATCCTAAAAACTAATTTTGAAAATTAGTTTTTTTGTGAAAGCTATGTGAAAATAATGTAAGGCAATTGACATTTTTAAAGAAAAAGCATATGATGATAAAGTGTAAGTGGTAAGGAAGCAGATAAAATGAATAAAAATATTTTGTATCAAATTAAAACACTAGAAAAATTAGTGATTAGAAGTCTTTTAGAAGAAAAAGAAATTCATTGTTTACCAACTCCAACGCAAATACAAATCATAGAATATATTCAAAATCAAAAGGAAGACGTTTACCAAAAAGATTTAGAAAAAAATTTAAATCTGCGTAGAGCAACTGTATCAGGAGTTTTAAAAACAATGGAAAAAAATCATATCGTTAAAAGAGAAGAATCTTTAACTGATGGAAGGACGAAAAAAATTGTTTTAAGTCCACAAGCAAAAGAAATATTTGAAAAAAAACAACTTCAAATCCATACACTAGAACAAAAACTAATACAAAATATAAAAAAAGAAGATTTACTAAATTTTGAAAAAGTATTAGAACAAATGATTACCAATATACAAGAAGGGAAGAAAATATGTTAAAACTATTAAAAAATTTCACAAAAAAAGAATGGTTTTTAGCCATATGTAGTTTATTACTTGTCTTTATGCAAGTATGGCTAGAATTAAAAATGCCAGATTATATGTCTGAAATTACTAAATTGGTTCAGACAGAAGGAAATCACATGCATGACATTTTAATCAATGGTGGTTATATGTTACTATGTGCAGCAGGAAGTTTGTTGTCCGCCATTATTGTTGGATATTTTATTGCTAATATATCCGCTACTTTCTCTTTAAAAACAAGAAAACAAATATTTGATAAAGTAGAAAATATGGCAATGAATGAAGTAAAACAATTCTCTACTAGTAGTTTGATTACAAGAACTACAAACGATATTACACAAGTAGAAATGTTGATTGGAATGGGGTTACAGTTACTCATGAAAGCACCTATCACAGCTATTTGGGCAATTACTAAAATTTTAAATAAAAGTTGGCAATGGAGTGCTTTAACAGCCGTAGCCGTCGTTATTCTATTATCTGTTATTTTCTCTTTAATGATGATTGTAATGCCTAGATTTAAAATTGTTCAAAAATTGATTGATAAAATAAATGGTGTAACACGTGAAAATTTAACAGGAATCCGTGTAGTAAGGGCTTTTAATGCAGAAGAATATCAAGAAAATAAATTTAATAACGCTAATGAAGCATTAACAAATCAACAATTATTTAATCAAAAAAAGTTTGCTATTATGTCTCCAATTATGTACTTAGTAATGAATTTCTTGACTTTATTTATCTATTTTATTGGTGCCTACTTAATAAAGGATGCTACAATGATAAATAAAATTGAGATATTTGGAAATATGGTTGTTTTCTCATCCTATGCTATGCAAGTCATTATGTCATTTCTAATGTTAGCTATGATTTTTATGATGCTGCCTAGAGCTAGTGTATCAGCAAAGCGTATTAATGAAGTACTTGATGCACCTATTAGTATTGAAGATGGAACCATCAAAAAAAATAAAAATGGTGAGGTTGGAACCGTTGAATTTAGACATGTTTCTTTCAAATATCCAGACGCAGAAGAATATCTATTGAAGAATATATCCTTTAAAGCAAATAAAGGTGAAACTGTCGCTTTTATAGGCTCTACAGGAAGTGGTAAATCAACTTTAATTAATTTAGTTCCTAGATTTTATGATGCAACAGAGGGAGAAGTTTTAGTGGATGGTATTAATGTAAAAGAATACAGTCAAGAATTCTTACACCAAAAATTAGGCTATATTCCTCAAAAGGCAGTTATGTTTAATGGAACAGTTACTTCTAATGTTTCTTATGGTGACAGTGCGAATGAAATTACAGAGAAAAAAATAAAAGAAGCAATTGAAGTAGCACAAGGAAAAGATTTTGTTGAAAAATTAGATGATACTTATGAAGCACATATTGCTAGTGGAGGAACAAATGTGTCAGGGGGACAAAAACAACGTCTAGCAATCGCTAGAGCTATTGCACGTAATCCTGAAATCTATATTTTTGATGATTCTTTCTCCGCCTTGGATTATAAAACTGACGCTGCTTTAAGAAAAGCTCTAAAGAAATATACAAAAGATGCTACTAGTTTAATCGTAGCTCAAAGAATTGGAACAATCATGAATGCCGATAAAATATTAGTATTAGATAACGGTACCTGTGTTGGAATGGGTACACATCAAGAATTATTAAAAAATTGTGAAGTTTATCAACAAATAGCGTTATCACAATTATCAAAGGAGGAATTAGAAAATGGAAAATAATCGATCTCCTAGGAGAGGACCAGGCTCTGTAAATACAGAAAAAGCAAAAGATTTTAAAAGTGCTATTAAAAGATTATTTACAGAACTAAAAGGTTTTCAAATTATAATTTTTGTTTCTCTAATATTAGCTATTTTAGGATCTATTTTATCTATTGTTGCCCCTAAACAGTTGTCTAAATTGACTGATGAAATTTCAAATGGATTAGTTATCAATACTTCTAATTTAGAAACAATTTCAAGTCAAATATCCTCTTCTTTATCAAAAGAAAATATGAATAGCGCTCTTCCTAGCATTTTAAATATATCTTTAAACGAAGAGACGATAGGATCTATCTTAGCTTCTGATTTATCAGAACAAGATAAGCAATTGTTTCAGAAATTTCTTCTTAATCCACGTGATTTAATTCAAACTCTTCCTGATATTGTTTTAAATAAAATTCTTTCAAGCTCTGTATATGAAGGAGTAACCATATCTAAAGAGGATAAAATAGAATTATTAAAAGGAAATATGTCAGAAAGTGTTTCTAGTGTATTGTTGCATGATTTTGTAGTGGATGGAACGACTATTTCTGTAAAAGACCAAATTGATTTTTTAAATATCATGAGCAGTGTGAATAAAGAAGGGGATGCTACACAACTTTATCAAAAAATGGAAGAAATGCCAGAAAGTATTCAAACCGTATTAGAACCAAATATGAATTTAATTGTGATTCGTAATGTTGTTATTTTCTTAGCATCTTTATACATTTGCAGTGCATTATTTACTTATATTGAATCGATTTTAATGACCAATGTATCTAACAAATTTGCCTTTAAACTAAGAAACCGTATTTCTAAAAAAATCAATCAATTGCCCCTTAATTATTTTGATAACCATATAACAGGCGACATTTTATCTAGAGTAACGAACGACGTAGATACAGTCGCACAAAATATGAATCAAACGTTGGCAACTTTAGTAAGTGCAATTACTTTATTTTTAGGAAGTATCTTTATGATGTTTATTACCAATTGGGTAATGGCTATCACTGCCATATTATCTAGTTTGTTTGGCTTTATTTTTATGTTTCTTGTACTAGGAAAATCGCAAAAATATTTTGTGGCAAGACAAACAGAATTAGGAAATTTGAATGGTCATATTGAAGAAATTTATTCTGGATTAAATGTTGTAAAAGTATATAACGGAAAAAGAGAAGCTGATAAAACATTCGATTTATATAATGAAAAAGTTTATAATGCTAATAGAAAAAGCCAATTTCTATCTGGATTAATGATGCCAATGATGAGTTTTATTGGAAACTTTGGCTATGTTGCGGTTTGTATAGTAGGAGCTTTACTTGCTATGAATGGTTATATTACGTTTGGTGTAATTGTAGCTTTTATCTCCTATGTTAGATTGTTTACATCTCCATTATCTCAAATAGCACAAGCAATGTCTTCTTTACAATCTACAGCAGCAGCTAGTGAAAGGGTATTTGAGTTTTTAGATGAAAAAGAAATGAAAAGGGAAGAAAATATAAAAACAACTTTACCAAGAGAAAAAGTAAAAGGAGAAATTGAATTTAAAAATGTGGAATTTACCTATGATGGAAATGAAAAACCAACTATTTATAATTTCAGTGCAAAAGCTTTACCAGGTGAAAAAATAGCAATTGTTGGTCCGACTGGTGCTGGTAAGACAACAATGGTAAATTTATTGATGAAATTTTATGAAATTAATGATGGTGACATTTCTATTGATGGCATTTCCATTCATGATTTAACAAGAGAAAATATTCATGATTTATTTACGATGGTATTACAGGATACATGGTTATTTAATGGCACTGTGAAGGAAAATATTATTTATAATCGTAAAAATATTAGTGATGAAGATGTGGAACGTGTATGTAAGGTAGTAGGGTTGGATCATTTTATTCGTACTTTACCAAATGGTTATGATTCTGTTCTTTCGGATAATGATAGCGTTTCTGCTGGACAAAGGCAACTTTTAACAATCGCTCGTGGTATGTTGGATGATACACCTTTCTTAATTTTAGATGAAGCAACTTCTAATGTGGATACTAGAACAGAAGAATTAGTTCAAAGGGCAATGGATAAATTGACAGAGGGAAGAACTTCTTTCATTATTGCTCATAGACTTTCTACTATCAAAAATGCGGATTTAATTTTAGTTATGAAAGACGGTAATATTATTGAACAAGGCAACCATGAGGAATTAATGGTCAAAAATGGTTTTTATGCTGAATTATATAATTCTCAATTTGAATTATAGAGTTTTTTATTAAAGTATGATATACTACATAGTAGGAGAGTGAAGTTATGCAAAGAATTAATGAATTTATTAAAACAAATATTTTTTCATCTGTATTGTTAGCTATATTAGGATTTATACTAGTTATTAAACCTGATACTGTTCTTTCAATTATTGCTTATGCCACCGCTGTTATTTTATTAGCTGTGGGGATTAATGCAATTATTCGATATGTTCAAGATCATAATCAAACATTTAATTTATTTGGGGGAATCATTTCCTTGATTGCATCTATCTTTTTGTTCTTTCGCTATGAAACAGTGGTTTCCTTTATTCCATTTATTTTAGGAATTTACATTGTAATTAGCAGTTCTTTAAAGTTAGAGTATGTATTTCGAATGAAAAATGAGAACAATCCTAAGTATTTAAATATTTTATTTTCAATTATCGTTAGTTTAATATGTGGTATTTTTCTAATTTTTAATCCATTTTCATCTACTTTAGTAATTACTAGGGTAATTGGTATTTTAATTATGATTTATTCTATTTTAGATATTTATCAGACTCATTTATTGAAAAAAGAAATAAAAAATTTTATTATTTAAAAATAAGGCTAAATCGTCTTATTTTTATTTTTTTCTATATTATGTATTGACAGACTCTTAAAAAAGAGTATAATTAAAAATGCCTACTAAATGCGGATGTAGTTTAATGGTAGAATAAGAGCCTTCCAAGCTCCTGACGGGAGTTCGATTCTCCTCATCCGCTCCATTGAGAGAATTACTCACACTTTGTGTGAGTTTTATTTTTATAGAATATCCTATATCACTTGTTGATATGGGATTTTTTCATATACGAAAGGAGGATTAACAAATGAAAATAACCATAGAACATTTAGAATTTCCTTTAAGTGTTAAGGATAAAATTACTAAAATACCTAAAATATCAAAATTACATTTAAATTTTATATCTGGTAAAAATATTCATTTTGATAAGACTAACCTATCTATAAAAGAACCACATAAGATTATTATCAGTAATGAATCAATTTGTTTAATCTTAATTTCTTATGACAATGATAACAACTTATATTTAAAAGATAGTCATGAAATTATAACTCTAAGTAGATTGTCCAATCTAGTTTTAAAAATGCAAGAAATAAAAAAACTTTAAACCTTATTTTTTCCTTATTTTATAAATAATTAAAAACCATTATGATATATTTTTTAAGTGGATGTCCGTTGACTGTCCTGTCAAAATATGGTATTATGGTAATATACGAAAATTGTAAATAATCGTATATTTTAAGTGTTTTGTAGTTCTTAACACAAGGGAGATTCTCTTGTGTTTTTTGTCGTTCAAAATTAATAATGGAAAGGAGAAAAAACTATGAACGAAGAAAAAAAGAACGTTATTGCCGGACTATATCCTCGTGTTTCGACTCAAGCTCCTAAAAGTGAGAAAAAATATTAAATTAAAGGTTTAAAGTTGTAATAAATCTCTATATTTTGTTCATTATCAACAACTATTTTATCAATTAAAGCCGAGAGTAGTTCTCTACTTGGTTTTTTAAGTTTTAAATAGGTTTCTATTATATTCTTATATTGTTCGTTTTCTTTTGAACTGATTTTATTCTTTAATTGGTATAATTTAAGTTCTATATCTTGTTTTTCATCTTTCATTTTGCTTTTTTCCTGTGTTAAAAGGTTATATTGCCTTAAAAACATATCCTCATCAATAATTCCTTTTAATTTATCTTTATATATTTTATCAATATAAGTATCTTGTGAAGACAATTTACTTTTTATCTTAGATAGTTTGTTTTCTAAATCTGCTTGTAATTTCAATATCTTGTTATTATTTTTTAGGATTCCTTCAAAATTACTTGTTTTAAGGTATTGACGACATTTCTTTCTAACATCTTTTAGCACTGCTTCTTCTAAATCAAAATAATTTAATTTGTGATTAGAACAAAAATGATATTTAGAGTATTTTTTGTATAAGGAACATATACAATATGCTTTTTCTACTTTTTCACCATTTGCTTTTGTATATTTGCTCCTATCAATACCCATTCTATGCCCACAATTCTTACAATAGATAAAACCTCTAAATAAATATGGTAGTTCTTTTCCATAATTATTTCTATTTTTATCAGCCATACTTTGAACTATATTAAAAGTTTCTTCATCAATGATAGCAGGACAAGCACCATTAACAATAATCCATTCATCTTCGTTATATCTTCTTCGTGATTTAGTTTTATAACTTGTTTTATATTGTTTTCCCTGTGCTAAATTACCTATATAAGTAGGATTTCTTAACATATCTCTAACTGTTGATGTTTGCCACATTCCATAAGTTATTTTAGGATTTTTATATACTTTTCCTTTATATACACTTGGACTTGGTATGTTTTCATCAGTTAAAGTATTACATATAGTCGTTAATCCCATGCCACTTTTAGCCATTTCAAATATTCTTTGAACTATTGGTGCCGTTTCTTCATCAATAATTAGTTCGTGTTTATCATAAGGTAGATTTTTCTTATAACCATAAGGTTCAGTACTGCCCATAAACTTACCTAATTTTTTTTGAGATGTTAATGTTGCTTTTATCTTCTTTGAAATATCTTCAACATACATTTCATTAAATAATGCTTTAATCATTATTTTGTTATTATCTTTATTTTTATCAAAACTATCATAATCTTCGCTAACTGAATAAAATCTAATATTCTTATTTGGAAAATATTCAGTAGCATACATTATGCTTTGTGTCATATTTCTACCTAAACGACTTGTATCTTTTGTAATAACCATATTGATTTTTTTCTTATCTATATCTTCAAGTAGTCTTTGGAAATTTTCTCTATCAAATTGAGTTCCACTAACACCATCATCAATATAAGTATCTACAACTTCTAAATCGTTTTTAATTACATATTCCATTATGTAATCTCTTTGATTAGAAATACTGTCACTTTCGCCTTTACCTTCTTTTACATCTGCTATTGATAATCTTAAATATATACCAACTTTAAATGTTCCATTAGTATTCATAATTTGCTCCTTTCTTGCCTAATGAAACACATCTTTAATATACATATATATTATACCATTTTTACCCTTATTTTTAAAGGATTTCGTTATAATATATTATTAAAAATTGTTCCATTATTTCTTGTAAAGTTTTACCATTTTCGTTAAATATACTTGTTATATTCATAAGTTTAAAATCCTTTCGTAATTTCAAAACTTATACCTGTATAAGTGGCATTATCTATACCTTTTCTCGCTTAAGCAACTTTAGAATAACAATTAGTGAAAATAAATAATATATGAAAGTAGCACCACATTTTATTCTATTTTGAAAATATAAAATCCCTTATAAATAAAGGACTACAAGAGTTTTATATACCGATTTTTCAATTAAAAAAACAATTTTTAAACCTATTTTAACTTTGAAAAAACTTTGATAAGATGAAATTACAAAGGCAAGGAACCAACCTTTGTAATTGGAAAGGAATGAATATAAAATGAATGAAGAAATTATTGAAACTGAAGAAATGTTAGAAAGAAAGGAATACGTTGATTTATCAATATTAAAAAAAGAATTAATAAGACTTGCTTATATTAAGCATTATGGAAAAACACCTACAAAAATGTTTTTACATAAGTTCTTAAAATATATCAATATGGAATATGAAAACAATACATCAAAAAATAATATTGATAATAGAATTAATAGTCTATGTAAGGCAATAGAAACTAAAATGGATAAATATTCAAGAGTGATTGAATTATAAACCTATTTAGATTAATATTTAACTTAATTAGGCTTGATTAGACAAAGTGATAGTAAAATATCACTTTTTTTGATATAATAACAATCAATTTAATTAAGGGGGACTTTATGAGAAGACATAACCATTTAACTGATGATGTATTTAAGAATAGTAAATACATTGCTACCATAAACAGAACAACTGATTTTAAAGATATTAGAAAAGAAACAAGAAAAGAAAAAAGTGAATACTTTGGACAATATGATTTAATACTTGATATATTCCAAACTTTTATATTAGTATTTAATTGTTTTTTTAGTGATAGCAATAAAAATAAAGCAGAAAAAGCAGATGAAGCAAGAACTATAATTGAAAAACTTATTTATAAAGATTATGAAAACTCACAAACACATAAATATACTGTAAGAGATATAAAAGAAATTGTAGATAAACGAGCAAGAAGACTTTATAAATATATGGAGCAATGGCAAAAAGAATTAAAGAAGATAACACCTAAAAATGCTAATGACTCAATATTCTTAAATGAAATGATAGCAACTTTAGAAAAAGAAATGAACGACCTTGAATATGTAGAGTTTGATAGTATAGTTAATGAAAATATTACATATCAAAAAAATAGTGTTAAAAACTATAAAGACTATAAGAAATACATTTGTAAGTTTGATTATATTTATAATAAAAGAGATGAGTTTATAAATGAGTTTAAAGAAAAGTATTATAAAAGAACCCGTATTAGTTTAACTGATGATGATATAGATATGTTTAGAAAAGTATTTACTACTATTACTTATGGAAATAATGGATTAATTAACACTATAAATAATGCTGATATCGAAAAAAAAAACATAAATGAAAAATCAAGTGATAAATATATTTATAAAGCATACTTAAAACTAAATGGAATTGATTATAATAGTGATAATTTTAAACTAAATGTTATGGCATTTTCTCTTATGCTCCAATCTATTTATAATAAAGCAATGTTTTGTGGTTTAAATAAATATGATGTGTTAAGAAACTTTGATGTATTAGTATTTATAATTACTTGCGAAGAATTGATTATAACTGATGAAGTTAAGTTTGGCTTTGTTGATAATGATATAAACGGAATAATATTAGATTTAAAAGATGTTTATAAAACTATTAGATCTTCTCAAATGACTTATGAAGAAATTGGAACTGATACAAAAAGATATAACGAAGAAACATTAATACCGGCATATCAAATAATTAGAGATATTATTGAAAGAAATAAAGATATATTTATGGAGATTAGTTAATATGGAAAAGATAGATATAATAAAATTGATGATACAAGAAAAACAAGAACAAGAAAAAGCACAAACTAATTTTGAAGAAGAAAAATATATAAAACTATTACACAATTATTATGATGAATACTTACATTATAATCTTTTAAATCTTGCTAAAGACGGTGTTATTAGTTATAACCTTAATAGTAAAGATGATGAAGAAAGAGAACAAGCACAAGATATAAAACATTTTGTCTTACATACTATTCAAAATATCATTAAATATAGCAATACTAACTTTAATGAACTAAATGAAAAAGATTTACAAGTATTTGATTATTTAAAAAGTCAAAATTCAATGAGAGATGATTTTTATAGTGAAACTATACTAAATGATTTTTATCAAAGAAAAGGAAAAGATAATCTTGATTTACTTGAAACTAAAGACAAAGATTATAAAAAAGCAGTTGCTAACGGAATATGTAATGTTTTAATAGCACGAACTAATACAAAACTTATTAAAGATTTTTATAAAGACTATGTTTTTTCTACATTAAAAGATTTGTATAAAGAAAATGAAATTGATTTTGATATAACAAAAGATGATGAAAGAACAAAAAAGATTAAAGACAATATTTTAACTACTTTAACATCATTTATAATAGAACTAACGTGGATTACTGAAAAAATTGACATTCAACAAAAAGATTTACCTATATTCAATTTTATTTGTAGTGATGATAAAGAAATAAAACAAGCAATGGCAATGTATTTTATAAATCAATTTATGGTAATATATGAAACTAAAGAATTTCAAGATTATTTAAAATCTAATAAAAAAGGTGCTTATGATATTCATGTAATGACAGAAAAAGAACTAAAAAAACATAATGAACTTATTACTAAATATGAAATGATAGAAGATAGAACAAAAGAAATAATGTTATGTGGTGTGTTTAATGCTTTGAATATATTGAATAACGAAAAGACAATTATATTTGATATGTCATCTAATAATAAAAGAATACAAAAGATTTCTAAAAACATAATAACTTTTATAACTAAACTATTTCAAACAATGGCATTAACTTATTTAGAAGATGAAGAAAACAACAATAATAAAACTATTGGTTTTATGAAATATTTATTTATTGAAAATAACACACAAAATAGTGATAAGAAAAAAGAACTATTAACTAAAATAATGAACATGTTTTTACATTATTACCCTAATATAGATTTTGAAGATGATGACTATATAAATAACTTAAATATATATTTATATAGTAGTAAAGAAATTACCGAAGAAAAAGAAAGAGAAAGAATAATTGAAATGTTAAAAGATAAGAAAGATTAAGACCTATATTCTTATTTCTTCCTTTTATTTTTAATAAATATATAATATACTCTATATATGAAAATAGCCGACCTTTAAATGCTTATTATAACAACAATTAGGTATTTGATATATAAATTATTTAATTAAATAATTTCGGCTTAAAATACCATCTTGTTTTGTTTTTGATAAGGTGTTTTGTACAAATTAAAAAGTGATGAGAGTTTTATTTACTTTCATCACTTATTTTTGTTTCATCTTCTTTAAATAGTTCGGCTATATCTATATCAAGCACAAGTGCTAATCTCCATAATGTTCCAAGGCTAAAAGTTTGGTGGTTTTTGCTTTCAATATTGCTTATAAATTGAGTTGAATAACTCATTTTTTGTGCTAATTGTTCTTGTGTTAGTCCTTTCTGTTGTCTTTGTTTCTTTATGTTTTTAGATACTATTTCATATACATAGTTCTCATCACTTCTATTAAACAATTATACCACCACCTCATCTATATATATTTTCTCATTTATTTTGTGTATTCTACTTACTCTATTCGTGTAAGTTATGGTATAATAGATTATAGGAAAGGAGTATGTGAGTAAAATATGGCTTTAATAAAATGTTCGGAGTGTGGCAAA
>OIZF01000223.1_pt1 | contig 40464 bp, 36 predicted proteins | sample 1588471 | NCBI WGS metagenome assembly OIZF01 (sample SAMN03283279) | human gut metagenome | biome: human-associated habitat; material: feces | host: Homo sapiens | place: Peru | collected 2012
CCTGAGGAGATCGTTCGCAACTACTGCGAAAGAACCCATACTCTAAAAGAGATGGCTCAGAAGGCTGCTTGCTACTATCAGGAGATCACAGAGTATGATCCTGCTGGTGTTAAGAAGTGGATCAAAGAAGGTTCAGTTGATGTACTAAAGGATGCTTTAGCTTCATTACAGGCTTTACCTTCATGGGATGCTCAGTCAATCGATAAAGTATTAGAAGATGTTGCTGCAAAACGTGAAATTGGTATGGGCAAGGTGGGTCAGCCACTGCGTATTGCTGTAACCGGTAGCGCTATGTCTCCTGGCATTGGCGACACCATGGTGCTTGTAGGTCGTGAGCGTACCTTAAAGAGAATCGAAAACGCTATTGAACACTTTAGCGCTTAATACTAAATAAGGCAGGGTAACCTGCCTTTTTCTCATTTTGCAGGAGGCTTTTTGCAATCCTTCATTTTTGGTTATATTTTTCGTAAAATCGACTTGCTTTTTTATGAGGGCAATGGTATAGTCAAAGAGAACTTTATACTACTAAAGCTTGGAGGTAGTTCAAATGTACAAAGAAATGATGGATACCATCGGCCTGGTCAATACCGTAGACCCGGAACTGGGGGCTGCCATGAACCGGGAGCTGACCCGTCAGCGCCAGAACATCGAGCTCATTGCCAGCGAGAACATCGTCTCGCCCGCCGTGATGGCAGCCATGGGCAGCGTGCTGACCAACAAGTACGCCGAGGGTCTGCCCGGCAAGCGCTACTACGGCGGCTGCGTCTATGTGGACGAGGTGGAGAATATTGCCATCCAGCGTGCCTGCCAGCTGTTCGGGGCAAAGTACGCCAACGTCCAGCCCCATTCCGGCGCACAGGCCAACCTTGCCGTGTATTTTGCCCTGCTGGAGCTGGGCGATACCGTCATGGGCATGGACCTTTCGCAGGGCGGTCACCTGACCCATGGTTCTCCGGTGAATATGTCCGGTAAAAACTACCACTTCATCTCCTACGGTGTCGGCGCAGATGGCGTGATCGACTACGCCGAGCTGGAAAAGCAGGTGCGCAAGGTGCGCCCCAAGATGCTGGTGGCGGGCGCTTCTGCCTACCCCCGCGCCATCGACTTTGAAAAACTGGCCGAGATCGCCCACGGCTACGGCGCATACCTGATGGTGGATATGGCGCACATTGCCGGTCTGGTGGCGGGCGGCCAGCACCAGAGCCCCGTACCCTACGCCGACGTGGTGACCACCACCACCCACAAGACCCTGCGCGGGCCCCGCGGCGGCCTGATTTTGACCAACAACCCTATCATTGCCAAGCGCATCAACTCGGCAGTGTTCCCCGGCACGCAGGGCGGCCCGCTGGAGCACGTGATTGCAGCCAAGGCTGTCTGCTTTGGCGAGGCACTGAAGCCGGAGTTCAAGGAATATGCCCGCAAGATCGTAGAAAATGCACAGGCACTGGCTGCGGCTTTGCAGCAGCACGGCGTCAAGCTGGTATCCGGCGGCACCGACAACCACCTGATGCTCATTGACCTGCGGGACGAAGAGTGCACCGGCAAGGACCTGGAGCAGCGTCTGGACAGCGTGCACATTACCGCCAACAAGAACACCGTCCCCGGCGAGACCCGCAGCCCCTTTGTGACCTCCGGCGTGCGTCTGGGCACCCCGGCTGTCACCACCCGCGGCATGGGCGCAGCCGAGATGCAGGTGATCGCGGACTGCATTGCAGACTGCATCTGGCACTATGAGGAAAAGAAGGACGAGATCAGCGAGCGCGTCCTGCGCCTGACCCGGGAGTTCCCGCTGTACCAGTAAAAGCAAACCATAAATAACAAGGCACCCGCAGCCGTTCTGCTGCGGGTGCCTTTTGTTACAAAACCGGAAGAGCCGGAAAAAGGAGAAAAACGATGGAAAGTTTAGGCCTTTTGCATCTGTATTACGGCGACGGCAAGGGCAAGACCACAGCCGCCATGGGGCTTGCCCTGCGGGCGCTGGGCAGCGGAAAACGTGTGGTCATCGTGCAGTTTTTAAAGGGCGGGCAGAGCGGCGAGATCCCGCTGCTGGAGCAGCTGGGCGCCACCGTTTACCGGGGCAAGGCCGGGCAGAAATTCGTCTTTCAGATGAACGAGGCGGAAAAGGCCGCTACGCGCGCTTTGCAAAACAAAAACCTTGCGGCGGCGCTGGCGCAGCCCTGCGATCTGCTGGTGCTGGACGAAGCCGGCAGCGCATGGGAACTGGACATGGTGGACAAAGCCCTGCTGCAGCAGGCGGTGCTGCACCGCCCCGCCGGGCAGGAGTGCGTCCTGACCGCCCACGCAGCCCCCGGGTGGATGCTGGACGCCGCAGATTACCTTACAGAGATGTGCTGCCGCCGCCACCCCTACCAGAAGGGCATCGCCGCACGGAAGGGCGTGGAGTATTAAAGGCATAGTAAAAGGAGTTGTTGCGCATAATGCAACAACTCCTTTTGCAGTTTTATGCTTCCCAGAACCCTGCCAGCGCCGTTTCCAGCGCGGCGGTGCCGGGCAGATACCGGATGTGCTGCCAGTGCGGCGGGAACAAACGGGCGGTGTCGGGCTGCGCAAAGCGGTCGTCCAAAAGCAGCACCACGCCTTTGTCCTGCGGGGTGCGCACCACCCGCCCGGCGGCTTGCAGCACCTTGTTCATGCCCGGGTAGCGGTAGGCGTAGTCGAAGCCGCAGCCGGACTGCTCCTCGTAATAGCGGCGCAGCATCTCCTGCCGGGGGTTCACCTGCGGCAGACCCACACCTACGATGGCGCACCCGATGAGCCGGTCGCCCACAAGGTCTACGCCCTCGCCGAAGATGCCGCCCATCACGGCAAAGCCCAGCAGCGTCCCCGCGGGGTGGGGCACGAACTGTGCCAGAAACTCCGCGCGCCCGGCATCATCCAGGCTGCGCTGCTGCACAAGGGTGGGAATGTCCGGCCAGCGGGCGGCAAAGGCCTCGTACACCTGCTGCAAATAGGCGTAGCTGGGGAAAAACGCCAGATAGTTGCCGGTCTTGCCCTTTGCCAGCGCCGCCAGCGCATCGGCTACGGCGGGCACACTGGCTTCCCGCTGGCGGTAGCGGGTGGAGATGCCCGGCAGGCAGAACAGCCCCAGATTTTCCGGCGGGAAAGGGCTTGGCAGCGCCACCGCCCGGGCATCGGCGCAGCCCAGCACAGTGCGGTAAAAGGCGGGCGGGGTCAACGTGGCGCTGAACAGCGCCGCGCTGCGCCCTGCCGCCAGACTGGCGTCCACAAAAGGTGCGGGGTCTAAGCAGAGCAGATGCAGTTCCAGCTCGCTGCCCCGGGCGGTAAGCTGGGTGACAAAATGGCTGTCGTACCGGTCGGCCGCGCGGGCGATATCCTGCAAGGCAAAGTATAACTCCAGCAGCTGCGCGTGGGCGGGGTCCTCGGGGTTTTGCTCCAGCCAATCCTGCAAAGGCGTGTGCACCGCCCGCAATGCAGCGGGCAAAGCGGCGGGCAGCTGCTGCAAAAACACGGTGCCGTCCCGGGCGTACAGCGGCTGCGGCAGGGCAAAGTCCGGGGCAGCTTCAGCGGGTAAAAGGCTTACCTGTGTGGGCTCTGTCTCCCCGGCAGGTTCTGTGCCTGTGCGGGGCGCAGCCTGTGCGCAGGCCTTGCGCGCCGCCAGAAAGACTTTATCCGCTTTGGTCAGTGCGGTTTTCAGGCTGCTTTTGCCCTTGCCCAGCGCCCGTTTTGCCTCGGTCAGGCTGCTTTTGGCAAACTGCGCCGAGTACATGGCGCGGGCTCTGTCCGGCAGGTTGTGCGCTTCGTCAATGAGGAATAGCCAGTCCCCGGCGGCATCGAAAAAGCGCTTGAGGTGCACCACCGGGTCAAACAGATAGTTGTAGTCTCCGATGACCACATCGCACCACTCGCTCAGATCCAGCCCCAGCTCAAAGGGACACACCGAGAACTGCCGGGCGGTGTCTGCCAGCGCGGCGCGGCTGAAACTGCCGCTGCCGTCCAGCAAAGCCGCCAGCGCATCCTTGCGGCGGTCGTAGTAGCCGTTGGCAAAGGGGCACACCTCCGGCAGGCAGGCGGGGTGCCCTTCGGCGTCCGGGTGCAGACAGGCCTTTTCCTTGGCGGTCAGGGTCACGCTGCGCAGGGCAAGGCCGGGCTGTGCGGCACGCAGCCGCGCCACCGCGTCCTCGGCGGCGGCTTGGGTGGTGTTGCGGGCGGTCAGGTAGAATAGTTTTGCGCCGCAGCCCTCGCCCATGGCTTTCAGGGCAGGAAAGAGCGCGCTCATGGTCTTGCCGATGCCGGTAGGTGCCTGACAAAAAACGCGGGTGCCGCCCTTGCGGTCGGTGCTTTTTCCAGCGCGGCAGGCGCGGTACACCTCGCCCGCCAGCGCCCGCTGCCCGGGGCGGTACTCCGCAAAGGGAAATTGTAGCGCCGCAAGGCTTTGGCTGCGCCGGGTGTCCCAGTCCAGCTGCCGCTGCGCCCATGGGACGTACTGCATTAAAAGCTGCTGCAAAAACTGCTCCAGCTGCTGCCGGGAGAACTGCCGCGTAAAACGCAAAATTTGGTCAGTATCAACTTGGTAATAGGTCAGTCGTACGGCCAGCGCTTCCAGCCCCTGCTGGCTGCTGTAAATGGCGGCATATACCATGCCCTGCGCCCAGTGGCAGGGGTTCAGTTCCTCGGTGATCTCCTCATAGGGGACGGTAGTGGTCTTGATCTCGTCAATGGTCACGGTGCCGTTTTCATCGGTGAAAATGCCGTCTGCCCGGCCCTCCAGCGTAAAGGCGATGCCGCAGGCTTCCCACTCCGCGCTGAGGAATACCTCGGCCTGATAGCCCTCCCCGGCGGCCTTTTGCAGCTTGCGGTGGATGCGTGCGCCCTCGTTGGCGCGGTCAAAGCCGGCAAAGCGGCTGTCGATGCTGCCGGTGCGCAGCAAAAACTCCACCAGTTGCCGGATGGGCAGATGGATACTTGCCAAGGCGTTTCACCTCCGTTTTTTCGTTATCCTACCCCGAACAGCTCCATGCACTGGGCGGCTGCGGCATCTACCTGTGCAAAGTCCACGGCGGTGCGGTAGTAGGTTTCCAGTTCATCGTGGCAGCTTTTTGCCTGCGCCATCAGGGCACAGGCCTGTTCCAGCAGCTCGGCGGCGGCGCGCTCGTTGAAGCGAAGCCGTGCCCGGCAGGCGGAAAGGTTCTCCCTGTCCACAAAACGGCTGCACCGCACGGTCTGCGCCGCAGACAGCCGCACCGGATGCCAGCGGTTGTCGGTCAGGAACGCCAGCCGCAGGGAGGGAATGATAATGTGGTCGATTTTATCCTCCGGGTGCATGGCGCAGGGGCAGGTGATGATGTGGTAGCCCCGCGCCAGCGCCTCGGCGCGGATGAGCTCCAGCAGCAGGCGGGAGACTGCCCCGTAGTCGTCCCGGAAGAGGATGCATTTGTCTGCCAGTGCCTGCACCGTACCCTGATAGAACACCTCGCCCTTGGGCGTGATGGCCGAGAGCAGCCGCAGCTCTTCAGAGCCCATCTCCTCAGTGCGGGGCAACAGGCGGGTGCACAGCCGCTTGACGTAGCGGCGCACTTTTTCAAAGTTTGCGCTGCACGCTTCGGCGCGACGGCTGTCCAGCAGCAGACTGCCCGCCGAGGCCACATACCGCGCCGCCCGGCTGCGCAGCAGCTGGTTGCGGGCAAACAGGGCGGTCACCTCGTCCTTGTGGGGGTGCAGGGCATCGGCGTCAATGGTGTGGTACAAACTCAGCACCCGCTCGTCTGCGCCGGGGGCTTCCGGCTCCACCACATGGGGCGCGGTGGCGTCGATGATGGCGCGTTTCTGCCGCAGGAATACCACCCCATCCAGACTGTCGGGGTCGCTGGCGCAGTGGATGCGCTGGATGGGTTCGCCTTTATCCTGTGCGGCGCGCGCCAGACGCTTCATCAGAGTAGACTTGCCGCAGCCCGGCCCGCTTTTGAGCAGCACCAGCTGCATCCCGGGCTCCCGGCGCAGCGGCGCAAAGTAACCCTTGAACCCGGCGGGCGTTGTAGCGCCCAGAAAGAAATCCACAGAAGGATGCACGGAACTTTCCATACAAAAACACCTCGCTTTTGCTTTACAGTATGCAAAAGCGGTGCGGTTGGTTCCTGTCCTTATTTATGATAGGTATGTTCGCACACGGCGGCAATGGTGTCCCGCAGCACGGTAAAATCCGCAAAGGCCTCGGGCTTGTTCTGGGGCTGGCGCAGCAGAGCAGCGGGGTGGAAGGTGCCCATGAACAGGATGCCGCCCTTATTTATGATCTGCCCATGCTCCCGGGTGACGGAAAAATCTTGCCGGATCATCCGCTGGGCAGCAATGCGCCCAAGGCAGACCACGATCTTGGGCTGGATCAGCCGGAACTGCTCCCGCAGCCACGGCATACAGGCTTCGCTCTCGGCGGGCAGCGGGTCGCGGTTCTGGGGCGGGCGGCACTTGACGATGTTGGCGATATAGCAGTTCTTTGCGCGGTCAAGGTCGATGGCAAACAGGTATTTGTCCAGCAGCTGGCCGCTGCGCCCCACAAAGGGCAGACCCTGCTCGTCCTCGCTCTGGCCGGGTCCCTCGCCCACAAACAGCACCTCGGCGTCCGGCACGCCCTGCCCGAACACCACGTTCGTCCGGGTGGCGCACAGCTCGCACCGGGTGCAGGCAAGGCATTCGGCCTTTAAAGTATCCATATCCATGGAGAACATCTCCTTTAAAATCAGATCAACGATTTATTTGCAAATTATAATATTGTAAACTATAACACAGATTCAAGAGTATGGCAAACGCACAAAAAGAGATCATCACAGTTTCTTGAAAAAAACACCTGCGTATGATAAAATGAACTTGAAGAAGGGAGTGGGTAAAATGCCGGTATTAAGCATATTTTATGGCATCATCGTCAGAATGTACCGGGAACAGGGCGGAAAACACAATATGCCGCATATCCATGCGGAGTATTCCGGGGAAGAGATCGTGATGGCACTGGACGGGACGATTTTGGAAGGCGGCTTTCCCAAAAACAAGCTGAAGCTGCTGGAAGCGTGGGTAGTAATACACCGCGATGATCTGGAAGCGAACTGGAAGCTGTTGAGCAACGGCGAGCAGTTCTTCCGCATTGACCCTTTGAAATAAGGAGTGATCTTATGTTGCAGCCGAAATTGACTAAGGTGGAGACCATAAGCCCCTTGAAGCTTCGCCTGTTCTACGAAACGGGAGAGGTAAAGCTCTTTGACGTTGCACCCTATGCAACGGGGCCGTGGTACGGACAGCTGAAGGACGAAAGCTATTTCAACGCGGTGCAGCTGCTGCCCGGCGGCGTGGGCATCGAATGGCCGGAGGGACAGGACGTTGCGCCCCACGAACTGTATGAGAACAGCGTCCCCGTAAAGAAAACTGCATGATGGAGCATCTGCCCATAGAGCCTGTGAACGACACGGGCTCTTTTATATTTGCGGGGAAAATATCCTTTAAAACCAGTATGATATTTTATTCACAAATCAAATGGCGGTTTCTCCCCTAAAATATAGCACAAAAACACAATTTTGTCTTGAACTTTTTGCCGTCTGTGCTAGAATAAATAAGAAAGGCATCCTTGTGTCCAACAGACACGGGAGCAAATTTTGGAAAGCATTTTCGGAGGTAATCACAATGGCTGATATGTTTGCACCGCTGGTAGCACAGCTGAAGGCAAATCCCAAGACGATCGTGTTCACCGAGGGCAATGACCCCCGCATTCTGGAGGCCGCAAGCAAGCTGCTGGCCGAGGGCGTGCTGAAGGTCGTTATGGTGGGCAACGAGGCAGAGTGCAAGGCTGCTGCCGCCGCCGGTAACTTTGATATTTCCGCTGCCGAGATCATCGACCCGGAGAACTACGCCGGTTTTGATGAGATGGTCAGCACCATGGTGGAGCTGCGCAAGGGCAAGCAGTCCGCAGAGGAGTGCACCGCACTGCTGAAGAAGTCCAACTACTTTGGCACCATGCTGGTGAAGATGGGCAAGGCAGACTGCCTGCTGGGCGGCGCTACCTACTCCACCGCCGACACCATCCGTCCCGCTCTGCAGCTGGTCAAGACCAAGAAGGGCGCACATCTGGTGAGCTCCTGCTTTATTCTGGACCGCGACTGCGGCGAAGAGGGCCTGAAGCGCATTGCCATGGGCGACTGTGCTGTCAACATTGATTACACCGATACCGTCGATAAGGCTACCGGCGAGGTCAAGGTCTCTGCCGCTGCCAAGCTGGCAGAGGTGGCTGTGGAGACTGCCCGCACCGCAAAGCTGTTCGGCATCGACCCGAAGGTGGCTGTGCTGAGCTTCTCCACCAAGGGCTCCGGCAAGGGCGGCACTGTGGCACTGAGCCACGATGCTACCATCAAGGCTCAGGAGATGGACCCCGAGCTGGCAGTGGACGGCGAGCTGCAGTTTGACGCAGCCGTTGCTCCCGAGGTGGCACAGGTCAAGTGCAAGGGCAGCAAGGTGGCTGGTCAGGCCAACACCTTCATCTTCCCCTGCATCGAGGCCGGCAACATCGGCTATAAGATCGCACAGCGTCTGGGCGGCTACGCTGCCTACGGCCCCATCCTGCAGGGTCTGAACGCACCCATCAACGACCTGTCCCGCGGTTGCAACGCAGACGAGGTGTACAAGATGAGCCTGATCACCGCTTGCCAGTCTTAAACAATTTTAGCACAAACGAGGAGAAGCCTTCGGGCTTCTCCTTTTTGTTTTGCCCCCTCTTGCAATCCGGCGGGGTTTATGGTACAATATCTTAGCATCCACAAGGATGTGTCGGACAGCGCCTGCTGCGTGGTTCGGCATACGGATGCGGGTCCTGTACGATGGGCTCGCTGTGAACCAGGTCAGGTGGGGAACCAAGCAGCCTTAAGCAGTGCGTTCGTGCGTTTCAGTAAGCCTGCATCCGTATGCCGAGTTACGCAAGGCGGGGACAAAACCCCGTCGAGCGCTGTCCTTTTATTTTTGCCGCAAAGGCCGGGAAAGGGGAGAGATCGCCATGTATCGTGCGCTTTACCGTAAATGGAGACCCCAGCGGTTTGAGGATGTGGTGGGCCAGCGTGCCATCGTGACCGCCCTGAAAAACCAGATCACCGCAGGGCGCGTAGGCCATGCGTATCTGTTTACCGGCGTGCGCGGCACCGGCAAGACTACCTGCGCCAAAATTTTTGCCAAGGCGGTCAACTGTCTGCACCCGATCAATGGCGACCCCTGCGGGGAGTGCGAGATCTGCAAGGGCATCGACAACGGCAGCCTGCTGGACGTGGTGGAGATGGACGCGGCCTCCAACAACGGCGTGGACGATATCCGTGACCTGCGGGACGAGACCGCCTACACCCCCAGCGCCTGCCAGTATAAGGTGTATATCATCGATGAGGTGCACATGCTGTCCACAGCGGCCTTTAATGCGCTGCTGAAAACGCTGGAAGAGCCGCCCGCACATGTCATCTTCATTCTGGCGACCACCGAGATCCAGAAAGTGCCCGCCACCATCCTCTCCCGCTGCCAGCGGTACGATTTTACCCGCATCGGGCCGGAGGATATCGCCCGGCGGGTGGAGTATATCGCCGGTGAGGAAAAGCTGGAGCTGACCTCCGACGGCGCGGAGCTGATCGCCCGTTTGGCCGATGGCGCGCTGCGCGATGCGCTGTCCATTCTGGATACCTGCGCCGGCGTCACTGCAAAGATCGACGCGGACGTGGTGCGCCGCATGGCCGGTGTGACCGACCGCAGCTACCTGTTCCACATTTCGGACGCCTTGGAAGCACAGGACGCAGCCGCCGCGCTGGCACAGTTGGCGCAGCTGCGGCAGCAGTCGGTGGACGTGAAACGCCTGACCGAGGAACTGATCGCCCACTATCGTGCCCTGATGCTGGCGGCGCTGCCCGGCGGGCAGGCGCTGCTGTCCGGTGTATCGCCGGAGGAAGAGGCGCTGTACCTGCAAAAAGGCCCGGAGATGGGGCAGCGGGAAGCCATCCGCGCCATCCGCACTTTGGGCACGGCGCTGGAACACATGACCCGTGGCAGCGACCAGCGCATAGAGCTGGAACTGGCTCTGTTCAGCCTGTCCGAGCCGCCCCAGCAGATGCAGGCGGTAACGGTACAGGCAGCCCCCGCCCGCGCGGCACAGCCGGAAGCACCCCGTCCCTTTGCGGCAGCGGTGCAGCCCTTTGCCAGCGCCCCGGTGCAGCCCGCACCGGCAGCTGCCGCACCCCAGACCCCGGCAGCAGGAACAGAACCTGCCCCTGCCGTGCAGCAGACGCCTCCGCAGCCTGCCGCACCGGAAGCGCCGCCCGCCCCTGCGGAGGAGCTGCCGCCCATGCCAGAGGAACCGCCGGTACAGCAGAGCGATGCCGCCCTGCCGTGGGACGAGCCTGCCCCGCAGGCACCGCCGCCGGAGGAGTCGGTCAGTCAGCCGGAGCCGCCCGCCCCCGCAGAACCCACGCAGCCTGCCCCCGCAGCAGAGAAACCGCCTGCCCCGGTGCAGGAGCACCCCGCCGACCCGGTGCTGACCAAGCCCCGCAGCGTGGCGCAGCAGGGCACGAACCCCTTCCTGTACTGGGGACAGATCGTGCAGAAGCTGGAAGGCATCGACCCCATGCTGTATATGTATCTGCGCAAGTCCAAGGCTTACTTTGACGGCACCCGTGTGCTGATCGATGGCGGCAAGACCTTCCGTGATTTTATCCGGGTGAACAAGGACAGCCAGAAGCTGATCAAAAAGCTGATCGCCGAGGTATCCGGCGTGCCGGTGCCCATCGGCCCCTACGAGCCCAAAACAGCCGGAAAGACCGCCTCCAACGCAGAGCAGTCCCTGCTGGCGCTGGAAAAACTGGGGTTAGAGGTCAGCATTGAGGATACCGCCCGCAAAAAGCGATAAAAATTGTCTATAATAAAGGAGAATACCATTATGAAAGCAAGAATGCCCGCAGGCTACGGCCGCCCCGATATGAACGCCTTGATGCGTCAGGCTCAGAAGATGCAGGAGGACATGAAGAGCAAGCAGGCCGAGCTGGAAGCCGCCGAGTACACCGGCAGCGCCGCCGGTGAGATGGTGACCGTGAAGATGAACGGCAAGCACGAGGTGCTGTCCATCACCATCAAGCCCGAGGCTGTGGACCCGGACGACATCGAGATGCTGGAAGACATGGTGGCTGCTGCCATCAACGCCACCGTGAAGCAGGTGGACGAGACCGCCGAAGCCGAGATGGGCAAGCTGACCGGCGGCCTGAACATTCCGGGTCTCTGAGCCGGGAAGGGGAGATACCATGGACTACACTGCCGCACCGCTGGAAAAGCTGATCGAGGAGTTCGGCAAGTTTCAGGGCGTGGGCCGCAAGGGTGCTACCCGCATGGCCTATCAGGTGCTGAGTATGTCGGACAAGGACGCTGCGGCGCTGGCCGATGCCATCCGCGGTGCGCACACCCGGTTACATCGGTGCCGCATCTGCCAGAACTTTACGGACGCCGACCTGTGCCCGGTATGTGCCAGTGCCAAGCGGGACACCTCGGTGATCTGCGTGGTGGAAAAGCCCCGGGATGTGCAGGCCTTTGAGCGCACCCGGGAGTATAACGGCCTGTACCATGTGCTGCATGGTCTGCTGGACCCGCTGGCCGGTGTGGGCGCAGAGCAGTTGACCGTCAAGGAACTGCTGGCGCGGCTGAAGGACGACACGGTGAAGGAGGTCATCATGGCCATGAACCCCACCGTGGAGGGCGAAGCCACCGCCATGTATCTGGCAAAGCTCATCAAGCCGCTGGGCATCCGGGTCACCCGTCTTGCCTCCGGTCTGCCGGTGGGCGCCAGCCTGGAATACGCGGACGAGACTACCCTGTACCGGGCACTTTCCGGCAGAGGAGAGCTGTAAATCTGTAAAAATTTACAATTCTGTCAGAAACAGCCCTTGCATTACCCTGAAAAAATGGTATACTGAAACAACAAACGGAACGGCGAAAGGAGGCGCGCAGCATGGCACCTACAAAGGAGCGCCCGGCGACCAAGAGCATCGCCACCAACCGCGAAGCGCGCCACGAGTATTTTGTTCTGGAAGCGCTGGAGACCGGTGTAGAACTCAAAGGCACCGAGGTGAAAAGCCTGCGGGCCGGCGGGGTCAACCTGAAGGACAGCTGGGTAGATATTGAAAATGGCGAGCTGCTGGTAAAGGGGATGCACATCAGCCCCTACGACCACGGCAACCTGTTCAATCAGGACCCCATGCGCGTCCGGCGGCTTCTGGCGCACAAAAGTGAGATCCGGCGTCTGCACCAGCAGTGCAAACTGCAGGGCTATACGCTGGTGCCGCTCTCGCTTTATTTCAAGCATGGCCGCGTAAAAATGGAAGTGGGCTTGTGCAAGGGCAAAAAGCTGTACGACAAGCGTGCCGATGCCGCCCAGCGCGATGCAAAGCGCTCCATTGACCGGGCCGTGAAGTCCAACGGCAAGTATTATTAAGCATTCCAATTGCAGACTGCGGCTCACCGCAAAACCAAGCTTTCTGCACATCGCAAGATGTGCTTTATATGGGGGCGTAAAGGTTTCGACGGGGGGAGCAAGGTCTGGGCAGCGGGTAGCAGCGGGGGAACTGCTCTATAACTCCTCCAAAAAAATTAACTGACAACAATAATTATCAGTTGCTCGCAGCCTGAGTGCTGCGCGTTCCGCCCACTCTTGTGTCGTGTGGGGCCGGGGCGTCCTTTAGACACAGCACCTGAACGGACCTAAGCTTTGCGGACCGGCAGGAACTCATGAAGCTACCAAAGCGCTAGCCTGACGATCGGCGTGGCGTGGCGGGAATGTTGTAGATCGCCTGCACCCGGAGATACCTACACTGAGCTCTTTTCGGACATGGGTTCGACTCCCATCGCCTCCACCAACATAAAAGCCACCTGAAAACTTACGTTTTTCAGGTGGCTTTTGTTATATCTGCTATTTCTGCTATTCTGTTACGCCAGATCCGGCAGGATGTCCGACCACAGAGCCTGCTCCTGCCGCAAGGCATCAAAGCAGCAGTCCAGATATATTTTGTTGACCGCTGCAAAAATGGTGCTGCGCAGCAGCAGACGCTCGTCGTTGAGCGTAGTCTCCGGCTGAGCTACCTTGCCGCCGAACACCACAGAAAGACTAGTCTCCAGTTCCTCGCAGAAGATATCGTAGGCTGTCCCGGCGGAGCAGTGCTCCCGCTGCATTTTGAACAGGGTGTCGATGTTTTCGATCGAGAGCACGGTCTTGGAGACTGCAATGTACATCAGGGATGCGATCTGATCCCGGGTGTATTTTTTGCGGATGGGGTGATCCACCACCCCTTTTTTGACGTAGTTGCTTACCATAGATGGGGTCAGTTCTACCCCGCAGAAGCTGCGGAAGTAGCCGTTGACGAACTGCACCGTCTGGTCCAGATACAGCCCTACCGAGGGGAGATCGTTGTACCGGGGCAGGGCAAAGCCCGCAGCACACGCCGCAACGCGGAGTTTGGTTTCAGCTTTCATAGTATCTTGTTCCGCTCATGCTCCTGCACTTTTTGCAAGCAGGAACGTTGTTTTTGTGCAAAGGCAGGGCAATTGCTTTCCACAAAAGCACTTCTGCCTGTGAAATAGTATACCGCATTTTGGGAAATTGGTCAACGGGCAATGAAAACTTTGTAAAAGAATTTGAGAAAACAGTTGACAGGGTTTTGAAAAACTGCTATGATGGTCACGGACAAAGGAATGACTGCGGCGTGCGCCGCTTGAAAATGGAGAAAAATATGAAAAGCAAAATCGTTGTAGATTCCTCTGCAAATGTGTACGAGCTCCCCGATGTAGGGTTTGCCTGTGTGCCGCTGAAGATCCTGACCGACGAGCAGGAGTATGTGGACACCGCAGAGGTGGATGCCCCCGCGCTGGCTCAGATGATGCGCACCTATAAGGGCCGCACCAGCACCTCCTGCCCCAACATCTCGGACTGGATGGCTGCCTACGAGGGCGCAGATGAGGTGTACGTTGTGACCATTACCGGCACGCTGTCCGGCGCTTACAACGCCGCGCTGCTGGCGGGCGAGGAATACGAGCAGAGCCACGAGGGCGCGCGGGTCTTTGTGCTGGACAGCCTGTCTACTGGTGCGGAGTCCCGGCTGCTGGTGGAGCGTCTGGCGGCGCTGATCAAGGCCGGCAAGCCCTTTGATACCGTGTGCGAGGAGATCCGGGCGTACCATGAGCACACGCATCTGCTGTTTGCGCTGGAATCTCTGGCAAACCTTGCCCGCAATGGCCGCGTGAAGCCCGCTGTGGCTGCTGTGGCGCGGATGCTGGGCATTCGGGTCATCGGGCAGGCCAGCGATGCCGGTGATTTGGAGGTTCTTTGCAAGACCCGCGGCGAGCACGGCGCACTGGAGCGCATGGTGCTGGAGATGAAGGCGCACGGCCTGACCAACGGCCGGGTGCACATCGACCACTGCTGCAACGCTGCCGCTGCGGAGCGGCTGAAGCACATGGTCCATGCGGTGTTCCCGGAGGCCAAGGTGGAGGTGGGCAGCTGCGGCGCGCTGTGCAGCTACTACGCGGAGTACGGCGGCCTGATGGTGGGCTACGAGGATAACGAAGCACCCACCGTCTGAGCGGAAAATATGATACTATGATTTCGATTCACCGGGGCATCTGCGGACGCTCCGGTGAACTTTTTATAAGGAATAAAGGCGGCCGGCACGCCGGTGCACCCGACACCAAAAGCTTGCAAAGGGTGAAAAACCGCGTTATACTTAACCGTATTATAGAGGTAAGCTAGGGTGTATCTGAAAAGTCGAAAATTTAGTCTATTTCTACAAACACAGCTGGATTTTGCGTGAATCAGCCTTGAAATCCACAAAGGATTCCTGCGGCTATTTGCCTTAAATCCCGCTTATGCTTGCGAAATATTCGTCATTTTCTTTGTTTTCAGATACACCTTAACACGGAAAGGGGAGATGGTATGCTGTTCCGATTGCCGATCGTCAAATTTTTCAACCGCATCCTCAACCGCATCACGGTCACGGTGGTGCTGGTGGCGCTGCAGCTTGCATGGCTGGCGTGGGTGTTTTTCGCTCTCACCACCGGTACGGCGCGGGTGTGGGTCACAGGGGGGCTCAACGGGCTAAGCCTGCTGATCATTCTGTATCTGGTGCGCAAAGACGAAAACAGCGCCTATAAGGTGGGCTGGATCGCCCTTATCGGGCTGCTGCCGCTGCTGGGCGGGGCGCTGTATCTGGCCTTTGGCAACAAGCGGCCCTCCCGCCGTCTGCGCAGCAAAATGCAGGCGGTGGAGCAGGCGCACCGGGCAGACCGCGCCCAGCAGCTCGGACAGACCGCCGGGCTGTGCGACGAAAACCGGGGCGTGAGCCGCTACCTGACCCAGTACGGCTGCTATCCCGCATGGAAGAACACCACCGCCCGGTATTTTTCCTGCGGCGAAGCCATGTATCCGGCATTGCTGGCCGACCTTGAAAAGGCAGAGAAGAGCATCTTTCTGGAGTTTTTCATCGTCAGTCAGGGCAAGATGTGGCAGGGCGTGGAGGATATTCTGCGGCGCAAAGCGGCGCAGGGGGTGGACGTGCGGCTGATCTACGATGACTTCGGCAGCCTGCTGGGTCTGCCCAAGGACTTTGTGGTGCGCATGGAGCGGGCGCATATCCGCTGCATTCCCTTTAACCCGGTGGTGCCGCTGCTCTCGCTGGTGATGAACCATCGCGACCACCGCAAGATCGTGGTGATAGACGGCAAAGTAGCCTACACCGGCGGCATCAATCTGGCAGACGAATATATCAACGCGATCACCCGCTTCGGTTACTGGAAGGACGCGGGCCTGCGCATCGAGGGCGCTGCGGTGTGGAACTTTACCGTAATGTTTCTGGATTTCTGGAACGCCTTCCGTCCCTTTGAGCAGGATTACAGCGCCTTCCGTCCGCAGCTTGCGGTGCTGCCCGCCAGCGATGGAGTAGTACAGCCCTACGCAGACAGCCCGCTGGACGAGGAGCCGGTGGCAGAAACGGTCTATCTGGATATTCTTGCACAAGCACAGCAATACGTTTATTTTTATACGCCCTATCTCGCCATTGGCGAGGAGATGCTGGACGCGCTGCGCAACGCCGCCAAGCGCGGGGTGGATGTGCGGCTGGTGCTGCCGGGCATCCCGGATAAAAAGCTGGTGTTCCGGCTGAGCCGCTCGTACTATCTGCCCCTGCTGCGGGCGGGGGTGCGCATCTACGAGTACACCCCGGGCTTCCTCCACGCCAAATGCTGCGTCAGCGATGACCGCGCGGCGGTGGTGGGCAGCATCAATATGGACTACCGCAGTATGTTTCTGCACTTCGAGTGCGGGGTGCTGCTGCTGCAAAACAGTCAGGTGCTGACCCTGCGGGACGATGTGCGCCGCACCCTGTCCCAGTGCCGGGAGGTGCAGCGCGCGGACTGCCGCACCGGTCTGGTGGGTACGGTGCTGGACAGCGTACTGCGGCTGTTAAGCCCGCTGATGTAAACATCTGCTCATAAAACCCGCGCGGCAGGGCACACTAGCTCCAAAGCCTGCGTCTGCAATGCAGGCACGGAAAGGGAGCGTATGTGACGATATGAAACAGGCATCGCGTTGGTTTTTGTGCTGCACACTGGCGGCAGCACTGACATTGACCGGCTGCGGAGGGGGAAACTCCGGCAGCAGCTCCGGTTCTGTGAGCGGCAGCACCTCTGCGGGCAGCAGTGCGGCGCAAAACGCGGCGTGGCGCACCGGGCTGGGGGTCCTGACCGAGACGACCGGCACAGACCGTGCGGGCAACATCCACACCGTAGCAGCTGCCGTGCTGCTGGATACAGACGGCAAGCTGGCCGGGGTAACACTGGACGAGTTGGAGCTTTCAGTCAGTGCGGACAGCACCGGCAAGGTGACCACCCCCACCGATACCCGCACCAAGCGCCAGAAAGGGAAAGACTACCCACTGGCAGAGGTGTCCGGCCTGAAAAAGGGCTGGGCAGAGCAGGCAGATGCCTTTGGTGATTGGCTTGAGGGCAAGACCCCGGACGAAGTGAAGAAGCTGAAAACGGATGCGGACGGCAAGCCCACGGAGGCAGACCTTCTCTCCGGCTGCACCATCGCGGTGGACCGCTACCGGGATGCTGTCGTCCGCGCCTGCGAGAACGCGCAGGTGCTGGGTGCTGCCCGGGGCGATACGGTCAAGCTGGGCGTAGAGGTGGCCGAAATGCCGCAGGGGCTTGTGGGCACAGACGACAAGGACGCGCAGGTGCAGGCTAAGATCACGCTGGCAGTGGTGACCATGGACGAGAACGCCCGGGTGACCAGCGCTATCGGCGATATGACCGAGCCGGAGCTGACCGTCAGCGCGGACGGCACCGTGTCTGCCCCGCGGGAGCCGGTGTACACCAAAAACGAGCTGGGCGACCGCTACGGAATGCGCAGCGCAAGCGCCCTAGGCAAGGAGTGGTACGAGCACAGCGCAGGCTGGTGCGGCTACCTGAAGGGCAAAAATGCCGTGGAGATCGGCAAGATTTCCGCAGACGGTACGGACGCAGACCTGAAGGCACTGTGCACCATCTCAGTCACCGACTTACAAAAGGCGACGCTGAAGGCTTTTGCGGAAGAATAATCCCGAAAACGGCAGACCGACCCCGGAAAGGGCCGGTCTGTTTTTGTGTGCAGGCACTCTGCCTTGACACAGCGGCGCAGGCGGCGCTATAATGAGGAGCAGAAAGGTAGTAGGAGGTCTTTTTATGCGGAAAAATCATTCGATGCTTTTACGGTTTATAGCATCAGCGGTGCTGGCGGCGGTACTGCTCACGTCCTGTGCGGGCGGTGCTACCACCTACGAAAAGCAGATGGAGCTGGGGCGCAAGTACCTGACCGAAATGAACTATGCCGAAGCCATTGCGGCCTTTACCGAGGCCATCAAGCTGAATCCGGATGACATCGAAGCCTACATGGCCCGCGCGGAAGCCTATGCTGCCTTGAAAAAATACGACGAAGCAACGGCAGATTACACAGCTGTCATTGAAAAGACCAACGACCAACCCTACCTGCAGGCGACGGCGTATATCGGCCGTGCCGGGGTGAGTGAGAGCACGGCCGCCATCACCGACGCAGAGAGCGACTACACTGCCGCCCTTGCCCAGCTGGAAAAAGATACGGACGAGCAGGACGCAGACGCAGTGCTGACCCTGAAAAAGGACGTTTTGGCAAAACACGCGGCCGTTTGCGTGATGCTGGCTCTGCTGGAAAAGGCTGCCGACGACTACGACGCATTGGAAGCCCTTGGCGAGAACGTGACGGCCAAACGGAACGAGCTGGCCGACTTGATGGGAGATGCTACCGGTACAGACACGGATGAAGAGAACAATTTGACCTTGGACAAGGCAGACGTGGACACCACAGAGACCCCAGAGACCGAGGAAACCCCGGACAGTAAGGAGACAGCGGCAGACTCCAAGGAAGAAAATCCTGCTTCCAGCAAAGAGGAAGCCGCGTCCAGCAAGGAAGAATCGGCTGAAAGCAAGCAGGAGGAGCAGCCCGTACAGAAGGTGACCGATCAAATTGGCGCTGGAAGCATTACATATCAGGTGGGAATCAACACTGTTCAGACGAGGCTTCGGCTCAATGGGAACTGGAACTATCTCGATGATGATGATTATCCGGATGGTGCATGGGCGGAATGGGATACGACCTACACCCTTTCACAGCCAGTGCTGGCAGTAGAACATCCCGGTCAAGACAGTACACTGGTTCATGTGCCGGACGGCACCGTCATCACCATGCTGGAAAAATACCGGTGTGAATGGTGGGAGTATACCGGTGAGCAGGAAGCGGACGGCACGCCCCAATATGTGCTGACGCCGGAATCAAGCTCGGATAACTTGCTGAGATGGAGTGTCTTTTCTTCGGCGAAGGAATATGTCAAGGTGATTGATCAGGTGTGGGAGGATGAGACGGTGATGGAAGGCACCAGTATAACTGTGAAGAAGGGGCACGTTTATGGAATCGAACGGCCGGGGACTGTCTACCTTGCCATTGCATTCACCGCCGATTGACCAAATTCCAAAAAACGAGCTGGGCGACCGCTACGGAATGCGCAGCGCAAGCGCGTTAGGCAAGGAGTGGTACGAGCACAGCGCAGGCTGGTGCGGCTACCTGAAGGGCAAAAATGCCGTGGAGATCGGCAAACTCTCCGCAGACGGCACGGACGCCGACCTGAAGGCGCTGTGCACCGTCTCAGTCACCGACCTGCAAAAGGCGACGCTGAAAGCCATGGCGGAGCAGTAGGGGACGATTTGGAATGCCCGCCGCGTGCGCTTTGGGCATAATCAGCGGAAAAATTATTTTTAATTTCGAGATAGCGGAGCGTCTGCGGACGCTCCGCTATCTCATTTTCACGGGAGGGGTATGACTGCTGCCCCTCAAGCGCAAAGTTTGCGGATACGCCAGAGGCTCCCTCTCCGAGGGAGCTGGCGAAGCCGTCAGACTTTGACTGAGGGAGTTAAGGCGAAGCAAAGACCAAAGGGGTTTGCATATTTTTCCACAAAAAGCGGGCTTATGGGTAGGGCAAAGCAGTGCAAAGTGCGAAAAAATGGGTTTGCCTCTTGCCAAACGGCGGCAAACGCGCTATTCTATAACCACAGTTTACCACTTTAGCATGGTAAACTAGTAAATCAAGAGGGAAGCGGGACGCAGAATGTCCCCTATGGGAGGAAAAAGATATGAAACTCAAGCGTATTGCAAGTGCATTTCTGGCCGGTGCTCTGGCACTGAGCCTTGCAGCCTGCGGCGGCGGTGCATCCACCTCTGCGGCGGCATCTGCTTCCGGCAGCGCAGCCGGTTCGGCTTCTGTTGCAGCGGGCAGCGATCTGGACTACATCAAGGGCAAGGGCAAAATGGTCATCGGCTACACTGTGTACGAGCCCATGAACTACACCGATGCCGACGGCAACTTTACCGGTTTTGATACCGAACTTGCCACTGCTGTGTGCGCAAAGCTGGGCGTAGAGCCGGAGTTTGTGGAGATCAACTGGGACACCAAGGTGGTGGAGCTGGATGCCAAGAGCATCGACTGCATCTGGAACGGCATGACCCTGACCGAGGATATCATGGCCAACACCGCCACCACCAAGGCCTACGCCAAGAACGCACAGGTCGTGGTGGTCAAGGAGGGTACCGCCTACACCTCCACCGCCGACCTTGCCGGTAAGACCGTAGTAGCAGAGGCCGGTTCTGCCGGTGAAGCCGCCATTCAGGGCGACGAGAACCTTGCCAAGGCAGACTACGTTTCCAAGAGCGTGCAGACCGACTGCCTGATGGAAGTGGCTGCCGGTACGGCAGATGCCGCTGTGCTGGATCTAACCCTTGCTAACGCCATGATCGGGGAGGGCACCGACTACGCCGGTCTGAAGATCGTGGACGAACTGAATGCCGAAGAGTACGGCGTGGCCTTCCGCAAGGGCAGCGATGCCGCCGCCGCAGTGGACGCCGCCTTTGACGCGCTGAAGGCTGACGGCACCATGCAGGCACTGGCCGAGAAGTACGAGCTGGCGCTGGCCGACTGAGCCGGGCGTAAAACAAAACGATAGATGGGTGTGTTTTTGTGTCTGTGATCCTTGGGCGCCTTTCCGGCGCGTTCCTGCTCAACTGTGAGCTGTTTGCCCTTACGCTGCTGTTTGCGCTGCCGCTGGGGCTGGTGGTGGCCTTTGGCTCCATGAGCCGGTGCAGGCTGCTGTCCGGTGCGGTAAAGACCTTTGTCTGGGTCATCCGCGGTACGCCGCTGATGCTGCAGATCATCGTCATTTATCTGGGTCCTGGTCTGCTGGGCATGAATAATCCGTGGCCCTCCGGTTCCGGCGGACGCATGGTGGCGGCGGTGGTGGCCTTTGCCATCAACTACGCCTGCTATTTTTCCGAGATCTACCGCGGCGGCATCGAGGCGGTGCCTAAGGGGCAGACCGAGGCCGGGCAGGTGCTGGGCATGACCCGCACGCAGATCTTTTTCAAGGTCACCCTTTTGCAGGTGGTCAAGCGCATCCTGCCGCCCATGGGCAACGAGATCATCACCCTTGTCAAGGACACCTCGCTGGCGAACACCATCGCCAACAAGGAGATCATCATGATGGCCAAGGAGTACAGTGCAAAGGGCTTGATCTGGCCGCTGTTCTCCACGGCGCTGTTCTTCCTTGTGTTCGTAGGCGCGCTCACCCTGTTGTTCAACTGGGCTGAAAAGAAACTGGATTATTTCCGCTGCTGAGGAGGTTTTTAAGAATATGGCATTACTGGAGGCCTCCGGCATTGGCAAAAATTTCGGAGATACAAAGGTCTTAAAGGATATTTCTCTTACCTTAGAGCAGGGCGAGGCACTGGCCATCATCGGCTCGTCCGGCTCCGGCAAGACCACCCTGCTGCGCTGCCTGAACTTTCTGGAGCGGCCGGACACCGGCTGCATCCGGGTGAACGGCGAGACCATGTGGGACGCCGCTGACCCCGCCACCCAGCGGGAGAGCGAGATCCGCAAAAAGCGGCTGCACTTCGGGCTGGTGTTCCAGAGCTTCAACCTTTTCCCGCAGTATACCGCCTTGCAGAACGTGATGCTGGCAGGGGAGCTGCTGGCAAAGGAGCGTCCGGACTACCGCGCCAACAAAAAGGCGGTGCACGCCCAGCTGGAACAGCAGGCGCGGGAACTGCTGGCGCAGATGGGGCTTTCGGAGCGGGCAGATCACTACCCGCACCAGCTTTCCGGCGGGCAGCAGCAGCGGGTAGCCATTGCCCGGGCGCTGGCGCTGCACCCGGACATCCTCTGCTTCGACGAGCCCACCAGCGCCCTTGACCCGGAACTGACCGGCGAGGTGCTGCGGGTGCTGCGGGAACTGGCTGACCGCAAGACCACCATGATCATCGTGACCCACGAGATGCACTTTGCCCGGGATGTGGCCGACCGCATCCTGTTCATGGACGGCGGCGTGGTGGTGGAGGAAGGCCCTGCAAAGCAGCTGATCGACCACCCGCGCGAACAGCGCACCAAACAGTTTCTGGCACACTACGCGGAATGAGCAAAATCACCAATTCTTTGGGCAAAAAAGTGGAAATGTTGATGCAAACCAAGTCTTGTAAAACCGGCGCTGCTCCGCTATAATACCACTCATGAATCCTTACAACGTCCTGCCGCTTTTCCGGCAGGGCGTTTTTCACGGCAAAAATGCGAACATCCATCCTTTTTATGTGGGCAGGAGGTATATTTCCATGACCAAAGATATGACGCAGGGCAGCCCGCTGAAGCTGCTGCTTGCCTTTGCTGTGCCGCTGATGCTGGGCAGCCTGTTCCAGCAGTTCTACAATCTGGCCGATACCATCATCGTGGGGCGGTTCGTGGGCGTGGAAGCGCTGGCAGCGGTAGGCAGCGTGGGCGGCCTGAACTATCTGGTGCTGGGCTTTGTCAACGGCATTGCCTGCGGCTTTTCCATCCCCATCTCATGGACCTTCGGTGCCCACGACCACCACGAGATGCGCCGCTACACCGCCAATACCGTGTGGCTGTCCATCGCTTTTGCCACGGTGCTCACCATCATTACGGTGGCTATGACTCGGCTGGTGTTGGTGTGGACGAACACCCCGGCCGATATCATCGACCTTGCGGATGTGTATATCCGCACCATTTTTGCGGGCATCCCCTTCACCCTGCTTTACAATGTGACCAGCGCCCTGATGCGTGCACTGGGCGACAGCAAGCGCCCGCTGTATTTTTTGCTGGTGGCCAGCGTGCTGAACATCGGGCTGGACCTTGCCTGCATCATCCTGTTCAACATGGGCGTGTTCGGCGCAGCCTTTGCCACCGTGTTCAGTCAGGCTGTGGCAGGCATCGGCAGCCTTATTTACATCATGCGCCACTACCCGGAACTGCGCTGGAATAAGGAAGAGGGGCGCATCAGCGCTCCGCACTGCGCAAAGCTTTGCGCCATGGGTCTCCCCATGGGCCTGCAGTGCAGCATTACCGCCATTGGCAGCGTGGTGCTGCAGGGCGCGGTGAACGGTCTGGGCAGCGACATCGTGGCCGCGCAGACCGCCGGCGGCAAGGCTGCGCAGTTCCTCAGCGTGCCGCTGGAGAGTATCGGCACTGCCATGACCACCTACACCAGCCAGAATATGGGCGCGAAGGATCTGGGCCGCGTGAACCGCGGCGTGAACACCGCACTGGGCATCGGCTGCGTGTACAGCGTGGCTTCCTTCCTCATCCTGCGCGTGCTGGACAAGCCCCTGATCGGCCTGTTTTTGGACGCAGGCGAGACCGCCATTATGGCCAATGCGCAGGACTTCATCTTCTGGAACAGTGTGTTCTACATCCCGCTGGCAGTGCTTATCATCTACCGCTACACCATTCAGGGTCTGGGCCACTCCGGCCTTGCTATGTTTGCCGGTGTGGCTGAAATGATCGCCCGCGCCATGGTGGGCTTCTGGTTCGTGCCGCTGTGGGGCTACTTTGCCGCCTGCATTGCAAACCCGGTGGCATGGTTCTTTGCCTGCTTCTTCCTGATCCCGGCCTATTTTGTGGTGTTCCGCAGACTGCAAAAGGAAAAGCAGCAGGAAGCCGCCGCAAAGGCGCAGTAAGGGTTCATAAAAAGTGCTTTTTCTTTTCGCCCTTTCATGCTATAATAAAAGTCAAATACGGCTTTTGCCGTAACAGGGCAGGGGTTATAAGTCTTTGAAAAGCTGTCGCCGCAGGCGACTGATGAGGGCGCTGTTGCCAAGAAATACCCCTCATCCGGCGCTGTGCGTCACCTTCCCCCCAAGGGGTGAAGGCTAAGAGGACGGCTGTTTTCGGGATGAATAGCTGCACTGCCGGGGCAATGCCCGCAATTGCGGCGGGCGGGAAAATACAAAAAGAGAGGCGAATCGAGATGTTGGATATGATCAAATGCAGCACCGGCGGTGCGTACTATGCGCGCGGAGAGTGGGTGCCCGCAGACGGCAACGCACCCGCTGCACTGGCAGCAAAGGGCTTTGATGCCGCTGCCGTTGCCAAGGCTAAGACCGGTACCATGGCCTACAATATTATGCAGGCACATAACACCAGCGGCGATGCCGAGAACCTGAAGATCAAGTTCGATGCCATGGCAAGCCATGACATCACCTTTGTGGGCATCATCCAGACCGCCCGTGCGTCCGGGCTGGAAAAGTTCCCCATCCCTTATGTGCTCACCAACTGCCACAACAGCCTGTGCGCTGTGGGCGGCACCATCAACGAGGATGACCACCGCTTTGGCCTGTCCGCTGCCAAAAAGTACGGCGGTATCTTTGTGCCCCCGCACATGGCAGTCATCCACCAGTATATGCGCGAGCGCTTTGCCGGCTGCGGCAAAATGATCCTTGGCTCGGACTCCCACACCCGCTACGGCGCACTGGGCACCATGGCTATCGGTGAAGGCGGCGGCGAGCTGGCAAAGCAGCTGCTGGGCCGCACCTATGATGTTGCCCGCCCGGGTGTGGTGGCCATCTACCTGACCGGCAGTCTGCCGGCGGGCTGCGGCCCCCACGATGTAGCTATTGCCCTTGTGGGCAAGCTGTTCAAGAGCGGCTACGTCAAAAACAAGGTCATGGAGTTCGTGGGCCCCGGCATTGCCTCCCTGCGGCAGGATACCCGCAACGCCATTGATGCCATGACCACCGAGACCACCTGCCTGTCCTCCATCTGGGAGACCGACGAAGTCACCCAGCGTTTTCTGGCAGTGCACGGCCGTGCAGCGGACTATAAAAAGCTGGCACCGGCAGACCTTGCCTACTACGATGGCGTGGTGGAGGTGGATCTTTCTGCCATCCGTCCCATGATCGCCCTGCCCATGCACCCCTCCAACGCCTTTACCATTGAGGAGCTGAACGCAAACCTGGAGGACATCCTCCACGCCTGCGAGCAGGATGTGCAGAAGCTGATCGGCCGCAAGGACGTGCAGCTGGATCTGTGCAGCAAGATCGAAAACGGCAAGCTGCGTGTGGATCAGGGCGTCATTGCAGGCTGCGCAGGCGGTCTGTACGACAGCATCTACGAGGCTGCTTCCATCCTCAAGGGTCACACCGGCGGCTGCGGCGACTACGCCTTGAGCGTTTACCCCGGCAGCCAGCCCATCATGATGGAACTGGTGCGCACCGGCGTCATCGGCGAGTTGATGGCCAGCGGCGCAACCATCCGCACCGCCTTCTGCGGCCCCTGCTTTGGCGCAGGCGATGTGCCCGCAAACGGCGCACTGTCCATCCGTCACACCACCCGCAACTTCCCCAGCCGCGAAGGCTCCAAGCCCGGCAGCGGTCAGCTTTCGGGTGTGGCACTGATGGATGCCCGCAGCATTGCAGCCACCACCGCAAACGGCGGCATTCTGACCCCCGCCACCGACATTGATTACGATCCCACCGTGCCGGAGTACCAGTACGATGCTTCCAGCTATGACACCCGCGTGTATCAGGGCTTTGGCAAGGGCGATTACGATGCTCTGCTCAAGTTCGGCCCCAACATCAAGGACTGGCCGGAGATCGCACCGCTGGGCAATAACCTGCTGCTGAAGGTGGCATCCTATATCACCGACCCTGTCACCACCACCGACGAGCTGATTCCCTCCGGTGAGACGTCCTCTTACCGTTCCAACCCCCTGGGTCTGGCCGAGTTCACCCTCAGCCGCAAGGACCCGGAGTATGTGGGCCGCGCCAAGGCCGTGCAGGCCGAGGAAGTTGCCCGCCGCGCCGGTGCAGGGGACGCCGCCCTGCTGGCAAAGGTGAACGCCGTGCCCGGCTGCGAGCAGCTGAGTTGGAATGATATCCAGATCGCCTCTACCATCTTTGCGGTCAAGCCCGGCGACGGCTCTGCCCGTGAGCAGGCCGCCAGCTGCCAGCGTGTGCTGGGTGCCGGTGCCAATATCGTTACCGAGTACGCCACCAAACGTTACCGCTCTAACCTCATCAACTGGGGCATGCTGCCCCTGCAGCTGGCAGGTGCCACCCCCTTTGGTCTGGGGGACTATGTGCTCATCCCCAATGTGCGGGAGGCACTCAAGGGCGACCTGCAGAACATCAAGGCCTACGTTCTGGGCGATACCGTCAAGGAGTTTGAGCTGTACATGGCTCCGCTCACCACCGACGAGCGCCAGATCCTGGCTGACGGCTGCCTGATCAATTTCTATAAGCACTAAGGAAGTAACCCGCTATGTCCTGTGATCTGCATATCCATTCCACCTGCTCGGATGGTGCTGTGCCCATTGAGCGGCTGGCGTCCATCGCTGCCCGCACCGGGCTGCACGCCATCGCCCTTTCGGACCACGACACCCTGCTCAGTGCCCAGTACGCCTATGCCCACACCGGGCAGGACGGGGTAGAGCTGATCCCCGCCGTGGAGCTGACCGGCTACGACTTTGAGCGCCAGCACCGGGTGCACCTGCTGTGCTACTACCCGGACGTGGACTGCCCGGCGCTGCGGGAGCACTGCGCCATCATGAAGGAGCGCCGCAACGCCTGCGCTTTGCAGAGCGCAAAGGAGCTGGAACAACTGTACCCGCAGTTTACCACCGACCTTGCATGGGAGACCACCAAGGCCAGCGGGGTGCTGTTCAAAAGCGGGCTGATGCAGGCACTGGAACTGCTGGGCCTGACCGATGGCAGCATCTACGGCGAGACCTACCATAAGCTGTTCGGGTGGAACCCCCGGGGCATCGTGCTGCACTCGCCGGAGTATCTGCCGGTGCGGCAGGTGCTGGCTACCGCCAAGGCCAGTGGCGGCGCGGTGGTGTTTGCCCACCCCACGGTATATAAAAGTATGCCCCTGCTGCGCGAACTGGCAGCAGAGGGTGCGGTGGACGGCATAGAGGTGTACCACCCCAGCAACAGTGCGGAGGACAGCGCCGAGTGCCTTGCACTGTGCAAGCAGTACGGCCTTGTGGCGACCGCAGGTACGGACTTCCATGGCCGCAACCACAAGCACCCGCACCCCATCGGCACCTGTACCGCACCGGACGAAGCCGCAGCGCAGCTGCGCGCTATCGCCGAAAAACGTAAAAGAGAGAGGACGTAAAGACTATGAGCAAGGAATTTTCCTTCCCGAACAAGGGTACCTGCTCCAAGCAGACCAACTTTGTGCTGAACGATGACCACACCATTGCTTCCATCGAGGTCGTCGGCGGCTGCAACGGCAACCTGAAGGGCATCTGCCAGCTGCTTACCGGCATGAAGGCAGAGGATGCCATTGCCCGTCTGGACGGCACGCTGTGCGGCTTCCGCAGCACCAGCTGCCCGGACCAGATTGCAAAGAACCTGAAAAAGGCACTGGAACAGATGAACTAAAATCCACCGGAGAGCCGCTGCACAGAACCTTGTGCGGCGGCTCTCTTTTTGCGCGGGGACGATTTTGAATGCCCGCCGCTATGCTCTGGGCATAAATAGCGGAAAACTATTTTAAATTAGTGCAATGCCGGGCAGCCTGCGGGCTGCCCGGCATTGCACTTTTGAGGGAGTGTTTTAAATGATTTTGCGCTGCGCTTTATGTCACAATTTGTACGCAATTCCAGCAAATAAGGGCGGATGTAAAAAATCTATACACCGGGCAAAGTTTGTTTGTTGTTCCGGTTCAATTTGCGGGGTATACTGTTGCCATAGAGAACAGCACGATGAAGGCTGTGAAAATAAAACGCTGAAGCAGGGAGGCTTTTTTATGTACTATTCCAGTGGCAATTATGAAGCTTTTGCACACCCCAAAAAGCCGGAGGGCGTGGATCATAAATCCGCTTATATCATCGGTTCCGGTCTGGCAGCCCTGACCGCTGCCTGCTATCTGGTGCGTGACGGCCAGATGAAGGGTGAGCACGTCCATGTGTTTGAAAAGAACGCACTGGCCGGCGGTGCCTGCGATGGCTACAAGTACGATATCGGCTATGTGATGCGCGGCGGCCGCGAGATGGACAACCACTTCGAAGTTATGTGGGATATGCTGCACTCCATCCCCTCTCTGGAGACCGAGGGTGCCAGCGTGCTGGACGAGTATTACTGGCTGAACAAGGAGGACCCCAACTTCTCCTTGTGCCGTGCCACCGTCAACCGCGGTGAGGATGCTCACACCGATGGCAAGTTCGGCCTGTCCGATAAGGGCGCCATGGAGATCATGAAGCTGTTCTTTACCCCGGACGAGCAGCTGCAGGATAAAAAGATCACCGATTTCTTTGATGACGAGGTGCTCAACTCCAACTTCTGGATGTACTGGCGCACCATGTTCGCCTTCGAGAACTGGCACAGCGCTCTGGAGATGAAGCTGTATCTCAAGCGCTATATCCACCACATCGGCGGTCTGCCGGACTTTACCGCCCTGCGCTTTACCCGCTATAATCAGTACGAATCCATCATCCTGCCCATGGTGCGCTATCTGGAAGGCTTTGGCGTGCAGTTCCACTACAACACCAAGGTCACCGATGTGAAGTTCGATATCCAGAAGGGCCGCAAGCTGGCAAGTTCTGTCACCGTGGAGCACGAGGGCGAGACCACCAACATTGATCTGACCGAGAACGATCTGCTGTTCATCACCAACGGCGGCTGCGTGGAAAGCTGCACCGTGGGTGCACAGGATAAGGCCACCGGCTTTGACCCCACCATCCAGCCCGGCAACGGCTGGGATCTGTGGAAGAAGATCGCCGCACAGGATCCCTCCTTCGGTCACCCGGAGAAGTTCTGCTCTGAGCCGGAACTGAGCAACTGGGAGAGCGCCACCATCACCACGCTGGACGACAAGATCCCTCAGTATATCCGCAAGATCTGCAAGCGCGACCCCTTCAGCGGCCACACTGTCACCGGCGGCATCGTCACCGTCAAGGACTCCAGCTGGCTGCTCAGCTGGACGCTGAACCGTCAGCAGCAGTTCAAGGATCAGCCCAAGAACCAGCTGTGCGTCTGGGTGTACGGCCTGTTCAGCGATAAGCCCGGCGATTACGTCAAGAAGCCCATGCGCGACTGCACCGGCCGCGAGATCTGCATGGAGTGGCTGTACCACATCGGTGTGCCCGAGGATCAGATCGCTGAACTGGCAGAGCACAGTGCCAACACCGTGCCTGTGATGATGCCCTATATCGACGCCTTCTTCATGCCCCGTGCCATGGGCGACCGTCCCGATGTTGTGCCCGAGGGTGCGGTGAACTTCGCCTTCCTTGGCCAGTTTGCCGAGACCGCCCGCGACACCATCTTTACCACCGAGTACTCCATGCGCACCGGTATGGAGGCTGTGTACACCCTGCTGAACATTGACCGCGGCGTGCCCGAGGTCTGGGGCAGCACCTACGATGTGCGCGCTTTGATCGATGCCACTGTGAAGCTGCGCGACGGCAAGAAGATCACCGACATGGATCTGCCGCTGATCCCGCGTCTGGCTCTGAAGGAAGCCCTGAAGAAGATCGAGGGTACCGACCTTGAGAAGTTCCTCAAGGAGTATAACGCCATCTGATATTTCCTTCTCCTCCGATAGACCCGGCAACGGGTCAACATCCCCCCTTGAAAAGGACCTCTCCGCTGCTCTGCGACAGGGCACGGGGAGGTCTTTTTTGTGTAAAAATGGTACAATATGCGTCAAAATAAAGCGGAACGTGAAAATAATTTGTGCCAAAAGAATGATTTTGGCTTGTTTGCGGCGGTGTTCTGTGCTATGCTAGAGCTATTGAAAGGGCAGGAGGGAAGAGCCTGCCCCAAATGCGATACGCCAAAAATAAAAGGAGGTCGTTTTCCTGTGAAACAACTTATTTCCCGTCGCAGCTTTTTAAAGGCTGCTGGTGTGACCGCTGCCGCTGCATCCATGGCCATCGGTGCGCCTGCCGCATCGGCCTGCTGGTTTGGTGATAAGTCTGACGTCACCATCCTGTATACCAACGATGTCCATACCTACATCGACAAGCAGAGCCCCAAGCTGACCTACGCCGCCATTGCCGACCTGAAGCAGAGCTATCAGAACGCCGGTAAGGACGTGCTGCTGGTGGATGCAGGCGACCATGTGCAGGGCACCGCCTACGGCTCCATGGACGAGGGTGCCTCCATCATCAAGCTGATGAACGCTGCCGGTTACGATGTCGCCACCCCCGGCAACCACGAGTTTGACTACGGCATGGACCGCGCCAAGGCCATCATGAAGGAAGCGGACTTCCCGTACCTGTCCTGCAACTGGGTAGACCTGCGCACTACGCTGCGTGTGCTGCCCTCCGTCAAGGTGTTCGTGCGCGGCGGCAGACGCATTGCCTTTGTGGGTGTGACCACCCCCGAGACCTTTACCAAGTCCACCCCGGCCTACTTTATGGATAAGGCACAGCGCAAGTACATCTACGACATTCAGGGCGGCGAGGACGGCAAAAAGCTCTATGACGCCGTGCAGAAGGCCATTGATAAGGCAAAGCTTCTGGCAGATGTGGTCATCGGTCTGGGCCATCTGGGCGTAGACCCCTCTTCCTCTCCGTGGACCAGTGAGGAAGTCATTGCCCACACCAGCGGCTTTGACGCCTTTATCGACGGCCACTCCCATACCGTAATGGAGAACAAGCAGGTGCAGGATGCCTCCGGCAAGGCAGTCACCCTGACCCAGACCGGTTCTTACTTTGCCAACGTTGGCGAGATGACCATCGCTGCGGACGGCACCATCACCACCAAACTCATCCCCACCCACGAGGGCATGGACGCAGGCATCGCCGCCATGCAGACCGGCTGGGTGAACACCGTGGACGATATGCTGGGTGAGAAGATCGCTGTGGGCGACAGCGATTTCTACGTCTCTGATCCCGCCACCGGCAAGCGCCGCATCCGCTCTGCCGAGACCAACCTCGGCGACTTTGTGGCTGACGGCATTTACACCTACTTCAACGAGGTGGAAAAGCTGCACTGTGATGTGGCCATCATGAACGGCGGCGGCATCCGCGCCGATGTGCCCGCAGGCGACTGGACCTTCAAGACCTGCAAGCAGATCAGCCCCTTTGGCAACGTGGCCTGCCTGATGTCGGTCACTGGCAAGCAGATCCAGGACGCACTGGAGTTTGCAGCCCGCTTTGCAGGCGAGGGCGGCAAGGAGAACGGCGGCTTCCTGCAGGTGGCCGGTGCTACCTACGAGATCCACACCGATATCCCCAACACCGTGCAGACCGACGAGAAGAACGTCTGGATCGGCAGCGCCACCGGTACCCCGCGTGTGCAGAACGTGAAGATCTACGATAAGGCTTCCGGTAGCTATCTGCCGCTGGACCCGGGCGCTACTTACGCACTGGCCGGCATGAACTACACCCTGCGCAATCTGGGTGACGGCTTTGCCATGTTTGACGGCGCAGAACTGATCAAGGACTATGTGTCCGAGGATTATCTGGTGATGTCTACCTACACAATGATCTTTGATGGCGCAGATGCTGCAGGTCTGCCGCACCTGTCCAGCGCCAACAGCCCGCTGGCCGCATACCCCGGCTACCTGCTCAACTACGAGCAGCCCTACGGCGCAGGCCGCATCACCATTCTGTAAATTTATATTTCCCGTGAAAAGGCGAACCCGGAAAGTCTTGCGGACTTTCCGGGTTCGCTCTATCTATAATAGTTTTTCCGCGCGGAATCATACAAACAGAAAAGCCACCTGAGCTTCCTCAGATGGCTTTATTCTGGTTGGGGATGAGAGAATCGAACTCCCACAAGTAGAGTCAGAGTCTACCGCACTACCACTATGCAAATCCCCAATATTCTGTTGTGTTTTGCGGGGTGAGCCGCTCAACGTGTGCTATTATACGGGAAAAGCCCGGAGTTGTCAAGCATATTTTTGAAAAAAGTTGTACTTTTTTGGAAAATGCCGCAGCAGCGCCGGATAATCTATGCCGGAGCGCTGCCACGCTTCGGCAGGTTCTGCGCACCGCACCGCCTATACTGGAAGGTACAAAACCTTGCAAAGTACCAGAAGGAGGATGCCTATGCCGGAACGAACCACACAAAACGCCCAGACCCTGCTTTCACCCCGCGTCCCGCGGGATACCGAGCACGAGCGCTACCACCCGGAACTGGAAGAGGAGCTGAAGGAATGCCTGTTCTGTTTGAAGCGCAACGAGATGATGTTTGACATGGAGGTGGATACCGACCTCATCGAGCAGCGCATCTATGAGCGTCAGGCGCTGCTGTGTCGTTACCGGTACTTACTGGCACGCGCCCGGGAGCTGGGGCTGCACACGGTGCTTACCCGCTACCAGCCCATGGGCGGGTGAAAAGGCTTGGCGAAAAAATCTTGACAAAAGCCGCGCTGCGTGATATCCTATTACAAGATAAAAGCGTACCGGAACTATGTCCGGCGCGATAAATTTTTGAGAGTTAGAGAGGTTTCTATCATGGAGCGTATTAAGACTATTGCTACTCGTGACCTGACCAAGAGCGTTAAGACCGGTGGCTGCGGCGAGTGCCAGACTTCCTGCCAGTCCGCCTGCAAGACCTCCTGCGGCGTGGCTAACCAGCAGTGCGAGAACAGCAACAAGTAATTTTTGCAAACCCTATGCCGCCTTTGCCGGGCGGCATTTTTTTGTGTAATCTGGAATGGAGTGTAAAATGGTACATCAGTATCAATTGAACGGTTATAACATCGTGCTGGACACCTGCAGCGGCTCGGTACACGTTGTGGACGAGGTGGCCTACGATGTCATCGCCATGTACCCGGAGCATACCGCAGACGAGATCGTTGCCGCCATGCTGGCAAAGTACGGCAGCCGCCCGGACGTGACCGAGGAGGATCTGCGCCAGTGCATCGATGACGTGACCAGCCTGAAGGAAAACGGCAAGCTGTGGAGCCCGGATGTCTATAAGGACATGGCTTTTGACTTCAAGAACCGCAACACCGTGGTAAAGGCGCTGTGCCTGCACGTTGCCCATAGCTGCAACCTGAGCTGCTCTTACTGCTTTGCCTCGCAGGGACGCTACCATGGCGACCGCGCTCTGATGAGCTTTGAGGTGGGCAAGCGCGCCATGGACTTCCTCATCGAGAACAGCGGCACCCGCCGCAATCTGGAAGTGGACTTCTTTGGCGGTGAGCCGCTGATGAACTTTGAGATGGTCAAAAAGCTGGTGGCATACTGCCGCGAGCAGGAGAAAATCCATAACAAGAACTTCCGCTTTACCATGACCACCAACGGCGTGCTGATCGATGATGACGTCATCGACTTCTGCAACAAGGAGTGCCACAATGTGGTGCTGAGTCTGGATGGCCGCAAGGAGGTCAACGACCGTTTCCGCGTGGACTGCGCAGGCAACGGCAGCTACGACCGCATCGTGCCCAAGTTCCAGGAGTTCGTCAAGAAGCGCGGCGACAAGAACTACTATATGCGCGGCACCTATACCCACTTTAACACCGACTTCACCAACGATATCTTCCACATGGCAGACCTCGGCTTTACCGAGCTGAGCATGGAGCCGGTGGTCTGCGACCCCAGCGACCCCAGCGCCCTGACTGAGGCCGATCTGCCCATCCTGAAGGAGCAGTACGAGATCCTTGCCAAGGAGATGATCAAGCGCGACCGCGAGGGCAGAGGCTTTACCTTCTACCACTACATGATCGACCTGACCGGCGGCCCCTGCATCTATAAGCGCATCTCCGGCTGCGGCTCCGGCACCGAGTACATGGCCGTTACCCCTTGGGGCGATCTGTACCCCTGCCACCAGTTCGTGGGTGACCCCAAGTACCTGCTGGGTGATATCTGGAAGGGCGTTACCAACACCGCCGTGCGGGATGAGTTCAAGCACTGCAACGCCTACGCCCGCAAGGAGTGTCAGGACTGCTGGGCAAAGCTGTACTGCTCCGGCGGCTGCGCTGCCAACTCCTACCATGCCACCGGCAGCATTACCGGCGTGTATGAGTACGGCTGCGAGCTGTTCAAAAAGCGCATGGAGTGCGCTATCATGATCAAGGTTGCCGAGAATCAGGAGCTGGCTGCCAAGGGCATTGAGGTGCCCATTGAGCTGGGCTCTACCTGCAACGCCTGCGCTGACGGCGAAGCCTGCGAATGAGCATGACCACCCCTATCGTGGATTTTGTGCGCAACTATGTACAGTCCGGCACCGCCCGGCTGCACATGCCCGGCCACAAGGGGCAGAGCCTTTTAGGCTTTGAGCCGCTGGATATCACCGAGATCTGCGGTGCAGACGAGCTTTACGCGCCGGAGGGCATTATTGCCGAAAGCGAAGCCAACGCCACCCGGCTGTTTGGCACGGCGCACAGCTATTACAGCACCGAGGGCTCATCTCAGTGCATCCGTGCCATGTTGTTTCTGGCGCTGCAAGGCGCACCGCAAAACGGCAGGCGCCCGGTGCTGCTGGCTGCCCGCAACGCCCACAAGGCGCTGCTGTACGCGGCGGCGCTGCTGGATTTTGACATCCGCTGGCTCTGGCCGTCTGCGCAGGCAGAAGGCGCATTGTGCAGCTGCCCCGTCACAGCCGAAGCGCTGACCGGGGCTTTGCACGCGCTGGCGCAGCAGGGCAACACCCCCTTTGGCGTGTACGTCACCAGCCCGGATTATCTGGGCGGGGTGCAGGATATCCCGGCGCTGGCCGCTGTCTGCCGGGCGCAGGGCGTGCCTTTGCTGGTGGATAACGCCCACGGGGCCTACCTGCGCTTTCTGCCGCAAAACTGCCACCCCATCGCGCAGGGTGCGGCCATGTGCTGCGACTCTGCCCACAAGACCCTGCCGGTGGTCACCGGCGGCGCGTATCTGCATCTGGCGCACGATGCCCCTGTGCAGGACGAAGCGGCTGTGCGGGGGGCGCTGGCGCTGTTCGGCTCCACCAGCCCCTCTTACCTCATTTTGCAGTCGCTGGATGCCTGCAATGCGGTGCTGGCAGGGGACTACCCCCGGCAGCTGGCGCAGTGCTGCGCGGCGCTGGAAGGTCTGCGCCACAGCCTGAATAAGGCCGCAGCGGCGCGGCAGTGCCCGGTGCCGCTGGCAGTTGCCGGGGCGCAGCAGGAGCCGATGAAGCTTACGCTGGACGCCGCTGCCCTTGGCTGCACAGGAACGGCGCTGGCAGAGGCTTTGCGCCGCGCACAGATGGAGTGCGAGTATGCCGACCCCCGCTATGTGGTGCTGATGTTCACCCCGGAAAACCCGCCGCAGGACTTTGAACGCCTGCAAACGGCGCTGGAACAGCTTCTGGCTGCGGTGCCCGCCGGACTGCCCCGCCCCGAGAACCGGGCAGGGGAGTTTGCCGCCTTGCAGCAGCAGGCGGTGCAGCGCTGTACCATCCGGCAGGCGGTGCTGGGCGCACAGGTGCGTGTCCCGGTGCACAAGGCGCTGGGGCGGGTGTGCGCCATGCCCACGGTGTCCTGCCCGCCCGCCATCCCTGTGGCGGTCAGCGGCGAGGAGATCACCCCAGCAGCCATCGCCCTGATGCAGCGCTACGGCATCGAGGAACTCTCGGTGCTGCGATAAAGATTTTATAAGAAGAGAACCCGGAAAGTCCGCAGACCTTCCGGGTTCTCTATATTTATTCTTAAATATCCGTCCGGGGCGTTGCACACATCTCCCAGAAGTGCAGCTCGTGCTCCGAGCAGGCGCGGAAGATCGCGTGGCAGCGGGCGGCACGCTCCGGCGAAAGGCCGGTGCAGGCCACCTCAGCGCGCTCTGCCCATGCACGGCAGGCGGCATCATAGCCGGGACCGGCGTAGTCCAGCACCAGCGCGCCGTAGTAGGTGTCCTTTACGGCGGGGGAGCGCTGCAAAAGCTTCTGGAACAGCCAGCCGTAACTCAGCATACAGGGCAGGCAGGCCATCAGGCACTCAGCTTCCCCCTCTCCGGTGCGCGCAGCGTCGATCATGCAGTCCAGATAGGCGCGGTTCTCCGGGCGCAGGGGCAGGGCCTGGATATCCGCCTCGCGCAGGCCGTACTCTTCCAGATATCGCAGCCGGGTCAGGTCCTCGTTCTCCTGCACGAAGGACAGCAGGGAATAGTAGGTGCGCATGGCCGCCATGGTGGTGGCCTTGGTCATGCCCCAAGCAAAGATCTTAGCGTACTCCCGCAGATACAGGCTGTCCTCCACGAGGTAGCTTTTAAAGCAGTCCTCGCTCAGGGTGCCGTTTTCCATCTTTTGCAAAAACTCGGTCTGCAAACACTGCTCCCACACAGGCAGGTCGGCCTGCACCAGCGCCGAAACAAAGGGCAGGTCAGTCACGGACAAAATCTCCCTTCAGGTTGAAGGTGTGGTCCATGGGCCCGGAGCCGTGCCCTAAGTCCAGCATGGCGGACAGACAGCCGGAAATGTAGGCCTTGGCGCGCTCCACGGCGGTGTCAAGGTCGTAGTCCTTTGCCAGATTGGAGGCAATGGCGCTGGACAGGGTGCAGCCGGTGCCGTGGGTGTTGGGGTTTGCAATGCGCTTGCCCTTGAACCACTTGCCGGTGCCATTGCGCCACAAAAGGTCGTCAGCATCGTTGATCTGGTGGCCGCCCTTGCACAGCACGGCGCAGCCGTAGCGCTCGCTGATGGTGCGGGCAGCGGCTTCCATGTCGGCGGCGTTTGCAATGCTCATGCCGGACAAGATCTCAGCCTCCGGGATGTTGGGGGTAAGCACCTCAGCCAGCGGCAGCAGCTTTTCGGTCAGCGCCTGCACAGCATCGTCCTGCAGCAGCTTTGCGCCGGAGGTGGCCACCATCACAGGGTCCACCACGATGTGCTTTGCGCCGTAGAAGTGCAGCCGCTCGGCAATGGTGCCGATGAGCGGGGCAGAGGATACCATACCGATCTTTACCGCATCCGGGTAGATGTCGGTGAACACGGCATCGAGCTGCTGTGCCAGGAACTGCGGCGTTGTGTCAAAAATGGCGGTCACGCCGGTGGTGTTCTGTGCGGTCAGGGCGGTAATGGCGCTCATGGCAAACACGCCGTTGGCGGTCATGGTCTTGATATCGGCCTGGATTCCGGCGCCGCCGCTGGAATCACTGCCGGCAATGGTCAATGCAGTTTTCATGGGTAAAATGCTCCTTTACAGCAAAAATGCGGATATGCCCGCAAAGACATATCCGCAGATAAAAGCGCTATCTCCCTACGTTGGCATGATCCAAATCAGGTCACAGGTCAGGGCAATGCAGCCCACTCTCAGCCCGCTTGCACGGGCTCCCTTTTTATAATAGAAAGCATACCACAATCGGGGAAAAGATGCAAGAAAAACAGACCGCGCAAAATGCACCGCTTATTCGCCCAGTGCGGTGCGGATGTTGTCCAGCACCTTTTTGCTCAGCAGCACAAAGGCCTGCTTGGTGCGGCCTGCGGATACATTGGCGCAGCGCACGTTTTCCCGGGAAAAGAAGTCCTCGGCCACGGGGCCTGCGGCGGCGCGGGTGTCGCAGAAGAAGCGGGTGCCGGGCAGGTCAAGCCACTTTTCCAGCGCAGCGGAATCAAAGCCGGGGCCGATGGAAGTGTTGAACAGCACCTTGCCTGCGCCCAGCTGGGCAAACTCATTTTCGCCCAGCAGCAGTACGTTCTTGTTCAGGCAGGTGAACACCACCTCGCTGTCTGCCAGCAGCTGGGGCAGGGGCTTAAAGGTCATACCGGCAGCCTCGGCGTCCGGCTTTGCGCTGCGGGCAAAGTAGCTGATCTCTGCGCCCATAAATTGCAGCGCATCGGCGATCATCCGGCCGGAAACGCCCAGCCCCACGATGCCCACCTTCAGGCCGGTGATCTCCACCGGCTCGTCCCGCAGCATGGGCATCCCAAAGCCGTGCAGCAGACCGGTCAGTTCGTGCAGAACGTACTCCACAACGCCGCGGTCGCCGTAGTCCCGGATGCCCAGCACCTGGATGCCCCGGGTGCGTGCGTAGGCGATATCCACGTTGGCGCTCTCCTCAGAGTACAGGCTGCAGCACATGCCGATATAGCGGATGTTGGGGCACTGCGCAATGACTTCCTTGCCCATGCGGGAGGTGTAGCTCAGCAGCACGGCGTCGGCGTCCCCGATGCGGCGCACCATCTCGTCGTCGCTGGCAGGCACGTCCCGGTACAGCACTACCTCTTTGGCGTAGCGGTGCAGTTCCTCCTCAGCAGAGGGAATCAGGCTGACAGGCTCAATGGCAACAAGCTTTTCAAACATGACGGACTCCTCCTTATATTAGTAGAAGCAGACGGGCGAGGCCAGATTGCGCAGCAGGGAGACGGCGCTCCAGCCCGCAATAGCGCTGGTGGAAGAGCAGATATCCACCACGGCCTTCACGCCCTCGATCTCGGCAGTGATGCAGTGGTCGTCGCCCACCCAGCCGGGCACGGAGTGCATGGTCACACCGGTGATCTCGGGGCCGGTGGTGGCCAGAGAGGTAGCCACCGCCACGTTCACCCGGCGGGGGAAGGTAGCAATGGCCTGCTTTGCATTGCCGGTGAACACGGTGGTCTTTTCGGTGTCGGTCAGCAGATGCTCTGCCCACACCGGGGTGTTGCGGAAGCCCTTTGCACCGGTATGGGTCTCGATGCCGGCAGTCTCCGGCAGACCCTGTGCCTGTGCCATCAGGGTGACGGTCTGCAGCACGTCAAAGCCGCCGATGGCACCGCTGGCCAGATGCACCTTGGCGCCGCCCTCCACGGCGGCTGCCTTGACCTGTGCGTAGAAATCCAGATCAGCAAAGGCACCGATGGACAGAATGACCAGATTGACGCCCCGCTTCAGCACCGGGATGGCCATGGCGCGCACCGACTCCACCGAAGCAGCCTCCACGATGTACTCCGGCTCGAGAGCCAGCAGTTCGTCTACGCTGTCGCAGACCTTGCAGCCCACTTTTGCGGCCGTCGCTTCGCTGGACGAACGGGAACGGCTGGTGACGCCGATCAGCTCGTAATCCTCCAGCAGGCCGTTCTTCCATGCGTCGGCGACGATATTCCCGAGGAAACCGCAGCCCACGATACCAAATTTTGTTTTCATATCCTAAACTCCTTTTTTCGGTGCCAAAATGCACCCGATTTTCGATTTTAGTATACCATAGATCCTTCTTTTGCGAAAGCGTTTTCCATCCGATTTGCACAAATTCCGCCGGGGTGCTGTGGTTCTCTCTTGTCTCAACTGACGAAGAGTGTTAATTCTTTTTTACAGGACTTGCAAATCCCAGCGAAGTGGTATAGTATACAGGTCAGAGAGTTATCCTACTGGGCCGCTCGGAATTGAGCCGCTCATGGTTTAAAGTTATTTGGAGGTGTATTCCATGCGCAGTCCTCTGCTGGAAGTCAAAGATTTACAGGTCACCGTCGGCGAAGAAAACAAAGTTCTTCTGGACGGTTTGAACCTTACCGTATACTCAGGTGAGACCCATGTCCTGATGGGCCACAATGGTGCAGGCAAATCCACCCTGATGAGTGCCCTGATGGGCGATCCTCGCTACACCGTCACCCGTGGCCAGATCATTTTCAAGGGTCAGGATATCACCCATGAACCGGCGGACGTCCGCGCCCGTGCCGGCATGTTCCTGTCTTTCCAGACGCCGGAAGAGATTCCCGGCATCACGCTGGAAAACTTCCTGCGCACCGCACAGAACGCCATCACCGGCAAGCCGGTCAAGGTCTTCGCCTTCCGGAAAGAGCTTGCAAAGCAGATGGAGGCCCTCGGTATGGATGCATCCTATGCTGACCGCTATCTGAACGTCGGCTTCTCTGGCGGCGAGAAGAAGAAGAGCGAGATTCTGCAGCTGCTGATGCTCAAGCCTGCGCTGGCTCTGCTGGACGAGACCGATTCCGGCCTGGACGTCGACGCAGTCAAGACTGTTGCCAGCGGCGTCCGTGCATACCACAACAAGGACAACGCCCTTATCATCATCACCCACAACGCGAAGATTCTGGAAGGTCTGAACGTGGATTACGTTCACATTCTGGATGATGCCCACATCGTGCGCACCGGCGACGGAAGCCTTGTCAGCGAGATCATCGAGGAGGGCTTCCACGCGCTGAAGGAGGACGAAGCGAAATGAGAGCCTTTGATACCGAAAAGACCGATGTCGCCGAGGTCGACCGGAGCATTTACGACATCAAGGACAAGCCCAATGCGGCGTTTGAGGTCAACTCCGGCCTGACGAGCGAGATCGTCGAGAAAATTTCTGAGGAAAAGCACGACCCCGAGTGGATGCGCATTTTCCGTTTGAAGAGTCTGCAGATTTACAACCAGATGCCTGTGCAGGACTGGGGCCCTTCCATCGAGGGTCTGGACATGAACAACATCGTCACCTACGTCCGCCCCAAGACCGAAATGCGCGGCAAGTGGAGCGACGTTCCGGACGACATCAAGAACACCTTTGAGCGTCTGGGCATCCCGAAGGCCGAGCGTGCATCGCTGGCCGGTGTCGGCGCACAGTACGATTCTGAGGTCGTTTACCACAATGTCCGCGCCGAAGTCGCCGCACAGGGCGTCGTCTACACCGATATCGAGAGCGCGCTGAACGGCCCGTATGCCGAGATGGTGCGGAAGCACTTCATGAAGCTGGTTCCGCCCACCGACCACAAATTCGCGGCTCTGCACG
>OIZF01000226.1_pt1 | contig 39984 bp, 32 predicted proteins | sample 1588471 | NCBI WGS metagenome assembly OIZF01 (sample SAMN03283279) | human gut metagenome | biome: human-associated habitat; material: feces | host: Homo sapiens | place: Peru | collected 2012
AGTGCGCTGCAGCGTGTGAAGCGTGCCATTGACAAGTTCTGGAAGGCTGTGGCAGACTTCCTTCACATTCACTACACGAGTGCCGAGGAGGTGGCTGACAGAGTGATGAAGGATTTGCTTGACGGCGTGGACCCGAGAAGTATGATGGACGGTGGCAAGAGCCTTCGTCCTGAGACGCGTGTCAATGTAGTGGAAACTAAGTCCGAGCATGGCTTTAAGAATTATGCCGAAGCTAAGACTTGGGCGAAGGAGCATATAGCACGCACTTATAGCGGTGAAGAGACAGGTGGCAAGGGTGACATTCGCATCAGTAATGCGGCCGTTGACAAATATCTGTCGCAGAGTGCAGTTGACAAGAGTGAGAGCAAGGACGTTCACTTGGCTGTGTTGAAGGTGTTGCCTGATGTTATTCGTGAAAGTGTAGATGCGGAACAACATGCGGACTTTAAGAAGGGTGAAGATGGTGTGCGTTCGGCAGAGAATGGCGTCAATCCCAATGTAACCATACACAGATTGTATGGTGCAGTACGTATGGACGGAAAGCTGTATAGGGTTAAGGTTACGCTGAAGGAGGATGTCAAGAGCGAACGGTCTGCAAAGAAAGCATATAGCTATGAAGCAACAAAAATAGAGTTGCTTGCAGGAACATTGGTCAAGCCCGAAGGTGATGACCCCAATACAAACAACTCTATAACTGCTGCAAATTTACTGAATGGTGTTGAGAAATCCTACGGTGGCGGTAAGTTTTTTGAGGATTACAACAAAATTCGTGAGCAATTTATTGGTGAGAAGGGTGCAGCAGCTGCCGACCATGCCGATGAGGTGAGCACGCGACTTGACAACCTGGGCGTGGCCCGCGAGATGGAGGCTGACAAGAAGGACGCCAAGGCTATAAAGATGGCTACTGGCTGGGAACGTGGCGCAGACGGAAAGTGGCGTTATGAGATGCCTGATGCTAAGATAAAGGAGACGATGGATATTGACGGGCATGTTGTGAAGCGTTTTGATGAGGACATGCTTTGGAATGATGGCAAGCTTGCTGATGTGGTTGATGCTCCGGAACTGTTTAAGGCTTATCCGCAGTTGAAGGAGACGCGTATTGTGACAGATGCTGTGACTGGTGACATGCCTTCGGCTGGTGATTATAATGCGAAGACGAATACCATTACCATTCATGCTGATGAGTTGAAGTATATGAATGGTATATTGAGCCATGAGGTTCAGCACGCTATTCAGAAGATTGAGGGCTTTGCCAGAGGTGGCAGTCCTGCGATGGTTCGGTCGGAGATAAAGAAGCAGATGGCCGAGGTGACGAAGCAGATAAGGCAGTTGCGTGCTGAGGGCAAGGAGGCAGAGGCGAAGGAGCTCATCAAGAAGAACAGGGGGCTTTACGAGGCATCTGTAGGTGATGATGACTTTGGCAGTTATAAGTCGCTTGCCGGTGAGGTAGAGAGCCGCAATGTGGAGAGACGTATGGGCATGAGCGCGGAGGAACGCCGTGCGAGCCTTGCTGCTGAGACTGAGGACGTGAGCCGTGAGGACCAAATTTTCTTGATGAGTGGTGATGGTGGAAATGCGAATAGTGTAATGCTCCAAGAGAGGGGGACGGAGGAGGACTACACGGCGTTTGCCAAGGAGTATGGTGTTGATGCGGATATGGTGAAGGATTATGCGTTGGGCATGGAGACTGGCAACTTGCATAAGGCTGATTTTGCATTGGCTGAGATACGTCGTACGATGCGTGTGGCGAACCGTGGCATGAAACTTTCGGAGTTTGGCAAGTTGTTCCGCCCTGTGCAAAAGGAACTTGCTGAACGTTATGGTGACATAGAGGTGTTGCGGCAGGAGCATATTGATGCTGAGATGCGTGAGCGTGGCGTTATGGAGGCTGCCCGAAAGCGTGCCGAGGAGGAGGCGGCAAAGCGTAAGGCTCGTGCTGACGAGTTGCGTTTGTTGCCGGAAGAGGAACTTGACAGGCGTTATTTTGAGGCGGTTGAGCGTGGTGACGATGCTGCTGCCCGCGAGATGCTTGACGAGGCTGCCCGCCGCAAGGGGTATGGCGATACTGAAAGTGAGTACCAGGGTGTGGGTGCATGGGTGGCACCTTCAAATCCTGGCTATGAGAGTGATGCAGCGCGCAGGGCTGATGTGGAGGATAATGCTCCTGATGTGAATGTGGAGGACATTGCTCTGGGCTATTCGCTTGTTGACGAGAATTATTGGCATGAGCCTCGCAAGTACATGCAGACTGACGCTACTGCTGTGGAGTCGGTAAACGCGATAAATGATGCCATGGCTGCAATAAGGCGTGGTGAGAAAGATGTGAAGGTGAAGGTGTATCGTGCTGTGCCTACATCGGTGAAAGAAGGAAAATTGCGCAATGGCGACTGGGTGACTCCGTCGAGAGCGTATGCTAAGATGCACGGTGAGCACCGGTTGGAGGGTGACTACCGCATTATAGAAGATGAGGTGCCAGTGAATGAGCTTTGGTGGGACGGAAATGACAGCCGTGAATGGGGCTTTGACGATGGCAAGGGCTACAAGTATAAGAATGTGGAGAACAGCCGCAAGTTGAATGACCTTGTGACGCGTGATGATAATGGCGAGATTATTGCTCCTTCGAAGCGTTTTGACGAGAATGTGGAAGATGTGAGGTACCGCACAAGCGAAGAACTTGGTCAAGAATATGGTTCGCGTTGGATTGACGAACAAACAAATGAAGATGGCCGACACACTACACAAGTAAAGAACACACTCAACTCTTACAAGAAGTTTGGCGATTGGGTGATGCGTGATTCTGGTGGGAAAAAGGTAGATGTGCTTGATGCGAGCAGCGGCCTTGGCCTTGGTACGGAATGGTTGCGCAAAAATGGTATTGACGCTGAGGACGTGGAGCCTTATCCATCAGAGAACCGCACAGCTCCTACTTACAGAAATTATGATGAGGTGGGCAAGAAGTATGACTACATTATTAGCAATGCAGTCTTGAACGTGATACCAGATGACTGGCGAGCTAGTGTGCTGCACAATATGGCAGATAAATTGAAAGTTGGCGGCAAATTGGTTATCAATGTGCGTAGCGCTGAAAGTATTCGCAAACAAGGTAAGGAGGGTGAGACGCGTATAACTCTTGACGACCCGTCGGAGATACTTGTGTTGCGCCCGAATGGTAGCATCAAGGCTTATCAGAAAGGATTTACAAAGGCTGAACTGAAAGAATGGTGTGAAAAGGAATTGGGCAAGGGTTATTCGGTAGAAATAGCGAATGACAAGAACGCTGGCGGCAGCTACGATACTGCTGTGGTGGTGACTAAAAATAACGAAAGCGGCACTATCGGTGTCGCTTCCGAGGCTGGCCGTCCACGCAGGAGTGCGCAGGCCGTGCCCAGTTCAAATGCAAAGTTAGACAATAATCAGAAATTTGCCAATAACTTATTGGTACTTTCTGAAAATTTGTCTGAAAGAGATATGGGAGCGCATGAATTCTTGTTCAATGTGGCAAAGGCTTTTGGGCTCAATGGACAAAATTTGAATAAGTCTTTCTATCAAGATTTAAGCAATTCAGTTGGTATTCGCATATCAGACCATTCGGCAAATACTGATAACATTACAAACAGGAATGTGAACGATGATGTTTATGGTTTAGTTGTAAAACTCTCTAAGAATCGCTTTAAGTCAAGAAGCGATGCCAACTACCTTGAATACGTTTACTATCCCGACAAGTTGACTGGCGAGCGTCAGCGTGAGATTGTTGAAGGGTTGAATAAATTCTTGCAGACTGGCGACTATATGCAACTGCCAGCACCAGACAGAGTGAACCGTTCAGGCAAGTTTGATGTGTTGATTGACGGAAGGGAAACTTCGCCAACGGCCAAGCACCAGGCTGCCAATGACCTTGCGCGGCAGATGCACGTGGAGGGTGAAGTAGAGGTGGTGACAAGCACTGATGGCTTGACCGGCAGACAGGCAAAGGCTAAGGGCTGGTATGATGTGAGGACCGGACGTGTGACGATTGTGCTGCCCAACAACAAGAATGCGGCAGATGTGCGTGAGACGGTGTTCCACGAGGTGGTGGCGCACAAGGGGCTACGTAACCTTGTGGGTGAAGAGCACTTTAACACTTTCCTTGATAACGTGTACAACAATGCTGAGGAGGGCATCAAGCAGACCATTGACGAGATGGCAGAGAAGAAGTATAATGGTGACAAGCGCAAGGCTACTGAGGAGTATATGGCGCACTTGGCCGAGGACGGTGAGTATGTGAAGCCGGAGAACCAGGGCTTCTTTGCGAAGGTGAGGGATTTCTTGACGGACTTGCTGAGGAAGGTTGGCATAAAGCTTGGCTTTAAGTTGACGGACAATGATTTGCGCTACATATTGTGGCGTAGCTGGAAGGGGCTTGCTGAGCGTGATGGCGGTTCGGTGTTTGAAAAGGCTGAAGATGTGAAGATGCAGCATGAGCTTGGTCAGACTGACGAGGCTCGCTCGGCGAGTGGTGAGAATGGTATCATGTTCCGTGAGGGGAGTGATGAGCTGAAGGACGTTGTGGAGAAGATGAAGGCTGACGTTGAGCGGTTGCATGAGGGTGAACTTGATGATTTGCGCTCGGGTGCGCGGGCTATTGGCGGCAGGCTGAGTGAGCTGAACAAGGCGATGCGCCTGCAGCGTGCTTATGACATGAGCACTGTGGCGAGTGTGACGGAGCTGGCGAAGACGATGCTCAAGAATGGCTTGCTGAGTGAGATGAGTGACTATGATGTGCGCCGTTTGCTGTCGGTGGTGAATAATGTGCATGGCAAGGGTGACATCAGACCTTATGTGCAGAAGGTTGTGGACATGATGGTTGGCAACCGGCTGCGTAATGTGTCGAAGGCGTTTGACAAGTTGCTTGCCATGCGTGGGAAGAAGGTTGATGCGCGTGGCGTGGAGGTGCAAGGTGAGCTTGACTTGGCCGGCCAGCGCATGGCAGATGTGGTGTGGAAGGGTATTGGCATGTCGGACGATGATGTGGCGGACATGTGTGCTGATGCCCAGGACCGCATGATGAGTGCGAATGGTGCGGAGGCTGCTGCTGCGACGGACTATGCCGGGTGGCAGATTGTGATGCGTTACAATGAGACGATACGTGACAGCAAGAGTGAGGAGGTGCGGTTGCGCGAGGACTTGAAGCGTGCGAAGGAGGATTATGATGCCGGGCGTATGACGCGTGAGGCTTACATGGAGTTCAGGGAGAGCACGAATGACGCGATACGCGAGAACCGGATTGAGCGTGCTGAGGCTTATGAAGAGTTGTATGAGCAGCTTGGTGGTGCTTATGGGGAGAGCATTAAGCGTGCGGCTGACTTTAAGGCTGCCGAGAAGGCGCGTGTGCTGGAGATACAGCATAATGCGAACTCGGACATGGAGGGCCGCCCGGTGCGCTCGTATAGAAAGGACACTGCTGTGGACAAGGTGCTGAACAGCTCGCCAGTGCAGTTGTTGTTTGCCCCGCTTGGTACGTTTGACCAGATGCTGCGTATGTTTGGCAGCAAGAATGTGAAGGGCGAGGGCTACTTGTGGAACCGGTACATGCGTGGTTGGCTGACTGCGACAGAGAATGAGTATACGGGTTATCGCGATGCTACTGCCGAACTTGACGCGAAGGCTGCTGAGGTGCTTGGCAAGGGCAAGACTTGGGCTGACTTGTTTGCGCTTGAACGTAAGTTGCCGAAGGCGATGGTGCGTGTGTGGGACGATGGCGAGATGAGGGAGCTTGAATTGCCCCAGGGTAACTTGCTTTACATCTACATGGTGGACAAGATGGCTGACGGCCGCATGAAGTTGCGCAAGATGGGTGTGACGGAAGATGATGTGGCTGCGATTGAGAATTTTCTGGACCCGCGGCTGAAGGAGATTGGTGACTGGCTGCAGGAGGTGTATCTTGTGGAGAAGCGAGGCAAGTATAATGAGGTGCATGAGCGTATGTTTGGTGCTGCGATGGCTTCGATAGACAATTACTTCCCGCTGAAGATATTGAAGGACGCACGTGCTGAGAATGTGGACGTTGGTGTGGAGAAGCGTGAGTCGGAGATGGCATCTACGATTACGGGCAGTGTTGTGAAGCGTACGCGTAATGCGCTGGCACTTGACTTGCTGAACTCTGATGCCTTTTCGGTGGTGCTGGACCACTTGCAGCAGATGGAGCATTGGAGTGCCTTTGCGGAGTGGAACAGGGACTTGAACACGCTGTTGTCGTACAAGCACTTCCGTAACCAGGTGAAGAATATGCGTAGTGCATACGGTAGCGGTGAGCGGCTGTGGGAGGCTTTTGACAAGGTGGCGCGTATTGCTGCCGGCACTTATACTCCGCCCAAGGCTTTTGCTGACAAGCTGGCTGTAAATATAGCGAAGGGTGTTACTGCTGCGAAGATTAGCTTGCGTGTGTTTACTGCGCTCAAGCAGTTTACATCGTTCCCGGCGTACTTGTCGGACAGTAATCCGGTGTATCTGCTGAAGGGTGTGGCTAACCCGTATGGTTCGTGGAAATGGTGCATGGAGAATTTGCCCCTGTTTGAGAAACGCTGGAAGAGCCGCATGGCTGGTGACCCGAGGTTGCTGAAGAATGAGATGGACTGGGGCTTGTGGCGTGACAATGTGGTGCAGATGGCTGCGAAGTGGGGTATGACTCCGAATGGTTTTGTTGATGCGTTGACGGTGTGCATAGGCGCGAGGGCGATGTATGAGACGAGGCGCAGGAAGTATATTCGTTATGGTTATGGCCTGGAGGAGGCTGAGCGACGTGCGAAACAAGATGCTTCGATATTGTATAACCAGACTCAGCAGTCGAGCGAGGGTGCTTTTTTGTCGGCCTTGCAGGTAGACAGGTCGTGGTATTCGGTGTTGTTTACGGTGTTCAGGAACTCTTCGATGTCGTATACGCGTCAGTTGTATGCTGCATTGCGCAACACTGGCCGCAGGATAGCGGGTGGTGCGAAGTTTAAGGGCATTAGCGAGGCGTTTATGGCTAAGCAGATGGAGCGTGACGGGATAGACCCGGATAAGGCGTCGAAGAATGCTAAGGCGGAGTATCGCAAGAGTTGGATAAATGACTTTGTGCGTGCTGGTGTGTTTGGCTATGTGTTGCAGCTGGCTTGGAATTGTGGTCCGTATGCGCTATATATGTTGTTTGGCGATGATGAGAAGAAGGGCAAGGAGATGTGGCATGATATATGGACGCACACTGCATTTGGCTCGGTGGAGGGCTTGACTGGTGGTGATGTGTGGAGCGCGAGCTTGCAGTCGCTGTGGAACCATTATGTGAATGGTGAGGACTTTAATGCTAACAGCGTGAATAAGGATATGCCATTGACGAGTGACTTGCTTAAGGTGGTGAAGAAGGTTGGCAGTGACAATTATGGTGCGGTGAATGATGTGCTGAACTTGCTTGTGCAGGCTGGTTTTGGCGTGAACCCTCAGACTCTGACAGATGCGGCGGTGGCGATATATGACTATTGTGGCTCTGACGTTGAGACGACGAAGGAGTGTGCGCTGCTTGTGATGCGTGTGATGAACTGTCCGCAGAGCCAGATGGATAATATCTACTTTGATGAGATTGATGCTACTGGCGAGGAGGCGAAGGCGATGAGTGTGGAGGAGATTGCTGAACGCTATGCGAGGTATAAGGCTTTGCGGAGTGCTCCGTTGCGTGCGTTGAGCAGTGATGCCTTGAAAGCTGCTGAAAAGAAGCCTCGCGAGAGGGTGCTGACTGAGGCGAAGGAGCAGCTGGACGGCCGATTGATGACTGAGGAGGCTCAAAGGTATCTTGATGAGTATGAGGCGACGAAGAAGAAGGTGACGGAGACTCGTGCTTTGGCTGATACTGACCCGAAGGCTTTTATGCAGCAGATGCCGGCCTTGGCGCGTTCGGGTGAGTTTAGGAGGTACAGGCGTGTCGGACTGTACAAGAGTGAGGTTGACAAGCTGACGAAGAAGCTGCTCAGGACGAGTGACCCGGCAGAGCGTAGGGCGTTGTTTGGTAAGATGCTTGATGCTCGTGACAAGATGCTGAAGCAGGTGAGGGAGATGGAGTGAAGAGGGGGGGAGTTTTAAGTTGAAGAGTTGAGGGGAAAGTTGAAAAGTTGAGGAGTTTAAGAGTTTATGTGGTCGGTTTTAGTGGTTGGACAAGCAGAGGTGACTTCTAAACTTTTCAACTTATCAACTTAAAACTATCCAACTTATCAACTTGAAACTCCAACTCCTCAAATCATCAACTTGTCAACTAATACCTCTAATGGGTAGTGATAGACAGAAAAAAGCGTGGCAGATACACTGTCACGCTTTTTTTGTCATAATCCGAGTTGTTTGATTAGGTAATCGCCAACAGCGAGTTTTTGCTCTTTGGCTGCGGTCTTTATTTCGTTCACGGCCTCTTGTGGCATTCGGCAGTATAATACTGCATTACCTACTTTTTTTCGGCCTGCGTTGGGGCGTCTGCCGCCCCAGGTGTTTTTATTCATATATTATTCATGTTTTATTCACTCCCGTAGTTATATTGACCATTTCCATCACTACGTGAGGGTAGCGGTCAATCGTCCTTATTATTTTGTACATGTGTTGATTTTTTATATCAAATCATACAACTTGTAGAAATTATGCTTACCTTTGCGCTGTCAACCCTTGATAGGGTTGTGGATTGAAACGCTCTTGTGAGCAAATTTCTACAAGTTGTAGATAAAAAAAGTCGAGTTATAAAGCTCGTGGTAAGCCCCACCCAATGAAGGTGGGGCTTTTTGCTATTTCTGATCACGCCAGAGTTCGTAATCGTCCCAACTCTCGAAGCCAGTGTAGCCACCGACTACGGCAACTACTTTTGATGCCCAAGGCATGGCTTCTATTGCCTTCTTACGCCAGTATGATGTGTGCTTCTCGCACTCGTAAAATCCTTCTCTCATTGTGTTTGACTTGACCGTGATGTCGAGGGCTGTGGTTGTTAGTTGTTAATTGGTTCGATTTCTACCGCCCACGCTGGGGTGGTGTAATCTTCGTTTGCGATTGCGTAGTAAGTATCGCCTACGCGAACGACTTCAAAATAATAGTCGTTCTCGTGACTTTTCAGCCACTCTGCGTATTCTTCAGAGCCAAGCCCCTTAAGGAAATCATAAATTGCTCCTTGGTCATCTTGTTCTGATATAGACTCGGCTTTTTCAAAATAGCGAGGTTCTACGACCTCGTATAACTCTTCTTTTGCTTTTAAGTCTGTTGTTGTCATAATAATGTGGGTTTACTTTGTTTCTTAATTACACTGCAAAGATACGTCCTTTATTTTGAGAATGCAAGCAAAATCAAGATTATTTTTGCGAAATATGCTGCGAAACATATTTTTTGGTATTAGAGGGGGCATCTATTAGTAGATAGAAGTAGATGTGGATTGTTGTTGGCAGGTTGGGAATAAAGCGTGCTGTGTGGGTGTGGTGGTTAACTTTGCGTTGGACGTGGATTATATGCGTCTGCAGGAAGATTATGGATATAAGGTTGAACATATTGCGTGCTGATGTGCTTGGGAAGGTGCATGAGATGGCGGGTTACACTGGTGCCAAGATGGTGCAGGGTGATGATGGTGCGTATGTGCGTGTGGCGACTACTGAGGCTGATGAGCGTTTGCTGTCGGAGTTTGTTGACAGAGCGAAGGCTGATGTGGTGATGGGGCTTGGCAGATATGGGGCGCGTGTGCTGGAGAATGAGGACACGGGTGTGATGGTGCTGGCGTTGGACATGCCTTCGAACTATGACACGCGGCTTAATGATGCGGTGTGTGAGGAGCTTGCGAATTGTATGTTGTATACTGCTGTGGGGTATTGGTTTATGCTGACGAACAAGCAGGAGGCTGGGGCGTATGTGCAGATGGCCCAGGGTAGTTTGGCTGCTGCGCGTCAGATGCTGTCGAAGCGTGTTGTTCCGGTGCGTGTTGTGCCGACGGTGAGTGATGAGGGAGATGGTGTGAGTTATGAGTGAGGAGGGAAGATGGTTTTATAAGTTGATAAGTTGAAAAGTTTAGGAGTTAAGCGGTCGCTTTTGAGAGTTGGACAAGCAGAGGTGACTTCTTAACTTTTCAACTCTTCAACTCATCAACTTGAAAATGAATAGGAGGTTTTGAATTATGCCGAGGAGACAGACTTTGGAGGTTAGGTTGTATTTGAGTGAGCTGATGTATGATGTGCAGCAGAAGGCTTGGCATACGGGTGAGAGTATGCGTGGTGGTGATGCTGCGTCGGAGGAGCAGGCGTCGAAGGTGCAGGAGTTGTCGGACGCTGGCAAGGACTTGGTGTTGCGTGCTTTTGGCAATGCTTATGGGGTGTTGCGTACGGAGCTTGGTGAGTACATAGTGGAGGGGTGTGCGATGGCTGACAATTTGCTGCTGCCGGAGGTGCGGAAGAGAATTGTGCAGGGCATTGTGATAGGTTATGGTGGTGCGCCTTCAAGGTCTGTGAGTGATGAGACGGAGGATAATACGCTGGTGATGTTGCTGCGTGTGCCGATGAACTTTAACCTGGGTGTGCGCCAGGGTGTGGCGGCTGCGATGCACGCGTATATGGTGGATTGTGCGATGGCTGAATGGCTGATGGTGAGTGCGGCGGCTGGTGGTGCTGCTCAGTGGCTGGAGCGGGCGAAGGCTGACTTGCTGGCATTGCGTGTGGCGTTGAACAAGCGTATACGTCCGACTCGTGTGCATGAGCCGGCACGAACAGAACCTAAGACTAAAGATGATGTGCGTTATGAGTAGTGAGAATGCTGTGAAGATGGTTTATGGGCCTTATGGCTGGGTGGTAGGTCCGGCAGACAAGGTGGCTGGGTATGGCAAGTGTTGTTGTGGCTCGGTGAGAGATGGTGGGAGCAGACGTGTGACGTTGTTGTTTGACCGTGAGGCGTTGTTGTATGACATTGCGAATGTGGCGTATGTGGAGGGTGATGTGATGCAGACTGATAATGCGCATGACCGCCACCAGGTGATGGATATAGCTGAGCAGGGTAATGTGGACAGGGTGACGCGTGTGCTTGACCTTGCGCATTCGGAGTGTGTTGAGGCTCTTTATCCGTTTACTAAGGTGGAGTGTGATGATGGTGCGGAGCTTGATGATTTGTTTGGTGAGTGTGCGTCGTATGTTATAGTGCTGAGGGTTCCGGAGAGGTTTTCGGGGACTACTGCGAGGTTGCTTGAGCAGTTGATACATGAGTATATGGTGGCTATGGTGTTGGCTGACTGGCTTGGGATAACGTGCCCTGCTGCGGCTGAGAAGTGGGCTGTGAAGGCTCAGGGTGCGCTTGATGAGGTGAAACGTAAGTTGCATTGGCGCATGGGCGTGCTGACGCGTCCGTTGCGTCCGTTTTAATTGTGTGTGGTGTTATGGCGAGAGGTTATAAGACTGGTGGCAGGGTGAAGGGTACGCCGAACAAGCCTAAGCCTTACAAGCAGTTGATATATGGTTGTATTTCGGCTGGTGTGGGTGATTACTTTGAGAGTGGTTTGTTTGACAAGGATTTGCTTGCTCTTGACGCTAAGGACCGCATATTGGTGATGGAGAAGCTTGCCCAGTATGTTGTGCCGAAGCAGCAGAGTCAGAAGGTTGATGTGCAGGCGTCGGCCGAGGTGTCGGAGTCGTTGTCGGAGAAGTTGTCGGCGATGGCTATGGAGTATGAGTCAAAAGATGAGTAGTGTGATATGGAACAGAGAATAGAGTATAAGGGTATGACTTCGCAACCATCGGACTATGCGTGCGGTGATGGCGAGATGAAGCTTGCAGTGAATGCTGAGTATAGAGATGGTGGGTATCATGCTGTGAGGGTGCCGAAGGAGAAATATAAATTTTTTGGGAAAGCAGAACCTTTATTTGTACACCAAATACCAGAGGGCACATTTTATTTTGTACATGATGGAAAGAATCTAATTGTCTATTCAGACGAAGGGACGAAAGTCTATGAAGGAGAGACTACTAAGCCTACGGACATTTGTAATATAGGGAAAGTTGTTATATATATATCAGACAGTAATTTGAAATATCTGCGTTTTGCAGATAAGACATATACAGAAATCTCAAATAATTTTGATGTAGCAAAACTGAAAATAATTTGCTACCGCTATGAAGGTGGCGTAAATGAAGATTATAAGAAGAGTAATGAACTACATTGTAACAGATTAAACATATATACGCGTGGAAAAGGGAAAAAAGATTTAGACTTCAACTATATACCATATCAAAATCGTGGTACTGTTGAAGTGATGGAAAACAAACTCAAAGAGTTGGAAATCTACAAGTATTACGAAGACCTTTTATTAGGCAAAATTGCGGAGCTAAGGCAAAGCTTGATGAAGAAGGGGTATCTTTTGTTTCCTGTGTTATTAAGATATGCGTATAGAATGTATGATGGAAGCAATATGGGCTTGTCAGAGCCTATTCTTGTATATCCGTTGCGTAGCACAATATATGATGATGCCGGTATTAGAATAAAGAACTCTGATATACTTCCATCGTATGCCAGTTATGGCGGCAGTGCCACTAAAGTGCAAGAAAGGAATGTTTATTTTGAGGCTTATAATTTGTGCTTGTCAATATGCAAGGAAGAAAGAGAGTTTCTGAAAAAGAATAAAGACCTGATTGTTGGCATAGATATATTTATGTCAGATGAAATATATACTATTGACATGAGTGAGTTAAATATGAATCTACACATATTGACCACAACCTCTTCAGACCCGAAAGACCCTGCGTCGCCTGGTGTTTTTAAGGACTATAAATGGCGCGCGGATAGTGGCCTCAAGGTTCCAGACGGTCTTAAAAATGATTTTAACCAGATTAGGGCAAATCCTTCGCTCAAATACAAATCATTGTTTGATGAATTAAAAAAAGTGTCAAGTTTTTATTTGGCAAAAACTATCTATACAGAAACCATTATAAGCGGAGATGGATTTATAAGAATATTTGAAGAAAATGAATTAAGCAACTACAAGCAAGGTGTTGCTTTGGAGAATTATGAAAGTGCAAAATATTTTCACCCAGAAGGAATAAGCGTTTTTAATGGGAGACTAATATTATATAACTATATATATAGTAAGGCTCTTGCAGGTGTTGAAGATTATATGATTCCGATGATAGTAAGTCCCTTGAAAACATTGCCTGATGCGCTGAAAGAAGAAAATCTTTATGAACGATTTGACAGCATGTGCTATAAAATGATTATAGACTCGTTGGCTGAAACTATTGCTGTGAAGTCTAATTCCAATTTTTTGCCAGTGGCTCATTTTGTGCAAAATACAATAACGGCAAGATTATGGAGCCTAAATGAAGGCGGGCAGGCTAAATGGCGTATGTGCGAAACTAAATTGCACGATTTCATTGATGAGCGTTTTATGTTGAACGTCAAAGAGTTTGGTAATTATTATGATTATAATGTTTCAGACAAGTATGGATATATTGCAGACCGTATAGCAGATGTTGAAGTGTCAAGATTGGATAATCATGTAACAACAAAACATGCGAATACAATCATAGCGTCTGAAACAAACAATCCTTTGTCATTCAAATTGTCAAATATGGTGTCTGCTGGCAAGCAAACAGTTCGCGCTGTGTGTATGAATAGTATGCCAGTGAGTAGTGGACAATTTGGCCAATACCCATTATTGGCATTCTGTTCTGACGGAGTCTTTTCGATTGGTATTGGGACAGACGGAACCTTTCAAAGTTGCTCGCCATACACATACGACATAATTGCAAGTAATGGCAGTGTCGGCAACATGGAACGTGCGATTGTGTTTGTCACGAAACAGGGCATTGCAATTATAGATGGAGATGGCCGTCAACTGATGTTGCCGGCAGACAAGTCGTCTACCTACGACTATGATAGGTGCTTGCCGGAGTCGCATCAAAAGACGTTTGTTGAGAAGGCTCTGAGCGGGATTGTAAAGCTTGACAATGCGCCGCAGATGACTGACTTGTACACTTACTTGACGAATGGTGCGCGGATAGCGTATGACTATCCGCATGGCCGTTTGCTGGTGTATAATCCGAATTACAACTATACGTATGTGATGGAGGCTTCGTCGGGTATGTGGAGTGTGATGGCGAAGGGTTTTTACAGCAACTTGAATGTGTATGAGCAGTGCTTGATGGTGACGAAGAAGGTGGTGAAGCATGAAGATGGCACGACGGACGACCAATACAAGGTGTGGAACTATTCTACCGATGATGTGGTGGAGGGGCAGAGGGCTTACCTTATCACTCGTCCATTCAAGTTGGGTGAACCAGATGTGCACAAGAGTTTGCAGGGTGTTATTCAGCGTGGTGTGTTCTGCAACAAGAATGATGTGAAGCAGTGCTTGTATGCGAGCAATGACTTGTACAGGTGGGTTCCGGTGCATTCGAGTGACAGCATTTATATGCGTGGCATGAGGGGTACGGGTTATAAGTACTTTAGGGAGATATTGTTTTTGCCGGAGTTCAAGCAGGACGAGGTGCTGCATGGTGCGACGGTGGAGTATGTGCCAAGAATGACGAACAAGATGAGATAAGGTGTGAGTGAGGTTGCGGACATATTGCGAGAGAATGAGCGGCGCAATGCTGAGGTGTTTGCTCCCTTCAACCCTGTGACGGGTGAGGGGAGCATACTTGCGCGTGTGCGTGTGGAGGTGTCGGACTTTCCGATACGCGTGCAGTGGCTGCCTGAGGGTATGCTTGATGTGCCGCTGGTTAAGCGCCTGGTTGAGGCTGGCAGTGTGGCTGCATTTTATGAGGGGCTTGGTGAGGAGCAGGCTTATACGGAGGAGGTGTATCAGTATATAGTGCGCAAGTTTGTGCGTGTGCGTTGTATGTATGACTTTCCGTTTTGGGCTGTGATGTATGTGCTGATTAGCAACAAGACGGGTGGTGATGACATACATTTTAGCTTGAACAGGCCTCAGCGTTTGCTGGTGACGCGTTTTGAGGAGATGCGTATGAATGGTGAGCCAATCCGCTTGATATTGCTGAAGGCGCGCCAGTGGGGTGGTTCGACTGCTACGCAGATATATATGGCGTGGTTGCAGTTGGTGCATAAGACTGGTTTGAACTCGCTGATTGTGGGGCATGTGAAGGACGCATCGTATGAGGTGCGTGACATGTTTGACAAGATGATAGATGAGTACCCTGTGGAGTTGCTTCATGAGATTGGCGAGAGCTATGACCCTAATGAGGCGAAGATAGAGGGTGTGGGGAACAGTGGCAACATAAGGCGTATACCGCAGCGTAACTGCAAAATAAAGATTGGTTCGTATGAGAAGCCGGAGTCGGCGCGTGGTGGTGCTTACAGTTTGGTGCATTGTACGGAGGTGGGGCTGTGGAGTCCGACGGAAAACAAGAGTCCGGAGAAGGTCGTGCGCTCGGCTTGTGCTGGTATTACGCTGAAGCCGCTGACGATGATAGTGTATGAGAGTACGGCGAATGGTACGGGCAACTTTTTTGAGCGGGAGTATAATGCGGCTAAGGAGAGTGATGCGCACATTAGGCGTGGTGAGGAGAGCACTTCGCAGTTCAGGTCGTTGTTTGTGGCATGGTATCAGATTGAGATATACAGGCGCGAGTTTGAGAGTGATGAGGCGAGGCGGTTGTTTGCCCTGGCGCTTGTAAGCAACAAGCATAATGCTTATACGCCGACGAACCGTGCGGAGGCCGGCCGCTACTTGTGGTACTTGTGGGAGTGTGGTGCGACGCTGGAGGCGATAGCGTGGTATGTGGAGGAGCGCAAGAAGTATACGGACCATGGTGACATGGCGAGCGAGTATCCGACAGATGATAATGAGGCGTTTGTGTATTCGGGTTGCAAGGTGTTTGACAAGATGCTTGTGGAGGCTTTCCGCCCTGCCTGCCGTGAGCCTCGGTATGTGGGTGACATTTATGCTGATGGCGACGAGGGCAAGGAGGCGATGCAGAATATAAGGTTTAAGGAGGACCGGACGGGGCTGCTGTGCGTGTGGGAGAAGCCCGACATAGATGATGCGGAGAAGGTGCGTGACCGTTACCTTGTGGTGGTGGATATTGGCGGGCGGTCGGCGAAGGCAGACTGGTCGGTGATATGTGTGATAGACCGTATGTATTTGATGAGCGGTGACAGGCCGGAGGTGGTGGCTCAGTGGTATGGGCACATAGACATGGACTTGCTGGCGTGGAAGGCGGCTCAGATAGCGAAGTGGTATGATGATGCGTTGCTTGTGATAGAGAGCAACACGCTGGAGACGAAGGACAGGGAACGCATGGTAGATGGTGACCAGTCGCAATTTATATTGTACAAGGTGAAAGACGTGTATGACAATTTGTATGCGCGCGAGCAGAGTGAGGACGAGATACGTGAGGGTGCTCCGAAGATGTATGGGTTCCACACTAATGTGAAGACGAAGCCGAAGATTATATCGGAACTTGTGAAGGTGGTGCGCGAGCACTTGTATACGGAACGTGACGGCCGCTGCCTTGATGAGTACTTGACGTATGAGCAGAAGCAGAATGGTGCTTATGGTGCGATAGCCGGCAAGCATGATGACTTGTTGATGACGCGGGCGATAGGTTTGTATATAGCCTATAACTTTAAGGTTATGCCGCTGCCAAGTGTTGTGCCGCGCCGCCTTAAGAGAATTGAGCCGCGCAGCCATGTGGACCGGATAACGGAGGCGGTTATCTGACTTGAATGGTGATTCTGTTTTTACGTCGGAGGTTGTTGATGATGGCTTTGGCTTGTGATGCGGAGAGGTAGAACTTTGGTGCTGGTGCCGAAACTACTCTGCATACAATTTGGCTCATGCTGAGAGATGGTGACTGGGATTTGAGGGCTTTGCAGCGTGTGAAGATTTCGTTGTACATTTCGCGTTTGCAGTGTGTGACGATGACGGGCAGCCCGCGCATCATGCGGCCTATGACGATGGTGGCCCTTTCCTCGCTGACCCAAAAGCGTGAGCAAGGGTTCATGACTACTTGTTTGAATAGTTTTTCCATGTTGACGTGGCTGCACTCGTGCAGCAGTTGGCGGAAGGCGGTCATGAGCTCGCGTTCGCGTTGTTGCTTGTAGTAAGATGTGGACCCGATGTGTTTCATGTGGTGCGGTATAAAAAAGAAAAGCCCCATGCGCCTACTGGATAGTAGTTGCGCATGGGGCGTAAATGTTCAGCCTTTAGTATGAGATGATGCAAAGTTACGGAAAATCAGTGATTTAGCATAAGAAATGTGTGATAGCTGTTATGTGTGGTTGGAAATAAAGCATCATCGCGTGTAAAATGAACGAAATTTGCTTATAGTAATATAAACTTAAAAGAGATGGCAGAACAAGATAAGGTGCAGATGCCTGTGGAAACGGGTGCTGTGAATGAGGAGCCGAAGAAGTCGAAGCGTGACATGTTGCGCGAACGCTTGTCGAAGAAGTACCCCGACAAGAGTTTTGATGACGATGAGGCTTTTGCGGACCAGGTGAATGCAGATTATGATGATTATGACAACAAGATAGCCGGTTACAAGAAGAGTGAGCAGGCGTTGTCGGACATGTTTGCGAGTGACCCGCGCTCGGCAAATTTCCTCATAGACTGGAAGGAGGGTTCGGACCCCGTGATTGCACTTGTGCGTAATTATGGCAGTGACATTGTGGCGGCTGTGGACGACCCCGAACGTCAGGAAGAGATGGCGGAGGCGAACAAGGCGTATATAGAGCGCATGAACCGTAACAAGGCCCTTGAAGAAGAGTATAAGGAGAACTTGAACCAGTCGTTGCAGATGATGCAGGAGGCGCAGGAGCAGAATGGCTGGAGTGACGAGCAGGTAGATGCGGCATGGCAGCAGTTGTTCAAGATAGTAGATGATGCTGTGATGGGCAAGTTTGACCCCGAAACACTGAAGTTGCTGATGAATGGCAGCAACTATGACAAGGCTGTGGCGACAGCTCAGCAAGAGGGTGAGATAAAGGGCCGCAATGCGAAGATAGAGGAGAAGCTTAGAAAGCAGCAACAGAGTGACGGGACGGCCCACCTTAATGGTAAGAACGGACGTGCTCCGCGCCGTACTGCCGACCAAAGTATTTTTGCCCTGGCATCGCAAGCCTAAGGCATGCAGACTTATATAGAGATGAAAAATATTGAAGACGAAGAAACCATACAATTTCCTAAAGATGTTGTTAGAGTAGGGCGTGGCAGTGTGGGACTGAGAAGTCAGGTGCCTGGCATTGCTACAACGGTGTCGGCTGTGGCTGAGGCTACTGGCGGGCTGCATGGTGGAAGTCTTTTTGTAAAAAACAGAACAGAGAAATAAACCTTTTAATAATTTAGAGAACTATGGCAGAGAACGTACAAGTAACTACGCCTAACGTAACCCCGCAGCCCGGCAGCGTGGGTTTGAAAACACAGGTGTCGGGACAGGCCGCTACCGTGTCGGCAGCAGCAGATGCAACTGGCGGTGTGGGTGCAGGCAACTTTATTGAACAAGACCTTGACGCTGAACTTTTTGCCTTTAAGGGTGACGATACCCCGTTGATGCAGCTGATGCTGAAGGCCAAGGCTGTGAATGTGAACTCTCCGGAGGTGGAGCATTACATGATAGACGAGCCTCGCAGTTCGGTGGTGACAGCGAATGCAGTGGAGAAGGACGACACGAAGAATGCCTTTGAACTGCCTCTTGCCTCGGAAGACCAGAACATACCTCAGGAATATGGCACTTTGCTTGTGAAGGGTGTGAATGGTTATACCGAAGATGGTCAGACCGAAACCCCTGGCAAGGACCTCATGCTGTTTGTGACCGGCCGTGCAAGCAATGGTAACCCGATTGTGCGTGCCACTAATGGCAAGAAGAAGTTGAAGACAGACCAGTTCTGCACGGTGCCAGCCATTCCTGCAAACTCTGAGATTGTGATTTTGTCGAATGCGCTTTATGAGACCCAGAAGGAAGTTGCCCCCGACTTGATTGTGCCTCAACCAACTACGGTGTACTTGCAGAAGCGAGGCATGAACCAAATTGTGTCAGACTACTTTGAGAGTCAGCGAAAGCATATCCCATTCTCGCAAGCCTTGATTGCAGAGCAGGCAATTACCAACTTCAAGACCCGTTGCAACCGCACACTTTGGGCGGGCAGAAAGAGCAAGTTTTCGGTTAATGTGCCGAAGCTTGGTGCGCAGACAGTTTACACGACTGAGGGTATTCGCTGGCAGTTCAAGCGTGAATTGCAGCACACTGGCAAGTGGACTGTGGAGAAGATTATAGCCCTGGCGAAGATGTTCTTCACTGGTGAAGATGTGCCCAAGACCGGTATTTTGCTTGCCGGCAAGAATTTGCTTGAACAGATTCAGTGTATAGACTATTCAAAGCACCCCGAAATTCAGATTACTACCAAGACGAACCCTGTGGGTTGGGTGGTGACAAACTTCCATACCGTGTTTGGTGACATCGAAATAAAGCGTGAGCCTACTCTTGACAAGCTTGGCTGGAGCAACAGTGGTGCGCTGATTGGTGAGAACCGTCTTGTGCACTACAAGCGTACGAGTGACCATGAGTTCAGCGACAAGGTGGAAGGTGAAGAGGCTACACGCAAGGGTATGATTGTGTGGGACGGCCTTGCTCTGAAGGGTGCTTGTCACATGTTCATAAACGGTGAGGGCGATGGTGCCAATCATGACTCTGTGGTATATATCCAGTGGGACAAGGAGACAGCTCCCGATGTGTCGTCGGCAGGCAATGTGGTCTACTACTTGCTGAACGATTGCCCTGCATTGAGCCAGAGTGCCAAGGCCGGCACGATGTGGCGACACAACGGCACGGCATGGGAAGAGTATGCTGGTGAGATTGTGTTTGACTAACGATGTTACTAACATGAAGGTGCTGCCAAAGCAATAGGTGGCACCTTCGTATAAACTCTGAATGATGAGAGAGATGAAAACTTATGGTGTTTATGGCCTTATGGACTGGCAGCCCATCATACGTGTTGGCCGTGCGAAGTTCTGCCCGCTGTTTACGGGCGGTGGTGCGACGGCATACGGGCAGACACCTGCAAAATATGCGACGTCGAATGAAGTGTGCCAGCGCATTATAGAGAACTCTGACTACTTTAAGTCGGGGCATATCAAGTTGCTTTACTCGAACGAGATTGAAGAGGCAAAGGATTTGGAGGTGTGTGCTGAGAGTCATGATGATGGTGCCGAATATGTGGAGAAGGTGTTCCCCTCGATGGGTGATGCCGCATCGTATGTGGCAGACAGTTTTGGTACTCCGAAGTCGAAGTTGCGTACACGCGATGCTATTGTGTCGGCAGGCAAGGCACATAATGTAAACATTAAAATAGCAGATTAGAGGGACTGAATATGGAATTGCACTCACTATCCAAGGTTAAGCCGGAGGAGGCTGACGGCATGGACTCTGTAAAGCGTGACAAGTTGCACAATTCGCAGCGTGCCTATGACGTGCTTGCCATGGCTCAGACATATTGGAGCAACATGGACGATTTCCGTCGTGAGCGTGAGCGCAACAAACGCTACACCTATGGCGACCAGTGGGACGACACAATCACTGTGGACGGGTGTCGCATGACTGAGGGGGAATATATCCAGAAGCAGGGCAATGTGCCGTTGAAGAATAACTTGATACGCCGCCTGGTGCGCAACGTGATAGGTGTGTACCGCTCGCAGTCGAAGGAGCCGGTATGCAATGCGCGTGACCGCGATGAGCAGAAGCTTGGTGAGACGATGAGCACTGTGCTGCAATATAATATGCAGCTCAACCGCATGAATGAGTTGTATGCGCGCACGATGGAGGAATATATGGTGGGTGCGTTTGTTGTTCACCGAAAATGGTATGGTTGGCGTAATGACAAGTTGGACTGCTGGACGGACTATGTGAACCCAAACCGTTTCTTTGTTGACACGAACATGCGCGACTTCAGAGGGTGGGACGTGACGTGTTGTGGCGAGATACATGACATATCGTTTGGCGACCTGCTTGGGCAGTTCGCTCAGACGCCGTCGGACTATGAACGTCTTGCCAACATATATCGTGCGGCCAACAATATGCGTGGTTTTGTGAGTGCGCGTGCAAGTTTTGGTGTGTCGACGCGTAGGAAGGACATAGACTTTTTGCTGAACACCGACGAGTCGCTTTGCAGGGTGATAGAGGTGTGGCGGAAGGAGACGAAACCCCGCTACCGATGTCACGATTACAACAATGGTGACGTGTTCAAGATAGACGTGAATGACAAGAAGGCTCTTGTAGACGATGTGAACCAGCAACGTTTGGAACAAGGGTTGTCGTTGGGCATGGCTAAGGAGGACATTCCGTTGGTTAAGGCAGAGTGGTTTGTGGACAGTTATTGGTACTACTACTACCTTACCCCGTTTGGTGACATACTTGCTGAGGGTGAAACGCCTTATGCGCACAAAAGTCACCCCTATGTGTTCAAGGCATATCCGTTCATTGACGGCGAGATACATTCGTTTGTGAGTGATGTGATAGACCAGCAGCGTTATGCGAACCGCCTTGTGACGATGTATGACTGGATAATGCGTGCGAGTGCGAAGGGTGTGCTGTTGGTTCCGGACGAATGCCTTGGCGACCAGAGTCCGGAGGATTTTGCCGATGCGTGGACCCGATTTAATGGTGTGGTGTTGTATCATGCGAAGCCTGGCGTGCCTGCTCCGACACAGGTGGCAAACAATTCGACAAACATAGGTATTAGCGAGTTGCTTAACTTGCAGTTGAAGTTCTTTGAGGATATAAGCGGTGTGCATGGTGCGCTACAAGGACGTCAGGGTACTACTGGCACGAGTGGCACGTTGTATGCGCAGCAGGCGCAGAATGCAACGACTTCGTTGCTTGACTTGCTGGATTCGTTCTCGCAATTTGTGGTAGATGCCGCATACAAGGACGTGAAGAACATTCAGCAGTTTTATGACCAGAAGCGTACCTTTAACATAGCCGGCCGCCAGGCCACGCAGATTGAGTATGACCCGGAAAAAATTCGTGATACCGAATTTGACTTGAGCATAGTGGAGAGCACGGCCACCCCCGTGTACAGACAGATTGCGAATGACTATCTTGTGCAGTTCTGGCAGTCGGGACAGATTACCTTGCAGCAGTTGCTTGAGGTGGGCGACTTTACGTTTGCGGACCAGCTGTTGCAGAGCATTAAGAGCCAGCAGCAACAGATGCAGCAGGGACAGACACCGGAAGGTGTGCCGCCAGAGCTGATGCAGCAGGCGCAGAATGGTGCTGACATGAATGCGGTGAACAAGCTGTATGGTGCGATGAAAGGCGAAGACAATGATGAGGCCCAACAGTATGGAGGACCACAAACACCTAATGAGCAATGAACAGTTACTTGATAGATGAGATGGTGAAGGACGTGCGTATAGCAATAGACAACAACACGGAGGATAAGGAGTTGTTGGAATTTGCTGATACTGACACGTTGATGCTGCAAGACATAGTGCGCGCCAAGGTGGTAGATGCTGCCAATATGATAGTGCGCGATGCGCCAGTGGATATGCTTGATGGTGGTGTGGTGGCGGACTTGAAGGGCATGGTGAAACTGAACAAGGTGTATGACACGGACACCATGCAGTATGCAGTGGTGAGGCTTGACAGAAGTTTTATGCGCCTGGTGAGTTTCAGAATGGCTGATTGGAATATGGCTGTGACGGAGGCCATCAGTCCCGACAGTGCTTTGTATGCCATGCAGCGCAGCAGAATAGAGGGTGTGCGTGGCAACAAGGAGCGTCCGGTGGTGGCTGTTGTTCCGTCGAATGTGTCGGGCGGGTATGACTTGGAGGCGTACTCTACGAAGTCGGACAATGCTTTAATGACTTATATGCCGTATGCAAGTTTGTCAAGCGATGGTGCGTCGATTGAGCTGCCCGTGCACTTGTACAGTGCGATTGTGTATGCCACGGCCTATCTGACTGCTTTGGCCTTTGGTGCTGGCGAGCAAGCGGCCAATTTGCTGCGTGTGGCACATGAACTGGCGCATATCAGTGATGCGGCACCTGATTATGTGCAACAGCCGCAACAACCATTACAACAAGAAGAGCAATGAAGAAAGATTGGAAAGACATAGAGGGCCATAAGTTCCGCGTTGACGTGGGTTCAACATTAAGACAGGCCATGTCGGATGATATGCCTGCCGAGGTGTTGTGCTTTACTACTGATGGGCATATTGTGATGAATGGTTTGGAGTTTCCGGACCTTGATGCAGTGAAGGCCGAGCTCAGACGTGAGTTGCTCAGCTACAAGATAGATGAGTCGGTGTTCAGTTTGACTGCTGATATGTCTCGCAATGAGGTGGAGCAGATTATGGATAAGCCGCTATTTGACGAGATAGTTGACGCGATAACCAATGGTAAGACTCTCTATGCTGGTGAAGGATATGTGGACGGCAGGTATAGTGTGGTGCATACTATTACTGGCAAGAACTTTAGGGAGCTGGACCTGACGTATAAGGACAACCGCGTGGTGTTGCGTAATTACGTTCCATTGAGTTCGGTTGAGGTGTACTATGGTGGCGGTTCCCGTTTGTTGAAGCTTGAAAACGATGTTGAAGAGTTGAAGAGCCTCCTTACTATGGCTTAGACAGAACCTAATTTTTATAAACAATTAAACTATTAACAGAGATGGCAGAATTGAAAGAAATTGCCGAAGGAACGATGATTGGTTTCTCGGCGAACAAGACGGTGAAAGAAGCGAAGGAAGATACAGCTACCAACCGCGTTGACATCTGTAAGACGAAGGAACTTTACCTGAATGGTGAGCGCGCTGGTGTTACGGACGTTGAGAAGAAATTCCTTGAAGAAAACTTGAACACTGATAGCACTGTGAAGGCTTCGAAGGTGAAGACTTCACTTGGCAGCGATATTGAGACTTATGTAAATAACAATGTGGCGGGTGCTTACAAGTTCCAGGGTTCGGTAAACAGTATCAATGAAATTCTTGCAAAAGATTGCAAGAAAGGCGATGTGTTCAACGTTCGCGTAAAATTTGTACTTAGCGGAAGTGGTGAAAATGATGGCACTTACGAGGCTGGTACCAATGTGGCTGTGAGAGAGAATTTTGCAGCAGGTAAAGGCTCACGAATATTGCTTGACCCCTTGGGTGGTATCGTTAACGGCTATGCGACGAAAACTGATTTAGAGACCGGACTTGCGAAGAAGGCTGATAAGGCGATTGTGCTGCCGATTTCAAATTATTTGCCTGGAGGAAAGGTTGAAGAAATTGCAGATGTGTTTGGTTTTGATGTGAACACATCATCAGATACTATTGCCGCATATTTAACTGGTGACCGCAGTTTTGACAAGTTGTTTAACGCCATTCAATCTGGTGTGAATATTTATGGTCAGTATCATCATTATGAAGCCCTTGTTGATATGTCTGAGGCTGGTATAGCTGAGGTATGCAACGTTAAGGCTTATGATTGGTCGGGACAAATAGGTTCTACTCAAAAACAAACGTATAAAGCCATAGAGATGGAACTGGAAGATGTAAAAATAATTATTCAACTTTCAGCTGGAAAATATAAGGCGATTAAAACGGAATCTATTTCGCGTCGTATCTTTAATCTTGAACGCCAGTTGACCTTGGCCTAAGGCATTTTATCATAATTATATAACGAAGCCGCACTATGGCCGGTGTGTCATGGTGCGGCATTATTTTAGTATAGACTATGGCAAAGAAAGATTGGAGCGAGATGGAAGGATTGCCATGGCGGCTTGATGTAGGCTCGACATTGGAAGAGGCCATGCAGTCGGAGAACGGTCAGATGCTGTATGTAACGAAAGATGGCCAAATAGTGATGAATGGTGAGGTGATAGCCAATGATGCTGTACATTACCTTGGCAGTTATTCACTTTCTTCGGGAGGCGAAAATGCCGCAAAACAGCTGTCGGTAAATTGCTTTACGAAGCCAATACTGCACTATACCATAACGGGCAATAATAATTGGACAGCGTTGGTGCGCCAGGTGCGTACGAACAATACGAATGTGCGTCAGTGGCTGAGGCTCGGTGCTACGCTATACTACCGTGATGTGACGATGAACAACGACTTTAGTCAGGCTACATCATGCACATCGTGGACGAGGTTGCCGGAGTATGACTCTACGGTGGACAGCCGCATCACCAAGAACCGTGAGGACATAGCGAGCAACATTCAGAAAATCAATGCGAACACGACCAGACTGGACGGCATAGATGGTGCAATAGAGTCCTTCGGTGAGAGCATTACAGACCAAGCCTTGCGCATATATAACTTGGAGCACGGCAAACCATTGGCCACCCAATCGGCACCAGGCTTTATGAGCGCAGAAGACAAGGTGAAGGTGGACACGCTGAACGGTGGCATTGCGCAGCAGAAGGACGGCAGTTATAAGACATTGACTGGCAAGGCCGTCATTGAGACGCATTCCAACGTGGTGGGCGAGGAGGTGAGTTTGGCAGACTTTAATAACGCCCAAGCCACTACCTACAATAAAGGTGATGTGATAAACCTATACTATACCAAGGGTGCCTATGGTGTGCTTGCGCAAAAGGATATGCTATGGTTCGGCCGTCGCGTGGTGAGCAGCGACAGCAGCAATGGCACGCTCGTGAAGTATGACTTTAAGACTATTGCCGGTGTGGAGCCTAAAGATGCGTTTAACAGTGATATTACTCTGTACTTCTTGACACTCAAGGGTTATACATCTGCCTTTAGGGGTAGTGCTGGTTATACATTGTACCCATTGAATGTAAGTGCAGTACCCTACTTGCCATCAACAGCAGACAAGGTGCTGCTTGAGAAGATAAAACAGAAACTTGGATTATGACAGACCTGATACAGACTATCAGTTCTATTGTGACAGGTGTGGCAATACCGGTGCTCGGTGTATTCTTGTTCTATGATGCGAAGAAACGTGAGGCTTCTGCCAGGGCCGGTAAAGCCGAGGCAGACAACATCACACAATATGCCGCACAATGGCAGAAGTTGTATGAAGAGAAGGTGAAGCACGAAGAGGAACTGAATGAGAAGATTGATGCGCTATATGTGCAGCTTAATGAGCAACGCGATGAACTTGCGCGACTTAAAAAGGAGATGGCAGAACTGATGGTGAAGCAGCAGTATGCGGAGAGCCAGAAGTGTACGGTGTTTGGCTGCCCCAACCGCCAGCCGCCTCAACTTGTGTGTGCAAGTAGTAATCACCCGGAACAATAGGACTATGAGATTGACGAGATATATCACGGAATTGATACGTGTGGACAGTGGGCACAGCAGCAAGGCGTTTTTCCTTGTGATGGTGACGATTGTTGGCAGTGTGTTGCTTCTTTGCGCGGCGTTTGTGCTGGCATGGGAGGTTGTGAGCACTGGCACTATACATACGGATTTAGTGGGACTGAGCGCATTTGTAGGCAGTGTGGCAAGTTTGTTTGCGACAGCTGGCATCACAAAGGTGTGCAGTGAACGGAAAGAAAAGAAATGCGAGTATGAATGATTGGATAGGTGGTTACAATTCTGTGTTCAAGTGTCTTGGCGGGAGAGGTCATGGGCAGGAGGAACGCGATGTGAACGACTATTATGCGACAGACCCGATGGCGGTAGATTATCTTGTTGAGAATAATTTGTTGCCAGATTGTATATGGGAATGTGCTTGTGGTGAAGGGCATCTGAGTAGAAGGCTTGAAGAAGAAGGATATGATGTGTATAGTTCGGACTTGGTGGACCGTGGATATGGTGTAAGCGGGGTGGACTTTTTGAAGGCTGATGAGAAGCCTTCTGACAAGATAAAATGTATAGTTACCAATCCACCCTATAAATATGCCACGGAGTTTGTGCTGCACGCAATAGACATTCTTAAGCCCGGCGACAAAATTTTCATGTTCCTTAAGACGACATTTCTTGAAGGCCGGAGAAGGAAAGAAATGCTTTTTGACCGTTTCCCGCCAAAGACAATCTACCAATTCAGCGGAAGAGTTGTCTGTGCAAAGAATGGAGATTTTGGAAAGATGAAGAAGATTGGAAGTGCTGTTGCTTATGCTTGGTACGAGTGGGAGATTGGTTCGTATGGCACGACAGCACTCAAATGGATATAACACAATATAATATAGATGGAAAGTTGGAAAGAATTAGCTGCATTTGTGCTGGAGCGCGAGGGCGGCTATGTTAATAATAAGGCCGACAAGGGAGGGCCTACGAACAAGGGTGTGACATTGGCCACCTACCGCAGTGTGTATGGGCAGAGCAAGACGATTGAGGACTTGAAGCGCATTACTGATGCGGAGTGGGAGTACATTTTTAAGAAATTCTACTGGGACAAGTGCAAGGCGGACTACATACAGGACAAGAGTGTCGCCTTCATTCTCGTGGATTGGGCCTATAACAGCGGAGTCAAGACGGCCGTGACGCACTTGCAGCGGATAGTTAAAACGACTGCCGATGGCATCATGGGCAAGCAGACCTTGCAGGCGGTTAATACGCGTAGTCCGTTGCCGCTGTTCGGAGCGTTGAAGCAGGACAGGATAGCTTTTTATAAGGCTATTGTCGCCAAGAATCCGAGCCAGAAGGTGAACCTTAATGGGTGGCTTAATCGGGTTGGCCATTTTGCCTATGGAAAGTTTGTGTAAAAAAACTGCCACACAAGTTTCCCCGTGCGGCAGTTAAGTAAAATTTGAAAAATATGGGTACTGCAAAGGTAACAAATATAACCAAAAATATGCGTAGACTTAGTGTTTTTTTTCTCGTGATTATCTGTGCTGTTGTCTTGCACAGCAGTTGCGCGCGCAAGGTTGCGCAGAGCATTGAGCGCACGCACGACACGCTGATAGTGTATAAGACCGACAGCGTGATGATGCGCGATACGATTGTGACTGTTTCATTTTTGGAAAGTGTGGACAGCGTGGCCGACCGCATGACCACCTATGTAGTTGTGGACACAGCTGGCAAGGTGCTGACGAAGTATGTGTATCGCGACCGCAGCGTGTATCACAACAAGGACGCTCTTAGTGCGAGCAGTCATGTGTCATGCCGCACACACCGCACAAACAGCACAAGCCATAAGGCTACGGTGCGTGATGCGGTAACAAAGGTTGAAAAGCCTCCTGCAAAGTGGAGGATTCGGGCCGTTGGCGGTCTGTTTATCATAGTAATATGCGTGTTGTTATATTACAACATATATAGTAAGTATAAGTGATTTTGTTGGGTTGTTTGTTTGGCAAGCATGGGCGCATGGTGATGTGTTCCGTGCTTGCCTTTGTGCTTAATTTTTTTACGAACAAAATCACTTATGAAACAATGGAACAATTACAACAGATTTTTGACAGTGCAGTTGAAGCCGTGATGCAAGCCAGCGGCCTTGACTTTGATGCGCTTGCCAACTGTCGCTCGGAGCGGTGTGTGGTTGCGCGCGTGGTGCTTGTGGACGTGCTGATGGAACTTGGTATGAGCGAGGGTGATATTGCATTCCTTAGCGGCATGAGTCAGCAGAGGGTTAACTCGCTGAAGAATAGTGCGAGGTATAGGCTTAAAGGGCTGGCGGCTCGGGTGATGAGGGAGGATGTGAGGAAATCCGTTTCCTTGCCAATATGAATAAAGGCCACCTGAATGGGGTGGCCTTTTGCTTATGATTGGTTAATTGGTTGATAGTGTTGTATGTAATCCTTAAATCTGATTGCTTGACTTTTTAAGATGTTGGAAAAAGACAATGTTTCTCGCAGTTTGTCAAGCCCATAGTTGTCAATAAAACGTCCGACACAAGGATTGAGTAGTAAAGATGGTATTGCTTCAACATCACTCATGTCTAATTTGACAGGTTCTCCTTGTTGTATTTTATCTATCATGATACAATACAACTCTTCTCCTGCTTTTCTGTAATCCTTTGTTCTCGCAAGGATTGTTGATACTTTAATTGTACACATAATATCAAAAATCAAAGTCGGTTAATATATCTTCTTCTTCTAAATTTTGAGTATCAATGTCGAAATCAATAAGTGTTCCCGTAAAATTGAAGTCGGTTTGTGAGATATGCTGCTTTCCGTCTATTTTTACGAGGCAAGCTCCTTTGCTAAACAGTCTTACATTATCTGAGTTTGTTAAGATATTGTCTAAGCCAAACCCTCTGTTGTTCTGTTGCGATTGAACAGTAAAGTTCTTCTTGATTGCAATTTCAAGTGCTTCTTTGTCATTCGCTTCGTTTCCAAGAAATGCCCTTACAGAAGAAGGTATAGATATTCCGAAGTCACATATTGCTACATTTATCTTACCATTTTTCTTATTGTAATATATAGCACTAAAAGCATTGCCATTTGCTTGTGCATGGTCGAACACATTGTTATAGGCTTCAGCAAGGCACGTTGATATAGGTGTGTAGTCTTTATCTTTGCTAATTGTGTTCTTAAAGTATTTAGTTACTTCACTCGCAAATATGTCTTTTTCGTCATCTTTTATTTTCCATAAACTAAAGATGTCTTTTTCAGTGCTTAATGCGTGTCTGAAACCTAATCTCCAATAGGTTGAGAAACCGCAAGTGTCGCAAACATACTGACACACATCTTTATTATCCCGAGAGATACTGACAGGGAAATTCTTGTCTACGAAGAATTGTACCAAACAAGCAAGCGAAGCTAAATGGAAAGGCTTAAGCTCGTGTGGAAGTATTTCGTTGGAGAAATCTATAACTACCTCTTCTCCAGAAGTGCTGTTACAATGCAAATTCACAAACGAAGCAATATTACGAACCCACCTAACTTTGTCCGCTTTGTCGAATAAGATATGAATCATGTTGCAAAGGTACAACTGCAAGTTACATTTTCCAAATAAATTAACAAATATTGGTGCAGAGTTGAGTACAAACAACTAACAAGCAACTAACAAAACCCACAAACAACTCACAAGCAACTTGTCACCATCTTTGCGGTATCGGGGGATATTCCCCGACCGACTTAATACATTCAAATAATTATGGACAATGTAGAGAAAGTAATCTGTTGCGACAGAGGTAATGATGCGCTTGCTTATGCAGCAATGGCGAACAACAAGGGGAATGACCCCATGGCTTTGGCTGCTATGATGAACGGTGGCCTTGGAGGTGCAAACCAGTGGCTTAACAATCCGTTTTTGTACCTTATTTTCCTTGCCATGTTCGGAGGTAATGGCTTCGGGTTTGGGAACAACCGCAATGGTTTGCAAGATGCCGAGATACAGAGCCAAATCCAATCTTTGCGCTCGCAGATGGCAGACAACCACAACTCCGACCTGTTAATGCAAGCTATCAAGGGCAATAACGATGCGTTGACCACATTGGGTGCAAACCTTAATTGCGACTTCAATCAGTTGCAGCAAGGCGTATGTGCAGTTCGTTCCGCTATTGACAATGTAAGCGGACAGGTAGGCTTCTCTGCCGAGCGCGTAATCAACGCAGCGGAGAAAGGCAATGCGGCAGTTATTCAGGCAATTCAGAATTGTTGCTGCAACACGCAAAACAACATCACCAAGATGGGCTATGAAAACCAGCTCGCAATACAAGGACAGACCAATTCCTTGCAGCAGAGCCTCAATTTCGTCAACTCATCGGTGGAGCGCGGATTTAGCTCTGTTGGCTACCAGATGTCGCAGGACAAGTGCGATGTGATACGTGCTGGTCAAGACAACACGCAGCGTATAATTGATGCGCTGAACAATCATTGGTATGCTGACATTGACCGCAAGTATCAAGACGCGAGATTGGAGTTGTCGCAGCAGAACCAGACTGCCGCATTGATTGCAGCTTTGGGCAAGACTACTGCCACGGCATGAAGGGAAGGTGTTTCCATTTTGGAAACTACAACTGATGACCATATTGTTGACACCAGCAAAAAGGTGGATAATAGCTTTTTCGCGAGGTCGCGGAAAAGGTCGAAAGAGAAGTAATAACAAGCACGTGGGGAGGTGATTGCCCCACGTGCTACTAATAAATGAAATCATGCTATTCAAAGATGTGAAAATAGGCTACCCGATTTACTTTCTTGACAAGGAGGGGGCAAGGTATTACCAAGGCAAGGCCGTGAGTGTTGCAGTACCGCGTTACGACAATAACCAAGCAAAGGCTTTCGGCGCGCAGCCTACGGGCCTTGTGGTAGACATAACCATTGAGGCAGATGGTGCGACCAAGACATACACAATTCCCGAAACTGCAACAATAACGTATGCAGGGCATCTTGTATTGTCAACAGACAAGGACGGAATACTAAGGGAGGTGGAAGCACTTAAGGCTGCAAGCGAGGAAGCACTGTCACAGGTTGAGCGGCACAAGCAAACGGTTACAGATTGTAGTCAATTAATGGAGGAGCTTAATCCTGCCTTTGCGGAGAAGCGTGCGCAAGACAAGCGCATTGAGGGCATTGAAAACGAGGTTAAGAGCCTTGGGGCTGTACTTCGTGATTTTATAAATGAGTTTAAGAAATGATGGTTATGGGAAGATTATATATGGTATTTTGCAAGGGTGGTGGCAAGTGTAAGCATTTTGACAAGGAGAGTGCAGAGGAGGCGGTAAGCCGCATATACTACACGACTAAGGACGGCACAGAGCACCACGGGCCGCACTGGAGTTTGGAGCAGGTGCTTGAAGCCACGAAAGGGTTGCAGTTCAAGCCTTGTGTGACGGATTACGACAAGTATGTAGCATTCAATGCTGCTTATGCCGACTTGTGCAAGACGTTGACAACAGACTTGATTATAGAGACTGGTCATGCGTTTTTCTTCGAGGACGAAGATGCGCCCTGCAACAAGATATGGCGGTATATTGAAAGTTTTGAGTAAAAAAAAGCGTGACACATCGTCACGCTTTTTGCTCTAATATAATGCCGTTCAGATATAAATTTATAAATTTGTTGCGTCTGTTAGGCATAGCGATATGCCCATTGTCTTGTAGTGAGTCTTTATAGGCTCACTACTTTTGGTTAAAAACATAATCCATCAATTTTTCGTTTGCTTCGTTTATCAGCGAAAAGTCCTTCTTTATGTATAGATTAGTGACTCTCATTCTCTCGTCGATATGGCATAGCATGTCATTGACTATATATAATGGTATGCGTACATCATTTGCTGCAATAGTTGCCATAGAATGCCTGGCAGAGTAAAATTGCAATTTCTCAATTCCGAGAGCATTGCCAATTATCTTCAATCCCTTGTTTAATGCAACGTTGAAATTGCTTGGCGTGCTGTATCTTTCTGAGAAATTAAACACAGTACCGGCATTCCCTTTTGACACGTATTTTTTCATTAGTGGCTTTATGTTCTCTGGTACAATTATTTCCATTAGCGCATTGTCGCTCCTTCGGTCGCGTGTTTTTGTCCTATTATACCTTATCCGTTGTCCGTCATAATCCGTCACGCTGTATAGGTCTACTGCATTCATGCCCATCAAACAGAATGATATGATAAAGCAGTCCCTTGCGATTATTTCTCTTTCAGATTTTCCTGTATAATTGTAAATGGCTCTTATCTGTTCAACAGTCAAGGCCCTCTTTTCTGCTACGTTCTGTTTTTTCGGTTTATAGCTATGAAGTGTTTTCTTTATTTTAATGTCATCGTTGTCGTAATCATTGTAGAACTCTCGCGCATCTTGGAAAATCTTCATGATGGAAGATGTGTATAGTGACATTGCACGTGGCTTATCGGAGAGTGACCGTTCCCACTCTCGCATCATCTGTTCGCTAAACTCGCTGCAATATATAACTCGTCTACCGAAGAACTTGCATAGTGCATTTATTGCGGATTTGTAGTTGCGTATGCCTTTTAGGTCATTGTGTTCGTTTACCCATCTCTCGGCATACTTGATGAAGTTTATACTTTCTCCTTCATCTTTTTGTTTGAGTTTTTCCACAATCGTGTCAAAGGGTACATCATTCACTTCAAGATACAACCCTTCAATCTTTTTCCGTAGTTTGCTGATAATGTCGTTACCACGTTCGAGTACGTTGTTGTTCTTTATTTTGAGGGAAGAGGTCAAATCTTTTTTACCTACAATCATAGTTGTCGGTAAATAGACGGTCTTTCGATTGTGTGAGAACCGGATAAAAACGACATACGTTTTATCTTCTCTCTGTCTGTCCTTCCGGACCATTAGTTTGAATGTAGCCATATTGTCTGTTTGTTATGCCCGAAGGCAAAGTTAATAATGAATTGGAAAACATTTGGAAAACATTTGGAAAACATTTTCGTTTTACAATCATATTCCAAACGTCACTTGTAAGCAATCTATTTTCTTTGTCCAGATAGTTTAACCATGACTACACGTGTAGAAAACCATTGATAATCAACGAAAAACAGAGGATTGCTCGTTACGAACAATCCTCTGTTTGGTGGGGTGCTTAGTGGGATTCGAACCCACGACATTCAGAACCACAATCTGACGCTCTAACCAACTGAACTATAAGCACCATAATGAGTGTCTTTCTTTCCGAAAGCGATGCAAAAGTACGGCTTATTTTTGAAACTGCAAAGTGTTTCGCCATTTTTTTTGCGGAAAAGTGCATTTTTGTGCAACAAAAGGGGTAAAAACACGCTTGAGAGTGTGTAAATGTGCATTTCTTAAGCGTTAAAGTGCATCAGGGGGTTGGGGCTTGACAGTCGCGCACTTGGTCAAGAATTTCACTGGCCAAGTGCTGGGTGCGGCGGTAAGTGTATATGCCCAAAGCAGCACCAATTACGCCACCCACAACGCCACCCACGAGTATGCCCGTGCGTTCGTCATGGCTCATGCCGGCAAGGGTCATGATTTCGTATACAAACCACGCGAACCAACATATAATGAATGGAATGCTGAAGCGCAGCCATCGGGCATAGAGCATTTTCATGCGTGCCACGCGGCATGTCACTTCGGCCAAACTGCTTTGAGCAAGTTGGGCTGGCTGCACGCGGCGGTGAGTGTAAATGTTGTAACACACGGCTGCAAGTAAAAATACGGCGGTGACAATGGTGAAAGCCAACGATATGCGCAGCCATAGCAGCAACCAGGTGCAGTAGGGTATGGCCAGGGCAGCCATGACGGTCACTAACAGCGCGTGGCGGTTGATGCTGCGTGCGTTGCTGTTGATAATGCGTCTAATCAGCTTGTCGTTAACGATGGACTGGCTTTCAAGTTTGTCTTGCAGCAACTGCCACTGTTGTTTTATTTCGTTCAAGGTATTATCCATGATAGTAATGCTTGTTATTCGGTAGAGGTGATGAGGGGGTGGAGGTATGGCCTCATTTCATGTGTTTAAGCTCTTCGCGTATGCGCACCAGGCGCACCGACACGTTCTTGGCCGTTATGCCCGTAATGGCGCCAATCTCGTCGTAGGGCAGTCCCTCGAGCCACAGCAGCACCAGGGCGCGGTCGAAGGGGCGCAGTTGGTGCACCCGTTTGTAGAGCATTTGTATTTGTCGGGAGTCAGTGTCGTTGTCCTCATACAGATTGATGCTCATGTCGAGGCGTTCGGTTTGAGGCTGCCGTTTCTTTTTGCGTTCGGCCGATATGCAGGTGTTAAGGCTGATGCGGTAAATCCAAGAGTTTAGTTTCGCCTCCCCCTTAAAGGAGTCTATGCCTCGCCACAAGTTGATGAGCACCTCCTGAAACAGGTCATTCACCTCGTCCTCGTCCTTCGAAAACATGTAGCAAACGGTGTAGATGGTACTTTTGTGTGCACTGACCAATTGTGAAAATTCTTGTTCGGTCATTCGTGTGTATGGTTGTTTGGTCTCTGTTTATTAGACGCATGCGCTGATAATATGCTACATGCAGCTGCTGCAAATTTAGAAATAAAGTTGCAGCCATGACGTATACCACTTTTACAAATGAAAGCCCCGCCCATCGTGTGTGCAAACTTTGCACACAAGTTGGGCGGGGCTATAAATATAGTTGTAGGGCGCTTACTTAATGGCGATGCGTATGGTTTGCGCATCCTGCCCGTCGGTAACGTGCAATAAATACATGCCTGGTTGCAGGCGGTTGGTGTGCAGACAAGCATGGCGGGTGCTTTCAAGGCTGCTTCCGAGTGTGGTTGCAGCCATTTGTATGCCGCTCACAGCAGTCAAGCGTATGGCCACGGGGCGTGCGGTGCCGCAGATGGCCAGATGCAATTCGTTGTCGCCAACTTTGGTAACCTTAGCCGCAAGGTGGTCGCTGTATGCCTCGTCAAGCTCAACCTCGCCAATGGCAGTAGAGTATGGTGTTGAGAATATTTGCTCCTCGCCATAAGTTGTGCCGTGTTCGGTTGTAACGTAAGCGCGCACAATGTAGGTAGTGTTCGGCTCAAGATTTTGGAGTACAGCACTCATGCGCTGTCCCGTAGCCACAACAGTTTGATGCGTATTATCGTCGGTGGTGGCAGTGGTGTGTTTGGCTGTGGCATAAGCATCGTCGCGTTTCCAGTATTCAAAACCTTGCTCCTTAATGTCGTCAGAACCGGCAATGATAAAGCCGCTCACTGTAGCCGAGTTCTCATCGTGGCACACAGCGGCATAGGTGCGCACCGTTGGGTCAAAGTAAACATAAGCATCGGCAGTGCCAAAGGCCGACCATTCGCCATACCATGTTTTGCCGCTTTCGGCCTTATAGAATGGGCGGAATTTGTAGTATGTGCTGGCGCTCAAATTGCGCAGGGCACCAGTCATTACACCATCTACAACGGGGCAGTTAGCCTTCGAACTCGGCACAAGGTCGGGCGCGTCATAGCGTCGCCATTCAAATCCTGTGTTAGCCTCCTCATCGTCAATATTGGTAGTGGCGCATATCAGTGCCACAGTGTTTGAGGTAGCCTTTGCCTCAGTCACAGTTTCGAGCGTCAGAGCCGGCAGCTGCTTCGATTTGCTTGGAGAGTAGTAGTACAATTTGGTTTCGCTACCATTCTTCACCATGACGGCATATCCAGCATATATATAACTTTCAGGTTCGCAGCCTGTCACGTGTAGTGTGCTTCCGTGTCGGGTTATGGTTTCGCGGTCAAGCGTCCATCCCTCGTCCACTACTTCAGCATCATGAGATGTCTTGTTGCGCGATCCTGTCATGGTGTAGCTTGTGGGGGTAATCTTGCCAAACTCGGCACTGAGCCCCATGCCTTCCGTCATGATGTAGTATTCTTTCGAGTACGTGACTCTTCCGCCTTTCAGTTCTTGATATTTCAGAGTAACGGTCGTCGAGGGCCAAAATCCGGTAAGCTTTATGCTTTGCACCTCATCGCTATATTTCAAATCGCATGATTTCGTGTAAGAAGGTCCATAGACAAAGCGGCATTCGTCCGGCTGCTCCATTTCGGGGTCTACATTGAGTCTGATGTTAGAACTTGCAACGTATGTTTGCCCCGAGTATAACGTAAACGATTTGAACAGACTGGCAGTTTTCTTTGTAAAGGAATATGCACTACCCACCTTGTTCCCATGGCTGTCTTTGGCAGAGATGGTATAGGTAAATGTGCGTTCGGGAACGAGTCCTGCGTGCACATAGCGTCCGTTCTCATCAGCCTCTATTTCGGTGTCGCCAATTTTAACGCAAGGGTACGTGTTGGCAGGCAGTTCGTCAAGTCCTGAGGGTGTTTCGTTCTTAACAAGTTTGAACGCAATTGAACGTGAGCCTATTGTAATGTCTGATGCTACATAGATGGCATCAAGTGGTATTAAACTGCTCGATTTATAGTTCTTTATTGTGCTGAGGTCAGAGGCTGGCGCATATATTGTTTCAATAGTACAGCCACTCAGGAAATAGGTCCTATAGAAACTTTCGGGGCGTGTTGTAGTTATAATCAGTTGGTTGATGTGAGCGTCTTTAAAGGCGTCGTATTTCACTTCTTTAATGGCTGATGTAATAACGAACTTGTTAATATTTTTACATTTTTCGAAGGCTCTTTCCTCTATTACAAGGTCAGAAACGCCGTCGTCAAACATAATGTTTTGCAGACTGTCACAGCCAAAGAATGCTTTTCTGCCGATAGTCTTAACTGATTGTGGAACAACAACGTCTGTTACACCGCGAGGAAAGCATATCAAAGTGTCTTTTGTCTTATTATATAAGGCTGTGCCGTCTGATTCGAAATACTTATTGCCTGCTTCAACCAGGATAGACTTCAGGGCACTACAGCCTGAAAAAATGCCGCTACCAGAATACGGCTCATTCTCAAGTGTACTGAGAGATGCTGGCAATGTGATAGTCTTTAATGCTTTACAGCCATTGAACGCATCTTCTTTAATGGTTGTAACGGTTGAAGGTATCTGTATGTCAGAAAGTTGCTCGCACTCCTCAAATAGACCATAATTTAATAAGGTCAGTCCATCGGGCAAGTTGATCGATAGCAATGACTTGCATTTACTAAAAGCTCTCTCGCCAATGTAGTTTACTGAGGAGGGAATGTCTAATGTCTTGATGCCAGAGTTTGACAGTACTCCGTCAGCCAGGCTTTTAATGCCTTGTGGTATATTGATTTTGTTGAGTGCGGAACAGCCATGAAAGGCTTCTGCATCAATACTTCTAACAGTTGACGGAATAACAAGCTGCTCTAATTTGTAGCAGCTAGAAAATGCGCTTCTGCCAATACTCGTAAGTCCTTCGGGCATGGTTATTGATGTCATGTCCGTTTGGGCGGAGAAGGCGTAAGATTCCAATTCACGCACCGTTGAGGGAATGTTGTAACTCGTAAGCGGTATGGTGGTGTACAATACGGTCTTGTCTTTATTGAAAATTGCTTTGCCGTCTGTTGAAAAATATGGATTAGCCGGGCTGACTTTGATTGTACTTAATTCATTGCAACCGCTAAAGCAGGAGTGGCCAATAGCGTGTAGGGACTTGGGTAACACAATGTTTGAAAGAGATTCGCAGTCCAAAAACACATAATCCCCCAAGCTGTCAAGTGATTCGGGCAGTTGTATTGATTTAAGGCTTGTACATCCACGGAAAGCAGTGGTGCTAATGTACTGCAATGAGTTTGGCAATGAAACATTCTGGAGTGCTGTGCAGTTGTAGAACATTTCGTTACTGACATAGCTGATGCCAACACCAAGCTTGACAGTCTGCAGGTTTTTGCAGTTCACGAATGTCCCATTGGTTATTTTCTCGATGGTGCCAGGTAGCGAAATCTCTCTGATTTCTTTATTCCTAAATTGATCAATGCCCGTAACCTTGTAGGTAGTTGAGCCGTACTGTACTTCCTCGGGCACATAGACAATACCATTCAGGTCGTTATCAATGGCCAGATTATTTACAGCTACACCTGTGTCTGTAATGCGGTAAACCACACCATTCACAGTAAAGGATTCGGCTGATGCTTGCGTAATGACGCCAACAAACAGCAACGCGAATACTAATAGTTTGTGTAAAAACTTCATATCATGTGTGTGTTAGTGAGTATAAACAATGTTCTCTAAATATTGACATATTGTAATGCAAAGTTAAAAAGAAAGCCCTCGTCTCGCAAGTGTGCACAATTCGCAATACCCTCAGAATAAAGGTGTTTTAATACTGAAATGTAATGTATGCGCGTTATCTTACCACTTATGCACGGAAATGGACCACTTATGCCGATTATTAAATTTTTATAAAGTTGTAATGTGAGTCCATGCCGCAGTGTGATGGTTGCAGCTCAACTAGCTAAATGCTTCTGTATTTCGTCGATAATATAAGCTAAACCTTTACGCGGGCGATGGGGCCTAAATTTATGGGGCGAGCAATGGGGCGAGGCATATCGGCTGAGACTGGACATGGTAAGAAGAACTCATATTGAATGCCTGCTTGTCATATTATTGACGGAAGTCGTCAATAATACGAAAGATTTCGGTAATTTTGTCTTTGGTAACCATAAAGATGCCAAGTATTACAGAGCGTGCTGCTCATTGCAGGACATTTATTCTCCCCCGGTATTCAATTTCCCATTCTGACATGCCAAATATCCATAACCACAAAGGCATCAATCCCATTGTATGTGCCGCGATGACCTTCTTGCTGATGCTCCCCGAACTGTTTATGCTTCGGGGACAAATATGGTGGGAGGCGGTAGTTGCAACCTTGTTCAATGTCTGCTTTTATGCAGCCTTGTCGTATTTAATCTGCATCTTGTTCTCAATACCAAGCTCCGCGCAAGCGACTTTTACAGATAAAGAAATGGTATGAGTGAATAATTCAATAGAACACAAATATAATATCTATGGACATAGACATAACAGTTTACAAACAAGAGTTTCTGGGCCTGTTGCGCAGTTGCAAGCGCGACGGCATTGACGATGTGATTAACGACCTTGAGGAATGGGGCTTTTTCGATGCGCCCGCATCGGCCGGACACCACCTCAATGTCAAGGGCGGACTGGTGTTGCACTCACTCAACACCTGCAAGGCTGCCCTCAAGGTGTGGGAGGGCATGAAACAGCTCGAACCCACCCTCGAGCGTGAGGTGCCGCGCGACAGCGTCATCTTGGCCAGTTTGTTGCACGATGTGTGCAAAACCGACATCTACCAGCCTACCACCAAGCGCAAGCGCAATGCCATGGGTGTGTACGAGGACGTGCCGGGTTACAATGTGAGCTACAAGAATTTTCCGATGGGACACGGCGAAAAGTCGTTGGTGCTGCTCCTTTGTAGCGGTCTTGAGCTGACCGATGCCGAAATGCTGGCCATTCGTTGGCACATGGGCCCGTGGGGTGTGAACATGAACTCTTACGAGGACCAGCGCAACTACGACACCGCGCACTCCCTCTACCCTCTGGTAATGATTATACATACCGCCGACTGCCTGGCAGCCAGCATCATGGAGCGCACCGAGGAGGACCAGTGATGCTGCACTGATGTGCAGATATTGTTGTCCGGTAAAACATAAATATGCGAACGGACTCAAGCACCAAACGCTACCTCTAATGGAGGCGACGCGTCCCGCATCGGGAAAATTCAATGTTCATACACTAACTAAAGGCTTACAGACAGCACTAATTACATGGCTGTTTGTGAGCCTTTGCCTTAATTTCCGACGCGGGACGCGTCGCCCCCATTAGAGGTAGCGTTTGGTGCTTGAGTCCG